>Ga0129309_1000089_pt1 | contig 78748 bp, 77 predicted proteins | sample L1105metagenome_FD_94439 | JGI IMG/M metagenome (GOLD analysis project Ga0129309, IMG submission 94439) | Ring-tailed lemur group fecal microbial communities from Wisconsin, USA - L1105 metagenome | ecosystem: Host-associated > Mammals > Digestive system > Large intestine > Fecal | place: USA...
AGAAAAGCTGGGCTATCTGAGTCCTGTTCAATACAGGCTTAGTCGTTTAGCTGCATAAAAAATAAGCGTGATATTCATTTGGAATATCACGCTGAAAAAGTCTAACTTTTTGGGGTCATATCACTACACATAAAATGCAGTCAGTGGTTTTTTATTATGCCATTGCTTCCTAGAGCGAAACGTGCTAGGAACAAGAATTCGTTATAAGTTTTGCATCAAAATATTATCTGCACAGCTCCAAAACATCAGCAGCTTTCTCTGCCAAAAGCACTGCGCCGTGCTTTACAAGAAACTCTCTGCCGCGAAAGCCCCAACAGGCGCCAATGCAAGGTACGCCAGTATTTTTCGCCGTTAAAATATCTGTATCAGAATCACCGATATAAATAGTCTCCTCCGGTTTTACCGCCAGCTCGCGCATTACTGCCAGCAGCATATCCGGCGCAGGCTTACGAGCAATGCCTGCCCGTTCGCCGCAAGCAGCATCCAACAATCCGTCAAAATAAAGCTGTGCCAACTCCTGCACAGCATAATCCGCCTTATTAGAAACAATAGCCGTTTTACAGCCAAGGGCACGGGCTTCAGTTAAAAGCTTCAAAACACCCTTATAGGCGCAGGTTGTATCGTTGCAATGCACTTTATAATAAGCGTTAAAATCGGCAAAGACCTTTTCCTGTACATCGTCCGCTGTTTTCGGCGGCACAGCACGGGTTATGAGCTTACGAATACCGTTACCCACAAACATGCGCACCTCGTCCACCGTGCGCGGCGGAAAATTATTGACCGTCAACGCATGATTAGTCGCCGCCGCCAAATCCTCTAAGGTATTTAATAAGGTTCCGTCCAAATCAAAAATTAAAGCTTTATATTTCAAGAGCTGTTCCTCCTCATATCTAATAGCTATATGATAATATGAAAAACACATAATTGCAACGAAAAAAGGATGCGTTACTGCTTTATCAGCCTAAACGCACCCTTATTTTTTCAGTAATATTTTTCAATTATTTTTTTTGTTTCAGTAATTTAACAAGCTGCAATACGTCATCCAAGCTAATATCATCTTCTTGAGCTTCAGCTTTCTTATCTAAATCCACAAAAAAGCTAGCCATATCACATTCCAGCAGGCTATGCAGCTTCAAAAGATTCGGTAGAGTTACAGGGACACGACCACATTCAATATTGCATAAATGAGTTTGAGAAATTTCCATCTCTTTTGCCAATTCAGTCTGAGTTAAATTTTTTGCTGTTCTCAACAATCTAATTCTACGACCAATAAGTTTTATTTCTTCATGCATACTTAACACCGCCTTTCGGTTAACATATAATAATCTTTCTTGCAGTATGTATGCTTACATATTTAGATTATATCACGATATCAATATTTTTCAAGTCTTTTTCACATATTTTTTATTTATTTTCTTCTATATTATAGACTTCTCTATGATATATCCATATTTAATTTATCAACATTCCTCTGATTGCAATATTGTCGCGTTCTACTTTAGGAAAGCATTACTAACCCAATAACAGTCTATCACTGGACATTTCCGAGCCGCTTGCCTTTTCAAACATCTCCAGCAGGTCGGGAATCTGCAAATATTTTTTCTCCTCGCCCTGCACGTCAATAATTACACGGCCGTTGTGCAGCATGATTAAGCGATTGCCATAGCTTAACGCATCGCGCATATTATGGGTTATCATCAAAGTAGTTAAATTGTCACGAGTAACTATTTTTTCTGTCAAAGCCAAAACCTTAGCAGCAGTCTTAGGGTCTAAAGCAGCCGTATGCTCGTCCAAAAGCAACAGCTTAGGCTTCTTCAAGGTTGCCATAAGCAATGTCAACGCCTGACGCTGACCGCCGGAAAGCAAACCAACTTTAGCTGTCATACGCTTTTCTAAGCCAAGATCCAACTCCTTGAGCAGCTCATAAAAACGATCGTGCTGTTCACTGGAAAGGCTCCAACTTAGGCCCGGAACTTCACCTCGACGGGCAGCCAAGGATAAATTTTCTTCAATCATCATACCAGCAGCAGTTCCCAGCATTGGATCCTGAAAAACGCGCCCAATATATTTTGCTCTTTTATGCTCAGGTTTTTTAGTAATATCTTCGCCGTCAATAATAATTTTTCCTGCATCAACGGGAAAAACACCCGCAATAGAGTTGAGCATTGTAGACTTACCGGCGCCGTTACCGCCGATAACCGTGGCAAAATCTCCCGGTGCCAAATGCAAAGATAAATTTTGCAAGGCACGCTTTTCGTTTATGGTTCCAGGGAAAAAGGTTTTAGAAACATTTTCGACATGCAGCATTTAACGCACCGCCTTTCTGCCTTTAAACTTAGCCTTAATAAGAGGCATGGACAAAGCAAAAGCTACCAAAACAGAAGTAAAGAGTTTAAGGTCATTAGGCGGCATACCCATGGTCAAAACTAATGCAATGACAATGCGGTAAACAATAGAGCCTAGAACCACAGAAATCAGACAGTTTTTAAAGGAGCGCGTGCCGAAAAGTACTTCGCCGATAATAACGGAGGCTAAACCAATAACGATAGTACCAGTACCCATACCAACATCAGAAAAACCGTTGGACTGAGCAACCAGCGCGCCGCTAACAGCAACAAGTCCATTACTCAACAGCAATCCTAAAATAATGGTTACATCAGTGTCCACGCCTTGAGCGCGAATCATCTGTTGGTTAAAGCCTGTAGCACGAATTGCCGCACCAATTTGAGTACCAAAAAACCAATAGAGAAACATACCAACAATAATTGTAATTGCCAGACCAACAATTAAAGTAGTATACGCCATATTGGTACCCAACATTTCGCGAGCAATTTTAAAAGTAGTATCTACACCTAAAAGGGATAAATTTGCCTTACCCATTATGCGCAGATTAACGGAATACAAAGCAATCATCGTTAAAATTCCGGCTAACAAAGCAGGAATTTTCATTTTGGTATGCAAAAGGCCGGTGACAACGCCAGCCAAAGTTCCGGTAATAAAAGCTGCAATAATTGCGGTCAAGGGTCCGTAGCCTGCTACCATTAACGAAGCCGCTGTTGCGGCACCCAAAGGAAAGCTGCCTTCTACGGTTAAGTCGGCCACATCCAAAACTCTAAAGGTCACATATACGCCCAAAGCCAGCAAAGCCCATAGTAAACCCTGCGCCACGGTCGGTATCAATAAATCAAGCATCAGTAACATCCTTCCATAATATCTTCATCTCTACTATAAATTCATGCAGATGCAGTGTTAAAACATAAATAGATAAAAGTCTGCCATAATTAGATATGGCAGACTAATTTTTCTAAATAACAAAGGATTTGCTTATTTAACTACTTCAGCACCCTTTAAAACGTCTTCCGGAATCTTCACACCAATTTTTTCTGCAACTTTCATATTAACGATTGCGTTGAATTCTTTTTGAGTTTGAATAGCCATATCAGCAGGTTTAGATTTGCCGCTAAGAATATCTGCTGCCATTTCGCCAGCCTGGAAGCCCAGCTTGTAGTAATCTACACCCAAGGTTGCCAAACCGCCGGCTTTAACTTCTCCGCCCTCACCACAGATTACAGGAAGCTTAGCTTCTTCGGTAACGGTAGAAAGAGTAGGCATTGCAGAGGCTAAAACGTTATCAGTAGGAACATAAATGGCATCAACATTGCCAACCAAACTGCGAGCAGCCTGTTGAATATCATTAACGTTGGATACAGTTGCTTCCTTAATAGCGATACCCTTATCAGCTGCAGCCTTTTTCAGGATATCGGTTTGCAATTGAGAATTAACCTCGCTGGAGCAGTAAATAACGCCTACGGCTTTAGCGTTAGGTACAATTTTCAATAACAAATCCAGCTGCTCTTTAACGGGGTTCATATCACTGGTACCGGTTACATTGGTACCGGGTTTAGCATTGTCTTTAACTAATTTAGCAGTTTTGTAATCAGTTACAGCAGTTGCTACAATAGGAATATCGCTGGTTACGTTAGCTACAGTTTGCGCAGCCGGAGTAGCAATAGCGCAAATCAAATTAACTTTATTGTTTACAAAGCGATGTGCGATATTTTGCAAATTAGATTGGTCGGCCTGCGCATTTTGACGGTCAAAAGCAATATTTTGGCCTTCCTTATAGCCTTTAGAAGCTAGACCTTCTACAAAGCCCTTATTGGCAGCGTCCAAAGCAGCATGCTCAACTAATTGCACAATACCAACGTTAACCTTTGCGTCTTTTTTGACAGCTTCTTTTTTATCGCCGCCGCAGCCCAACACGCCTAAAGCCAATGTGAGCATTAACCCGGCAGCCAAAGCTTTCATTTTAGAGGTTTTCAAAGAAATCATTTTTACCATCCTTCCATACTACCAAATTTTATAATTTTTAGATAAAGTTATTTTATACTTTTTTTAGTAGCTTGTAAACAATTTTGTGATAATTTTGCAAAATTTATTTGTACACCTAGAGCGATTGTTCAAAACTTACATAATTTTACAAAAGACTGCGCGCCTGCTGTTCATCTACAATTAAATGAGTAAACAGTCCCGTGGCTAAAGCGCCTGACAACGTGGCCCGTCCCACATTTAAGCCAATACCGATAAGCTTTTTGCTGCGCCGCAGCGCCGCTAAAGAAATATGCAGACAAAAATCGTTATTACCGCTGATAAATTCGCCGCGCTCGTTATAGTAGTAGGATAAAAAGCTGCCCACAGCGCGCTGTTTGACCAATGCGTCACCATAGCGAGTAGCGGTAGCTTCATCAGGAACAGAGGGATAACCGCAGATAGCGACAACTGCCGCATCAAGCTGCTGCCATTGCGCTGCTAATTCTTGGTATTTGCTCTGCGCTTCCAGCTCGTCCCTTTCCTCCGCCGAAGCGGGAAACGCCGGACAGCCAAGCAGCATACTGCTGCGTCCGCAAACTTCCGCCCACAGCTGCGCCAAAGTGTCGGGATGATAGCCTTTATTGGGAATATGCGCCTGACCTATCAGCGGCAGCACTAAACCAAGCTGCTGGTGCAGCCGTCCCTTTTCCATCCCGGAACAAATTTCACCTAAGGTGTAGCCCCAGCCAAGTCCCAAAACACCGTCGCCTGCAGTTTCCGTCGCCAAATAACGCGCCGCCTGCTGCCATTGTCCTCGTCCTTGACTTACAATACAGCCGCCTAAAAGTCCGTATTTTAATTGTAATTGCTCTAATAAATCTTTCTCGCCTGTTTCGCCTGCGCATATTTCAATATGCACAATACCTACCTCCCGCGCTTTCGTAAGCATTCTGCTAATCAACGGACGAGAAACTCCCAGCCGCTGGGCAATTTGCGCTTGCGTCAGATTGTCTTCATAATACAAACGGGCAACAGCAATAAGCTGTGCCCGTTCACTTGTCGGCAGCATTTTATTTAACTTCTTCCATCAATTCAAAAAGAATGCCATCCTTCATGACAAAGGCAATGCGGGTATGCTCGTCCGCCATCCAAGGCTCTACAATAACCTTATTCTCTGCCAGCTGTTTATCAAGGTCGTCAACCTTATAAGCTACATGCACCAAGGTTTGCAGCTCCTGAGGCAACGGCGTATCCTTTTCAAAGCGCAGGTATTCGATATGAAATTCATTGGTGTCGGGAGTAATAATGTGGGTTTTAATTCCTTCAGCATAAATTTCGCCTTCGCGGGCGATATCTGTAGGCACGCCTACATGCATAAATTCTTTCATTTATTTCACGTCCTTCTTCCATAATTCATAAGCCTTAAAAGCTTCTTCCGGTTTAGCGTTTTCGTGCACTACCATGCGAATAGCCTGTAGCATTGCTTTGGGACATTCGGCTTGCAGCACGTTGCGTCCCATATCCACACCGGCAGCGCCCTCGCTTACAGCGCGATATGCCATATCCAAGGCTTCGCTTTCAGGAATTTTTTTACCGCCGGCAATTACAATGGGCACAGGACAAGCAACAGTAATCTGCTCAAAATTGTCGCAATAATAGGTTTTGATAATATGCGCTCCCTGTTCTGCCAATAAACGCGTTGCCAAAGAGAAGTAGCGCGTAGTGCGTTCCATTTCCTTACCGACAGCTACAACGCCTAAAACGGGAATACCATACTTCTCACCGTTATTAACATAATAGGACAAGGTTCGCAGAGAATCCAGCTCACCTTCCGCGCCTACAAAGCATTGCACAGCCATGCAGGAAGCGTTCATGCGAATTGCATCCTCAATATCCACGCCTGCGGAACCAAAGCTCATATCATCCTTGAGCACACTGGTATCAGCAGTGCAGCGCAAAGCAACAGCCTTGTGATGATTAGCCGGAACACAGGTGCGCAGCGCGCCGCGGGTAGCCATCAGGCAATCTGCATGCTGCATTAAAGGTGGAATTACCAAATCCAAACGCTCTAAACCGGCAGTGGAGCCCATAATGTAGCCGTGGTCAAAAGCCAGCATAATAGTGCGTCCATCATCGCCAAAAATTTGGGACAAACGGCTCTGCATACCCCAGCCTGCGCTTTGATGACCTTTCACCGGAAAGGTTTGCAGAGGCGGTTTAATGCCGATACCGTAATCTTTAGCTAAAATATTACCATCTTTGTCAGCCATAGCTATCCTCCTACTAATTATTTAATTAGTTTCTGTAGTAAGGAGTGCGGCAAGGAGCGTTCCAGTAGCCTAACAGTTCCTCGTCCATACGTGCGATAAACATTTGGAAGCCGGCAGTTTCTTGTACGGTCAAAATTTCGCCGACTGCGCTGGCAGCAACTTCAATGCCTTTTTCTGCCAACAGCTTATGGCAAGCACGGAAAACAATCAATTGTTCCATAAGAGTGGTAGCGCCGCTGCCGTTGATAATTACCAGCAGTTTTTCGCCTGCTTGTACATTCAAATCTTTCAGCAGAGCATTCATCATAATAGCAGCAGTTTCGTCTGCGGATTTCATCGGCTGGCTGCCGCCGCCGCCTTCACCGTGCTGACCCATGCCGACTTCCATGATGCCCTCTTCAATGTGAGCAATTTCCATGCCGGTTGCAGGATGAGTTGCGCCTTTAGTAGCAACAGCAATGGTTGCCATATTGTCGGCAAATTTTTGAGCAATAGCCGCAACTTCTTCCAAGGATTTGCCTTGAGCAGCAGCAGCGCCGGCAATTTTGTACAGAGGAATGCAGCCTACCAAACCGCGGCGGTCGTCTGCATTTTCGCGGGGAGCGTTGGCAATATCTTCTTGAGTAACAACTTTGATTACGGGAATGCCTAATTTTTTAATTTGTTTCATGGTCAGATTGCCGGTCAGCATATCGCCCGCATGATTCAAAACTACGAACAGCACGCCATGGCCTTTATCTGCCATTTTAATAGCTTCTACGCAAGCTTGGGGGCCGGGAGCAGCGAAAATATTGCCGGCAACAGAAATATCTATCATACCTTCACCGACAAAGCCGCTGATAGCAGGTTCATGACCGGTACCGCCAAGAGTAACAATAGTTACGCGGTCAGCCTCTGCCAATTTTTTGTTAACAACTAAATTGCCCTGCTCCAAGGAAATAATTTCCGGATTGGATAAAGCTAAACCTTCCAGTAATTCGCTGGTCAAATCTTCCGGTTTGTTAATAAATTTTTGCATGATTACGCCTCCGTTATAAATAATTTTTTAGATAGCTTCCGCCATTTTAGTCAATAATAATGCCATGGATACTGCGCCGGGGTCCTTAGCGCCCAAGCTGCGCTCGCCTACGTTTTTAGCTCTGCCAAAACGCGCCACCATTTGCGCCGTCGCTTCCGCGCCACTATTGGCAGCTTCTGCCATAGCGGCAAAGACAGCTTTAATATCGCCGTCGCAGGCCATACCTGCATCCAGCGCCGGATAAAGAGCATCTACCATAGTTTTGTCGCCGGGCTTAGCCTTAGAAATATCCATAAAATCTTCCTTAGCTTGCTCCAACATTTTATGCACCGCAGCAGTATCCAATTCCGTTACACCTTCGTCCACGCCCTCAGCAAAGCCGCCAAAAACCGTTCCCCACAAGGGACCTGCGCTGCCGCCATTGACGCCCATAAAATCCATGGACAAATCATCCAGCAGTTCCTTAATATCAGCGCTTGTGCCGCTTTCCACTCTTTGCTTAATAGCGTCAGCCATGCGACCAATAGTCAGTCCGTGATCGCCGTCGCCTGCTACGCTATCCAGCTCACACAAAGGAATTACGTTTTCTTTTAAGGCTGCCGCTGCCGTCAAAAGCATTTTTTGCAGCAATTCCAAAGTCAGCATATTATCACCGCACCTTTCTTTAATTTTATTGTAACATTTGTCAGAACAAATGTAAACGATTTTCTGAAATTTTGTATGATGAATTGAGTTTACGCCTTTAGGTAAAATTTTTTCACAGCGGCATGCGCAGACAGTAAAAATTTTCGGCTAGCTTTAGGCAAAAAAAATACTGCTATCCTAATTAGGATAGCAGTATAAATTGTTAATTTGGTGATCCACCGGGGATTCGAACCCCGGACACCCTGATTAAAAGTCAGGTGCTCTACCGACTGATCTAGTGAATCATTTGTTGCTCAAACAGCAACATTGGTATTATACTCTTTTTCGACGTTTACGTCAAGAGTTTTATGCAAGAAAACCGCTGAAAGTATTGTTAAATTACAGCAGCTCCTTCAAAACGATGGTCTGCTCACGGTTAGGACCAACGGAAACAATGCCCAATTCCACGCCGGAAACCTCGGCAATGCGTGCCAAATATTTTTTAGCGTTTTCAGGCAGCTTATCGTATTCCCGAATACCGCTGATATCAGTCATCCAGCCGTCAAATTCTTCAAAAATCGGTTCAACCTTAGCCAATACATTCAAGCTTGCAGGAATACGTTTCAAAACTTCGTCGCCAATCTTGTAGCCAACGCACATTTTAATTTTCGGCATATGGTCTAAAATATCCAAACGGGTAATTGCCAAATAATCAAGGCTGTTCAAACGAGCGCTGTAACGCAGCATGAACGCATCCAACCAACCGCAGCGGCGGGGACGTCCGGTTACAGTGCCATATTCATGTCCGGTTTCGCGAATTTGATTGCCAGGTCCGTCGCTATCAAGCAGTTCTGTAATGAAGGGGCCTTCGCCTACGCGAGTAGTATATGCTTTAACTACACCCACAACGTGATCAATAAAACGGGGGCCAATGCCGCTGCCTGTGCAAGCGTTGCCGGCAGTAGGATTGGAGCTGGTAACATACGGATAAGTACCATGGTCAATATCAAGGAAGGTTGCTTGAGCGCCCTCAAACAAAACATTTTTCTCTGCAGCAAAAACCTCATCCAAAACTACCCCAGTATCTGCAACATAAGGACGCAGCTGTTCTGCATAAGCCAAATATTCTTTTAAAACAGTTTCGTAATCAAAAGGCTCTGCACCGTAAATTTTAGTAATGATAGCGTTTTTAGCTTCCATATTTACTTTGAGCTTTTCGGCGAAGGTTTCAGGCTCCATCAAATCGCAGACACGAATGCCAACGCGGGCTACCTTATCCATATAGCAGGGGCCGATACCGCCTTTAGTAGTACCGATTTTATGGCTGCCCAAAGCTTCCTCCTGCAGTTCATCAAGACGTTGATGATACGGCAGAACAACATGAGCGCGGTCGGAAATAACCAAATTGCTGCAATCAATGCCTTTTTCTTTCATACCGGCAATTTCAGCCAGCACAACGCCGGGGTTGATAACTACGCCGTTGCCCAAAACGTTGATTTTATCTTTAAACAAAACGCCGGAGGGCAGCAGACGCAGCTTGTAGCTGATGTCATTAACTACAACAGTATGACCGGCATTGGAGCCGCCGCTGTAACGAACAACAGCGTCAGCTTTCTGCGCCAAATAGTCTACAATCTTACCCTTACCTTCATCGCCCCATTGAGCGCCTAAAACTATAACAGATGACATGAACGGTCACTCCTTATTACTATCAATTACAAACCAAAACGAGAGAAAATCAAATCAACATTGCGCAGCATGGGTTTAGGATCGAAGCAATGCTCAATTTCTTCATCGGTAAGATATTTTTTAATATCCGGGTCAGCTTCAACATTGGTCTTAAAGTCTGCGCCTTGCAGCCAGCGAGCCATAGCATTGCGCTGTACCCATTTGTAAGCGTCCTCACGCAGCACGCCTTTGGTTACCAAAGCAATCAGCAGGTTTTGGCTGAAAATCAAGCCGCCGGTTTTATTCAGATTAGCCATCATAGCGTCAGGATATACCAGCAGTTTATCAATAATATTGGTAAATTTACGCAGCATGTGGTCTAAAGCGATGGTAGCGTCCGGCAGAATTACGCGCTCTACGGAAGAGTGGGAAATATCGCGTTCATGCCACAAAGCAACGTCTTCCAAAGCTGCCACAGCATAGCCACGCAGCAAGCGGGCCATACCGCTGACTTTTTCGCAGGTGATAGGATTGCGTTTGTGAGGCATAGCGGAAGAACCCTTTTGTCCGGGAGCAAAATATTCTTCAGCTTCGCGGATATCGGTGCGCTGTAAGTTGCGGATTTCCGTAGCCATTTTATCTAAGGAAGAACCGATAACAGCCAAGGTGGTCAGAAAATGAGCATGACGGTCACGCTGAATTACCTGAGTTGCCAAACGTACCGGTTTCAAATCCAATTTTTTGCATACATATTCTTCTACGAACGGATCAATATTGGAATAAGTGCCGACAGCGCCGGAAAGCTTGCCGACAGCCATCAATTCGCGGGCTTGCTTCAGACGAGCCATATCGCGTTCAATTTCGTCGGACCACAGCAAGAATTTCATGCCGAAGGTCATCGGTTCTGCATGAATGCCATGAGTACGGCCGATCATAACGGTGTTTTTAAATTCGGCAGCGCGGCGGCGCAGAACAGTATGGAAGTTTTCCAAATGACGCATCAGCAAATCAGCAGACTGCACGGTCATGTAGCACAAAGCAGTATCTTTAACGTCACTGGAAGTAAGTCCTTTATGGATATATTTAGATGCATCGCCTACATATTCGGCAACATTGGTCAGAAAAGCAATAATATCATGGTTGGTTACTGCTTCAATTTCTTTTATACGCTCCAAACGGAAATCAGCTTTGGTTTGAATATCCTTTAAAGCATCGTCAGGAACAATGCCCAGCTTGTTCATAGCTTCGCAAGCCAAGATCTCAACCTTTAACATAGTGCGGAATTCATTTTCGAGGGTCCAGATGTTACCCATTTCCGGATGAGTATAGCGTTCAATCATTTTCCGTATGCCTCCCAAGCATTTTTATTCATGAAAAAACATCTGAAAGCCAATACTTTACCTTCAGATTCTTCATTGCAATTTAATACATAATAATAATATCATTTTCCGCTGATAAACGCAAGCTTTCTGAACATTTTTAGCCATTCAAGAGAAAATATTCGGAAGCAGAAAAGCTTCACCAACAAAAAGACTGCCGCCAATACAGCAAGCTCCAATCATCAGATTTTCGAGCTGCCGCATTGTCAGCAGTCCTTAATATTTTTTTAGCCCTCACGCTTAGTGAAGCCGACAAATTTTGTAAATTGCTTGTGGAAGAACAAATTAACAGTGTCCACAGGGCCGTTACGGTGCTTAGCAATAATCAGCTCCGTATGCTTATTTTCTGTTTCGGGATTATAATAATCCTCGCGATAAAGGAACGCAACAATGTCCGCATCCTGCTCCAAGGAACCGGATTCACGCAAGTCGCTGAGCATGGGGCGCTTCACCTGACGCGCTTCTACGCCGCGGCTCAGCTGGGACAACGCCAAAACAGGCACATCTAATTCACGAGCCAGCGCTTTCAGCGAGCGGGAAATTTCCGAAACCTCCTGTTGGCGGTCGCCGCTGTTATTGCGTTTGCCGCTGCCCTGCATCAGCTGCAAATAATCGACTACAATTAAATCTAAACCATGCTCCGCTTTAAGGCGACGGGCGCGGCTGCGCATATCCATAACTGTAATGCCCGCAGTATCATCTATAAAAATATTCGCCTTGCTCATAGTATCGCAGGCAGCCCACAAGGCGTCCCAATCCTTGTCATTCATTTCACCTATACGCAGACGCTGACTGTCAATATTAGCTTCTGCACACAGCATACGGTTGACAAGCTGCTCCTTGCTCATCTCCAAGCTGAAAAAAGCTACACTGCGAGGCTGTCCTCCTACTTTTTTATGGGCGCGCAGAGCAACATTCTGCACAATATTAAGCGCCAAAGCAGTTTTACCCATGGACGGACGCGCTGCCAAAATAATAAAATCGGAGGGATGCAAACCGCTGGTCAGCTTATCCAAATCATTAAAGCCTGACGGCAGACCCGTAAGACCACCTTTATTTTCCAGCAGCTTTTCAATATTTTGTACACTTTCCATAAGCACTGCGCTGATAGGAGTAAAATCTGCTTTTTTCTTGCGGTTGGAAATTTCCAAAATACGGCTTTCCGCCGTATCTAACAAAACTCCTACTTCGTCATTAGCTTCGTAGCCCATAGCAGCAATTTCCGTAGAAACGCGCACCAGCTGGCGTAAAATACTTTTTTCTGCCACAATATCGGCGTGAAATTTTACATTGGCAGCTGTCAGCACCACATTGGCTAAGCTGGTAATATAAGCAATACCGCCAATATCCTCCAGCTTATTTTCCCGGCGCAGAATATCCGTGACTGTTACCATATCCACAGCTTCATTTTTATTGTACAGCTCCAGCATCGCGTTAAAAATTACTCTGTGAGCTTCACGGTAAAAGTCGTCGCTACTTAAAATTTCCGTGGCCTTGGCAATGGCTTCCTTATCAATGAGCATAGCGCCCAGCACTGATTGCTCGGCTTCTATATTTTGAGGTGGTACTCTTTCTTCCATAATATTATTCTGCTTCAACCATTACTTTGAAGGAAGCAGTTACGTCAGTATGCAGCTTAGCTACGGCAGTATATTCGCCTAAACCCTTAACTGCGGTTTTCAGCTCGATTTTACGGCGGTCAATGTTCAGACCGGTTTGCTTAATCAAAGCTTCGGCAACATCCTTGCTGGTTACAGAACCAAACATTTTGCCGTTATCGCCTACGCGAACTTTCATGTGTACAACAATTTTTTCTACCTGCGCGCCTAAAACAACAGCCTCATCCTTAGCCTGCGCAGCGCGGTGAGCGGCAGTTGCTTTATCAGCCTTGGCCTGATTTAAGTTGGCAGTATTGGCTTCTTTAGCCAATTTGCGCGGCAGCAGATAATTGCGGCCATAGCCTTCGGCAGTCTCTACAACATCGCCTTTTTTACCTAAGCTTTTAACGTCTTGCAACAGAATTACTTTCATTATTATCTCTCTCCTCTAATTGTTTTTTTGCTAATGCAATAATCTGCGGTTCTACATCCTTGGCGCGTTTATCGGCTATCTGTACGCCAGCCACCGTCTGATGGCCGCCGCCGCCTAATTCTTCCATTATAACCTGCACGTTGACGCTGCCGTCACTGCGGGCGCTAATGCCAAGATAACCGTCTTTATATTCAACTATTGCCACACTGACAGCGATACCGTCCACAGTAATCAAGGTATCGGCAGTTTGTGCGGCAAGCACGGAAGACTTTGTATCGCGTACTGCGTTCCGCATTACAGAAATAGCCAAGCCGGGAAGCGGCGTTTTGGCTTCGGCAATAAGTTTTGCCCGCATCTGTACGGTACTGATATTATCTTTAAAAAGCTGGCGCACTAAATTGGGATCGGCGCCGCTGCGGCGCAGCAAGGCCGCTGCTTCAAAGGTGTGCTCGCCTGTCTGTACGGCAAAGTTTTTGGTGTCCAGCGCAATACCGGCATACAGAACTGTTGCTTCCGCCGGCGTAATTTCCAAGCCGTCGTCAAAATAGCAGATCAGCTCTGTCACCAGCTCGCTGGTAGAAGAACTGGACGGTTCCAGATAAAGCAGCACTGTATCGCCAATAATATCCTCTGCCCGACGGTGATGGTCGATAACAATGCGGTTGCGCACCGCCGTCAACAGCTGCTGCGAAGCCGACAGCACAGCGCGGTGATGATCTACAATCACCAGCAAGCTCTTAGGCGTTACCAAACGCAGTGCTTCCTCTTCATGTAGCACAATATCAAAATACTTGGTTTCGTTATCCGAAAGAATAACATTTTCGTGCTCCAAAACCTCGGCAATGCGGTCGTAATATTCGTTATGCTCGCTGGCTATAATATAAGTTTCTTTATTCAAGGCCAAGCCAAGTTTTGCCATACCTACGGTTGCACCAATAGCGTCATAATCCTCGTTATGATGGCCCATAACAAAAATTTTGTCCGCCTGCTGCATCTGCTCGTGAATAGTCTGTGCTACAATGCGGGCGCGCACGCGGGTACTTTTAGCCGCAACAGTGAAAGTGCCGCCAAAAAACTGCGTATTTTTATCCTTTAACACAACGGCCTGATCGCCGCCGCGTCCTAAAGCCAAATACAAGCTCTTATTGGCATTCTGCACCAATTCCTCCAGCGTTACCCCGTCGCAGGCCACGCCAATACTAAAGGTTGGCGCAAATTTATTACCGGCGCGAATCTCACGGATACGATCCAAAACAGTGAATTTATCCTCCATCATATCCAGCACTGCCGATTGGGTAAAGCCCAAAAGGCTTATTTCTTTATTCATGCGGCAGATAAAACCGTGCTGCGAAGCCGCCCATTTAGTCAAAAGCTCATTGATTTCGCCATTTAAGTTGGCAATATTAGTTTCGCTTAAGCCACGCGTAACTTCTTCATAGTTATCAAAGCGAGCATAAGCCAAACAGATTTTATCGTTACTATATTTTTGCCGCAGCAGCTCGAAATCTGTAATATCTGTTAAGTAAATCATCAAGCCGCTGTTGGTACTCAAGTCATCCTTTTTATTAGCATGCTCTTGGGTCTGCACGCTGGCATATTTCATGCGATAATAGCGGCCTTCCAGCTGAATTATCTGCTCACCGTCGCGCACGCTGAGCATTTCAAAAGCGTTAGACTGCAGCGGTAAAACTTCCTCCGGTAGCTTGCCTTCCAAATTTTTCTTGCCAACCCACTGCGCAAATAAATCATTTTTCCATTGCAGCTTGCCATCCTTAGAAAAAACTGCCATACCAATATCCATTTTGCGCACGGCAAAATAATTAGTGCGCTCAATATTGCGGATAATATTATCCAAATAGCTGCTGAAAAAAATCTCTTTGTTGATAATATTGCGGCGGCCGAAATAATAAGTCACCGCCACTACCAGCAGCGCCGGTATAATCAGCTTAGGCTGCAAATAACCAACCAAAAGCGCCAATATTACTATCAGCAGAAAATAAACATTAGTATCAACCTTAGAATTCATATTGTGGTTAAATCTGTTAAACATACAGCTTCACCTCGAATTGCTGATTTAAAAAATCAACTATTTCTGATTTTGCGAAAATCGAATACCAAATCAAAAGCGCCTACATAAACCATAATCTGCGAAAAAATAGGAATAGTAAACAGCACCAGCGTGCCGATATTTGCCCACCAGCGCGGCTTTTTCTTGGCATCAACAAACCAATATAACAGCACAATGCCTTGGAACACCAACGCAAAGCTGCACACGGTCTGCACATTTACCGAAACATTGTACATCCAGCTGCTTTGGTTAGTTTGATAAAAATAAGTTACCGCCAACAAGGAAATACAGTAAGGCCACAAAATCCATTTTGGTACTTTCAGCAAAATAAAATCCGGAAAATCCTCGAAGCTTTCTCCCAGCTTTACAAGAATTTTTTTCGCAGCGATATAATTGACAAAAGCCATCACAGGTGCACACAAAAAAAATGCTCCCGGCATAATAATGCGCATCATGCGAAACATTTCCTTGTAGGAGTCAATAGAAGTTTTAATATCCGCTTCACTCATACCGTGCTCGCGATAATATTCTGCCAGCTGTACCAAGCTTTCATCAAAAGAAGTAAACATCATGTTGATAGGGTCAATTCCCAAAACCAAAAAGCTCAACACAATATTTAAAACTAAAGCGATAATGCCGCCAACACTACCATACAGCATCAGCTTCATAGGCGATAAATGACGGCGCATACATTCACCTAAAATCAATCCCAGCAAGCCAAAAATTACTGCCAAAAAGAAAGCGTTGATGGGACTCATAATCATAGCAATGATAATCGTCGCCACCAAAAGAGTCATAATACTCCATTTTAGTCCATGACGGCAGCCACAGATAACAATAGGCAGCGGCCATAAAAAATTTACAAAAACGCCCAGCACAGGCACATACATTATTATCAAAGCCATGACTATAGCAATTGCCGCCATAATACCCGCTTCAACCATCGCAGATGTTTTATGAATCACAGAGCAGCCTCCTCCAAATGATATAGTTTTTCAATATATTATTGTACTACATAACTTGAGGAAAAGCAAAGGCTGCGCTGTGAAATAGTCGCGACAATTTGATAACGTATAATAAGCTGCGCAAAATCAATTCATAAATCAATATATTTATTGACATGACCAAGATGCATAATCTTTGCATCCATTTTATTGGAAACTATATCACAAACAGCAACAATATCTAGTTTATTATTTTTAGCAGCTTCAATATGATAAACGGCAATTCTTCCGCAGCCTATTAATGCAAATTTCATTTACTGCTTTGCTCCTAATTTTACATTTTTTGATAATTCAATTCTATATATTATACATTCTCGTTTTTTTGTCTAGAAAGCTATTACGTATAAGCTAGATCACTTTATTATAAAAATCAAAAATTTTTGTAATATTTTTAACCTGTTACACAAGTCTAATATCGGTGCTTTTATTGACATCTTTTGCAAAGCATTTTATACTAGAAGCAATCGCGGAGGTGAAGCTCGTGAAATTTTCCTCGTATTTTCCCATTTGGAATAAATTAACTTCTGCGCAGCAGCTTTTAGAAAAAAACGCTGTGTTTCGCAAAATAGAAAAAGGCACCGTTGTTCACAACGGCAGCGTTCACTGCACAGGCCTTTTATTGGTCGGCAGCGGTCAGCTGCGCGCTTCTATACTTTCCGAGGACGGACGCGAAATTACTCTGTACCGTTTATTTGAGCGTGATATGTGTTTATTTTCTGCAGCCTGCATGATGAACAGCATTCAATTTGAAATTACTATTGAAGCGGAAAAGGACACGGAGCTTTGGATAATTCCCGCAGATATTTACAAAAAGCTCATGGCTGAATCTGCGGCAGTTGCCAATTACACCAACGAAATTATGGCTTCCCGTTTTTCCGACGTTATGTGGCTTATGGAGCAAGTGCTTTGGAAAAGCTTTGACAAACGCTTAGCAGAATTTTTGCTGACAGAAGCAGAGCTTGAAGCTACAACAACTTTAAAAATTACTCACGAAACTATCGGTAGGCATTTAGGCAATCCTCGCGAGGTTGTCACGCGCATGCTGCGGTATTTTCAAAACGAAGGCTTAGTAAAGCTTAGCAGGGGAACCATTGAAATTAAAGACAAAAAAAAGTTACAAGCTATGATAATAATGAAGAAGAGGCTGTGAAAGAGAAAATTTTTCATTTATAATACGGAGTGATTTTTATGTATCTGCATGAAAAAAAGTTTTTACTTTTGTTGGGTTTTTGCATTTTTCTCTGTCAAACTGTCTGCGGCTCTCCTAACTACGCCAATGAACAAAACTGGGCATATTGGCGTCAAGGTGAAAATAAACAAGCTGACGTATTTCTTATCTGTCCTACCGTTGATTTAGGTTCAGCAGAACGTCTAAATATGAATTTAGAAGATACTAACACAAAAGTAAATTTTATAGGCGCGCTTAATATGGAAAAAGGTATTTATGATGAACACTGCCGCCTTTATGCGCCATTTTACCGTCAAGGTACGCTGCACGCTTATACATTGCCCGAAAAAGAACAAGGCGCTCCCTTTGCTTTAGCATACGAGGACGTCAAAGCAGCTTTTCAATACTATCTGCGCCATGAAAATTACAACCGTCCTTTTATTTTAGCTGGTTTTTCCCAAGGCGCCGATATGTGTATCCGCCTTTTAAAAGAGTTTGGCAATCGCTGGCAAGTGAAGGATAACTTAGTTGCCTGTTACGCTATTGGCTGGCGTTTAGAAAAACGTGACGTACAGCGCTTTCCGTATCTGCAGCCTGCGCAGCTGCGTACAGACGTCGGCGTTATCATTACCTTTAACACAGAAGCACCACAAATAACATCTTCTTTGATGGTTCCGGCTAATACCCAAAATTATGCCATCAATCCGCTAAATTGGCGTAATACGGGCAAGCCTGCACCTAAAGAGCTGCATCTTGGCGCGTGCTTTACAGATTACAACGGCAATATATATAGAGAAATTCCTGCTTTTACCGGCGGGTATCTTGCTTTTGACCGCGGTGTGATGAAACTGCCAAATGTTAATCAAGAAGAATATCCTCCTGCTTTAGATATTTTTGAAGAAGGCATCTTCCATATCTATGATTATCAATTTTTCTATCGCAACTTACAGCAAAATGTCGGCGCCAGATTAAAAGCCTTTGCACTGTATCAAAATATTTCTGCGCAAGCAGAAACTGCACAAAACTAAAAAAAGGCTGCGAAAAACGCCAAAATCGTTTTTCACAGCCTCTTTTTACGTTTGGAAAGTTTACAGCACTATTTTCTAAACACGAACAAATACTCATGAGCAATCAATAAAAAATTATATTTTATACTATTGGTTTTCCAATAACCAGTCGCTCTGCAGTTATGCTGTTCTTTGATGATCAATTCTTTAAGCTTGAATCCCGCGTCTGTAAAAATTTTCATTACTTCAAAGGACATGGGTACCATGTGTCCTTTTTGACGGGTATCACCCATCAACACAGCACAAAATTTTTCTTTTTTTAACACACGGTAACTTTCGGCAGCTACCTTTTTCATTTCTTCAAGAAAATCTTTAACCTTTAGCAAAGACAAATCTTCCGAAATATCTTCACTATATTTAATAATATCAGCATACGGCGGATGTGTGCAAATGAGATCTATGCTACTGTCCGGAACAAAATCTAAATGACGAGCATCGCCCTTATGAATATACACCTTACCGTCAGCACCTTCATGTTCAAACGTTGTTTTTTCTTTGCATCTAGCAAGAGCTACATCGTTAACATCAACGCCGATAATATTTCTCTTTAAAAGCTTTGCTTCAACAAGAGTAGTGCCGCCGCCAGCAAATTGATCCAGCACTAAATCTCCTTCTTGAGAATAGCGAAGCAAAATATTTCGCGGAATATACGGCGACCAATTTCCACGCCACTTGGCGTCATGGTTAAAAATTTAAAATTCAATCCATTCAGTTACTTCTTCATCTGGTTTAATTACAGCTATTTTCTTAGATTGGACTTCCCCATTTTCTAAAACGAGTTTTCCATTTTCATAATTTGTTTCAGTCAAAGCCACAGCATTTTCCAAATTATCTGCCATGACTTTAAATTCTTGTGCAATAGTTTCTTCTATTGTAATTGTATATTCTTTCACATTCAATCCCCTTACATCATCTTTTTATATTTGCCACTACCTAAAAATTCAATAAATCCCTTATCCCTCAAAAGTTGTAACTGCTGCCTAATTTTAGGTTTGATGTTATTATTATTTGGATGTTTCATTTGAAATATATTTTCAAAGGCATAAATCTCACTTAGCGTAAAGTAATTTTTACTCAAATTATTTATACAATTCAGAACATTCATAAGCCAACCACGATTGTCTATACTGTTAGTTCTAAAAATATTACTTACATTCACTTTTTCTAACACAACTTTTTTATCAAGAACATTACCTCTTTTTATTATAGCAATTCTTCCTTGCTGTGGTATATGACTTGTCAATATATTGCATCCAACCCAACCAGCTCGGCGAGCTGTCGGTGCTAAAGGCTTTCTTTTTTCTATAATACTCGGTGTAAAAAAATACTTAGGTACAAAAATAAAATCTACAACTTTATTTTCAGTCTTTGAGTAATTCATAAAGAAAAAGTCTGGATTTTGGTTGCTAGTAATGCGTTGAATCATTGTTTCATAAGCGCCATCATTTACTTTTTCAGCCAAACTTCCTGCTTTACTTTTCAACTCATATTCATTTTGACATGATGGACAATAGAAATCTGCAACAGGTCTGTTGTTCTCAAATTTGCTTATTGTTAAATTTCCGCATCTAGGACAATACATATTCTCGCTCACCCATGTTTCGGTTATTACTCTTGCGATTTGAGATGCAGAATGATATGACGTTACTGATTGAAGATTAAAAATTAGATTCATATACTATCTTCCCTATCTGTTCCAACTTGCTCACTACAACCTTAGCACCTTTTCTATGCATAGCATCAACAAATTGTGCAAGCTCAATCTGCTGTTCATCATTAAATAAATGCTCTGTATAAGCTGTAAAGCTTGCGGTATTAGTTATAGGACGATACGGCGGATCAAAATAGGCAAAAGTATCTGCGTCAATAAAATCTGCGGACTCTCTATAATCACCGCAGACAATTTTAACCCTTTGCAGCTTTTCAGACACTGCTCGAAGATTTTCCTCGTCACATATCAGAGGATTTTTATATGCTCCCATTGGTACATTAAACAATCCTTTTTTGTTGACGCGAAATAAACCGTTAAAGCAAGTTTTGTTAAGAAAAATCATCAGCGCTGCTTTTTCAATATTGACGCTTTCGTCGCCATTGGTTTTTAAATTGTTAAACCGTTCACGCTTTGCCAAATAATAAATTTTGCGTTTATCTGTATCCTTGGGTATAAATTCACTTTGCATGACCGATAACATTACAATAAGCTTGTCTATGTCATCACGAATAATGCGATATGTATTAATAAGTTCAGCGTTAATATCGCTGATGTACACTTCTTCTAAATTGTATTTACTTAAAATATCAAAAAGCACGGCACCGCCGCCAACAAAAGGCTCCGCATATTTTTTAATATTTGCGTTGGCAAAGGGATAATATTTTTCAATTTCAGAAAGGAGCTGACCTTTCCCGCCAGCCCATTTTAAAAACGGTTTAACCTTACCGTCCAAATTTTTATTATAGCGAACAATTCTTGCATCCAGCGGTTTTTTTGCAGTTATAGGAATAATCCACATATTACCAACCATCACTGCATGATCAATTCTATTTTCAGAACAAAGAACTGCTACACGCCTTTGAGAAATTCCCCATTTATCGGCTGCTTCTCTTGCAGACATAAATTCCATAGCGCACCTCCTGTTTTTATGATAATATTATATTCTAAAGCTAGAATGATTACAATATCATTTTGAAAAGTGCAGCTAACTTTTTCGTAAGCAATCATTAACCAATTTACACTAAAATTTTTTTACCTTAATATCTTCCAACCTTTAAAATTACAAATTAAAACGGCACCGCTTTTCCGCGGCGCCGTTTTTATGTTTGGAAAGGTTACAGCAAAGCTAAAATTTGACTTTTAGGTCTTGCACCTAAAGCTTTATTCACTGCTTGGCCGTTTTTAAAAACTATTAAAGTAGGGATGCTCATAATTTGATACTGACTTGCAAGCTCCATCTGTTCGTCCACATTAATTTTTACTACTTTAATATCGTTACGTTCGGCAGCAATTTCTTCGATAATGGGAGCTACCATGCGGCAGGGCCCGCACCAAGGTGCCCAAAAATCAACCAAAACCGGCTTTTCAGAACGTAAAACCTCCTGTGCAAAATTATTTTTATTAACATTGATAACAGACATTTTTTCGTCCTCCTTATTTTCTTTCTGATTATAGTTTAACAAATTCTATTTTGTTTTTCCGTGACATTGTTACAATTATTCTTTATTTTTTACTTTACAGATAAGCTGCGTCATCGTTCCCATAGGGCAATATACACACCAGCTGCGCGGTTTAAATAAAGCCATAGTAATTAACCCCAGCACCGTGGAAGTCAGCATCACGCTGTAAAATCCAAAGGCAAATTGCGCCGCGCCTTCATTCACGCCGCCGTAATACGCCCAATGCCACGGAAGCTTAAACGTCCACAGCAGCGTAACTGCCTGCTGTAAATCTGTCGCGCCTGCAAATACAAGGTAAGTATTCCACAGCATTTGCAAAAACATAATGCAGAAAAAAATTAAAAAGCCGTAACGAAAAGTTTTGCTTTTCATCCAACGGGGAATATCTTGTCTGCGAGAAAGGCCAAAGCGCCCGCCAATTAGACTGAAAAGCTGCCCTCTGCCACAGTAACGATTGCAATAACTTTTAGTTCCATACACCAACGCAATAATCAATGGAATAAATAAACACAGAAGTCCCAGCCACGCAAAAAGAATATTAAAAAATCCTAAAATAAGATAGGTAAGCGAAAGAAGCCAAAGATAATCGTACCATTTTTTCTTCATAGTTCTATCTCCCGAATTTCAATTACCGATGCCGGACATTCCTTAGCACATTTGCCGCAGCCAACGCACTTTTTCCAATCTACAACTGCTTTAACACCTTTATAAACAGAAATAGCCTGCAGCGGACAAACCTTAGCGCAGCAACCGCAGGCTACACAATCATTTTCTGCCACATGAGCCTTACGCGGCTTTCTTTTTATTTTTTCCATACGCCAACACCTCCGTTTTATATATTATAACTAAAACAGAAATTTTTTTCTGTGATAATATCACTATCGCTCAGTATTTCGCGCAAAAGAAAAAGCCAATTTGCAAAATACAGATTGACTTTAATAAGTAAGCTATTTTGCTGTTTTTTTATTAAATAACCTTAAAAGTTTTCCACTTGCCGGATTGCTGCCGCCGCGCAAAAATCACCCCGCGGATAACCCAATCAAGGCACATAGCGACAGCTATACCAATAACGCCCATGTGCAGCGTAATGCCCAAAAATACTGATAACACCAGCCGCACGCCGACAGTTGTAAACAGCGATATCAGCGTCGTAAAGCTTATATCGCCCGCAGCGCGCAGTCCCTTACCTAAAGGGTCGGCATAGGGAAAGGCAACGCCGTTAAAAATATTATGAATCAAAACCAGCCAAATAATCAGCTGCTTAGTTTCTTCGGCTAGAGAATAAAATTGCAATAGTACAAGCGTCACACCGAAGATTAAAGCGTTCCACGCCACACCGAAGATTAAAGTATAGCGCAGTAATTTTTTAAAATAAAACTCTGCCTGTTCCAAAGCGCCTGCGCCCATACACTGGCCGATAACCGTAATGAAAACCGGTCCCATCGTTATGCTGACCAAAGCAGCCAGCGACCAAATGCTTTGCGCCACACCGTTAGCCGCAATTTGATAAGTTCCGAACAAAGCAACAACGCTGGACAAAGCCACCTTTACAAGCTGAAAGACGCTGCTTTCCACGCCGTTAGGCACGGCAATGCGCAAAATTTGCTTTTGCAAATTCCAATCCAGGCGCACCAGCTGCTCTTTAACATAACTTACAGGATTTTTCTTAGAAAAGCACAGCAGCGTAATCACTGCAGCGGCAAAACTTCGCGAAATCAAAGACGGCCACGCCACGCCCGCCACGCCTGCGTTCAGCACAAAAACGCCGATGCAGTTTCCCGCAACATTGATAATATTCACAAGAATTGCTAAACGCATGGTAGTAACGGTTTTGCCAAAGCTGCGGTACAGCGCCGCGCCCACATTATAAACTGCCAGCGCCGGATAGGAATAGGCGGAAATGCGCAGATAAACAAGGCAGGCTTCCATAACGTCATTCTCCACGCAGCCAAACATTAAAGTTAACAGCGAGGTTTGCGTAAGCAAAACCACCAGCGCGCTGACTAGCGAAAATAAAATACCCGCCAGCAAAAGCTGCGTCGCCGCCGCGCCGGCCCTTTGCGTATCGCGTCTGCCGATATACTGGCTTATGACCACTGCCCCGCCCGAAGCCAGCGCCATGAACCAATAAATAAATATGGAGTTAAAAGCGTTGACCAACGATACTCCCGATACTGCGGCTTCTCCTACAAAGCCCGCGATAAAAATATCGGCAATACCCACCAACGCCACTAAAAGCTGCTCTAAAAACAGCGGTATAATCATAGCTTTTAAATTTTCATTGGAAAATAGCTTTTCATGCTGCTCCATATTTTTCTCCGTGTACTCGCTTTTTATTGTGCTAAGCTATTTCTTATTTGTACGCCTTGCGATAAATTTCTGTGCAATCCGCATCAGTTAATTCTTTAGGATCGGCAGCAAACAAACCGCCCATAGTTGCGCGGGCGTTATGCGCCAAATTTTCCAGCTCGCTTTCTTTAATGCCATAAGCGGACATTTTTAAATCGTCAACGCCGCAATCCTTTTGCAGCTGCACTAAAGCCGTAATAAAATCCTGCGCCGTGGAAGAGTCCTTTTTGCCCAACGCTTTAGCCATCGTAATAAAGCGTTCGTCGCAAGCGTGACAATCTACAAAATGCTGATAATAAGCAGCAGAAAGCATAATCAAGCCTGCGCCGTGGGGAAGCTGCTGATGATAAGCGCTCATAGCGTGCTCCATAGAATGTTCGCTGGTGCAGCAGCTTACAGTCATCACCTGACCGGACAAATTATTGGCAAAGGCCATACCCTCGCGCGCTTCTAAATCGCTGCCATTTTTCACTGCGCGCGCAAGATATTTGCCTACATTTTCAATGGCAGTCAGCGCCAGCATATCGCCCATTAAATTGTGGAATTTAGAAATATAACATTCGGTGCTGTGGAACAAAGCGTCAAAGCCTTGATAAGCAGTAAAAGTCGGCGGCACAGAAACCATCAGCTCCGGATCAATCACGGATAAAACCGGGAATAGAAAATCATATCCGCCGAAGCCAATTTTTTCGTTAGTTGCATCATTAGTAATTACGCCCCACTGGTCAGCTTCGGAACCGGTGCCCGCAGTTGTGGTCACGCAGATTAAGGGCAGCGCTTTATTGGCCAAAGTTTTTCCGCCGCCGGTGCCGCCGTTAATATAATCCCAAATATCGCCGTCATTCACAGCCATAGCCGCTATGGCTTTCGCTGCGTCCATGACGCTGCCGCCGCCCAACGCTACGACAAAATCGCAGCCGTTAGCTTTAGCGCAATCAGCGCCTGCCATCACTGTGGAGCGCAGAGGATTTGCTTCTACCTTGTCAAAAACCACAGTCTCCACTGCTGCTTCGTTTAACTGCTGCAATAAACGGGCCAAAGTTCCCGTTGCTTTCATAGATTTACCGTTAGAAATTACAACTAAAGCTTTCTTGCCCGGCATAGTTTGTTTGTGCAAATCGTTGAGCACGCCTGCGCCAAATAAAGTGCGTGTAGGTACAAAAAATTGATAGGTCATGATATTTTCCTCCCAGTAATAATTTTTATCTCAAAATCTCTAAATAAATTTTTAATTCACTGCCTCCAGCTTCACAGAAAATTTTCCGTTGTGCTTAGTCAATAACTCCATGCCGGAATCAATGCGTCCCAGCCTGATTAAATTATTGGAATAGCGAAAATCCTTGTAGAATACGGAAAGATTGCCCCACGGCGCATAGTAGCATAAGTCGCCGCTTTTCGGTTCGCAGCCGTCAGGCTCGCCGGCAGTAACTAATTTTTGCGTAAGATAAGCAATTTTTTCGGTTCTGTTGAAATCTTCAAAATTAAGCTCCAATGGCAGCTGCTTATACAAAGCACTGGCAGCAGGAGTATTATAAAGCGTAATTGCCACTGTCTGACCGTCAACTGTCATTTTTAATTTTTTCTCTCCTTGCAGCAGTTCCGCAGCAGGCACTGCCTTACTCTCTGCAGGCGAAACCTCTGCCTTTCTGCCGCAGGCCGTCAGGCAAAGCAATAAGCACACTATCAATGTCCACAAAGTCCATCTTTTCAAAATTCTCACCTCTTTTATAAATTTCCACAACTTTTAACTAGTTTAGCAGGCGTTTGCTTTAGCTAAATTATAATTCAGCACGCTATAATATGTCTAATACTTGATTTATCACTACGCTAAATGCTTAAAAAGCATAATTGAGTTTTCGTGTGCGAGCTTAACTTTGCAGGCAGGAAAAAGCCGCGCCGCAACGAATAAATAAAATATAATTTTATGCGACATTGAAACTGTAAAATATATTTACGTCAGGAGGTAGCCTTATGGAATTAAGAGTGCTGCGATATTTTCTCGCTGTCGTCAGAGAGGAAGGCATCAATAAAGCCGCAGAAGTGCTGCACATTACCCAGCCCACCTTAAGCCGCCAGCTGGTACAGTTAGAAGAAGATATCGGCGTAAAGCTTTTTAAACGCGGCTCACGCAAAATTACGCTGACCAACGAGGGCATTTTGCTGCGGCGCAGAGCGGAAGAAATTTTAGCTTTAGTAGATAAAACAGAAAAAGAGCTTCTCGAGCAGGAAGAACAAGTGGAAGGCAAAATTGTTATTGGCGGCGGCGAGCTGGCTGCCATCCAAATTTTGCCGCAGCTTATCGACTCTTTCCACAAAAAATATCCGCTGGTTACTTACGACATTTTTACAGCCAACGCAGACTTGGTCAAAGAGCAAATGGAAAAAGGGTTGGTAGATATAGGCATTTTATTAGAGCCTATCGACATTGATAAATATGCTTTTATCCGTTTGGAAAACAAAGAGCGCTGGATAGTTTTAATGCGCCCAGATGATCCTTTGGCAGCTAAAGAAGCTATTTCTCCCCGAGATTTAGAAAACAAGGCTTTAATTTTGCCGCGCCGCTCCAATGTGCGCAACGAATTAGCAAATTGGTTCGGCAACTCTCTGAAAAAAGAGCAAATCCTTTTCACCAGCAATTTCAGCACGAACAGTGCAATTATGGTGCAGGGAAATTTAGGCTACTCTTTAGTTATCGAAGGCTCCATGCCCTTTTTGGATCCGACCAAAATAATTTATCGTCCCTTAGCGCCAGAGCTAAAGGCTAACTGTGTCCTGGCGTGGAAAAAACAGCAGCCGTTTAGTGTCGCCACCACTAAATTTATTGAGCACATCCAATACTCTTTAAGCATAGGTCAGCTATAAAAACTAAGTATTTGCTCTAATACCGGGTAAATTCTATAATGTAGGTGTAAAGCACAACGCACGCTGGAGCTTTGCACCTATTTTTTGTAGGGAGGTTGGTTATGCAGTTACGGGAAATAGAACGCCAAGTATACGAGCAAGACAAAACTAAAGATGAACAAATTAAAATTCTGCGGCAAAACAGAACAAAGCTTTTAGAAGAAATTCATAGCAAGCAGCAGCTGCTGGATAAAATAGATTTTATGATTTACGAACTAAAAGCATATAAATAAAATGTAAAGCAGCAGCACAAAAAAGTCCGTCCACTTACAAAAAACAGGACGGACTTTTCTTTTAGTTTTTTTACTGCTATATAAACAGCGGCAAATGCTGTATAATATAAGTGTCAACAAAATTTTGTTATGGTGTTGAAACGAGGTGAAGCATAATGAAAAATGAACAGCTTGCTAAATTAAGTAAAGCACAATTATTAGAATTAATTGAAATATACGCTAAAAATTGGCTGGCTCATGACGGTGTTTGGTTTCAGTCCATAGAACGCAAATTGGGTATGGAAGAAGCAGTATACCACGACGAAGAAGCTTGGAAACGCTTTACTGTTATTGAAGCCAAACGTATCAAAGAATTTTTGCAGCTGCCGGAACACCCCGGTCTTGAAGGTTTAGAACAGGCTTTACATTATCGTTTTTATGGCAATCTCAACGAACACGAATGTTTGCGCGAAGGCAACAAACTTATCTACCGCAACTTTAACTGCCGCGTGCAGACTGCGCGCAGCCGCAAGGGAATGTCCTATCATCCGTGTAAATCCGTGGGCATCTATGAATACACCGGCTTTGCCGCCGCTATTGACGAGCGTATCAAATGCCGCTGCTTAAGCTGCTACCCCGACTGCACCGAAAGCCCTGACGGCTGTGCTTGGGAATTTTATCTTGAAGAATAAAGCAAAAAGCTGACCGATTTTAGGTCAGCTTTTTTGGTATCACAAACAAAATCTATATTTTTTAAGCATACACATAAATTTTTTTGCAGCACAATTTTCTCCAAAAATATCTACTTTTCAACTAAATTATAGCTTTCCTCCAGTAGCTGTTTAACCAGCTCTATATCTAAATCTTTACTTAAAAGTGCTGTCAGCCAATGTTTTTTATTCATGTGATATGCAGGATAAAAATGCTTTTTATCAGTCAAAATTGCTACTTTTTCTGGCGGCAGCTTAAAATTTACAATATCAACATTGCCTTTGATATTTAATCCTAAGCTTTTATAAGGAATAGTCATAAAAACCGCATACCATTTATTGCGTTTAGCAGTTTTAAAGGTAAAAGCATCAGGAGTATCTTTCCATGGAGCTTCCGGTACTGTGCCAAAGATTTGATTGCAATACTGCATCAGTAAATCTCTAACATTAGCGTTTGCAAAACAGCTCACCGTGATTTCTTGCAAAAGCTGCTCGGTTTTTTCTCGAATACTTGTAACGTAACCGCTGATATTATCCGCCACATTAAAAGGCAGATATTCTTCATCCGTATCTTTATCAAATACATTTACCTCAAAATGCTGCGAGCATAAAATAATTTTGGCATAAAACTCTGTTTCAGCCAAATCTGTCACTAAAACAAACTTTTCTTCTTGCTGCGCGAAGCCATAGGCCAAAGCCTTTTCTTTATCAAGAATATATTTTTCCAAGCCGTAATACAGCATATTATCACTTCCACTATTTTTGAATTTTTGCAGTCAAAACGCTCATAACAAGTATAACACAGATTTTACATTAGCTGGCTATAAAAAATACCGTGCCTGAAAATCAGACACGGTATAAAAAGCATGGTATATTATTTTTCAAAAGTCATAACTCTGTCAAAGTCCAAATATACTTTGGAGCCATCGGGAATAGCGTCAATATCTGCACCTTTTACGATTACGCGCACGATATGTTCGCCAACCTGTACGCGATAGTCGATAGCGTCGCCCAAATAGAAGCGGTGGGTAAGCTGGCCTTCGATTTGGCCGCCGTTTAAGGACATAGTAATATTTTCCGGACGTACAGCAACGGTTGCTTCACCAACAATATTATTAGTATTGGGGAAGGAAACGTTGGTGCCTTTAAGGAACACGCGGTCGCCCTTAGCTTCGCCGTCCATGAAGTTAACCAAGCCGATAAAGTCGGCAACCATTTTATTAGCAGGCTGAGTGTAAATTTCGTGAGGAGCGCCGATTTGCTGCACAACGCCCATACTCATAACCACTACGCGGTCACTCATCGCCATTGCTTCACTTTGGTCATGAGTTACATAAACAACGGTGATACCGGTTTTCTTTTGAATTTCCAAAATCTCAAAACGCATGGATTCGCGCAGCTTAGCATCCAAATTAGACAAAGGCTCGTCTAAAAGCAAGAGTCCTGGCTGTGCAACCAGCGCACGGGCTAAAGCCACACGCTGCTGCTGACCGCCGGATAATTGGTTAGGATAACGCTTGCCATATTCGCCAAGATGTACCAATTCCAGCATTTCCTGCACGCGGCGTTCACGCTCGGATTTTTCTACCTTTTGAATTTTCAGCGGATAGCCAACATTTTCGGCAACGGTCATGTGCGGCCATACAGCATAGGATTGGAATACCATGCCGATATCGCGTTTTTCCGGCGGAGCAAAGGAGCCTTTTAAAGAAGAGCTTACACATTGCTCGCCAATATAAATTTCGCCCTCGGTAGCGCGTTCAAAGCCTGCAATCATACGCAGAGTAGTGGTTTTGCCGCAGCCGGAAGGACCTAAAATAGAAACAAATTCGCCGTCTTTGACAACTAAATTAAAATCGTTTACCGCAGTTACGCTGCCGAAACGTTTAAATACATGCTCAATTCTTACCTCTGACATTTATTTTTTCACTCCTTGTTTAAATACCTACGTTACCCTTAGAAACTTTGTTCAAAATCAAGTTGCCGATTAAGACAATCATCAAAATGATAACGGAAAGCACGGAAGCATTCTGAGTATCGGCATAGGTTTGCAGCTCGTACAGTAATACGCCAATGGTTTTAGTATCACTGCCGTACAGCAGCAAGGACATGGTCAATTCGTAGAAGGATGGCATAAAAATCAAGAACCAACCGGCGATTACAGAAGGTGCAACCAGCGGAATGATGATATCTTTGCAGCAGCGCAGCCAGTTAGCACCGGAGTTCAAAGCAGCTTCTTCCAAAGAAATATGTACCTGACTCAATGCTGCAGCAATAGTACGCACAGACATAGTCATGTACTTAACCAAGTAGCTGACAATGATAATCCACATAGTAGAATACATGTTCAAGCCAAAATTGCCGCTGAAAGTAATAATCAAAGCTAAAGCGATAACGATGGACGGAGTAGAACCGCCGATAACTACCAAAAGGTCAGGAATGCTGCGGCCTTTAAACTGAGTTTTAACAGCCAAATATGCCACAAATAAGCTGAGAAGAGTACCGATAGTTGCAGCGATAACGCCATAAACAACGGAATTCCAAACGCTTTCCATATACTGAGCACTGGTAATTACGGGAATCCAAGGCTCAATGCCAATATTGGACCATTCAATAGGCTTGGACATGGATTTCAGGAAAGAGGTCAGTACGATGGAAGCTAAAGGAATAACTACGGCAATAGCTCCATAAAGGCTAACTGCGAAAACAGCAGGCCATTTCCATTTGCCAAGCTCAACAATATTTGGACGTGTAGATTTGCCGGAAATAGTAGTGTAATCCTTGCGTCCCATCATCCAAGTCATACCCATCAGCAGGAAGTTGGCAATAAACATCAAGGAAGCAGCCAAAGCTGTGGAATCACGTACGCCTGCATCATCGCCCATGTAAATATATGTTACGATACGAGTTGTCATAACCTCGATATTACCGGGCATACCAACAATGGAGGGAATACCAAAGCAGGAACCTGCGGCAATAAATACCAGCAAACCGCCGGCTAAAATGGACGGAGCCATCAACGGCAGGGTTACATCCAAAACAGTACGCATGGGAGAAGCACCGCTGACGCGGGCAGCTTCCTCCAAGGTAGGATCCATTTTCTCCATTGCGCGGGAAATAGTAATGAATGCAAAGGGAGAATAGAACAGCATCAGCACCCAAGCCAAACCCCAAAAGGTATAAATATCAAAAGGAGCAGTTTCAAGTCCGAACATCCATTTAAAAATGTTGTTCAAATAACCTACGCTGGGGTTTAAAAGCTGTACCCAGGCAATAGCGCCAACGTAAGGAGGAATCATATAGCTGGAAACCAGCAGAGTGCGGAAGCCTTTTTTACCGGGCATGTCGGTACGACCAACCAGCCACGCCAGCGGGAAAGTAATAATAACGCTGGCAATCATAACCATCAATGACAGTTCCACAGTATTAGTCAAGGCCTTCCAGTTGACATCTGCACTGTAAACATTGCGGTAGTTTTCAAAATTAATAGCACCGTCCTTGACAACGCTGTCAAAAAGCAAAATGCCCATAGGGAAAATTACAAAATAGAGCAGCAACAAAACGGACAGTGAAATAACAATTGTTTTGCTGTTAATACGTGATAGCATGGAAAGTAATGTTTCTCCTTCCCTCAAAAATTTGAACCTTTAGAGGAGTGTACCAATCTAATATGAAGCAGACAAAACAGGGAGCGCATGAGCGTCCCTGTTTTGTTTATTAATTTACCTTGTGTGCTTAACAGACTAATTATTTATCCATAACTCTCTTACGGAATTCTTCTTTAATCTTAGCGTTGTTGTCAGCAAGTTTTCTCCAGTCAACTTTCATCTTGCTTTCGGTCAGTTTCTTGGTTTCAGGAGCACCGATAGGTCCCTTTACGTCGCCGCGAACGGAGTGCATCCAGCCTTTAACAACTGCTTCCTGACCTTCTTTGCTCAGCCACCAATCAACAATAGCTTTTGCGCCTTCAGGATTCTTAGTGGTGTTGAAAATAGCAATCGGGGACGGAACTTGGATTACGCCGTCAGTAGGATAGGAAACCTTCAAAGGCTCTTTCTTGGTGTTGGCCAATTTCAGAATGTTTTCTTCCAAAATCATTGCAGCAGCATATTCGCCGGTCAACAATTTATTTTGAATAGCGGAGTTGCCTTCTTCAACGCGGATGCCGTTAGCCTGCAGCTGATCGAAGTATTCCCAACCATATTTATCAGCCAATGCACCAACTGCTACATAAGCGGTGCCGCTCAGCATTGGGTTAGGCATAGCAATTTTGCCTTTCCATTTCGGATCGGTCAAATCTTTCCAAGATTTCGGAGCATCTTCAGCTTTCATCTTGTCGCCGTTGTAAGCAATAATCATGTTGCAAACGCGAACTGCATACCAAGAACCGTCTTCAGCTTTATCGTTGATCAGGTTAGCTTCTTCTTTGGATTTGTACGGAAGCAGCAATTTTTGATCAGCCAATTTCAGATAGTAGGACGGATCAGCAACCATCAATACATCGGCAGCAATTTTTTTAGCTTTAATTTCGCCGGTAATTTTGGTTACAACTTTTTCGGTACCGCCTTGGAACCAGTTAACTTTCATGTCGGGGAATGCTTTAGCAACATTAGGTTTGCACATGTTGTCGATAATATCAGGGTAAATAGAGGTATATACCATGAGTTCGCCTTTGGTACCGCTGGCTTTTTTATCATCCTTTTTGTCGCCGCCACCGCAGCCTGCTAATGCTACAGACAATGCCAAAATTGCTGCTGCGCCAAGCATCCATTTAGATTTTTTCATTCACAAACACTCCTTTTTCCTTAATTTTAAAAATATCAAAACTACTAGTGTAAAGACCTTCTACACCTTTATTAAAAATTTCGTCGCTTTATTATTTTTTCCTGCTTACACTTTACATAATTTTGATATATTTTTCACTTTTTATGTCACTTTTACGTTTATACAGTATACATTCCAGCATATATTTACATCTGCCTATTTTTGTCCTGCATGGACTTTTTTTGTCCCTTTATTTTATACGCAGATAAAATTCAATTCCCACGCTGGAATATAGGGATGCTTTCTTAAATAAATTTTATAATCCGGCACCAGCTCCCACAAAAGCAAAGGCAAACGGAATAAATCTGCATCATAATGATAAGCTGCTACAAAAAGTCTCGGCTTGCTGTGCATAATAGTCTCACGCCCGCCGCGAATAGCCTGTTTCTCCGCACCCTCAACATCCATTTTTATATAAGAAATTTTGCTGTCTGCCGCTATTTTATCAATAGTAGTAACAGGCACCAAGCTTTTTTCTGCGTCCACAAAAGTCGATTGGCGGCCGCCGCTATCGCTGAAAGCTAATTTGCCTGCCGTATCCCAAATACCGCTTTCATAAATCTCTACTGCTAAATGTTTTTCCGCAAGCTGCTCTGCCAATAAACGCAGCTTGCGGCAGTTACGCCGGTCAGGCTCCACCGCCAGCACACGTTTCCACTGCCAATGAGTCAAGCGGCCCCATTCCTCCAACGTATCGCCATTATAAGCGCCTAAATCCATATACACTTCATTGGGCGCAGGCTGTATAAGCTGCTGTAAATCATTTTCCCGCAAGCTTTCACAGGCAAATAAATAATTGATTTTTCCGCTCAATTTATAATTTAAAGTTGCGGCAAAAACCTTGCGCGATAAATCATCTGCCAAATTATCATAAACCTGCTGTAATTTGCTTGCGTATTTTTTTAGCCACGGCACACTGACAGTTTCTGCTTCTGTGAAAAGCGGCAAATGAGGCGCTACTACCTGCTGCTCTGCCGCCAGTTCTTTAAAGCGAGCTAAAACCTCGGGCCTTTCGCTGGCAAAAGCAATGACCACTAAAAGCTCCTGGCCTAAGCGGTCTTTAATAGCAGCGTAACGCTCTACTGTAAAACCGCGAAAGCTTTGTCCCCGCACAAATTCATCGCTGGCGAAAACGCCTTGTACCTTAACGCCGTTAGCTTCGCACCAATCTAAAATTTTATCCGCACCATTACCCATACCATAAAGCACAATTGACTTGCGCGTCGTTTTTAAAAGCTCCCATACACTTTCTTTTTCTATAATAAAATCCAGCATCAGCAAACCTCCCAATTATTTATTACATTATACACCATATAGTAGTGACTGATATGCTTAAATATGTTAAAATTAACTAAAGATTGTTTAATATTTTCACAGCACCAACCTATTACGGAGGTAATACTTATGCCATTACTAGAATCAGGCGAAAACTACCTGGAAACTATACTTGTACTTACTAAAAAAAACGGTTCTGTCCGTTCTATTGATGTGGCTGAAGCTTTGCAATTTACTAAAGCCAGTGTCAGCAGAGCTATGAGCATTTTAAAGCGCGATAACTATATTATTATGAATCCTGACGGTTCTATTGTTTTAACCAAGGAAGGTCAAAATAAAGCTGCTGCCGTTTATGACCGTCATGTTACGCTGACACAATTTATTACTAATATTCTTGGAGTAGACGAAAAAATTGCCGAAAAGGATGCTTGCCGCATTGAGCATATCATTAGCCCCGAAACCTTTGCCGGCATTAAAGCACAGCTTGCTGCTAAAAAGAAATAAAAACTGGCGCATTTTTGCACACTTATAAAACGAAAGGAAGATATTATTATGAAAAAAATTCTTTTATTCCTAATGGCGCTTTGCCTTTTCTGTCTTACTGCCTCAGCCAGCCCCAAGCTTTATCATCATCCCGCTTATGATTTTTCTAATATTCGCAATATAAAAGTAACCGTCATCACCAACGCTAACCCGCAAAATAAAGATAATTTTTATGCGGAAGCTATGGCGGAAGAAAAAATGCTTTCTGCTCTATATACCGCAGCAGGCAAACAAAATTTAGTCCTTACTGACGAACGTACTAAGGGTCCTATTGCTCCTACAGGTGAACAGGAAAATCTTTTAAGAGCTAACAAGAATGCTCCTAAAACAGTGGAAGTGCGTGTTAGTATCAACTATTTAGGCTATCGCAGCTATCTTGTTCCCGGTCACTACGAACAAAAAACCGAATATATTAAAGAAAAGCACAAAAATTCCCGCGGTCAAGAACAATATGTAGAAATTCCTATTACTACTAAGGTTTGGGTACCTGACGCTTACCGCAACGATTCACTCATGGACGTAATTTATAATGTCTATGATTTGGAAACTGCTGCCGTTATTGCCAACGTTATGGACAGACGTGAGCGTCAATATGAAGAAGATACTTCCGGTATGCTTAAACGCTCTACTAAAGATTTTCTTAAAGCTTTAACAAAAAAATGATATGTGCTAAAACCCGAGTACTGTAAGATGATATGTGCTCGGGTTTTTATTATGCTTTATCACCTAAACTAGACAAAGCTTCGCGCATTTTATCTGTAAAAACTAACTCTTGTACCTTTAAACAACTTTTTAGGCTTAATGAAAATCATTCTTATTATTCTTGACATCTCATTTGAATATGATATAATCTTAAGAAGTAAAGCAAGCAAATCATTATTGCTGTTTTGATTGACAATCAAATTTATTATTTGTAAAAGGAGTGTTGAATTATGAAATCCTTAAAAAAATACGCTGCCGCTGCCATGACCTGCGCTGCACTTTTAGGCTTTGCAGCTACAACTCATGCTGCTTATCAATTAAGCGACGAGGTTAAAACTGCTACTCCGGCTTTGCTAATGGCTGCGCAAATCGGCGTAAAAGCCAACGAAAACGCTGCTTTAGCTAATCTGCCAAATAAAGACGCTATTTTGGTTATGAGCTTTGGCACTACCTTTAAGGATACTCGTGAAAAAACCATTGACGCTACTGTCAACGCTATTAAAGCTGCTCATCCCGGCGTAAAGGTTGTTACTGCTTTTACTTCTCATATTATTATTGACCGTATTAAAGCTAACGAAGGCATTACTTATCCTACTCCCGAAGAAGCCATCGCGCAGTTGAAAGCAGAAGGCTATACCCGTGTAGCAATGGCCTCTTTGGATATCATTCCCGGCATGGAATATGCTTATAAAGATGCTGTTTACCAATTGCACAAAAACGATTTCAAGAAAGCAACCTTTGGCACTCCGCTCATGTATTGGCAGGGACAGGAAGGTCAGGACGATGATATTACCGCAACTATGAAAGCCGTTTCCACCCAATTCCCTAAATTGGGTGGAAAAGACGCTGTTTTGGTAATGGCTCACGGCACTCCCCATCCGGCCAACGCTTACTACGCTGTAATGCAGGACCGTTTAAACGAAATGGGTATGAATAATGTTTTGATTTTCTCCGTTGAAGGCTGGCCGCATCTGGAAACCGTTATTCCGCAGCTGAAAGCTAAAGGCGTTAAAAACGTTACCCTCATGCCGCTGATGATGGTAGCAGGAGACCACGCTAACAATGATATGGCAGGGGACGAGCCTGATTCCTTTAAATCTATTTTGGAAAGCGAAGGCTTCAAGGTAAGTGCTTATATTCATGGCTTAGGTGAAAATGAAGCTGTCCGCCAGCTTTTTGTTGACAAAGCAAACCAAGCCTGGGAAGCTTTACAGACTAAATAATTCTAAGTCTCCTTTTCTCTATAAAATACTCTTTGCTCATTGTGGGCAAGGAGTATTTTCTTTATAATATACTGTAAGATAAAAACGAAATGAGGTTGCTTTATGGATACACAAAATAAAAAAGCGTTAGTAGTCATCAGCTTTGGTTCCACTTTTGACGAAACCCGCAAGCAAGACATTGGCGGTATTGAGTACGCTTTAGCGACAGCATTTCCTGCCTATGACCAATACCGCGCTTTTACTTCTAAAATTATTCGCAGACGCTTAGCCGCTAGAAATGTTTTTGTCGACGATACGGAAACCATACTGAACAAGCTTGTCGACTTAGGTTACGAGGAAGTTATTCTGCAACCCACGCACCTGCTCCACGGCGAAGAATTTGAGCAGAAGATTTTAGCCTTACGTGATAAATTTCTATCTCTTTTCCAAAAATTTATTATCAGCCAGCCCTTAATCGTAAGCCAAGAAGATTTTAAACGTATCGCTGCCGCTTTACTCAGACACCTACCCACTTTACAGGCCAACGAAGGCGTTATTTTTATGGGACATGGCTCTCCTCGCGCCAACAATTCTTCTTTCGGCTATACCTATGTCAAATTACAGGAAACCTTTGACGAGCTGGAGGCACCTGTTTTAGTAGGCACGGTAGAGGATGAGGATATGCCTAATTTAGCAACGGTTTTGGCCAAATTACAGCAACGCGGTTACAAGCACGTACATCTTTACCCTTTAATGGTAGTTGCAGGCGACCACGCTAATAATGATATGTACAGCGACGAACCGGACAGCTGGAAATCGCAAATTGAAGCTCTTGGCATTACTACTACCGGCCATCTGACCGGCATCGGCCGTTTCTCTTCTATCCAAGCGCTGTATGTGCAGCATGTTCTCACTGCACTAAGCAAATAATTTTTAAGCAGAATATAAATTGTGATTTAAAATCATCTTAAATCTTTCCTCTCCGTATTTTGCTTACGCACCCCAGACAGCAATTTATATTGCCCCCATAGCCTTTCTTATGTTATAATTAAAGCACCTAGAATTTGCGTAAAAATTTATTAAAGAAAGGATGTTGCAAATGGGTGTTGTTATTTCTGCCGTAATAACTTTTTGGGTAGGTTATTTAATCTACAAAAAGTACAAACCGCAGCCCGTGCTTTTTATGGGCGGTATGATTATGATGTGGCTGGCTGCTATTTTAGGCTATGGCCAAATTTTAGGAGCCAAAGCTACTACCGGTTCCCTGTTTTTTGACGCATTTGAATTTATGCGCGCTACTTTAAGCTCCACCGCCGGTAAGCTGGGCTTAAACATTATGTCCGTAGGCGCTTTCGCTAAATATATGGATAAAATCGGCGCTTCCCGCGCTTTGGTTCGCTTGACCATTAAACCGCTGCTGGCGCTTAAATCTCCCTATATTGTTATGAGCGGCACTTGGATTATCGGTATGCTCATCGGTTTGTGCATTAACAGTGCTTCCGGTCTGGCAATGCTGCTGATGGTAACCATGTTCCCCATTCTGGTTGGCTTGGGCGTTAGCCGTCTGTCCGCAACTGCTGCCGTTGCCACTACTCTGTGCTTCGACTGGAGCCCCAGCGACACCGGTACCATTCTGTCCGCTGAAACCGCAGGTCTTGACCCCGTATTCTACTGGAGCCATTATCAGGTTCCCATTGTTGCCGTTGCTTTTGTAGTTGTAGGTATTCTCCATTATTTAACTCAAAAATATATGGATAAGCGCGACGGCCATGTAGTACAGCCTATCGAAGTAGAAACCGTTAAAGAAGAAGCAGATAATGCTCCGGCTTTCTATGCTATTCTGCCGGTTATTCCTCTGGCTTTAATTTTGAGCTTCAGTTCCCTGTGGATTACCTGGATTAAAATGAACATTGTTATGGCGATGTTTATCGGTCTGTTCATCGGCGTTTGCTGCGAATATATCCGCTGGCGCGACGCCAAAAAGGTTTTTGACGATATCCAAACTTTCTTTGACGGCTTAGGTATGCAGATGGCCAACGTAATCACACTGATTCTTGCCGGTCAAACCTTTGCTAAAGGCTTGCTCTGCTTAGGCACTATCAACGCTATGATTGAAGGCAGTAAGGGTTTAGGCTTCGGCCCTATGTCTATGATGCTGGTAATGGTAGCCATTATTGCCGGTTCCGCCATCGTTATGGGTTCCGGCAACGCGCCGTTCTTTGCTTTTGCAGCTTTAACTCCTGCTGTTGCTGCAGCCACCGGCCTGCATCCCGTACTCATGCTGCTGCCCATGCACTTTGCGGCTTCCATCATGCGTAACTGCTCTCCTATTACCGCGGTTATCGTAGTATCCTCCGGTATGGGCGGTGTTTCCAGCTTTGATTTGGTAAAACGCACCTTTATCCCTATGATGGGCGCTATGATTGTTACTATCGGTATGACTTTCTTCTTCTACTACACCGGTTATTAAGCCAAAAGAGCTCCCCTAATAATGGGGAGTCTCTCTTTTTATGGAGGTATATAAATGTTTATTTGTGATTGTCACTGCGACACCTTAACCGAATTATACAAAAAGAATGTGAATTTATACAATAACGAACAGCATATAGATATTAAGCGCCAGTTAGCATTAGGCGGTATGCTGCAATTTTACGCTATGTTTGTACCTACACCAGAATTTCGTTATGGCGGCGGTCTGCGCTATACCCTGCGTCTATTAGATACTTATCTGCGTCAAATGCGCCAATTAAAAGAACAAGGTATTGATATTCTTTTAGTGCGTACTAAAAAAGACGCTGCGGACGTGCTTAATCATCAATGCGCCAGTCTGTTGGCTATTGAAGAAGGCGGCGCTATCGACGGCAGTTTAGAAGCGTTGCGCGTTTTATACGAATTAGGCGTGCGCGCCATGACACTTACTTGGAGCAATCGCAACGATATTGCCGACGGCGTAAATGAAGCAGCAAGCGGCGGCGGTTTGACTGCTTTCGGTCGTCAGGTTGTTGCCGAAATGAACCGTTTGGGTATGCTGGTAGACGTGTCCCACATTGCTCCCGCAGGCTTTTGGGATGTTATTGAAGCAAGCACTAAGCCTATTATTGCTACTCATTCCAACGCTTTAACCTTGTGCCAGCATCCCCGTAATTTAGATGATAAGCAAATTTTAGCAATTAACGCTAACGACGGTCTTATCGGCATTACCTTTGCCGGTCAATTTTTGGAAAATGATTACCACGACGCCTGCATTGAAAGTGTTTATCGCCATATAGATTACATGTTGAACCTCATGGGTAACGACGATCATATTGGCTTTGGCAGCGATTTTGACGGCATAAGCCATCCGCCCTATAATATTCAAGGCGTACAGGATTACAAGCCGCTTTTAGAATACCTTTCCGGTAAATACAGCGATGCCACCATTGCCAAAATTACTCATCAAAATGTTTTGAACTTACTGCAAAAGGTGCTGTAACAACAATTAAAAAAAATCAAGGCGTAAATGTGCCAGTAAAATTCTGCGCATTTACGCCTTTTTATTATGACTTTTTATTTAACTACATTCTGCGGTTTTCCTGCCAAAAAAGCATCTATATTGGCAAACACGATATCCGCTCTGGTCTCCAACGCTTCCTTGCTGGCGAAAGCCACATGAGGAGTAACTACAATATTTTTCGCATGCAGCAGAGGATGATTTTCTTTAAGAGGCGGTTCCTGTTCAAAAACATCAATACCAGCAGCAGCCAGCTTGCCGCAGTTCAAAGCGTCTGCTAATGCTTGGCTGTCCACTACGCCGCCGCGGGCGCAGTTTAGCAAAACAGCGCCGGTTTTCATTTTGGCAATGGAGGCGGCATTTATCATTTTAGCAGTTTCCTGGCTCATAGGTACATGCAGCGATACAAAATCAGAAGCCGTTAACAATTCGTCTAACGCAACATATTTTACGCCTGCGTTTACCAAATCCGCTTTTACAGTACGGCTGTAAGCCAAAACCTTGCAGCCGAAAGCCTGAGCAATTTTTGCCACCCGGCAGCCGATAGCGCCGGTACCGATAACGCCAAAGGTTTTGCCAAAAAGCTCAAAGCCTACTAAGCCGTCCTTCGTTCCTGCGTGACGACAGCGTTCATCAACAGCAGCAATATTGCGGATAGCACTAATAGCCAAACCGAAAGTCAACTCCGCAACTGCATTAGTAGAATAGCCTGCCGCATTGCAGGCAGTAATTCCGCGAGCGTGGGCAGCATCCAAGCCCACATGGTCGACGCCGGTAAAAGCAATATCAATCAGCTTTAAATTAGGGCATTGCTCAATCAGCCCAGCACTCAAGGGCTGGTTAGCCAACATTAGAATATCCGCGTCTTTAATGCGCGCTAAAAGTTTTTCTTGATCCGTTTCTCTAGTTGTATAATAAATAAATTCATGACCGGACGCTTGTAAAGGTGCAGCCAAGCTGTCAATTTTAGCTGACGCAACACCTAACGGTTCCATGCAAATAATTTTCATATTAACACCTCATTTTTCTTTACTTACAAATTAGTTTACTCTGCCAAAGAAAAAGTGTCAAATAAAAAAGTCTCCGCATTTAAACCGCGGAGACCATAACTGTAATTTTAAGCGATATGCTTTTTATCATAATAATTCCAGCAGAAAATAACTACCAGCAAAAGGCCTACGGAAATAACCGTGCTGATAACGGAACCAGTGATACCGGCAATCAAGAAGCCTACAAAAGCAATGGCGCCGTTAATGGAAGCATAGGGCAGCTGTGTGCGCACATGATCAGCCAAATTACATTCCGCGCCCATGGACGACAAAATCGTCGTATCGCTCAGCGGAGAGCAATGGTCGCCGAACAGACCGCCGGATAACACTGCGCCTAAGCAAATTGCATAAGAAATGCCAAAAGCATTGCCCATAGGAATGGCCAAAGGCATCAGCATGGCAAAAGTGCCCCAAGAACTGCCGGTAGAGAAAGAAATCAGCGCACCAAACAGGAAAATGCTGGCGGGAATCAAAACCGGCGTAAAGTTAATACTTTGCAGAATACCGATAATATATTTTGCCGTGCCCAGCTTGCTAATCATAGCGCTCAAGGACCAAGCCAACAGCAGGATAATGGCCACCTCTGTCATACTCACCATACCCTTAACATAAATGCTGAAGGTTTCTTTCGGTTTTTTTACCTTAAAGAAATAAATCATCACCATCAAAAGTACGCCTGCCAAAAAATAACCGGTAGTTAAAGCAATACGAAAAGCATTTCCGGGAATCTTAGCAAAAGGAAAGCCCAAAGGAGCCAAATCAATCAGTAAAGTAGCAAACACCATCAAAATCGGCAGAATCAGCATAAAAGGATTAGAATTGCCTAAAGAATAGCCGTCTTCATCCACGGGAGCCACATAGGTATCTTCCATTTCTTCAGGAATCGGCTTATCAACCATGGCATCCTCTGCTTGTTTCATAGCAGAAAAATCTTTTTTGGTAATCGCTACCAAAGGAATCATAATAACGGCTAGAATAGTATAAATTTGGAAAGGAATTGCCTGCATAAAGGTTTCGTAGTCGGAAACATCCACATGCAAATTTTTAAACTGCGCTTCAACCAAACCCATAATATACACGCCCCAGCCGATAAAGGGTATGAGTACGGCAACGGGAGAAGAAGTAGAATCCAGCACCCACGCCAGTTTTTCGCGGGACAATTTAAGCTTATCAAACAAAGGACGGAATACAGGACCAACAAGCAGCGCCGTACCTAAATCCGTAAAGAAAATAATTACGCCGCCAAGCCAAGCACCCAGCTGAGCTTTTAAAGGCGTATCAACTACCTTATGCACATATTTAGCAAAGGATTGCGCGCCGCCGGCATTTTCTAACAGCTTAATAAAGCCGCCGATAAATAAAATCAATACAATATTGCCTGCGTTATAGCTATCCATAACCTGCTTAAAGAAATAATCGCCGATTAAGGATTTAGCAGCTAAAAACGGATGGCCGCCGCACAACAGCAAAACGCCTGATAAGCAACCACAAAACAAAGAAAAAATAACATTTTTTGTTTTAATCGCCAAGCCAATAGCCATCAATGAAGGCAGCAGACTAAGAATACCAAAATCCATAAACAACACCCCTAAAATTGTAATAGACATATTTTAGCATAAATATACTGCAATATGCAAGTTATTCTGTATAAAAAATCATTCATTTTAGGTTAAGCAACATCAAATAAATTGATTAAGGATAAATAAGTTTTTCTTACTCAAAAATTTTCTCTTTTCTTGAGTTTTTCTATTGTACTTTGCGACGATTGTGGTAAAATCAAAGAGAAAATAAAAGTTGTGTAAGGAACGATACGCATGAACAAAAACGAACATTTTCAAATCGGCCAAGAAGCCGTAGAAAAATTAGCTGCCAAATATGGTACACCTCTTTTAGTGCTTTCTTTAGAAGAAGTAAAAAAAAGCTATGATATTTTAACAAAATATCTGCCGCGCGTAAAAGTACATTACGCTATTAAAGCTAATCCCCATCCGGAAATTTTAAAGGTAATGGCACAGCTTGGTTCGTGCTTTGACGTCGCTTCTGACGGCGAAATCCGCCAGCTCCGCAACATGGGTGTTGACGGCAGCAAAATGATTTACGCCAATCCGGTAAAAACTGGCGCAGGTTTTACAGCCTGCCGTGACTGCGGCGTTACTAACATGACCTTTGACAGCGTCAGTGAAATAGATAAAATCAAAAAAGAACTTCCTAACGCTACGGTACTGCTGCGTCTGCGTATTGATAATTCCTCGGCGCACGTTGACTTAAACAAAAAATTTGGCGCAGGACGCGAAAACGCTTTAGCTTTAATGCTCAAAGCCAAAGCAGCCGGTCTTGACATGGCAGGCATTGCTTTTCACGTTGGCAGCCAAACTGTCAGCGCCGAGCCTTATTTACAGGCACTGGATATCAGCCGCGAGCTTTTTGACCAAGCAGAAGCTGCCGGACTTTCTCTGCGTATTTTGGATATAGGCGGTGGGTTTCCCATTCCCGAGCCCAAGGTTAAATTCAATCTACCGGAAATGCTGAAACAAATTGCTGCCCGTTTGGACGAGGATTTTGCCGCAACAGAAATTTGGGCAGAGCCTGGACGATATATCTGTGGAACTGCTGTTAATTTAATCACCAGCGTTATCGGAGTTACTGAACGCGGCGGTCAGCCTTGGTACTTTTTAGACGAAGGCCTTTATGGTACCTTCTCCGGCGTACTCTTTGACCAATGGGATTTTAAGCTCATCAGCTTTAAGGAAAGCGACGCAAAGGTTGCCGCCACCTTTGCCGGTCCCAGCTGCGACAGCCTGGATATTATGTTTCGCGGCCGCCTGACTGCTCCCTTAGAAGTCGGCGATTTGCTGCTGGTTCCTGCCTGCGGCGCTTATACATCTGCTTCCGCAACAACCTTCAACGGTTTTAGTAAAGCTAATTTTATCGTTTGGGAAAATGTTCAGCAAGCCTTAGCCTTGACAGACAAATAATTTTTGATAAATATATTGACGGTATGCACCTGCGTACCGTCTTTTTTACGTTATTTTATTTGTAGGAATTTCCATACTATGATAAAATATAAAAGATATAATGGTATATTATATCATCTTGGAGGCTATAAATGAAAACCGCTGAACAAAGTATGGCTATGCCCTTGGTAGAAGCTATGCTGCAATATAAAACAGAAAATGTTTATCCGCTCCATACTCCCGGCCATAAAGGAGGCCGTGGCATGGAACCGTTATTGCGTCAGGAACTTGGCGACAGTATTTTAATGGACGTTTCGCTTATGAGCGAGCTGGACGACATTCACGAACCGGAAAGCTGCATAAAAACCGCTCAAGCCTTAGCCGCTGCTACTTATGGCAGCGACGCTTGCTTTTGGGCAGTAAACGGCACCAGCCAAGCTATTCACGCCATGCTTATGACAGCCTTAAAGCCCGGCGAAAAGCTGCTTTTACCGCGCAACGCTCACCGCAGCGTGGCTGGCGGCCTGATTTTAGGCGGCATTGAAGCAGTATATCTGCAGCCGGAATATAATGAAGAATTTGGTTTGCAAATGCAAATTTCTCCGCAAGCCGTCGCCAAAGCTTTAACGTCAGACAGCAGTATCAAAGCAGTTCTTTTGACCAGTCCTAATTATTACGGCATTGCCGCTGATGTACAAAGTATCGCCAAAATCTGTCATCAACACGGAGCAGTGCTTTTAGTGGACGAAGCCCACGGCCCCCACTTAGGTTTTAGTCGTCTTTTACCGCCCTCCGCTCTGCAATGCGGCGCTGATGCCTGCGCCCAAAGCACCCATAAAATTTTAGGAGCTATGACCCAATGCAGTATGCTGCATGTGCAGGGCAAGCATCTTGATTTGCAAAAAGCGGCCGACGTGATGAGCATTTTGACTACTACCAGTCCTAATTATTTGCTCATGGCCAGTTTAGACGCAGCGCGGGCGCAAGTGCAGACCCGCGGCAAGGAAATGGCAGAAGCGTCAGTTGCGGCAGCACTCAAGCTGCGTACTTTGTGCAAAAAATATACCGGCTTAAAGGTTTTAGAAGCCGGCGACTGCAGCAATTTGCTTTTAGACAGTACCAAAGTAACCGTAAATTTTGCTGCTTGGGGGTACACAGGCGTCGAAGCAGGCGAACTGCTGCGCCAGGCTAAAGTAGCCGTAGAGCTTGTAGATGCGCAGAACGTACTTTTTTTAGTTACCTATGCAGATACAGGCAAGGACTACGACCAAGCGCTTATACGCATTGACGAAGTTTTAAAATATATGGAGCAGCATAAAAAAACGCCGCAAAAAAATCTGGCAGCCCAGCCTGTTCCTGTTACTAAAGCTGTTCTGCCTTTACGCAAGGTTTTTTATGCAGGAAAAAAGGCTGTACCTTTAGCGCAAGCTGCCGGTTGTATCTGCGGCGAACAAATTAGCTTTTATCCACCGGGAATCCCGGCGCTGCTGCCCGGCGAAGAGATTACTGCCGAGCTGGTTGCTTATTGCGCGGCTATGAAAACTTTAGGTCTGCCCGTCAGCGGTCCTGCCGACAGCAGCCTGCAAACCATTAGAGTTGTTCAAACAGCTTAAAGCATAAATTATAATTATGAAAGCCAAAATTATTGAGGAAAATATTATGCAAGGTAAATTGATTACATTTGAAGGCGCCGACGGCGGCGGCAAAAGCACGCAGCTGCAATTAGCCGCAAATTTCCTGCGCGCCCAAAATTATGAGGTAGTAGAAACGCGGGAGCCGGGCGGAACGATTTTAGCAGAAAAAGTACGCTCCATAGTTCTTGACCCCAAGCTGCCGCTGAATAATACTACGCAGACGCTTCTCTATCTAGCAGCACGCAGCGAGCACGTTGAAAAGCTTATCAAGCCCGCGCTGGCGGCCGGGAAAATAGTTTTATGCGACCGATTCAGCGATTCAACCTTAGTTTATCAAGGTCTTGCTATGGATAAAGAGCCAAATGCTCTGCTGGAAATAAAACAATTTAACGCTTATGCCTGCGGCGGCTTAACGCCCGATTTAACCATTCTTTTGGACGGCGATACAGATGTATTAGCTTTGCGCAGAAGCCAACGCGGCGTTACCGACCGCTATGAGGAGCAAGGCTTGGAGTTACAACGCAGGCTGCGCCAAGGCTTTTTGCAGCTGGCCCAGCAAGAGCCTGACCGAATTAAAATTGTCAATGCTGAAGCAGATAAAGAACAGATTGCCAGAAAAATTGCGTCCTTGTTAGAAACGCTCTTGCAAGAGGCAGATTAAATGTGGGATAATATTTTAGGACACACACAACAGAAAAAATTTTTACAGCGCTATCTTAACGCGCAGGAGCGTCCCCATGCACTGCTTTTTGTCGGCGCAGAAGGATTGGGCAAAAAGCAGCTGGCTTTGGAATTTGCCAAAACGCTTTTATGCGCTAATCATAACGGCAGCGACAGCTGTGAAGCCTGCCGTTTGATGAATTTAGCAGACGGTAATTTAAGCCACCCTGATTTTCTTTTTGTACAAAGAGAGCAGGATGAGAAAACCGGCCGCTACAAAGATATTAGCAAAGAACAAATTTTAGATTTAATAGGTAAATCTGCCTTTTCGCCCGTCATGTCAGATACCAAGGTCTGTCTGATTGAGGATGCAGACCGCATGACGCTGGTAGCCGCCAACAGCTTTTTAAAGCTTTTGGAAGAACCGCCCGTCGGCTGGGTGATAATTTTATTGGCTGCTGATGAAAGTAAGCTTTTGACTACAATTATGTCACGCGTAGTATGCCTGCGTTTTCAGCCTGTGCCCGTGGAGCAAGTGCAGAAGCTACTGGAAGTAAAAGGTATTCCGGCGCAGCAGGCCGCAGTGCTGGCGCGCATCAGCGAAGGCTCTGTCGGCGCTGCTTTAAATTTAGCCAATCAGGAAGTTCTTGAACTGCGTCAGCAGGCCTTAGCTTTTTTAGAAGCGCTGCCCTTATATACGCCTATGAATTATTTAGCGCAAAGAATTTGGCAGCAAAAAAATTTTGAACGGCCGCAAGCGCTGCTATTGACAAAATTATGGCAGCTGCTTTTGCGCGATTTACTCATGTGTCATTTACATTTAGAAAACAAAATTTATAATTGCGATTTAACGACTCAGCTTACAGCATTAGCAAGCAGCTGGCGCATCAGCGGCTTAAAGCTGGCGCTGACCACAGTGCAGGAGACCTACGCGGCTTTGGAAAACAGCGTAGGCGTGCGCCTGGCGCTGGAAGCAATGGCCTTAAAAATAGATCAAGCATATAAGGAGTGATAATTATGCCGACAGTTGTAGGTATTAGATTTAAAAAGGCATGTAAAATATATTATTTCGATCCGGCAGATTCCGGCGTAGCCAAAGGCGACCACGCCATTGTAGAAACCGCCAGAGGCGTAGAGTACGGCGAGGTTGTCATCGGCCCCCGCGAGGTTGATGAAAACAGTATCGTGCCTCCCTTAAAGCCGGTTATGCGCAAAGCAACAGCCGAAGATGACGAAAAGCTGGCGGAAAATAAGGTGCGCGAAAAGGAAGCCTTTAATATTTGCCTGCGCAAAATCAAAAATCACGATTTGCCCATGCGTTTAATCGACGTCGAATTTACCTTTGACGTTAACAAAATTATTTTTTATTTCACTGCTGACGGACGTATTGATTTCCGCGAGCTGGTTAAGGATTTAGCGGCTGTGTTCCGAACTCGCATTGAACTGCGTCAGATAGGCGTGCGCGACGAAGCAAAAATGCTGGGCGGTATCGGCAGCTGCGGCCGTCCCCTGTGCTGCGCTACTTTTTTAGGCGATTTTGAGCCTGTTTCCATCCGCATGGCTAAGGATCAAAATTTATCTTTAAATCCTACAAAAATTTCCGGCATCTGCGGTCGTTTAATGTGCTGCTTAAAATACGAAAACCACATGTACTGCAAGGGCAGCGGCAATAACGGCAGACGCGAGCGCGCAGAAATTCCCAAAATGGGCGCTTTGGTTGCCACTCCCTTAGGCGAAGGCAAGGTTGTAGGCATCAACCGCGGTCAGCACACCGCTTCCGTTAAACTGGCTCCCGATAATATTATTCAAGTAGAATGGGATGAAATCGTCGACGCATCCCAAGCCGACAATGTGTGAGGAAAAGAGCAGCCTGCGCTGTGATTATGTGCCCGGCTGCCAGTATAAAATTTGGCAGGACGCCCAAGAATTTTGCTTCACGACGGATGCCGTATTTTTAGGAAATTTTCCGCATGTAGTCAATAAAGCAAAAGTTTTGGAACTTGGCTGCGGCACCGGCGCTATTAGTATGCTGCTGGAAAGCCGCGGTGCACAGCAGATAACAGCTATAGACTGCAATCCCAATATTACTAAGCTTTTACGCCGCAGTATTGCCGATAATAATCTAACAGAAAAATTTAACGTTATCGACGGCGATATCCGCAGCTACAAAAAATTACTGCAAGCGGGAAGCATGGATTTGGTAGCAGCCAATCCCCCCTACCGCAACAGCGGCAATCAAAGACAAATAGGCACTGCCGCCTGTCACGAGGTAAGCTCCACGCTGGAAGATTTTTTCAAAGCAGCAGCTTTTGCAGTACGCTACCGCGGGCGTTTTGCCTTAGTACAGCTTCCCGAACGTTTTGCCGAAAGTATGCAGCTGGCGTTTAAATACGGCCTGCAGCCCAAACGTTTACAATGGGTACACGCTCACATTGATAAGCCTGCTTGGATATTTCTGATGGAAATGGTTAAGGGCGGCAGCTATGGACTGGATGTTTTGCCGCCGCTTGTTATGTACGAAAAAGACGGCAGTTATACCCAGCAAGTACAAAAATTTTACGAACCAAAATCGAAATAACAAAAACTCGTCTGCTTTTTAACAGTAGGCGAGTTTATTTTTCAATGCGCAAAAAATCAGCAAAAATTTTCTTTTGTGCATATAAATTACGTTTGCAAATAGTCTTTACTAGCGGTAAAGCTTGCAAATTTGACGTTCTTACTCCTAATATGTTAAAATAATAACATCTTAAGGAGGAAGCATATGCTGAATAATAAAAGCAAGCTACATTTACACTGTCTTATGGCGGCAATTATTTTAATTATAATGGTGCCGTTTTTGACAGGCTTTGACATTACTCGACGCATTACGGTGGAAGCAGACGGTCAAACGAAAGAGCTGCGCACTAACACCAACAATCCCCAAACTATTTTGCAGGAGGCTGGTATCACACTGCTTCCCGGCGACAGCTGGAAGCTGAAAGGCCATAACAGAGCAATTCAGGATGGCAGCGTTATTCAAGTTGTTCGCGGCATTCCCTTTACCGTTATCCGCGGCGAAAAAACTACTGAATACAGAAGCTCTAAAGAAACAGTAGGTGCAGCCTTAAAAGATATAGGCATCCGCCACAACAAAGAAAGAGTTTATCCCGACACTAAAGAGCCTTTACAAGCAGGAATGCAGATTTATGTACTGGAAAAGGACGAGGAGCTTGTTTTCAACGAGGCCGACGTGGATATTCCTGTAAAGTACGAAGAAGATCACAGCATAAATTTTGGTATCGAAAGCGTCGCTCACCCCGGCAAGCCCGGCAAGCAGACCGTCGTTTCTAAAAAAACAAAAAATAAAGACGGCAGCCATTCCATGCAGGAGCTGACACGCCATGTGACGGTGGAACCGGAAACGAAAATTATCCGCAAGGGTATGGCTATGAGCGTTTATACTCCCGAAGGCTACAAGCGTTATACTAAAAAAATTTCTGCTCATGCCACTGCTTATGTAGCGACGGGCAACCTTACTTCCATCGGTCTGGTGCCCTATGAAGGCATTGTAGCAGTTGACCCGCGCATGATTCCCTATTATACAAAAATGTATATTCCTGGCTACGGTATTGCCATGGCGGGAGATACAGGCGGCGATATGAGCGGACATAGAATTGATTTGTTCTTTAGTGATTATCACCGTGCTATCAATTGGGGCAGACGCACAGTAGACGTTTATATTTTAGCTGAATGAGGTATTTTGAATGTTAAAAGAAGTATTGGTAGTAGAGGGAAAAATGGATACGGTGGCGATACGCCGAGCATTGAACGCCGATACTATTGAAACCGGCGGCTTCACACTGGCTCCTTATACCCTGCGCCAAATTGAAGCCGCTTATAAAAAACGCGGCATCATCATTTTGACAGACCCCGACGGCGCCGGCGAGCGCATCCGCCGTTTTTTGACTCAACGTTTTCCTGACGCGGGGCAAGCTTTTATTCCCAAAATCCTGGCCACTGCCAACAATGACGTAGGCGTAGAGCAAGCGCAGCCGGAAGCAATTTTAGCGGCTTTGGCGAAAGTGCGTCACCACGAATATCGTCCTCAAGCAGAATTTAATCACATGGATTTATTCAAATACGATTTAAACGGCAGTCCTAACGCTGCCAAAAGGCGCGACGCGCTGGGAGCAGAGCTGGGTATAGGCTACGGTAATGCTAAACGCTTTTTAGAGCGTTTAAACACTTACGACGTCAGCCGCGAAGAATTTTTAGCAGCATTAGCCAAAATAGGAGAGTGAAAAGTTGGATAAACCTGTTATAGCATCACCGCAGGTAACGCAGCATATTTTAAATCGCTTTAAACTGCGGGCAGATAAAAAACTGGGACAAAATTTTTTGATTGATGAAAATGTAGTCCGCCAAATTGTTGCCGCCGCCGAGCTTTCACCCGCCGATGCAGTTTTAGAGGTTGGCCCCGGTATCGGCACACTTACTCAGGGCTTGGCAGAAAGCGGAGCCAAGGTTACAGCCGTAGAGCTGGACAGCAGACTGCTGCCCGTTTTGGCAACTACCCTCGAAGGCTATGACAACGTCCGCGTAGTGCACGGCGATATCTTAAAGGTTAATATTATGGAAGAAGTAGCAGCGCCCAGCTTTAAGGTGTGCGCCAATCTGCCCTACTACATTACCACGCCGATAATTTTTGCACTGCTGGAAAAACGCCTGCCTATGGAGCGTTTGGTTGCTATGGTACAAAAAGAAGTAGCAGAACGTATGGCAGCCAAGCCTGGCGGCAAAGACTACGGCGCGCTTTCCGTTGCCATCCAATATTACACCGAGCCGCAAATCGCTTTTATCGTGCCGCCCACATCTTTCATTCCGGCTCCGGCAGTAGATTCGGCAGTTATCGTGTGCAAGCGCAGAGAAAAACCGCCGGTAGAAATCTGCGACGAAGCATTATTTTTCCGCATTGTGAAAGCAGCCTTTTCCCTGCGCCGCAAAATGCTCAGCAACTCCTTAAAAAACATGGGCATTAACAGCGAGCAAGCTGCCAAATGGCTGGCATTGGCTGGTATTGACGGCAAACGCCGTGCCGAAACTTTGAGTTTAGAAGATTTTGCTAAATTGACTAATAATTTTCAGAAAGCGGTAAAATAAAAAAATGCATCTAACAAGAAAAGCAGGAGGTAAAATTATGTTAAGAATAATTACAATGATAATAATGCTATTTATGGTTTCCAATCTAGCTTTTGCTGAAACACAAGAATGGATAGACAAAAAATATGATTTTACCAAAGCAAAGAAAATCTTTTTAACATACCAAGTAGAACCTTCTTTACTTAATGGTATTACTGAAAAAGAAAGTTCTGAAATTATAGAAGATAAACTGTTTAAAAAGTTAGATAATAAATTAAAGCCAAAAGGCTATAATATTATTACCGATGAAGAGTCTAATCTGAATACAGACAAAGGCAATAGTGAAACGATATCTAATGAAAAAAGTTTAAAAGAAAATATGGACTTGATAGTAAAAATAGAGTTACAGGATTATAGAGTTGGTTCAAGTTATAAAGAAGGCTATTCATACAGTGTTCCCATAACAACATATGAAACAGCTTATACTCCTAATGGTACAGTTACTGTTCCAGTAACAAAAAATCAAATTTATAATGTACCAGGTGGTTATTTCCCTACTGTTTTTGTGAAGGTAAGATTTGACTTAATTGATGTTAATACGAATGAAATAATATGGTCACGTATTGATAGCAGAAGCAGAACAAACAGTGATGAATTTGATAACAGTAAAACTAAAGATGTTTTCAGCAGAATTATAAAAAGTTTTTCAAACGATTTATTAAAAAAAATGGAAACAGAAAAACAGCCAGAAGATTATTAAAAAAAGAAGCTGTGAAAACGTTTTTTCGTTTTTCACAGCTCTTTTTTTTCTTTATCAAATACTAATTATTCTAGCTCCCTAATGCACGCCAAAGTCTTTTCCCATTCAGGCTTAATCACCGCAAGCATGGTCTGCGCCTGCTCTTTGGTAAAATTTTCGCTGCGCAATAATTTTACCAGCTCTGCCAATTTTGCCTGCAAAGTTATTAAGCCCAAGCTGCCGCAGACGCCTTTTAAATTATGCGCTTTACGCAAAGCCTCCGGCCAATTTTCCTGCTCTATCAGCTGCTCCACCACCAAAAGCTCGTTGGCTGCCTCCAGCTTACGCAAAAAACGCACATACAGCTCCTCGCTGTCCATAAAGCGTTCTTCCAGACTTTCTGCAATAGCTATATTGATAAATTTTTGCAGTTCCTGTAATCGCATTGCGAATCTTCCTTTCGCTCAAAATTTTAATTTTTTATTTCAGCAACTTTCACCGATGAATATATTCGTCCAGCATTTTGGCAAGCAGCTTCATCTGCACGGGCTTCACCATGTAATTATTCATGCCCGCCTGCATTGCCGCTTCGACATCCTCGCTGGAGCTATTGCCTGTCAGCGCCACAATGGGTACGCTTTCCGCATCCCGGCGCTGCAAGCTGCGAATTTTGCGCGAAGCCTCGCAGCCGTCCATTTCCGGCATCTGCATATCCATCAGTATCATACTCACGCTGCTCTCAGCCGTCGCGGCAAAGTTTTCTACAGCCTCGCGTCCGTTAGCGGCAGCCAATACCTTTAAACCATTCATGGTTAAAAGCTCGGTAATAATTTCCATGCTGATATCATTATCATCTACCACCAAAACCTGGCAGCCGGCAAAATCCTTTAGCTTAGGCGCATTCTTCTTTTTGTTATCGGCCTGCTTCTCTGCCAGCTGAAAGGGAAGAGAAATAACTACGCAGGTTCCTTCATCCACTTTACTACTGATGTTAATAGTTCCTTCAAAACGTTCTACCAAGCTTTTAACAATCGTCATACCCAGCCCGGTACCAATAACATGGGGTACACCAAAGCGATTGTCACGCTCAAATGGCTTATAAATTTTTTCTAAAAAATTTTCCGACATACCGCAGCCGGTATCCTGCACTATAAAGATAAACCTGCCGTACTTATTTTTTAAATTTTGCTCCCGCCGTACTATAAAGCTTATTTTGCCATTGGGCTGCGTATATTTTAAGGCGTTGGACAGCACGTTATTTAAAATTTGGTGCAAGCCCTGCAAATCGCCGTTAACAAATTCGGATTCTAATAAAAATTCTTGTTCAAAATATTTATGCTCCAGCTCTGCCTGCGCCGCAAACATACCGCCAATTTCCTTGACCGCCTCCGCCATATCAAAGGTTTCATGCAAATGCTCTACTTTGCCTTCCTCCAACCGCGCCATCTCCAAAATATCGTTAATCAGGGTCAAGAGCTGTTTACCGGACGACTTAATTTTGCGAATATAGCTTTCCACCAACGCTGTATCATTTTTATGCAAATCGGCCAACTCCGCCATACCAATAATGCCATTCAAGGGGGCGCGCATATCGTGGGACATGGCAGAAAAAAACATATTGCGTGATTTAGCGTTTTCTCTTGCCGCCTTTAACGCACGCTCCGTCAGCTGCATGTGCTCCAGCTCTTTAAGTTTTTCGGCTTCCACCTCGCGAAAGAAAAAAATTGCTTCATCTTCACCTAAAAGCTTGTCCCAAAGCAGACGCACATTCATCCATTTATATTCATTGCCAAAGCGCTGACGAAATTCACCGCCAAAATCATTGATCTGTTTTTTAATCAGCTCGTTAATGTTGCCCAAGGAAAAGGTTGCGGCAAATTCCTCCGCTGTTTTTGGCTCCACCATAGGGATAAGCTTTTGCAGCAAATCCTCGTACTGCCCCTCCGGCAGCAGCTCGAAGCTTTTATTATCTGATTTCACCACCGTATAACGTCCTGTACGCAAATTTACTTTGAATACAGCCAAAAAAGATTTACTCATAACCTGAACTACATCGTTGATAACCTGCACCTGCTTATTCAAAGCATACTCACGCATACCAAGCAGCAGTACCATAATACCAAAAATGCCTAACAGCAAAACCAACCATTGCAGAAGGTTTTGATAATCTCCCAAAAGAAAATCATAAGGAATAGTAACTACGGAAATCCAGCCATTATCAGACACAGTATAATATACGCCGCGCCTATTACCTTCCAAATCGACTATATAACTTGCATTTTTACGGCGAAGCTCACTGAAAATATGGTCTACATAAGGCTGCTGTTTTTCCAAGCTCAGATTGCGGTCGTTAATAGCAAACATAATGTTTCCATTAGGGTCGCACAAATAGTAATAGCTCTGCCGCGGCAGACGGTTATCTGCCAACAGTGAATTAAGCTGCTCCGGATATAAATTCATAGCCAGCACATCATCGCCGTGCCCAATACGAACAGCCATGGTCAATACATATTCTTTGCGTGAGCCGGATTTGTACAAATTAGTATAAGCCACATCACCATTGCGAGCCAAAGCTGCTTGGTACCATTTAAGGTTAGCTTTTTGAACATCTTGCCCATCTAAAATACTGCCAATCAAACGACCGTTAATAACGGCGCACATATTAAAACGGATTACTCCCGTATTTCTTTCCATGTATTCAGTAAACTTCTGCAAAGCCTGCTCTATTTCAGCGTCCGTCCAATCGTTTTTCAGTGATAGTCTGGTGCCTAAACTTTGAGCAGCACTGCGCAGCAGCATTTCCTGCGATTTGATGCGCGTAGTTTCGCGAATAGCAAAGCGCGCCGATATTTCCTCTCCCATAATATGCGAGTTTTCTAAAATTTTTTCTCGTACTACATGCAGACTAATTACCGCAACCAAAATAAAAAAAGCAAAAATAACCATACTGAAAAGAGAAATTTTAAATTTTCTGTCGAACAATCTCAAATCCATCATTTACCTCTTCTCCGGTTATGACTAATTAAATAAAAATTAACGAAGGCGTTTGCTTGCGCCCTCTTCGCCTTCGTTAAACAATTTACAACACCATCTATTATTTACATCTTAGGCCCTGCCTGCAAAATTTCTTCCGTAATCAGGCCATGGAATTTGGCTACATTTTTGCTGAACAGCTCTGCCAGCTTGCGCAGCTGCTTATCATATTCTTCCTTGTCCTCCCAAGTGTTGCGAGGATTGAGAATTTCCGCAGGCACGCCCTCGCAGGCTTTAGGAATCGCCAACCCAAAAACAGGGAAGGTTTCCCATTCTGCATTATTCAGTTCGCCATCTAAAACGGCATTGACCAAACGGCGGGTGTGCTTTAAACGAATACGCTGGCCTATGCCGTAAGGACCTGCGCTCCAGCCTGTATTTACCAAATAAACAGAAACGCCGTATTCGTTGATGCGCTCGCCTAACATTTTAGCATAAGTTAAAGGCGGCAGCGGCAAAAACGGTTCGCCAAAGCCAATGGAAAAAGTTGCCTGCGGCTCGATAATACCATCCTCTGTGCCTGCTACTTTACTGGTATAGCCGGATAAATAATGATACATAGCCTGCTCCGTCGTCAGCTTAGCTACCGGCGGCAGTACGCCAAAAGCATCAGCCGTTAAAAAGATTATGGTTTTCGGATGGCCAGCAACACTGGGCAGCAGCGCATTATCAATATAATGCAGCGGATAAGCTGCGCGAGTATTTTCTGTCAGCGCAATATCATCATAATCAGGTTCGCCGTTTTCATCTAAAATAACGTTTTCCAGTACGGTATTTTCGCGAATGGCGCGGAAAATTTGCGGTTCGGTATATTCGCTTAAATGAATACATTTAGCATAACAGCCACCCTCAATATTAAAGATGCCGTCCTTACTCCAGCCATGCTCATCGTCGCCTACCAAAGCGCGGGTTCCGTCAGCAGAAAGAGTTGTTTTGCCTGTGCCGCTAAGTCCGAAAAACAAAGCCGAATCGCCATTAGGTCCTACGTTAGCAGAGCAGTGCATAGAAAATACGCCATGCTGCGGCAAAAGGTAGTTCATAACTGTGAAAATGCCTTTTTTCATTTCGCCGGCATATTGACCGCCGCCAATCAGTACGACTTTTTCCGTTAAATTAAGAATAACAAACATTTCCGAATGCACACCGTCAATTTCCGGATCAGCATATAATCCCGGCATACAAACAACAGTAAAGCCTTCGGCTCCTGCAGGTACAGCTTCGTTACTAATAAAAAGATTGCGCACAAAAAGCTGGTGCCATGCCAGCTCCGTAACAAAATGCACCGGCAGACGATAGCGTGGGTCTGCGCCGGCATAAACGTCGGTTACATACATTTTATGGGTTGCAGCGTAAGCCAGCATTTTTTTATATAAACGCTCAAAGGTCTCCTTACTGCAAGCTTGATTGTTGTCCCAGCACAGCTCGTCATGAGTTACTGCGTCGTCTACAAAAAATTTATCTTTCGGCGAACGTCCCGTGCGTTTGCCGGTAACAACTCTTAAAGCACCGTTAGCAGTTAAAACGCCTTCGTGATTATCTAAGGCTTCCTGCACCAGTTCTTCTCTAGATAAATCAAATACCGGCATTTGCAGCGCCGCATCAATTTCACGGCGCAATTTTGTCAAAGCCATTTTATATCACTCCACTAACCAAAGATTTTTCTGCCTGCTTTCCGGCAAAGCTCTACCTTTCAATCGCACCATTGCCAAACACGATACCAAAGCCAGGCGCAGAACGCGCCGCTAAAATCTAATAATATATCACGCACTAAGCTGCTGCGGCCCAGGCTGAACAGCTGAATATATTCATCCACCACAGCTATAAAAAGGCAAAGGAATAAAATATAGCCGGTGGCAGCACGATTGCTGACATGAAAGCTGGCAAAGGTTTTACACCACAATAAACCTAAAAAAGTAAATTCTAAAAAATGCGCCAGCTTACGCAGCAGATATTCCGTGTCGCCGCTAAAATAAATTCCCAGCATAACACAGAATTTATCTATTATCTGCGCTGCCCAGCCGCTAATCTTAGCTGATTCGGACGCGGGCAGCGAGGAATTGATAAAAATTACACAAGTCAATACTAAAGCTAAAAGAAGCCAAAGATATTTCATAATACTCCTTTTATAAATTGCGGGTCAAGCATTCCATAACCATCATATTACTGATGACACCGATACCACCGGGAACAGGCGTATAAGCTGCAGTCTTGGCATAAGCGGCGGGGTCAACGTCGCCCACCAGCTTATTGCCCACAGAATTTATGCCAACATCCACAATAACCGCGCCTTCTTTAACCATTTCAGGCTTAACAAAGCAGGGCTTGCCCACTGCTGCCACAATAACATCGGCAGCCAGCAAAAGCTCCGCTAAATTTTTCGTATGGGAATGGCAGATAGTTACCGTAGCATTTTTTTCTAACAGCAGCATAGCTACAGGCTTGCCAACTACATTGCTGCGGCCTACGACTACAACATTCTTACCGTCCAGCTCAATGCCGTAATGTGCCAAAGCAGCCATGCAAGCCCGAGGCGTACATGCCGCCCATTTACTGCGTCCCATAAATACGTCGCCTGCGTTCTGTAAATTTAAGCAGTCCACATCCTTATTTGCCGAAACAGCAGCACCAACAGCAGCACCGTTAATATGCTTGGGCATAGGCATCATAGGCAGGATGCCCATAACATAACGATTACGATTCAGCTTTTTAATAACACCAATAACCTCTTCCTCACTGGCAGTAGCCGGCAGCTCGATAATTTTCGCAGCGCCGCCAAGACTTTCAATGAGCTTTACCAGCCTGTCTTTATAAACGTGGGAGGCAGAGTCATCTCCCACCACCACAATAGCCAACGTTACCAAAAGGCCGCGCTGTTTAGCAGTATTTATTTTTTCTGTAATAACCTCACGATAAACATCAGCAACAGGCTTACCCCTCATAACAATACTTTCCATAACAATTCACCTCAAAACAATTTAGAACAAACCGCTGATAACACCGTCATCGCTGACATCTATTTTTTCTGCAGCCGGAACCTTAGGCAGTCCTGGCATGGTCATAATATCGCCGGTCAGCACAACCACAAAGCCTGCGCCGGCAGCAATGCGGCAGTTTTTAATCGTAATTTTAAAGCCAGTCGGACGTCCCAGCAGATTTTGGTCGTCGGAGAAGGAATACTGTGTCTTAGCCATACAAATAGGCAGCTTGCCATAGCCCAGCTCTTCAAATTCTTTCAACGCTTTATCTGCTTCTTTAGCATAATTTACGCCATCAGCGCCGTAAATTTCTTTAGCAACAGTTTCAATTTTAGCTTTTAAGGGCATATCCAAATCATAAATAGGCTTAAAATCAGCCTTGCCGCTTTCAGCCAAAGCGACAACCTCGTTAGCCAGCTCAATACCGCCTTCGCCGCCTTTAGCAAAAACGTCGGACAACGCTACGTTTACGCCGTGCTTAGCGCAATGCTCGCGTACTGCTTCCAATTCTTCCGCAGTATCCTGCGCAAAAATATTGATAGCAACAACGGCAGGAACACCAAATTTTTTAACATTTTCAATATGCTTTTCTAAATTGCACAGGCCTTTTTTAACTGCTTCTACGTTAGGAGTTTTCAAATCGGTCTTGGGAACGCCGCCGTGCATTTTCAAGGCGCGTACCGTAGCCACAATTACTACTGCGTCAGGTTTTAAGCCTGCATAGCGGCATTTAATATCAAAGAATTTTTCTGCACCTAAATCTGCGCCAAAGCCTGCCTCGGTAATGGTGTAATCAGCCAGCTTCATACAGGTTTTGGTTGCCATAACGCTGTTGCAGCCATGAGCAATATTTGCAAAGGGCCCGCCATGAATAATAGCCGGAACATTTTCTAAGGTTTGTACTAGATTAGGTTTAATAGCATCCTTTAACAAGGCTGCCATAGCGCCGTGAGCTTTGATTTGACCAGCGGTAACAGGCTTGCCGCTATAATCATAAGCAACGATAATTTTGCTTAAACGCTCTTTTAAGTCGTGCAGATCGTTGGCCAAGCAGAGAATTGCCATAACCTCGGACGCAACGGTAATATCAAAACCATCCTGACGCGGTACGCCATGAGCCTTGCCGCCCAAGCCGACAACAATGTTGCGCAGCTCACGGTCGTTCATATCCACAACACGTTTCCAAACAATACGGCGAGGGTCAATGTTTAAAGCATTGCCTTGCTGAATATGATTGTCCAGCATAGCGCTGAGCAGCATGTGTGCAGAAGTAATTGCATGGAAATCGCCTGTAAAATGCAGATTGATATCTTCCATTGGCACTACTTGAGAATAGCCGCCGCCGGCAGCGCCGCCCTTAATACCCATGCAGGGTCCCAAAGAAGGCTCGCGCAAAGCTACAATTACTTTTTTGCCGATTTTATGCAGTCCCTGAGCCAAACCAACAGTAGTAGTAGATTTGCCCTCGCCTGCGGGAGTAGGTGTAATAGCTGTAACTAAGACCAGCTTACCCGCAGGGTTAGCTTCTACACGACGAATTAAATCCATAGAAAGCTTTGCTTTATAGCGGCCGTATAACTCAATATCATCCTCGCTGATGCCCAGCTTAGCAGCCACGTCAGTAATTTTTTCCATTTGCGCGCGTTGAGCAATTTCAATATCAGATAACATAATATACCTCCTCAAATATTCCTGAACAGTATTATTTTACAAAAGATTATCCTATAGTATTCCTCTTAAAGCGGCTTTTTTCCTGCCATACGAGAAAATAATTTTGACAAGGCAACTAATTTATTTAAACCAAACCTCTACTGTACTACCTTCATCTACTTCCGTTCCTGGAGCCGGCTTTTGCTGATAAGCCATACCGCTTCCATAAGGCTTTAAGCGCAAATGACCCTGCTGCAAAAGTTCCGCCGTATAACGCATATCAATGCCTTTTAAGTCAGGCAGCTTTATCCTGCCATTGGGCAAAAGCAGTATCTGCGGTAAATTTTTTGGCTTTTCTTTTGCCTTATTCTTGGCAGCTACGGCATTCATTTCCTCAAAGGAAGGCAAGCCTTCGTTACTGTCGGGCTGAATACCTTTGGCAACAAGAATTTGCTGCAAAGTATCGCGGAAAATCGGCGCGCTGACTTGAGAACCGTAGAAAGCGCCCTGAGGCCTGTCCAGCATAACCAGCATAGCATATTGAGGCTTATCCGCCGGAACAAAACCTACAAAGGAAGCAATGTACTGTCCGGCAGCATAACCGCCGCCCTCTGCCAGTTTTTCTGCCGTACCTGTTTTACCGGCAATGCGGTAGCCTTTAATAGCGGCAGTTTTGCCGCCGCCTTCTTTAACTACCATCTCCATCATATTGCGCATCTGCGCCGCAACCTCCGGAGTAAATACGTTGCGGACAACATGCTTTTGACCTTCTTTCACAACGGTGCCGTCCGGCGCAACTATCTTCTTAATTATATATGGCTGTAAAAGCTCACCTCCGTTGGCAATAGCGCAAATAGCGCGCAGTACCTGAATTGGCGTTACCGCAATACCCTGACCGATAGCCATAGTAGCTACATCAGGCTCATACATCATCTTGGGATCATATAAAATACCTTCTTCTTCGCCGGGTAAATCAATACCGGTAGGAGAACCCAAACCAAATTTTTTCGCATAGCTGATAAGTCTATCTGCACCCAAGGACATACCTAGCTGTACCATACCAGTGTTGATAGAAAATTTAATAATTGTCGAAAAGGGTACGGGGCCCAAGCCTTCGCCGTCCCAGTTATGGATAACACGATCGGCAATGCGAATACTGCCGTTATCCTGAAAAATAGTATTAGGAGAGATAATTCCCTCCGTCAGTCCCATACAGCCAACCAAAGGTTTAAAAACAGAACCAGGCTCGTAAATCATAGAAATAGCTTTATTGTTCCACGATTCCGAGCTATAAGCGCCAAAATTATTAGGGTCAAAGGTTGGTCTGGAAGCCATACCGAGAATTTCTCCCGTATAAGGATCCATGATGATAGCAGCGGCGCCCTTAGCATGCGTCCTGGCAATTGCGTCATCCATGGCATCTTCCAACACATACTGCATCTTGCTGTCTAAGGTTAGATATACTGTCAGCAGCTGCTCCTGTTTTTTCTGCATATCCTGTGCATTTTCGTCCAAAAGTCCGCCCAAAATCTGCTTACCGCGAGCATCCGTAGTCATAGAATATTCAATATCTTTGCCCTTGAGAACCTTATCCAGTTGATATTCAATGCCGCTAAGTCCCACATCATCAGTACCAATAAAACCTAAAATCTGTGCGGCCGCACGTTTTTTTGTATAATAACGTTTACTTTCTTCTATAAAATGCAGTCCCGGAAGCTTGTTATCCTTGATTATTTTGCGTACCTGCTCCACATCCTTAGGCTCCATAGTACGCTTCAGCCACACAAAACGGCCTTTTAAGCAAAAAGTTTCGTACAGCTCTGCCGCATCCATTTTTAAAGCAGGCGCTAAAAGATCGGCAGCCAAGCGCTGCACATTACGCCGCTGCTGCTTATGGGGATTTATCTCATCCTTATTCATTTCTTCCGGATCAACATACAGCGAGCCTGTCATAATGCTGACGGCAAGCTCTTCGCCATCCCTATCCACAATACGGCCACGTGGCTGCTTTCTCGTCATGTACGCATTAAGCTGATCTTGGTTCATTTTGCGCATATCATCAGCACGAATAATTTGAATCCAACCTAAACGCACAATTATTCCCACAAATAACAGCAGCAGCAAGCAGCAGATAAAAGCAAAACGACGCCTGCCGTCCTGTAAGGTAAACTTTCTCATGAACGCCACCTCTCATTCCGTGTCATGCGCAAAGTTTCGCGTCTTTCCTGTGGCGGCAAAGCTTCGTGCTCCGCCTGCTTAGCTTCTTCGTCATAAACCGACAGCAACAAACCAATCGCTACCATGGACAAAAACATAGAGCTGCCGCCATAGCTGATAAAAACCAAAGGCACACCGATAACCGGCAAAATACCGCAAACCATAGCCATATTAGCAACAGCCTGACCGATAATCAAAAAGGTAACGCCGCCTGCCAGCAAAAAACCTCGTTTATCTCTAGCGTTAATCGTAATCGTACAAAACGCATAAGCCAAAAGACCAAACAGCAGCATTAAAAATATAGCGCCTATAAAACCGTTTTCCTGGCAAAAAATGGCAAAAGCAAAATCCGTATGGCGTTCCGGCAAATAGAAAAATTTACCCGCTCCATGACCCCAGTTGGTACCGGTCAAGCCACCGCTGCCAATGGCCAGCAAGGATTGGACCATTTGATAGCCTTTTTCACGTGGGTCAAGCCAAGGGTCAAACCATACCTTGACGCGCGCTAAACGATAAGGCGAAGTTAAGGTAGCGACAACAGCCAGCAAACCGCCGCCGCCAACAGTCGCCGCTACCTGCGTCATAGGCACGCCGGCAATAATATACATACCCAGCATCAGTGCAAAAATAATGGCTGCCGTGCCTAAATCAGGCTGCATAAAAACCAACGCGGCATACACTGTTGTTGCTGCAAAAACGTGCCAATGCTCGCCGGAGCGCAAAAAGGATATTCTTTTTCCTCGTCGCAGCATATTTCCAAAATATTTGGCTGCCAGCATAATAATAACCAGCTTGGCAAATTCTGAAGGCTGAATAGAAATTGGTCCAAGATACAGCCAACGAGCGGCGCCCTTAACAGGGTCGCTGATTATCTCTACCAAAACCAGCATAAATAAAACTATAACATAGGCGCCCCAAAGCAGTCCTTTATTAAAGAAAAGCTTATAGCCTACCTTCCGCACAAAGGCCATGCACAAAAAGCCTATTATAGCAAAGCCAAAGTAGCGCACCAGATAATGATACTGCACCTCTACATAGCTGGCGCTGAAAATATTAGTACCGCCAATTAAAAGCAGCAGCACCATTACCATATAAATAAGCTGACAGGGATTTTTCCAAAGCAGTAAAAAATTCTTTTTCATTAGTCTATACCTAAATTAAAAAACAACTTCGCAAAAGTTGATAGGAGTACCTAACGCGCTGAATTTCTGTTCATATTCAGTCTGCACAGCATTTTCATATTCGCTATTATGTAGGTCATAGCTTAAAGCAATTATTTCCAAACCAAACTCTTTAAACTCCTCTACGGAAAAGTCAAATAGACCGCGGTTGTCGGTTTTAAAGCGCAGATGTCCGCCCTTACCCAAAAGCTGAGCGTATTTAGCTAAAAAATTACGATGAGTCAAACGACGCTTAGCATGACGTGCTTTGGGCCAGGGGTCACTGAAATTTAAATACAGCTCTTTTATTTCGCCAGGTTCAAACCAGTCCAGCAAATTTTCTGCATTGGCACAAATAATACGCACGTTAGCCAGCTTCTTATCCTTGGCCGCCTTAGCCGGAAAATAGGCAATATCATGCTGAGTTTCAATGCCAATAAAAGCCTTATCAGGATAAAGCTCTGCCATACCAATAGTAAAACGTCCTTTACCACAGCCAATTTCTAAACACAAACGCTTGCCGGGAAATATTTCCTGCCAATGACCTTTAAACTGTTCAATATTATGCATAAAAACATACTCGTCCTGTACATCCTTCATCGCTTCTTCAATCCAGGGCTTTTTTCTTAAACGCATGTTGTAAACCTCTTTCAAAAAATATTTCTTCGATATTATATTATACAACCAATTATCTCTTAACGCACGAAAACTTTCTTCCGAGCAAGAAAATTTATTAGTTTAAATTTTCAGAATATACTTGTTTTTCCGAAATATTTGGTTTATAATTTAATTAAAGACTAAAGCGCTATAGTCAAAAATATTTGAAAGTGGAGTGACTTAATTATGATGTTAATGGGTAAAATTCGTTGGTTCGACCCTAACAAAGGTTTTGGCTTTATTGAACGCAAAAATGGGGCTGATGTATTTGTACATTTTTCTGCTATTCAAACGCAGGGCTTTCGCACGCTAAGCGACGGCCAGCATGTTTGTTATCAAATTGCTCGCGGCAAGCATGGGCTGATGGCTGTCAATGTCATGCCGCTGACCTATGTGCGCAGCAATAATCATTAGAAAGTTTTATCGCTAAAAGCTAGTTAAATTACAACTAAAATATGTAGACCTCTACTTGATTAGGCAAAATTGTTGCGCAACAATTTCCTTTATTAGTGTATGCGATTAGTTTCGTAAAAAACAAACGAAATATGCCAATTAACTTGCAACTTTGTAAAATATGTGTTAAATTTATATGTGAAATAAGCTGCTTGAACAGCATTTACAGCACGTTTAAAGCAGCAAATATCCTGACCGACCGGGTAACGTGGACGGTATAATCAAGGAGGTTTTTACTAATGGCAAAAAAGACTAGTATTTTAGCAATGCTTTTCGTTGTAATCGTAACCATGCTTTTGGCTGGCTGCGGCGGCGGTGGCGAAAAGAAAGAAGCTCCGAAAGCTGACGGCAACAAACTTATCATCTATACCTCTATGAAGGAATCCCTCATTAAAGGTATTGTTACCGGCTTTGAAAAGAAATATCCCGATATCAAAGTTGACTATCAATCTGCCGGCGCAGGCAAACTGATGGCAAAAATCGCTGCTGAACGTCAAAGCGGCAAAATTTTGGCTGACGTTATCTGGACCAGTGAAGTTCCTGACTTCTACAAAATGAAAAAAGAAGGCATCTTAGCTACTTATAAGAGCCCTGTTTTCAAAGAAATCGTTAACCCCTTCGACGACTATGACGGCTCCTTCCATGCAGCTCGTTTAGGCACCCTGGGTATTATCGTTAACACCGATAAAATCAAAACTCTGCCTACCCAATGGGCTGACCTGAAAAAACCTGAATACAAGAACGGCTTTGCAGTTGCTAACCCCGCTCTGTCCGGTACCGCTTACATGTCCATCGCTCTGCTGCAAAAGCAATTCGGTTCTGACTTCTTCAAAGAACTGAAAGCTAACGGCGCTCGCGTAGGCAAAGGCTCCGGTCAAGTTATCGATGACACCGCTTCCGGCGAATTGGCAGCATCCTTGGCAGTTGACTACATTACCAACGCTAAGATTGCTAAAGGCGCTCATATCCAAATGTGCTATCCGCCTGAACTCTTAGTAGTTCCTTCCCCGGTTGCTATTTTCAAAGATTCCAAGAAAATGGACGCTGCTAAAAAATTTGTTGATTACCTGCTGGGTCAGGAAGCTCAACAAATGGTAGCTAACCAAGGCACTATCCCCGTTCGTGAAGACGTTAAAATTGATCCTAAATTCCAACTGCCTTCCCCGAAAGTTGCTTTGGAAAAAGGTATCAAAGTTAACTACTTAGAGATCATCGACAGCAAGGAAAAGACTGTTAAAGAGTTCTCCGACCTGATGCAAGTTAAAAAATAATTCTTAAAATAACACTTGCGTAAACAAGGGCAGAACGGGCTTATCCCGTTCTGCCGTTTTTGCGATTTAAGTGATTTTTACAAACTATTGCAAAATTTTTACAGGAGGTAGCCTAATGGAAGATATTATCAAGGTCGAAGGTGTGGCCAAAGGTTACGGCAAGCACCAAGTCCTGCAAAATTTAGATATCGCCATCAAAAAAGGTGAATGCTTCACTCTCTTGGGACCTTCAGGCTGCGGCAAAACTGTTCTTATCCGCCTTATCGCCGGTCACGAAGTGCCTGACGAAGGCAAAATCATCATTGATGATACAGTAGTTGCCGACAGCGCAACCGGCGAATACATTCCTCCCGAACGCCGCGGTTTAGGCATTGTATTCCAGGATTATGCCGTATGGCCCCACATGACTGTTTTTGAAAACATCGCTTATCCTTTAAAAATGGAAAAGCGCTCCAAACAAGAAATTAACGACTTGGTTATGAAAATGATTGAGATTGTCGGCATGAAAGGCTTGGATAAGCGTCTGCCCTCCGAACTTTCCGGCGGTCAACAGCAGCGCGTTGCCTTAGCCCGCGCGTTAGTTGCAGACCCCAGCGTAATGCTGCTGGACGAGCCCTTGTCCAATTTGGACGCTAATCTGCGTGAAGAAATGCGCTTTGAAATTAAAGCCTTGCAGCGCAAATTTGGCATCACAGTTTTATTCGTAACTCATGACCAAGAGGTTGCACTGGCAATTTCCGACCGTTTGGCAATTATGGATGCTAAGGGAAATATTCGCCAGATTGGCAATCCTTACGATATTTTTGAAAATCCGGCTGATTTATTTGTATTCAAATTTATGGGTATCGCCAACTTCCTGCACGTCAGCGAAAAAGGCGGCAAGTTCTACGTTGGCAGCGGCCAGCAGGAAATTCCTTGGGAAGGACCTAAGGGCAGCGCTGCTAATTGGGTAGCAGGCTTCCGTCCTTCCGACGTAGAAATTCACCGTCAAGGCCCCGGCCTCAAGGGCATTATCCGCCGCGCCAACTTCTTAGGCGCAACCATGGACTACGCTATTGATATTGACGACGAAGCTCTGCGTACCGAAATCGAAACCCACACTGCTATCAACAACGATTTAATGTTTAAAGAAGGCGAAGAATGCTACATCACCTTCAAAGCATTGCACTGGTTTGACGCTAAGCAGCTCAAGGAGGTGGAAGAATAATGGCAAGCGGCACCATTAAAAAGGATAGTGGCTTCGGTATTGCACAAGTCATTCTCTTTATCTCCATTGCTATTTTGGTAATTTTCGTTGCCTGGCCCGTACTGTTGATTTTATTTAACGCTTTCTTTGTAGACGGCAAATTCAATAGCGTCGACTTCTACAACGTGCTTACCGAACCAGAAACCTTCCAGGCCTTGATCAACTCTTTGATTATCGCCAGCATGACCACTGTTGGTTCTACTATCGTCGGTACTTTCTTTGCTTGGCTGGTAACCCGTACCGACCTTCCTTATAAAACCTTTATGAAGAGCTTATTCCTTGTACCCTTTATGCTGCCTTCCTTCATTGGCGCATTGGCTTGGAAAATGCTGCTCTCCCCTCACTCCGGCTATATCAACAAATGGTTTATGGCTGCCTTTAACACCACGGAACCGATTTTCGATATTTACACCTACTACGGCATCAGCTGCGTAGAGGTTATGTATCTGTTCCCCTTCGTATTTATTCAGGTTTGCGGTGCATTAGAGCGCATGGACCCCACCTTGGAAGAATCTGCCCGCATCAGCGGCGCCGGACTTTTTACCATTACCCGCAAAATTACCATTCCATTAGTTATGCCTTCCATCATGAGCGGTGCGCTGCTCATCATGCTGTATTCCATGGCACATTTTGGTACTGTTGCTGTATTGGGTATCGAGCAGGGTATTTATAATATTCCTACTTTGATTTACGAAAAAATTCACGAAAGCGCCGGTTCCTTTGCTTCCATTCGTACCGGTACCGTACTGGCAACCGTATTGATTGTTTCTGCAGCCTGCATTATTTGGGCACAGCAAAAAGTTTTAAGCAAAGGTCACTATCAGATTATCGGCGGCAAAAGCTTCCGTCCTATGGAACTGAAGCTGCGCGGCCTGCGTTATCCGCTGCTGTTCTTCTGCCTGGCTTACATTGGCTTCACCATTTTACTGCCTACGGTAGTTATCTTTATGGTTGGCGGCGTTGAAACCTACGGTCTGCCTCTGACTTGGGAAAACCTGTCCTTGGATAACTACAAATATATTCTTTTTGAATATGACGTTACCCGCGACGCGATTTTCAACTCTGTAACTTTGGGTTTAGCTGCCGCTTTCATCACTATGTTTGCCGGCGTTATAATTTCCTACGTTATCGTAAAAATGAAAGTTCGCGGCAAAGGTATTTTGGAATTCTTGGGCATGCTGCCGTTCTCCGTTCCCGGTTCTGTTATCGCCTTAGGCGTTATCTTGGCATGGAGCGGTCAATTCGGCATCAACCTTTACAATACTGTTTGGATTATTTTGGTATCCTACATCGCTCGTTACATGGCTTTCTCTTTAAAAGCAAACTCTGCAGCCTTAGAGCAGGTGCATGACTCCCTGATGGAAGCATCCCGTTCCTGCGGCGCCAGCATGTGGCAGTCTTTGAAAGATATCGTTATCCCCTTGGTTCGTCCCGGTATGATCAGCGCCTTCTTCCTGATTTTCCTGCCGGCGCTGCGCGAGCTGACCGTATCCATTATGCTGTACGCTCCTACCACCAGAACCATTGGCGTAGCAATCTACACCTTGAACGAAGACGGTGAAACCGTTATGTCCACTGCTTTGGCAGGTATCGCATTGATCATTATCGTTTTAGGTCAAATGCTCATCAATCATCTTACCAAGAAAGCGAGTGAGTAATCGTCATGTCATACATCCGCTTAAAAAATGTTACAAAAAGATTTGGTGATGTTACTGCTGTCGATAATTTGAATATCGAAATCGGCAAGGGCGAATGCTTCTCCATGTTGGGTCCTTCCGGCTGCGGCAAAACCACTACCCTGCGTATGGTTGCCGGCTTTGAGGATTTGTCCGACGGCGAGGTTTGGGTTGGTGACCGTTTGTTATCCTCCCCCGCCAAGCATCACTATACTCCCCCCGAAAACCGCAACTTTGGTATGGTTTTCCAAGCCTTCGCAGTTTGGCCGCACATGAGCGTTTATGAAAACGTTGCTTTCCCTCTGCGCCTGCGCAAACTGCCTAACGCAGAAATTGAACAGCGTACCAAAGACGCGCTTACCGCTACCAATTTGCTCAATGCTGCTAACGATAGTCCTGCCGACCTTTCCGGCGGCGGCAAACAGCGTGTAGCTTTGGCTCGCGCGCTGGCTATCAATCCTGACGTTATGCTATTGGACGAGCCCCTCTCCAGCTTGGATCCCCATCTGCGTGAGGAAATGCGCTTTGAAATTAAAGATTTGCAGCGCAAATACGGCTTCTCCATTATTTATGTAACCCATGACCAGTCCGAGGCTATGGCGCTTTCCGACCGTATTCTTGTTATGAAGCTAGGTGTAATGCAGCAAATCGACTCTCCTTTGGATGTTTATAATAATCCTAAGAACAAATTCGTTTTCAGCTTCATTGGCGTTTCCAGCTTCACCGACGTTATTTGGAAAGGCAAGGACGCTTATATTAAAGGCTCCGAGCACAAACTGCCCTCCGGTCTGATTGTGCCCGAACGCATGAAAGCCGAAGAAATGTTCAACCTTGCCAGCCGTCCTACGGAAATCCGCTTTACCAATGCCAACGACCCCAACGGCGTGCGCGGTCTTGTAGTCCGCAAAGCCTTCTTGGGCGAAATTGTTGACTACTTGGTAAAAATCGGCGAACAAGAAGTACGCGTACAAATCGGCCGCCGCGACCCCGGTCCCGAAGCCGACGAAATATGCTATCTGCACTTCCTGCGTCCTTTCTGGTACAAGGTGAACGAATAAAATAGTTTTAGATTAGTGCCCCCAAAATAAAACCGGCAAGAAATTTTTACTTCTTGCCGGTTTTTATTTAGCGAAATGGCTCTTAAAAATTGCTTATGCTTTTCTTTTGCTTGCATAAATATTTTAATTTGATATAATAACATAAAATAAAAAGGGGATGTACATCTATGACTAAAGCACAAAATAAAGGAAGAGCTATTGCGCTGCTTCCCATTGTAGTTTTTCTTTGCATTTTTATCGGCTCCGGCGTCTTAACCGGCGATTTTTACAGTATGCCGGCCATTGTTGGTTTTTTAATTGCACTCATTGTTGCCTTTGCGCAAAATAAAAATCTCAGCTTTATTCAAAAACTGCGCTTGGCGTCCACCGGCGTGGGCGACGAAAATATTCTCACTATGTGCCTTATCTTTTTGGCGGCAGGCGCCTTTTCCGGCGCAGTACGCGCTGCCGGCGGTGTGGAGAGCACCGTTAATTTAGGCCTTTCCATTCTGCCCGGCGGTATGGCAGTAGCAGGACTTTTTATTATCGGCTGCTTTATTTCTATTTCTATGGGTACTTCCGTAGGCACCATTACGGCGTTAGCCCCCATTGCCGCAGGTATCAGCGAAAAAACCGGCTTTTCTATGGCCATTTGCGCCGGTGCCGTGGTTTGCGGCGCTATGTTCGGCGACAATTTATCCATTATCTCCGATACAACTATTGCCGCCGTCAAAACCCAAGGCTGCGATATGCGCGATAAATTCCGCGAAAACTTTATCATTATCCTGCCGGCGGCTATCATCACGCTGGGCTTGTTCTTATTTTTGGGACAGACCGGCGAATTCCATGTGGATGGCAGCTTGGATTACAGCATCATCAAAGTAATTCCCTACTTGGTTGTGCTTGTAGGCGCGATTATTGGTATTAACGTCTTTCTGATTTTAATTACGGGCACTGTGCTCAGTATGCTTGTCGGCTTGGCCAGCGGCGCGTTCACCATGTCCAAAATGTTTGCGCATGTGGGTGCGGGCATTGTTTCTATGTATGATATTACGGTTATTTCTATCATTGTGGCCTGCATTATCACCTTGGTTAAGGAATACGGCGGTATTGAATTTGTGCTGAACTTTATCAAAAGCCGCATTAACGACGCTAAGGGCGGCGAGCTTGGTATTGCAGCCTTGGCGCTTTTGGTAGATATCTGCACGGCAAATAATACGGTTGCGATTGTTATGGCTGGCCCTATCGCCAAAGATATCAGCACCGATTTTGGCGTTACTCCCCGCCGCAGCGCTTCCTTATTGGATATGTTCAGCTCCATGGGTCAAGGCTTAATTCCTTACGGAGCTCAGCTTTTGGCTGCTGCCAGCCTTACCAAGCTTACTCCCTTTGACATTATTCCTTATTGCTTCTATCCTCTGCTCATGGGCTTGAGCGGTTTGGCTTTTATCTTTATTAAGAAAAGATAAATTTTTCCCAGCGTGAAATGTTATAGGAAAAAAATTAGCAAAAGACCAGTCTCTATTTTAGAGGCTGGTCTTAATTAATTGAAGCAATATTCTTTCTTGATTTTAGTGTAGATTTTTATTTTTCTGCGCACAGCGCTTCTACTTCGCGTAAAAAAGCTCCGGCTTCCTTGCTCAACGGTTGATATTGCCGCCATGCTAAATCCAAATGAATCGGCAGCTGCGGCACTAAGGGAATAAAACATAAATTACTGTTATCGCTCACAGCAGCCAGTTTATCTAAGCAGACAGCATTGCCTACGCCCTCTTCCACCATTAAAGCAGCGTTAAAAAGCAAATTATAGGTACTGACAATATTAAGCTCTTCTATCGGTAGCTTAAACCATTGCTGAAAATTATGAATTACACTCTGTTGATAGCTTACTAAAAGAGGAATTTTTAGCAGCTCTTTAGCTTCCAACGATTGCTTTCTAGCTAATGGTGAATCTCGGCGCACTAAAAGCCCCCAGTGGTCTATATAAGGCAGACGCAACGTAGCATATTTTTGCAGATTGGTCGGCTCAATAAAAAGTCCAAAATCCAGCAGACCTTTGTCTAAACGCTCTTTAACATCTTCTGCGTTGCCACTAAAAATATTAAAGGACACCAACGGATACTTATCTTTCAGCTGTTTAACAGCCTGCGCTATTAAACGCATACCTTGACTTTCACCTCCGCCAATATGCACGGTGCCGTTTAAAAGCTGGTCATCCTGTTGAATTTCCTGCTTAGTTTTATCTGCCAACAGCAGTAAATCCTCAGCTCGCTTGCGTAAAAGCTGACCTTTATCAGTCAAAACTAATCTTTGCGCTTTATTCCCGCGCACAAAAAGCTGCGTTCCTAGCTCCTGCTCCAAATCCTTCAGCTGGCGGGACAAGGTAGGCTGGGTCATATGCAAAGCATTAGCGGCAGCTACAATGCCTTCCTCTTGTACCACTGTCAAAAAATATCGTAAAACACGTAAATCCATATTCATCACCGTTTATATTATAGCATATTAAATACCTAAAAAGTATTATTATCATCAGTAAAAAGCCGTGAGCATTAAGCCCACGGCAATTTTCTAATCTAAATATTGGTGGAAGAAATCTCCCAATTTAGTAAAAGGAATCAAATCCACTCTGTCATATAAATCTACGTGGCCTGCGCCCTTTACAATGTAAAGCTCTTTCGGCTCTGCCGCCAGCCGATAAGCGTCCTCGCTGAATTCAATAGAATGAGCATTTTCACCGGCGATAAACAGCAAGGGACGCGGAGAAATAGTTTCAATATCGTTAAAAGGATAGAAATTCATAAATTTTACAAAGCTTGTCAGCGTAGGATGAGTAGTAGTCAAAGGACTGACACCTGCAGGGGTAACTTCACCGCGTTCGGTACGGTAGAAATCAAAGAATTCCTTTTCAATGGCGTTAGATTTTTCAGTAATTTCGTGAACCGTGCCGCTGGTGTAAGCTTTAGCACCGTTTTGAAATTCTGCGTAACGCTGCTCCGCTGCTTCTGCGGCAAAGGCTTGGCGCTGCTCCAAAGTAGTGCTGTGGCGCAGGCCGTTGCGTACTGCCGCTCCCATATCATACATACTTACGGTAGCAATAGCTTTTAAACGCGGGTCAATTTTAGCGGCGCTGATAGCAAAACCGCCGCTGCCGCAGATGCCGATAGCACCAATTTTTTCGCGGTCAATAAAATCACGGGTTCCCAAATAATCTACCGCCGCGCTGAAAGCTTCAGCATACATTACGGGATCGACAGAATTTCTGGGAGTGCCCTCGCTTTCTCCCCAAAACGGCAAATCAATAGACAGCGTAATAAAACCTTTTTCCGCCATTTTTTGCGCGTAGAGGTTGGCGCTTTGCTCTTTAACTGCGCCCATAGGATGCCCTACAATAATGGCGCTGTATTTTTTGTGCGCCTGCATATTTTTCGGCAGATACAAATTACCTGCAACTTTAAGGTCATACAGATTTTTAAAGCTGACTTTTTCTACTTTCAGCGCCTTGCTTTGATAAAAATTATTGGCGTCAGCAGGTTTAAAGGGCTCGTAAGCAGCATAACCAGTACCGAGAGCACAAAGCGCCATGCCGAAAACAGCAGCACTGAATAATCTTTTGGCTTTTTTAGTGAAAATATTCTTTTGCATGATAATTCCTCCTTGAGCTATTGCTTGTATATTGCATAACTAAAACGTATCTTCTAGAAGCTGGCTATATTATAATATACCGAATTTAATATATCAAATACCTATTTTTAGCAGTAATAAATGCTTTTAAAGTATTGTATTAGATGTATGCTGACAAGCAATCAAAAGAGGTTTTTCAATACTTAGCATAAAATAAAACCTTGCCATTTTTCAGGCAAGGTTTTATTTTTTACTCAAATTCAATCTTTATTTCTTTTTGCCTTTTTTGCTGGGTTTGGCCGCTGCTTTAGCGTCGTTTTCGTTAGCAACCACTGCCCATTGACGCAGCAAATCGGCACAAGCCCCGGCATAAGCTCCGGCGCTGCCCCACGCGCCTGCGTCCTGCGTGTACAAAGTCAAAATCTGAATATCGTCATAATAAATATAAGCATAGCTGCCGTTATCATAAACTACAAAATAATTTGGATTAACGGTTCCGCGCTGGCGCACCGTCCACAAGCTGCCAGCCAACATATACGCGCGATATTTTGCTTTAGTGTTGCCAATGCTTTGGTTGATATCAAAACGCCAATCACCTTCGGTAACGCTGGCATGATCGTCGTCAGCTACCGTAACGTCAGGATGAATGTCATAGGTTTTTAATTGCTTAACTACGCGCTTTACACGTTCTTCCGGCTCCGGATGGCTGCTGAACAAGCCGTAGCTGCCACCGCCGCCCTGCTTAGAAAGATCGTCCAGCTTTTGCACTGTAATCAGCATGGCATACGGATTAAATCCGGCTTTAATCGTATTGTTTACGCCTTCCTTATCGGCGCCGCGTTCGTCCGTTCGGCTGTAACCGGCAAAAAGCGCCTGCTGTGCAGCCTGCACCAAGCCCAAGCCCTGACCACGGGTAGCAGCCAACAAAATAAGCGAGGTCCACATTTGCTTTTCAATGGCATTTACCGTATGCTTTTTGGCAACGTGACCAACCTCGTGGCCTAAAACTCCTGCCAGCTCCGTATCCGTAGGCATATAATCTAAAAGTCCTTTAAAAACGTAAATAAAGCCGCCGGGACAAGCCAACGCATTGACCTCGTTGCAGTTAAGCACTTTAAATGAATAGGTGATATCGTCGCGTCCGCAAACTGCCGCCAAACGCTGACCGATTCTATTAACACGCTCGTTTAAATTATAATCCTGGGACAAGCCGTACTTGGCTTCCAAGCTTTGGGCAGTTTCCCTACCCATTTCAATTTCCTGCTCCTTGCTGATAAGTCCGGCCTCTGCGGGCTGAACGCCTACAAAAAAGCAACACGCCATTACAAAGGCTAAAAAAATTTTGTAAAGCTTGTTCATATTCTCCCCTCCTAAATTGCTCCTTCGCTGCGTAAAGCGGCAATGGCCTTTTCATCATAGCCAAGCTGCCGTAAAATCTCTTGCGTATGCTCGCCTAAATAAGGCGCGCGTCGGGAAATTACGCTTTCCGCCGCCGAAAATTTTACGGGTCCGCCAATATAGCGCAGCTTGCCTAAATCACATTCCGCCTCTTGCAAAATTTCTTCCTGCTGCGTCAGCTGGCTTTGCAAGGCTTCCCTTAAACTGCACACAGGCGTTACGCAAAATTCTGCGCCGCCAATCAGTTCCAGCCATTCTGCTTGCGTTTTAGCAGCAATTTTATCCGCTACTAATTTTTTTATCTCGTTGCCGTGAGCAAAATCAAACTGCCGCATTTCCAGCTCCGGACAGCCAAGCAAATCGCAGAAGCGCTGCCAAAATTTAGGCTCAATCGTGCCTACCGTTAAAAAACGACCCTCCTTCGTACGATAAATATTGTAGTAATGAGCTGTACGGCCAAAAGGCGTATCGCCGGTTTCTTCACAGCCCCACAAAGAGCTGACGCCGGTCACCTGCATGGACAGAGCCGTAGCATATAAATTAACATCTAAATATTGTCCCTCACCCGTGCGTTCGCGGGCAAACAACGCCATAGCAATGCCGCTTAAAGCATTCAAGCCGCTGCCAATGGCAGAAACCTGCACCTCGCTGACGCAGGCGCCGCCAACATCATCCAAGCTGTTAAGCCCGGCCAAACCGATAACATTCAAATCATGGGCAGGCTTGTGACATTTTTGCCCAAATCCTGTGATGGAACAATATACTATGCGCGGATTGATTTGCCGCACGCTTGCGTAATCCAAACCGTAACGCGCCAAATATCCCGGACGAAAGCCCTCTAAAAAAACATCCGCGTCTTTAAGCAGTTTTAACAGCAGTTCCCTGCCGCCGCTTTTTTTTAGATTTAACGCCACACCGCGTTTATTGCGGTTGAGCATCATGTGCCAATAGCTCATACCGGCTGCTTTTTCCGGCCAAAATTTGCGCGTAGCGTCGCCCTCAAGATCCTCTATTTTAATAACGTCGGCGCCGTAATCGCCCAAAAGCATACCGCAGTATTGCCCCGGCAGCCACTTGGAAAAATCTATTACCCTAACTCCTTCCAGCAGCTTCATCAGCATCACTCCTGTTAGTTTTTGTATATTCTTTCAAGATAATCATACAATATTCCGGAGAAAATGTCACTATTTCTTTTTTGGCTTTCCCTAAAACAAAGAAAAATGGTATAATATTTATAAAATATTTTTAGTTAAGAAATGAGGGAATACTATGCAGCTTCGTAAATTAACATCTGCTTCACTTTTAATCGCCATTGGTACCCTAAGCGCTCATTTAATTTATATCCCCGCAGGAGTTTCTAAATGCTTTCCTGTGCAGCATGCTATTAATGTGATGGGCGCGGTGCTTTTAGGTCCCGATTACGCCGTAGCCATTGCCTTTTTAATTTCCTGTCTGCGCAATATGTTCGGCACCGGTTCGCTGTTGGCCTTTCCCGGCAGTATGATAGGCGCGCTCTTGGCAGGCTTGGCGTATAAGCATTATAAAAATATTCCTGCGGCTATGGCAGGCGAAATTTTCGGCACGGGCATTATCGGCGGCTTTACAGCGTGGCTGCTTGCCAGCGCTTTGTTAGGCAGCAAGGCTGTAGCCTGGTTCTTCATCCCGCCGTTTTTAGTCAGCACTATCGGCGGCAGCATTATTGCGGGACTGCTTTTAAAAAGCGGCATCCTTGCCCAGCTTAAAGCTAAGGAAGAAAAATAAATGACCTTTCATCAAATCGTAACCTATTTGCTCTACGGCTTAAGCGGCATTTTTTTCGGTATCTTCGCCTCCCGTTACAGCGTGCTTTCCGCGCTCAAAATTAAAACAGCATGGCGGGAAGAAGGCTTCTTGGGATTAACAAGCTGCCTGCCGCAAACGCTTTTTCTTTTCGTCAGCTTCTTTTTATTTCCCTCTTGGTTTTTAACGAGAACTGCCACAGGCGGTTTTACCTATTATGTGTGCCTTTTATTTTTCTTCAATAAAGGACTGCGTATCAACAATAAGTAAAAGCAGGTGACATTATGCATATTCATCAACACAAGCTTCCCCTGCCGGGGCAGGAGGAGGAAAAATATATTCAGCCTATGGCGGACACTTTTAAAGTGCTCAGCGACCCGACGCGCATCCGCATCCTGGCTCTTTTGGCGCATCAGGAAATGTGCGTAAGCTGTATCGCCGAAGCTTTGGACATGACGCACTCCGCTATCAGCCATCAGCTGCAGCTTTTGCGCGCCGCTAATTTAGTAAAATTCGTCAAGGACGGCAAGGAAGTAATTTATTCCTTGGACGACACTCATGTGCTCACGCTTTTCGACCAAGCCTTAGACCATGTAAAGCATAAAATTGAGTAAAGAAAAACCCTTCTGCTGCAAAAATTTTACAGCGGAAGGGTTATTTTTATGCGAACACTTGTTCCTATCGCGTTTCGTTATAGGAAACTTTACAAATAATATTATTGTTTATTTTTAATTTACTTAGCTTCTAACCATTGTCTAATGATTTCACTTTTATAAGTAGAAGTCCAGCTTAAATCATCTGCCGGCACCTGCACGTTACCCACAAGTTTTTTGCGGTCATCATTATAAGGATAATTTTTTACATGCCACATATAATGATAGCCGTTTTTCGGCAAAAGCTCTGCGCCTGCGTCGCTCATGAGATAATCAAGAAATTCTTTGGCGGCTTCTTCATGGGGCGCGCTCTTTAAAATTGCCGCACCGGTCAAAATAGTGCGGTTGGCGTCCTTAGGCACAGTGGCAAACAAATGGCTGTGACGATTTTCCATAATCAAAGCATAGTCCAAAGGCACAACAGCCACAGTTTTTTTGCCAATATACACCTTGTCCACAGCTTCACCAAAGCTGGAGGTATATTCTGGATTTTGACTATTGAGCTTAGCAGCATAAGCAAGAGCTTCTTCCTTGCCCCGCAGCTGCCAAATAGCCGTCAGCATACTAAAGCTGGAACCGCCCAAAGAAAAATCTGCCATAGCAATTTCGTCTTTCAGCTCCGGCGCCAACAGCTCTTCCCACGTTTCCGGCGCATACAAGCCGTAAGCGTGAAGGTTGTGCTTATTGCTCAGCAAAGCTATGTAGCGCAAATATAAGCTCGTCCATTCGCCGGTGCGATTGCGCAGCTCTGCAGGCACCTTGTAGGATTCTTTAGCTAAATACGGCTGTAAAATATTCTGCTCATCAGCTAAAAAATATTCCTCGCTGGTACCTCCCAGCCACACATCTACCTTGTGCTGGCGCAAATAATCAAAACGCTGCTGCTGACTGCCGCCCGGCAGATAACTAATCGTAACCTTCGCGTCAAAGGCTTTAGCATAGCTATCGGCAATCAATTCCGTAAAAGCCTGATTCATACTGCTGCATAAAGCCAGTTCTTTGATTTCTTTCTTTTCAGCTTTGCCGCAGCCAGTTAACAGCATAAATGCTAACAGCAAGCCTAATATTTTAGCAAAAGCATTTTTTCGCATTCCTTAATCCGCCTTTCTGTTAACATTATACCACAAGAGAATATGTTCTGTATCTACACAAACCATAAAACCCGCAACATTCTATCCTCAGTCGGCTCGCGAGTAAGCAAAGCCGGCCAACAAATTGCTTCACGCCGACACGCCTCTCTGCACGCATTTGTGCGTCGCTGATGAATTAGCTGTCGCAGCTTTCTATCACGCTCCGCATGCTCCTTATTCAGTCGCACATTGCGGTAATTTTCTATCCTCAGTCGGCTCACAAGCAGGCAAAACCTGACAACAAATTGCTTCACGCCGACACGCCTCTCTGCTCGCATTTGCGCGTCGCTGGTGAATTAGCTTTCGCAGCTTTCTATCACGCTCCGCATGCTCCTTATTCAGTCGCACATTGCGGTAACTTTCTATCCTCAGTCGGCTCACAAGCAGGCAAAGCCTGACAACAAATTGCTTCTCGCCGACACGCCTCTCTGCACGCATTTGCGCGTCGCTGGTGAATTAGCTGTCGCAGCTTTCTATCACGCTCCGCATGCTCCTTATTCAGTCGCATGCTATGCGAAAGCTCCACCTTCTCGATTTCTCACTTCGCTTTCGCTCGTGACTAATCGGGTGTCGCTTTTCCCAGGTTCCCTGCTCGGATAAATAACTTTCGATATATAGAAAAATAAGACTCACACCATTTGGTGTGAGTCT
>Ga0129309_1000091_pt1 | contig 78257 bp, 82 predicted proteins | sample L1105metagenome_FD_94439 | JGI IMG/M metagenome (GOLD analysis project Ga0129309, IMG submission 94439) | Ring-tailed lemur group fecal microbial communities from Wisconsin, USA - L1105 metagenome | ecosystem: Host-associated > Mammals > Digestive system > Large intestine > Fecal | place: USA...
AATATCACCAAGATATTTATAGCAAAAAAGAAAAGATGAATCAAGATAAGAAGTAAACCAATTTTTACAAGTTAAGTTAAATCATCGACAGTTTTTTAACGCGTCGAAGACGCTTTTTTATACTCAAAAAGAGAGGAAGAATAGATATGGCAACACCAAAGAAGAATGGTAAGCGCTTAATAATACGGTATGGTGAAAATAAAATCTGCAAAACTTAGAGTAGTAGCCTTCTGTAGAGTCAGCACCATCTTAGAACAACAGGAAGGAAGTTATGAGGCACAAGAAGAAAGTAGAAATATAAGTTAAAATACAAAATGGGGTATAACAAGAAGATATGAAAATGGAATCATCTCAGTAAATGTTGAACGTCAAATTAAATAATGCTTATATCCTCACTTTATTTAAAGCCATATATCCCTCAATTCTTCAAAGTAGTCAATGATATTGATGGACTATCATCATCATAAATAGTGCTGCTATTAATAGTAAAATAAAACATCCACGAACACCATAAGACATTCGTGGACATATTTTATCCTATCTTGATATAGCGATCTTTTTATTATTCGACCATTTTTAGCCATTGTACATTTATCTTTATTTTTGCATTTTTTTACATGTTTCTGTGTTTTTGTATATTTGACTTTTGCTTTCTGGGTTACTAACATTTTTTAGTATTATGCCGTCTGGACATGTGTATGTGTCATCTTCTCCATTATATATAAAGTTATCTTTTATATATTCTTCATTTCCATTTTTTGAACTGCTTTTTTGTTTTGGCACTATTGTATTGATATGATCTTTTTTACATTTTTCTAGTTCTTCCCCACAATAATATCCTTTGTCTGCTAATACCGTTATTATATCATCTTCGATATTTTCTTCTTCAGTGTTTTTTCCTTCAGTGTTTATGTCTTTGGTGTTTTTTTAAGTTTTTATTTTTATCTTCTTTTAATCCCAATTCTTCTACTGCTTTTGATGCCATATTATACTAACATCAATTGTTGTGCTTGCAGTTAATGAAACTGATGAAGTAGATAAAATAACATTGGGGTTTTCATATTTTCTAACAAGAGGAAACGAAAATGTGAAAGCTGAGTCTTACATGCATTTTTTTACATATAATCTAATTAGAGTAATAAATATAATAGGAATTAAAGAACTTATAAAGATACTAAGAGACAAAAAACGTCTCTTATTTGGTATTTTTTGTAGATATGCAAGTTTTGGTATAATTTGTATACAAAATTGCAAATTATTTTTAAAAGAGACAGGAAAAGCAGACTGTTTATACGCAGTCTGACGTCCCCTTGCCACCTTGACATTCATGGGTTACTAGTGTAAACTCTAATTAAGACTACAAATGTAACCTAAGGAGGGATTGTATGAATCCATTGGCTTCAAAAATTACAGAAGCAGAGGTTGAAGTTATGAAAATTTTGTGGGAAGCAGAGGAAGAACTTCCAATAGCTGAAATTAGAAAAACTTTATCGATAACTAGTGATTGGGAAGATTCGACAATTAAAACATTAGTACGTAGACTTTGTAAAAAGGGTGTTATTAAGTCAACAAAGAGAGAGGTGTTATATTATAAGGCACTGGTAAGTGAAGATGAATACAATGATTATATTACCGCAGATGTAATAGACAGGCTATATTCTGGCAGTGCTAAGAATCTTGTAGCAACACTTATAGATAATAAAAGACTTGATGATTCAGACATAGAAGAATTGCGAAACTTCTTCAAAGTAGGTGAAAAAGATGAATGAAAGCCTTAAATTACTACTAGCTTTATCACTATCAGGTAGTATTTTGGCAATATTTATATTTGCAATAAAGCCATTTATAAGCCATAAATTTTCTAAATCACTGCAATATTATATATGGATAATAGTCCTTCTAAGATTTATATTGCCTTTTTCTTTTGATGAAAATATAATGGATAAAATATTTTATAAAGATGAAATTCATGTAAACACCAATATTGAAGTGGAAACTAAATCCTTAGAATTGCCAGTAGAGACAGGAAGTAATTCTACTATACTATCAAAAGGTGAAAATAGTTTAAGTAAAAAAGAAAATTACGACATGGATCATGATCACAGCAGATATTTTAATGATTTGCTAAATAAATATGCTCTTACAATTTGGATTGTTGGAGTAGCAGTTGTACTTGGTATCAATTTAATTGGGTATTTTCGATTTACCAATTATCTAAAAGTGACAAATATTCCTCCTTTAGATGTGGAAAAGAACATTTTAATAGACTTAATGGGTGGAAAGGATAAGGTTAAACTTTTTAGAAATCAATTTGTACCTACTCCTATGTTAATTGGAATAATAAATCCACATATTATAATTCCAGATAATAAATATAATGAAAAACAGATAAAGAACATCCTATTACATGAATTAGCTCATTATAAACGATTTGATATTATCATAAAATGGATAACTATGATAATCACATCAATTCATTGGTTTAATCCACTTATCTATATTATTAGGAAAGAAGTTAACCATGCTTGTGAATTAGCTTGTGATGAATTTGTAATCAAGAAACTTAAACCATTAGAAAGACAAGAATATGGAGATACATTAATAACTGTTGTAGCAGAGGCTAAATATCCAATAGGTGTATTGCAAGCAACAATGAGCGAAGACAAGAAAGGACTTAAAGATAGATTAGCATCAATTATGGGATATAAGAAAAAAACAAAAGTTATTATAGCTTTGTCAATAGTATTAGTGATTGGTTTAATATTTGGAGCCATGAAATTAGGAGCAGGAAGAACCTATTCTGATCCTAAGCCACCAGAGATATACATTGGGGCAAAGGAAGAAGACACAAAAATAGGTACTGCAATACTTGGTACTTATAGCTGGAGATATAAGAATCATTATATAGAAGCAGATGCAATAGACCCAATAGAGATGGAATATGGAAGTGACAACACAGTTACTATCTCAGATGTTAATGAAATTTTCATAAGTATACAAAACTTAGAGTCAGTTAATAGCAATATTGGTACTATAAATGACATACCTATTCATAAAGGTTCATCAAATTCAAAAGCTAATATAAAATATAATTTTACCATAGATAATGTATATGTTTATAAGGATGAAAAATTAGCAGATATTAGTATAGAGCCAATCTATAATGATGAAGGTGCCTATATATTAACTCCAACAGAGAGCGGGAATTATGTCTATGTTATGGATTTGAACTTTGGTGATAGAGGTACTGCTACTTATGGATTTGTTGTAAATGTAGCACAAGGGGAAAGTGATGAGGAAAAAGAAATTGTTACTGTAACTTTTGAAGACGATTCAGAGTTACCAGAAGAATACAGAGAAGTTTTTTCTACTCATATGATAAATATATTTGTACCAGCCTATACCCCATATTATCAAATGAAAGGTTTCAAAGTATCAGATTTAAGATATTATGAGGATGACACAGGGATTGAATTTGAATTTATATTCACTATGATACATCAAAATTATTATAAAGATCCTGATACTGTAGATTATATAAAAGAGGCAAAAGAGAACAATTCTGAATATTATCAACAGATGTATGATGAATATAACCAACCACAGGAAGGAAATTATTATTTGAAGTTTACTGCTAATATTGTTAATGGGCAAATAGATGAAAGCAGCATTCAAGTATTCACAAATGTTTCTCCAGTAGGGGTGGAATACGTGCCATTTAATGTTGAAGATTATATTCTTCACTAAGTGTCCACCCTATTGATATGGTATAATACTATTAGGTCAAATGACCAGGGGTAATGTATAATAAAGTTGTAAAGGGGCGATGAAATGTTAAGCCAACAAGAGTTAATAGAGATAATAAATAAAGGTGAGAATCCTTATGTAGAATTCAAAGAGGAGAAAATTAAATCTAATGATCTAGCTGGAGAAATTGTTTCATTCGCAAATATGGAAGGTGGCACAATAATCATTGGAGTATCAGATGATGCAATAATAAAAGGTGTTTCTATTGAAGATATAGAAGAAAGAATAATGAATATATGTAGAAATAACTGTATTCCAAATATAATTCCAATTTATCAAGAAATAGTTATAGATGGTGCCAAAGTTGTTGTTCTTACAATTCCCAAGGGGATCAATAAGCCATATTATACTGTTGATAACAAATACTATATTAGAGTAGGTACAACTAAAAGAATTGCTTCAAGAGAAGAATTAATGCGACTATTTCAGGCAAGTGGAGCAGTACATTTTGATATATCACCAGTTGAAGGCACTACCAAAAAAGATCTTAACATGGATTTAATAAGAGATTATTTTTTGAAATATAATATGTTTGACCTATATGAAGAAACAGAGGAAGCTGTTGACAGAATTCTTGTAAATGCAGATATATTAAGAGAAGGAATTAATACCAAAAAATGCACAGTTGGCGGACTGCTTATATTTGGGAAAAAAGTAGATGATAAGTTGCCCCAAAATGGTATTAGTTTTGCGCATTTTAGAGGAAATAATATAACGGAAGAACTAATAGATAAAAAACAGATAGTAGGAAATTTACCTGATATAGTAGAGCAAGCTTTAGTAGTAATAAAAAACAACATAAAAACACCTTCAACTATTGTAGGTGCAGTTAGAGAAGAAAAAGAAATATATCCTACAGTAGTACTTAGGGAAGCTTTAGTAAATGCAGTTGTACACAGAAATTACAGTATAATTGGTTCTAAAATAAGAGTTTTGATGTTCTCAGATAGAATAGAATTCCATAGTCCAGGGAAACTCCCTAATACAGTTACAATAGATAAAATGAAAATAGGGATATCATATTCTAGAAATCCTTTTTTAGTAAAATACATGGAAAATCTAAGATATATAGATCAATTAGGTAGAGGTATACCAATGATTATAAAGAACATGAAAAATCTTGGTGCAAGGGAACCAGAATTAAAGGAAATAGGAGAAGAATTTGTGTTGACCATATATAGGCCAGATTGATTTATATTTTAGAATGATCGAGAAAATTCTGAGTAATCCTCCCATAAACTGTTGACATTGTCGACAAAATATGATAACATTTGCAATGGAAATTAAGCCATGAAGGCTTTAACGTTTAATGACTACGGATAATAACCCATGAAGGGATGTTTAAAAGACAGCTCTATTCATGGGTTGTTTTTTTGTCTAAAAAGTAAAAAAATGCAAATTGTATACATAAGAAATTAAGGAGTGAATTGGATATGAATCAGGAAGTGTATGCAAAAAATAAGATTGATAAAACTGGCCAGTATAGAAAGTTTATAAGAAAAAAAAGGCTTATAATTTTAGGCTTACTTGTTTCAGTTCTTGTCTTGGCTGTTTTAGCAATTAATGCTGGTTCTTCAAACCTTAATCCAAAGCAGGTTTTGGATGCAATTCTTGGGAAGGGTAGCGATATTTCAGATATTGTAATTTGGCGTATACGTTTACCTAGAGTTTTAGCTGGAATTATTGCAGGAGCAGGTTTGTCAGTAGCTGGTTGTGTAATGCAAAACAATTTAAGAAATCCTTTAGCCTCTCCATCAACTTTAGGGATATCAAATGCAGCGGCTTTTGGGGCAAATTTAGCTATTATAGTATTTGGTGCGGGTAGCACTCATAGTTCTAGTGCAGATGCTGTTAATATAAGCAATCCATATGTGGTTACTATTTCTGCTTTTGTATGTGCTATGGCAGCAGTTTTTATTGTAATAATGCTTGCTAAGTTGCGTGGGTTTAGGCCAGAAGCTATAGTTTTAGCAGGAATAGCTATTGGTTCTCTTTTTTCCGCTGGAACTATTTTGGTTCAGTACTTTGCACAGGATACCAAGGTAGCAGCAGCAGTTTTTTGGTCTTTTGGAGATCTTGGTCGAGTTTCTTGGAAAGAAGTAATCATTTTGGCATGTGTTGTTGGTTCATCAATAATATATTTTATGTTTAGAAGATGGGATTATAATGCTTTTGACAGTGGTGAAGAATCTGCAAAAAGTCTTGGTGTTAATGTAGAAAGAGTACGTTTTGAAGGGATGTTAATATCATCTTTAATTACTGCAGTTGCAGTTTCATTCCTAGGCATTATCGGATTTATTGGGCTTATAGGACCACAAATAATGAGAAGATTTATAGGAGGGGATCATCGTTTCTTGATTCCAGCTTCAGCACTTATGGGTTCATTAATTCTTTTATTATCTGATACTGTAGCAAGAACAATTATTGCACCAGTGGTATTACCTGTAGGGGTTATTACTTCTTTTCTAGGGGCACCATTGTTCCTATACTTATTGATAAGGGGGTATGAAAATTGACGATTTTGTCTGTTAATGGATTGGAATTTAAATACTCTAGTCATTCAGTTTTAAACGGTGTATCTTTTTCTTTGGAAAAAGGAGAATGTTTAGCTATACTCGGAACAAATGGAACTGGAAAATCCACCTTATTAAAATGTCTAAACAGAATTTTAAAGCCTCAAATGGGTACTGTTCTTATTGATGATAGTGATATTAAAGAATTGAATAGGATAGAATTGGCGAAAAAAATAGTCTATGTTTCTCAAAATGGTAGAAGTTCTAGAAGTACTGTTTTTGACACAATACTCCTAGGAAGAAAACCATATATAAAATGGGATGTTACAAAAAAAGATTTAGATATAGTAAAAAATGTTATTAAAACTTTAGATCTTGAGGATTATTCCTTGAGATATACAGATGAGTTAAGTGGTGGAGAGCTTCAAAAGGTATTAATAGGAAGGGCACTTGCTCAGGAACCAGAGGTGCTTATGCTTGATGAACCTACAAGCAGTCTTGATTTGAAAAATCAACTGGAAGTAATAAATATAATAAAAGAAGTAGTTAGAGAAAAACAAATAGCAGCTATAGTGACAATACATGATTTAAATTTAGCTCTTAGATTTGCGGATAAGTTTATGTTTTTAAAGAATGGTAAGGTTTTTGCTGCTGGTGGAATGGAGATAATGACTCCTGAAAATATAGAAAAGGTTTATTCAGTGCCTGTAAACATTGAAAGATATAATAACAATCCAGTGGTAATACCTTTGTAAAATATGAACTTAAAATAGAAAGAAGGTGAATTAGAATGATGGATGTAGAATTTTTTAAATCACAATGGCAAAAGGCTGTAGAAAAATCTATATATCTTAGCTCATGTAATAGTGCTAGAACAACAAATGCAGAAAAAATAGCAAATTTCTGGGATGATAAATCTGCTAAATATGATGATTCATGTGCTCAAGATCATAGAAGGGTTGAGAAGGTATTAGATATATTACACAATGAAAATTATATTGACAAAGAATCATCTGTTCTTGAAATAGCAAGTGGAACTGGGATATATACAATACCAATTTCAAAATGTGTAAAGGATGTAGTTACAATAGATATTTCTAAAAAGATGATAGAAGTTCTTAATGAAAAAGCTAATAAAGCTGGGGCTAAAAATATAGCACCTTTAAATGAAAATTGGAATGAATTAAATTTAAAGGAAAAGGGACTTTATAAAAAATTTGATTTAGTATTGTCAGCACTTAATCCTTCCATAAAGGATTTTGATGCTTTAAATAAGATGAATGAGGCTTCAAAGGGAGCCTGTTGTCTTGTGAGTTGGGCAGGTCCTGTTGAAGACAAAGTAGCTAGTGATTTAAGTAGTATAATATTGGATGAAAAAGATAGTAAAAAACTACAGAGAAGAGCGTTCGATATAATATATTCATTTTCTATATTATACTTAATGGGATATTTCCCTAAAATTGATTATGTAGATTTTGGTTATACAATTGAGGAAAGTTATGATGAGGCAGTAGATAGACTGTGTAAAAAATACTCTGCTTATGTTGATGAAAATGTTCAAGTAAAAGATAAAATCACTAAATACATAGAGGAAAATATAGTTGATGGAGTATTTAGAGAGTCTTTAAAATCAAAGATAGGGATAATTACTTGGCAAGTTAAAAATATATAAGGGAGGAAATTTATATGAAAAAGAGAATTATTTCATTACTAATGATTATGTGTATGGCTATGACATTATTAACTGGATGTGGTTCTAAACCAGCTAATGATGCTGAAGGTGAAGTTAAAACAGAGGCTGATTCTGAAGCTAAAAAAGCTAGTGAAAAGATTACCGTTACAGATATGGTAGGTAGGGAAGTAACAATAGATGGAATACCTGAAAGGGTAGTAGCTAACAATGGTGCACTAAGATTTTATTGTTATGTTGCTGATGTAGATAAAATAGTAGGAGTAGAACAAATAGAAAAGAAATCTTCTATGGGAAGACCATATGCAATGGCAAACCCATCATTAGCGGAATTACCTATTGTTGGGCAAGGTGGAGCTAGTAATACTGATAACTATGAACAGGTAATATCAGTCAATCCTGATGTCATTTTTGTTATTGGAACTGATAAGGCTAAAGTAGATACATTACAAGATAAAACTGGGGTTCCTGTAGTAGCTCTTACTTATGGAGATGTAACTATTTTTGATGAAGAAGTATATGAATCATTAAAGCTTATTGGAAAAGTAATGGGTGATGAAGAGCGAGCTAATGAAGTAGTTGAATATATGAAAGCTTGTAAAAATGATTTAAATGATAGAACTAAAGATATACCCAATGATAAAAAATCTAGTGTTTATATAGGTGCTGTATCACATAGAGGTGCTCATGGTATTGAAAGTACTAGGGGTAATTATCCTATATTTAATGCAGTTAATGCAAAAAATGTTGCAGATGAAACGGATACAACAGGTGTTATTATGATTGATAAGGAAAAGTTAATTGAATGGAATCCAGATAAATTGTTTATAGATTTAGGTGGTATTCAATTAGTACAAGAAGATTACAAGAAAAATCCTGAGTACTATAAATCATTAAATGCTTTTAAAAATGGAGAAGTGTATTCTCAATTGCCTTACAATTGGTATTGGACAAATATTGAAATAGCTATGTCTAACGCTTACTACGTAGGTAAAGTTTTATATCCAGAACAATTTGAAGATATTGTACCAGAGGAAAAGGCAGATGAAATATATAAAACTATTGTGGGAAAAGAACTTTATTCAGATATAAAAGAAGCTTATTATGGTGGATTCCAAAAGATAACGCTAGAAGATTTGGAAAATATAGAAGTAGAGAATTAAGTAATATTAGTAGTTTTAAGGGAGGAAAATTATATGAAAAAGAGAATTATATCACTGTTAATGATTATGTGTATGACTATGACATTATTAACTGGATGCGGTTCAAAACCAGCTAATGATGCTGAAGGTGAAGTTAAAACAGAGGCTGGCGAAACTAAAGAAGCTAGTGAAAGTATTACCGTAACAGATATGCTTGGTAGAGAGGTAACAATTGATGGAGTAGCTGAAAAAGTTATAGCAAATAATCCTGGAGCATTGAGATTATATTGCTATGTTGGAAGCATAGATAAATTAGTTGGGGTACCAGAAAGAGAAAAAAAGGATTCTAGAAGAAGACCTTATGCATTGGCAAATCCAGGAATAGTTGAGATTCCTAGTTTTGGTCAAGGTAGTGGTAGTAATGGTGATGATTTTGAAAAGATATTAGAACTTAATCCAGATGTAATTTTTGCTATTGATGATGATAAGGCTAATCTTGATAAGATGCAAGAAAAGCTTGGGATTCCTGTAGTTGCTTTAAGTTATGGGACAGGCGTTATATTTGATCAAGATGTATATGATTCTTTAAAGCTTATTGGAGAAATTATAGGTGAGGAAGAAAGAGCAAACGAAGTAGTTGAATACATGGAAGAGTGTAAAAAGGATTTAAATGATAGAACAAAAGATATACCAGATGACCAAAAATTAACTGCTTATGCGGGTGGCTTAGCATGGAGTGGTTCTCATGGAATTGAAAGTACTAGAGAAAATTATCCTTTGTTTGATGCAGTAAATGCTAAGAATGTAGTTCAAGGGATAGGTCAAGATGGTGCTATTATGATAGATAAGGAAAAGTTACTTGAATGGAATCCAGATAGAATATTTATTGATTTAGCAAGTTTTTCTCTTGTCCAAGAAGACTATATGAAAAACCCAGAATACTATAAATCATTAGATGCTTTTAAAAATGGTGAAGTATATTCTCAATTACCTTATGTTTGGTGTTGGGTTAATGTTGATACAGCTATGGCTGATGCTTATTATATAGGAAAAGTTTTATATCCAGAACAATTTAAGGATGTTGATCCTGCGGAAAAAGCAGACGAAATTTATGAGTTCCTTGTTGGAAAAGGAGTTTACTCAGAAATGGTAGAAGAAGATGGTGGATTCCAAAAGATAACACTAGAAGATTTAGAAAATATAGAAGTAGAAAAGTAAATATTGGTGGGAGATGTTAAGTTATTAGTTGGTGGTGTATATTTGGTAATATAAGGTGACAGAATGGTTATTCTGTCACCTATTCTTTTTTTATGGATGAGTTGATATAATATATAGAAAAGGGGGACTGAACATGATACTAATATTAAACTGCTTATTAGAAGAAAAGAGTGTCAATGATTTTAATAAAGCTATGAAAAAACATCTTGGAAACTTACCTATTAACTATGAAATCATCAGAGTAAGAGAAGCAGATAAAATTACTGATTTGAATGCATATTCTCACCTAATAATATCTGGATCTGGAGCTTCACCTGCAGAAGATAATCCTTGGAATTCTGACCTTGAAAAGATAATAAAACATTTTGTAAACAATAAAAAGCCAATACTTGGAATATGCTATGGACATCAATTTCTTGTTAGAGTATTAGCTGGAGTAGATCATGTAAGAAAAGCTGAAAAGGGAGAAATAGGTTTTGCAAGTATTGATATTGATGATAATGAAATATTTAATGGAATAGTAGATCCTGTATTTAGTGTAGCTCATTATGAAGAAGTATTTGATTTAAATGAAGATTTTAAGATAATAGCTAGAAATAAAAATTGTACAGTTCATGCATTTCAATATAAGAACTTCCCAATTTGGGGTACTCAATTTCATCCAGAATATGGTCCAGAAGATACAAGGGCTAATATCAACGAGTATAGAGAAAAGGATCCTGATTTTGAAAAATACTATATCTATGATTTAGAAGATGAGAAAAAAACACTTCAAAACAAATTGATATTTGATAACTTCATCAATTCCAATAAGATTTGTTTAAGACCTCATCATCTAATGTGCATACAATCTTATATAGGTAAGGGATATAGTGAAGAATTTGTAAAAAATATGGACATTGTTGTTGGGAGTCTAAGAGAAAACAAAGATCAAATTATTAGATTAGTTGAAGGAAATGATCATGTTTGTAGCTATTGTCCTCATAATATCGACGGAAGAAAGTGTGAATCAGATGAAAAGGTAACCACCATGGATAGAAAGGTACTTAAGTATTTAGAAATTACTTCAGGAGAGTATACTTATAGTCAATTATTCAATAGGCTAAAAGAAAAATTGAGCGACGAAGCCTTCAGAGATATCTGTGGAGACTGCGAATGGTATGAACTTTGCCATTAACTTATTGCCATATAATAAGGAGAGGGTTTCTATGAAAATCAAAAAAATGATAGCACCTATAATAATTACTTGCTTATTAATAATGTATTTTTCCTTATTTATTTTAGGGATTATTAATATTCCCGATCCCTTATGGGTAAAAATAATTATGTTAATAATTCCATTAGGGCTAATGGGAGTCAGCATATTTGTTTTAGTTGAAAGAATAAAAGAGATAAGGAGTGGTGAAGAAGATGATATTAGTAAATACTGATTATTATAATGACAAGGAACTTGAAATGCTTGGACTTGTTAAGGGTAGTACAATTCAAAGTAAAAATATTGGAAGAGACATAACCCAAGGGTTTAAGACTATTGTTGGAGGAGAGCTTAAGGCATATAATGAAATGATGAATGATGCAAGGGCACTTGCTACAAAGAGAATGGTTGAAGAAGCAGAGGAATTAGGGGCAGACGCAGTAATAAACATTCGCTATGCATCCTCTGCAATAATGCAAGGGGCTGCTGAAGTTATAGCCTATGGAACAGCTGTAAAATTTAAATAATTAATCAAAAAACTACCAAAGTGGTGTTTTTTGGTAATTATCATTATATTTTTAACTTAAATATTGTCCCCTGGCACTAACTTAGTGCTAGAGGACAATATTTATTATTGACAAAAAAGTCAAACAGGAATATACTTAATTACATAAGTAACTAACTATATAACTACATATCAAATATGGGGGTGGTAAATTGCTTGATTTAAATTCAGATAAATCTATTTATATACAAATTGCAGAATCGATAGAAAATGAGATACTTTTGGAAAATTTAAAGGAAGAGGATCAAGCACCGTCAACAAATGAATTTGCTAAAGTTTATCAAATAAATCCAGCTACAGCAAGAAAAGGGCTCAATCTTTTAGTTGATGAGGAAGTGCTTTACAAGAAAAGAGGACTTGGGATGTTTGTAGCAAAGGGAGCAAAAGCAAAGATCTTAAAGAAAAGGCAAAATGTTTTTTTCAAAGAGATTCTTCCAGAGATTATTTTAGAAACTCAAAGACTTGAGATATCAATAGATGAATTAATCAAATATTTAATAGATTATGAAGGAGGGGAATAATTTGCTTGAAATCAAAAATCTAAATAAATCCTATGGTAAAACCCAAGTGCTAAAAGATGTGAATATTACCATTGAAGATAATAAAATCTATGGATTACTAGGTAGAAATGGAGTTGGGAAAACTACACTATTAAACATAATATCTAGTCAAATACTAAGACATAGTGGAGAAGTATTATTAGACAATGAGGATGTATTTGAGAACGCTAAGGCTATGGAACAAATCTGTTTTGTAAAAGATAGGGGTATAGCTTTTGAGGAAAATAAGATAAAAGAATTATTTAAAATGGCTAAATTTATATACAAGGATTGGGATGATGAATATAAGAATTACTTGGTTAAGGAATTTAATTTAAATACTAATAAGAAATATGAAAAACTTTCTAGGGGATATCAAACAATAGTAGGTTTAATAATAGGTTTAGCCTCAAGGTCAAGGATTACAATATTTGATGAACCTTCTCTTGGTCTGGACGCAGCATTCAGATACAAATTCTATAATTTACTTCTTGAAGACTATGAAAAGAATCCTAGAACTATAATCATATCTACCCATTTAATTGATGAGGTAAATAATTTGTTTGAAGAGATTATAATATTGTCAGAAGGAAAAGTAATGTTTAAAGAGGAAACAGATTCCCTAATGGAAAGTGCATATTTCTTAAGTGGAAAAGAAGAAAATCTTTTAGAAATTATAAACACGAAAAAAATTATTAGCAGAGAAGAGTTTGGAACAACAGTAATATTAGGGATTTTTGATAATTTAAGTGAAGATGAGATACAAGATTTAAAAAATAAGGGAATAGAAATAAGCCAAATACCACTGCAAAAGCTGTTTGTCTATTTAACAGAACAAAATGTTTTAAAGGAGGAAAACATATAATGGATTCAACTAAAAGAATGATAAAATTTCAAAATTATGGAGATAGAAAATCTTTGGAAGTATTTTGGCTTATTATGATAGCAATAAATATATTTAGCTATATTTTGAATTATTATATTGGTACGAATTCTAAGGCGTTTTATTTTTCAATAGGCAATAGTAGTACAATGTCAGTTGCTGGTCTTAATGTATCAGTAGCATTTATATACCTATTGGTAGTAGGAATATGTATGTACTATAAATATTTTCCTATAGCAATTGGATTTAGTGTTACACGAAAATCTTTTTATAAATCGGTTATTGTAAGTAATATTACTACCTGCTTAACTATGGCAATTATAAGTGGTTTATTACTCAAAGTTGATAGATTTATTATAGCTGCAATTGGAAGAGAGGCATTAGTTGATTTTGCATTTTTTAACATTGTAGATGATAATATCATATACATTATATTTTCTCTATTTATTCAATTTTTAATTACAATATCTATATCTAATTTCTTTGGAGTACTTTTATATAGATTAGGGGCAGTTAAATTTTGGGGTGGAGTTTTGCTTTTATTTATTGTTATTCAATCTAATCATTTTAAAATAGTAAAAAACATCTTAGATAGTTTAGGAAAGATATTTACTACTAGAATTACACCTATTAATTTAATATACTTACTTATAATAGGTTTGATACTTTATTCTCTAAGCTATTTTATTATTATGAGAACCGATGTAAAAGTTGGGGCAGGGGAAAAAAGTTGAAAAGATGTCTAGTAAAAGCCACTGAAAAACTTAATTTTTCAGTGGCTTTTAACATCATTGAAAAGTTAGTAAGTTAGTTCTGAGGGCTAACATTTAATTTGGACAAAACATATAAAACAAATAAATATACTCCGCATCCTAATAATAAACACAATAAGAAAATAAGTTTATAGCTTATATTAAAATCAACACCTAGAAAAGCTTTCATAGAGAATATCATAAATGTTGCTGAAATCAATGGTTTTAGGATTATATCCATATAATCTACTTTTAATTTCATCATGTTTTTTAAAATGAAAAAGTTTAATACACAAATAATTATACTGGATAAATAAAAACCAATAAAAAAGCCGTTGATTCCAATTTTAGGATTACCCACCAAAAGGCATGCTGAAATTTGAATGATTGTTCCTATTAATCTGTTTATAGATGAGTATACTTGTTTATTTAGACCGTTTAGAATATCGCAAGTAATGTTTTGCAAAGATAAAAATACTGTGTTGTAACTCATAATATAAATAAACTTACCTAATTCTAAATCATCATATAAAAATCTTGCCAAAGAATTGGGAAAAAAGACATACAAGCTAGTTAAAGGAATAGAAAATAGAAAGGTTATTTTGATTGAAAACAAAATTTGCTCTTTAACTGAACGATAATTTTTAGAGGACATTTCCCATGATAAATTTGGGATTATAATAAGCCCCATAGCTGAGGTAATCATAAAGGGCAAAGAAATTAAAGGCATAGCCATTCCCATTATTCTACCAATAACCTCCATAGCATCTGAATTTGAAAAACCTATTTCTATTAAATTTTTCGGTATTAAAGTAGTAGTAGCAAATCTGGACGACATAGCTAATAAATTAGAGAACCCAATGGGTATTGCTATTGTAAAAATTTCAGCTAATATATGAAGTCTACTGATTTTTTCATATGTATTGAAAGTGAATTTACTTTTAACTTTTCTTTTCTTAAAAATAAGATAAAGTAAATTAATGCACTCTCCTAAACTAATGCCAATAATGGCAATCATTGCACCATAGTAGGGCTCTACAGTATGTACATAATAAAGCATACTTAAGACAAGAAGTAATTTAGGTAGGTATTCTAAAATTTGTGAAATGCTTGGAACTTTTATTTCATTTAACCCATAATAATAGCCTCTTAAAACTGAACCAATAGAAATTAACACAATGGCTGGAATTAGAAGATATACATGTATAGACATATTTTCATCTTTGAGTGCTTTAAAAGCAATAGTCTTGCCAAAAATAATAAAAAATATAATCAATATTCCTGATATAGTACAGACTAAAAAAAGGGCCATATTTAAAATTTTATTAATTCCATAGCTATTATTTTTAGAATTTTCTTTGGCTACTAGTTTAGATACTGCTATAGGAATTCCTCCTATGGAAATCACCAAGGCAATCATCAATATTGACATAGCCATTTGAAATAGTCCCATACCTTCTGCACCAATAAATTTAGCTAGTTTTATATTATAATAAAAATTCAAAATCATTATTACGAAATTTACTAAAACTATAAAAAAGGAGCTATAGATGAATTTGTTTTTATTCAAAAAACCACCTCAGAGTTACAAAATATAGTTATCTATATGCATAGAATTAATAAATTATATTTGAAAAGTTAGTAAGTTTAGTGTCGGAGAAAATATTTAAGTTGACTAGGCAGCCATAACTAAGCCTAGCCAAGAAAAAAGTTTATAGCCGTAACCTTAGTTACCGAAATCACATATAAAAAGGGGTATACTAATATTAGATTTGAAGAGGAGGCGTTAAAATGGGAAGATACTTTGACTATAATGATTCACTTTATGATATAACAAATAGATATCCAGAGACATTGGACTTATTTATTACAAATGGATTTGAAAATATGAGAGATGAAAGGATGAGAAAATCCTTTGGAAAATCAATTTCCTTGGAAATGGCATTGTCTATGAAGAAAATAAATATTGATACTTTTGTAGATAGAATGATAGAAATAATAGATGAAAATAAAACTGTTGTAGATGAAAGTTTGATTTCATCAAATAAAAATACTAACGCAGATGTGAGAATTGACGGAGTACTTCCATGTCCTGTAAGAATACCACTAATGGATGCTTTTAATATTTGGATGGAGGAAAAGGGGAATAAGCTAAATATATCTGTTGACTATGAGCTAAAAGCTGCATCAAGTGGAGTAGATTGGATAAAGCATACCTTAGAAGAGTCTGAATCAGAAGATGTTTTATCTGACATTTTCATATCTGCAGGATTCGATTTATTCTTTGACACTAGACTTATGGGAAAATTTAAATCACAAGGTGTATTTGAGGATATGACTGGATTTGAAAATTTTAATTCTGATTTTGACAATGAGTATATTGACTTGAAAGATCCAGATAGACAATACTCCATTATTGGAGTTGTTCCAGCAGTTTTTCTTGTTAATACTGAAGAATTAGATGGAAGGAAGATGCCAAGTAGTTGGGAAGATATATTGAGTCCAGAATTTGAAAATACAGTTAGTTTGCCTATTGGGGATTTTGACTTATTTAATTCAATTTTACTAAATATATATAAAAAGTTTGGTGAAGATGGTTTAAGAAGACTAGGGAAATCACTTCTTAGAAGTATGCACCCATCTGAAATGGTTAAGTCTTATATAAAGAAGGAGAATAAACCTGTGGTTACAATTATGCCATACTTTTTTACAAAGATGATCAAAAGAGGTGGCCCAATGGTTCCGGTATGGCCAACAGATGGAGCTATTATTAGTCCAATATTTTTATTGGCTAAGAAGTCAAAGAAAGATTTAGTTAAGCCTTTTGTAGATTTCTTTGCTTCAAAAGAGGTTGGAGAGATATTAGCACACAATGGAAGATTCCCGAGTACTAATCCAGAGGTAGACAATATGATTTCAGCGGATTGTGAGTATATGTGGTTAGGATGGGATTATATAGTGGAAAATAATATTGGTGAATTAATAGCAAAATGTGAGGATATATTTCATAAGTCAATATTAGGAGGGATAGAATGAACTTAGTTACATTTTCAGGTCCTCCTTCTTCAGGAAAGACCTCAATAATATTAAAGACTATTGAAGCATTAAAGAGTAGAAATATTTCTGTAGGGGTAGTTAAATTTGATTGCCTCTATACAGATGATGATATATTGTACGAAAAGGCCAATGTTCCTGTAAAAAAGGGACTATCTGGTTCCCTTTGTCCAGACCATTTCTTTGTAAGCAATATAGAAGAAGTGGTTCAATGGGGAAAAAGTTTAAAACTAGATCTATTAATTACAGAAAGTGCAGGACTTTGCAATAGGTGTTCACCTTATATTAAGGGAATAGAGTCAGTTTGTGTAATAGACAATTTAAGTGGAATAAATACTCCTAAGAAAATTGGGCCAATGCTTAAATCAGCAGATATTGTAGTAATTACAAAAGGGGACATTGTATCTCAAGCAGAAAGAGAAGTATTTTCTTCAAGAGTTAATTCTGTAAATCCAAAGGCAATAACTATGCATGTAAATGGTCTAACAGGGCAAGGGGCCTATGAACTTAGTACTCTCCTTTATGATGAAGATGTTAATATAGAAACAGTTCAAGGCAAGGAACTTAAATTCCCTATGCCATCAGCATTGTGTTCATATTGTCTAGGAGAAACAAGAATTGGTGAAGACTATCAAATGGGTAATGTGAGAAAGATGAAATTAGGTGATGACGATGAATAATATACTAATAGATACAATTACAATAAGAGAACTTATAGAAAAATATCCTTTTGTAATAAACTACTTTAGCAATAATAAATTAAATGTTGAAGGATATAAAAATCATAGTTTTAAAGAATATTTAGCTCATTTCACAGATGAAGAAATAGAGGAATGGGCAATTGATACTGTTGTATTGTTGGAAGGGCTAATAGAATATATCAATCAAATGGTAGAGTTTCTTGGAATAGAGGAAGACAAAGGGGTAGAGAGTTTAACCATATTAGCAGGCAAGGACAAAAGTGGAAATAGGGAAGGATTTGAAGAGTTAAATATAAATAGAGGAGAGATAGTCTCAATCGTAGGACCAACGGGTTCAGGTAAGAGTAGGTTACTTGCAGATATTGAATGGGCAGCACAAAATGATACTCCTACTGGAAGATCTATTTTAATTAACAATGAAGTGCCTGATAAGAAATGGAGATTTTCCTCTAATAACAGACTTGTAGCTCAGCTTTCACAAAATATGAATTTTGTAATGGATTTGACTGTAATTGAATTTTTGGAGCTCCATGCAAAGAGTAGAATGGTGGAAAATGTAGCGGAAGTTGTGAAAAATATCATAGAGGCAGCAAATAATCTAGCAGGAGAAAAGTTTGACCTAAGCACTCCAATTACCAGCTTAAGTGGTGGTCAGTCAAGGGCTTTAATGATAGCAGATACGGCAATTTTGAGTTCATCTCCAATAGTATTAATAGATGAAATTGAAAATGCAGGAATAGATAGAAAAAAGGCATTAAATTTGTTAGTAAGTAGTGACAAAATTGTCCTTATGGCTACCCATGACCCACTATTAGCATTAATGGCGGATAGGAGAATTGTAATAAAAAATGGCGGTATAAGTAAAATAATTGAGACTAACAATGAGGAAAAAGAAGTACTTTCTCAACTTGAAAAAATGGATGCTGTTATTCAAGAAATGAGAAACAGCCTTAGAGTAGGTAAGACTTTAGAAAGGAGAATATCTAGAAAGGATTAAAGCAGCAGGGAAAAATTATTAAAGTAAAAAGACTGTCATAACAACTGTTTAAAATAGTTATCGTGACAGCCTTTTTTATTTATTTTATAGTCAAAAGTTAGTAAGTTAGTGCCGGGGGCGAATATTTAAGGGGGCAAATATTTATTTATCCCCTAATGATATTGGAATTTCAATATCTCCTATAATGATTGATGAAATATCTTCTGGTTTAATAGGCCCATTTTTTAAAAAGGATATATGTTCATACGCACTGATACCTTTATTATCTTTTCCAGCACTACCGTCTCCTTTTATTATATAGCTCCCATCTGATAATTTGATTTTTAAATATTCATCTCCTTCAAAGGATTGTAATGTAAAATCTTCTAAACAACCATCATCACTACTTAAATAAATAATAATATCTAAAGGTGAATAGTAAATAGCATCTAGCCGTGCAATTCCTCCATTATAACAAAACTCTTGATTAATCTTATATTCCCTTCCCATGTTTTTATAATCTAACGGTATTGTTAATTTCCAACTTCCTTTGTTAAATAAATCCACAAATCCTATACTTATCTTCTCAAATTTAACATGCAAGTCCTTTCCTTCTAAACTTCCAAATTTCTCGCTATTATCAATAGGATAGTGTATATTTTTATATTTTACCAAAAACTGAACTTCATTATCATTAGGATTATCATCATAAAGTGCATAAAAACTACTTCCAGTTAAAATGCTTTCAGATGGGTCTTCTCCAGTATATCCTTCAAGTTCTCCAAATCCAAAACTTGTCCTTCCTTCTTCTTCTCGTACTTTTAATCTCTTACCATCGTCTCTTGAAAGGGTATAAACAATATAAACATTGTGACTATCCCCATATATAGAACTTGCCGTAATCGTATAACCACCGCTGGAAGTTGATATATTAATATCACTGGCTTCTTCAGACATAGACCATTGATATATTTTGTTTGTAAATTCTTGGTGTGAATAATTAATTGCATGAGCAGTAATACTGATGATTATGACTAATACTGTAATGGCTGGTATAAAACGCTTAAATGATTGGTGTGTGCTTTTTCTTCCATTAATAATGTGATTAAATATCTTGTATTCCTGCTCTTTTGTTGGATTCAAAATTTCAAAAGCTTTCTTTAGGTTTTTTTGATCCATTATTTACCCCTCCTAATTTTTCTTTCAATAAATTTCTTCCCCTTGAAAGTTGAGTTTGAATTGTACTTTCTTTTAGATTCAATATATCTGAAATTTGTTTTATAGAATATTCTTCGTAATAATAAAGATACATAACAATTCTATACTTTTTAGGTAAAGATAAAAGTTTTTCCAAAATATCTGTTACATGAGTTTCTTCCTTACTACAATAGATTTCAGGTAAAGATTCTATATCTATTCTTCGTGATTTCCACCAGCTTTTTAAAGAATCTTTACAATAATTTTTTGCAACAACAATAAACCATGCTTTCTCATGATCTTCATTTTTAAATTCTATTTGTTTTACTAAGTATTTTATAAAAATATCTTGCGTTGCATCCTCTGCTTCTGATGAACTTTTTAAATACAATAGACATATCCTATAAACTCTTTTTACATTTCTTTGATAAATTGCCCTAAATTTTTCTTCTTTAAGTAATTGATATGACACACCCATGATTCACCTCCTATATATAACACGATTCAAAATTAATATATATCTCAAGAAGTCTCTTAAACAATTTTTAAATATTGTTATTTGATAATTATATATATTCTACACATTAATAGGTGACAAAGAAACCAAACTTTGTCACCTACTCAAATATCACACTGTTATTTACTTATCTTATATTCCTTTCCATAAATTATAATAGCCTCCAAATCATCTATATCTACTATTTCACCAAAGGTAAAAGTATTTGTAAATTCCTTCTTATCTGGGTCTCTATGATAAGCATGACTTGCATTGGGAAAATCTATATCAGGATTTTCTGGAGTTTTGTATTGAGAAATATTTCTAACATTTCCATCCTTATATTTTAAATCAACTTTAGGTCTTGGAATTGGAACTTCTCTAAGATCTCCAATTTCTTCTCCTTTTAAGTTTATACCTAGATTAGAAAGCTTTATTTCCGTAACATAATATCTATAATTTATAATTTGTGGATTTTCAATAACAATGGTCTTTATATTATTGGCATTATTATCTCCTATATTAAAAGAAACTTTTAATTCTTTTTTAAATATCTCTTCATCTTCACCACTATTTCTATTCCTTAATCCAGCTAGTACTAATTCTCCATTCTTGCCAATAAGATTTGCATTTGTATTTACCTCAAAAAGATAATATTTTTTACTCTTTGAATCATTAGGACCTTCAATTCTTTGACTTCCTTTAATACTTATAGTACCCCTTTTAGTCATCCCTACAGTATTTATGATAGGTATTATATTGTCTTTTATCTCTTCTCCGCTCTTCTTTTCCAGTGATATTACAAAATAATTTTGATTACCATCAGATAATATACTTTCTAGTGTAAATATAATATCTTTATTTGAAACAGTAGCCACTATATCTTGTATGTTTTCTTTTGCAATTTCAGCATCTTTCCCAAATATCCATTTAAAAAAATCTGGTTTATTAAAAGCAAATACTGTTGTACCTATTGCAAATATTATAATGGTTGCTACCCATGCTCCCCTAAAGGTTTCTTTTAATTTCCACTTCTTTTTACTTTTTGTATTCTCTAAATTTGTCTCTTTATTAATATCTTCAAAAACCTGCCTTTTTACACTTTCTAAAGATGGAGTACCTATTGAAATGTTTTTTATTTCTATATCCCTATATTCCTCGGGATTTAAGTCATCAAATAAATCTCTAATATTGACCTTCATCACAAAATCCCCTTTCCATAATCATATTTTTTAATTTCTCCCTACTCCTGAACAATTTTGTTTTTATGGTGGACTCATTTATGTTAAGTTCTTCTGCAATATCCTTAACTTTTTCATAGAAAAAATAATACCTTATAATAATTTCCCTATCTGGTTCCTCAAGATTTGATATACATTCATTTAATATGTTGGATAATTCATCATGTAAAACTTCATTTTCAATATCATTGCTGTCAATAATAATTATTTCTTCATCTAGTGGTAAATCTATTCCTTTCATTGACTTTAATCTATTTTTAGCTTTATTTCTCGCAATAGCAGCTATATATGGTTTTAACTCCTTACGTGTAGAATCAATATTATCTACACTGTTCCATAGAGATGTAAATACATCTGCACATATTTCTTCTATATCTTCTATAACCATGACTTTCCCTACAATATTATGAATTATGGTAAATACATAATTATAATATTTGTCTATTAGTTTTCCTAATGATTTTTGATTACCATTTTTAATACCCCTAATGAGATTTAAATCCCCCATCTATACTCCTCCTTTAACAGCTGTCATCTATATATACAACAAAGGTAATGAATTGGTTTCATGTTTTTGGAAAATTTGTTTTATCTAATATAAAAAAAGCTAATCAGGGATATCCCTAATTAGCTTTTTTTACTATCATCACTAAATATATTGTTATAATACAAAGGCAATATATTTTGATTATATCACAAGATATTTTATTTATTTAATATTCATCCTCTAACAAAGCTTGAAGTTTGTCAAAGTAAGTAAAATATCTATTTATAAAATACATGTTCACCAATCTTTGCTACATATGTTTTGTTTTTTACAATCCATTTACCCTCTGCCTTTTTAGGATTGAAAAAATAAGTAGCATTTCCGACTGGCTTTTTACCATTTAGTGCTTCTTTTGCTGCTTTTATACTTTCTTCTGATGGAGTATTGTATATAGTTCCCTCTGCTACAGGACTAAACTGAGGAATGTTTTGATAGTATTCAAATATTACACTTTTTACAGTGCTTGGAAATTCATTTGATGCTACTCTGTTTAGTATTACACTTCCTACAGCAACCTTTCCACTATATGGTTCACCCTGTGATTCAGCATGTATTATTCTAGAAAGCCAATACAAATCTGTTTCATTGGTATTTCTACTTAGGCTTGTACCACGGGAAGCTGTTGTGTTAGTAGATTTTTCATATAATTTTGATTGAGTTTGTTTGCCTGCTATTCCATCAACTTTAATTTTACTAGCTTTTTGAAATGTAATTACAGCTTTCCTAGTATTTTTTCCAAATATCCCATCAACTTTTCCAGCTGAAAATCCTTTGTTGTTAAGGGTTTTCTGAAGTAGAGATACTTTTTCACCTCTGCTACCAACTTTTAAGTTTGAATAGTTTTGAGCAGCATGTACATTTGTTATGTTGAATAATATTAATAGCGATAGTACTATGGGAACAATTCTCTTTAAATATTTTTTCATGAGTAGTACACTCCTTCCTTATTTTTGCTTCCGAAGTTAGCTGCCGGGTTCGGGATAGAAGGTTCCCTACCATAACATGTGGATTACCCCTTCATGGTTCCTCCGTACCTGGGAAATACAGGATTCAGTAAGTGTAGTTTTTTTACATATTTAACATTATAAGAATCTATGATAATCATGTCAACCGAGGGGAAGAAATTACCGTTTTGAGTCAAAAGTTAGTAAGTTAGTATTGGGGAAGAAAATTTTCTATCATTTTACTGAAAAGTTTGATATTATAAGATTAGTAGTGAAAGGAGGATAACAAGATGAAATTTAGTGATTATAAGTATGTTAGACCAGATGTAGAGAGTGTAAGAAATCAGTTTTTAAGCTTGATTGAAAGATTTGAAAATGCTTCAAATGTAGAAGAGCAAAATGAAGTTATGAAAGAAGTAAACAAGATTAGAGAAGAAGTAGATACATTGGGTAGTTTAGCTTATGTAAGACATTCAATTGATACAGAAGATAAGTTTTATGAAACTGAACAAGAATTTTTAGATGAAAGCATGCCTCTGTTTACAGAAGTAGTAGTTAAATACTACGAAGCATTAGTTAATTCAAAATTCAGAAGTGAATTAGAAGAAAAATGGGGAAAACATTTATTTAATTTAGCAGAAATAGAACTAAAGACTTTTTCACCAGAAGTGATTGAAGATTTAGTTAAAGAAAATAAACTTGTTAGCGAATATGACAAATTAGTTGCTTCTGCAAAGATAATGTTTGAAGGAGAAGAGAGAAATCTATCTCAAATGCAACCTTTTATGCAATCAAAGGACAGAGATACTAGAAAGAGTGCATATGAAGCATATATTGGATTCTTTAATGAAAATGAAGATAAATTTGATAAAATATATGACAACTTAGTTAAGGTAAGAGACGGAATAGCTAAAAAACTTGGATTTAAAAACTTTGTTGAATTAGGATATGCTAGAATGTCTAGAACAGATTATGATGCTGAAATGGTAGCTAATTATAGAAAACAAGTATATGAAGACTTGGTGCCAGTAGTAGCAGAACTTAAAGATAGACAGAGAATAAGACTTGGTCTTGATGAACTAAAATACTATGATGAACCGTTAGAATTTACAACAGGAAATGCTATTCCAAAGGGAGATCCAGATTGGATACTTAATAATGGAAAGAAAATGTATAAGGAATTATCTCCTGAAACTCATGAATTCTTTTCCTTTATGGTAGAAAGAGAACTAATGGATTTAGTTAGTAAGAAGGGTAAGATGAGTGGAGGATATTGTACTTATTTCCCAGATTATAAGTCTCCATTTATATTTTCAAACTTCAATGGAACTAGTGGAGATGTGGATGTACTTACCCATGAAGCAGGTCATGCATTTCAAGCTTATCTAAGCAGAGATATTGAAGTGCTTGAATACATGTCACCAACATTAGAAGCTTGCGAAATACACTCAATGAGTATGGAATTTATCACTTGGCCTTGGATGAAATTGTTCTTCTTAGAAGATGAAGAAAAGTATAAATTTAGTCATTTAAGTGGAGCAGTAAACTTTATTCCCTATGGAGTTACTGTAGACGAATTCCAACATTTTGTATATGAAAATCCTTCCGCTACTCCTGAAGAGAGAAAAGCTAAATGGAGAGAAATAGAGAAAAAATATTTGCCTTTCAGAGATTATGAAGACAATGATTTATTAAATAGAGGTGGATATTGGTTTAGACAAGGTCACATTTTCCAAGTGCCTTTCTACTATATTGACTATACTTTAGCTCAAGTATGTGCATTCCAATTTTGGATTAAGTTTAGAGAAGATAGAGAAAAAGCTTGGGTAGACTATGTAAAACTTTGCAGAGCTGGAGGAAGTATGCCATTCTCAAAATTAGTTAAATATGCAGGACTTAAAGTTCCTTTTGAAGACGGATGTATAAAAGAAGTAGTTGGACCAATTAAAGAATGGTTAGACGGAGTTGATGATACAAAGTTTTAATTAGGTGCTGAATCGAGGAATAACCCCTTGACTCATTTGGTAAATAAAAAAGTTATAGCTATAGGTTTGTTTTAAGATCTATAGCTATAACTTTTTCTGCTATAAATGATACAATAGGAATTAGTATATTTGCATTAAAATACATATTATATAACAAACTATAAACATAGTTGCAAAAAATAAAAACTGAGTTAAAGTAAGGTTATAATGAATAGATTAGAGGTGTGTTTATGACTAGGAAGAGAGTTTTAAAAATTGGTTTAATAATAGCTTTTATATTAGCCTTAATTTATCTTATTACAAGTATTAATATATATGATAAGGAGAGTTTGACGGAGTTTTTTACAAAAGGAAGTAAAGACACTAATTTTGCTGTATTTTTTACAACAGCTACAACGATATTAATAATTTTCTTTGTACCTATATCATGGCTAAATGCATTGGGAGCATATTTCTTTGGTCTAAGGGGCTTTAGCTATATAGCCATTGCAGGTATAATAGGGGCTACAGTTTCGTTTTTTATAGCAAGAGTATTTCAAGAGGATGCTATGAAATTCGTTAAAAAAATATACAACAGAAAAAAAAGAAAGGTAAGTTTAGAAGAAGTCACAGAGAAAATTGATAAATTCGGTATGGGCTATGTGTTCTTCATGAGAAGTATGCCTTTTATACCATTTAGCATAGCAAATTTCGTATCAGGGGTCACTTCTATTAGGTATAGGGATTATATATTGGGAACTTTATTAGGGCTTATTCCAGGTCAATTTATAACTAACCTTTTCTTTACAAAGGCAGTTGGCTTTAAAGAAAATCCTACAGCAGCTATAGGTGCAGCAGGGCTTAAGGCTATGTATGTAATAATAGTTTTACTATGGCAAAAGAAAAGTAAATATCGCACTAAAGAATAGAGTCTTTTAGTCGATATATATTACAGCGAAGTTAGTAGAGGAGGAGACGCTATGCAAATTGATAATATTTCAACTATCAATTCAACTCAAAGGTATATCCCTATGGTCGGTGAAAAGAATACTGCTAATCAAGATAGAAATATAGGTAATATGAATAAGAATCAAGTTAATATAACCCAAGATGGAAAATATAGAGAAGATGAGATAATTGATGCAATTGAATCGGCTAATAAAAAGTTTGTCGCATATGATAGAAAATTTGAATTTTCTATTCATGAAAAGACTAAACAGATAATGGTGAAAGTAATAGATGCTAATACCGATGAAGTAGTTAGAGAAATACCTCCTGAAAAGATACTAGACCTAGTAGCATCCATTTGGGAAATATCGGGGATCATAGTTGATGAAAAAATTTAAGGTGGTGAAGAAATGTATAATAATATGAGAATAACAGGTCTTGCATCTGGGATAGACACAGAAGAAATGATACAAGGTTTGATGAAGGCAGAGAGAATTAAATACGATAGAGTAGGACAAGAAAAGCAGGTGTTGTTGTGGAGACAAGAAATGTACAATGGTTTAAACAAAGACTTTGCCAACTTTATTTTAAATACAAGGAAAGAATTTGGACTTACAACAACCACAGCTACTGGAGCTTTTCAAACAAATTCATACAGTAATTTAACTTGGGTAAAGAAAGCAACTTCTTCTAATGAAACCATAGCAACAGTAAGCAGTACAGCTAAGGCTGTGAATGGAAGCCATAGTGTGAAGGTTACTCAATTGGCTGATGGAGTTAAGGCTGCAAGTGGGAGTGATATAAGGAATGGAACAGGTACAATCAAAGTTAATAATGAGGGTAAATTACAGGATGGTAGTGGAAGTGATGTAAAAAAATTAACATTTACTATTAATGATGGACAACATGATTTTAATATTAGTGTTTCAAATGATGATGGAATCACTATGAATGATGTAGTTAAAAAAATAAATTCTGCTAAAGAAGGAGAAATCTCTTTAGGAGTTAAAGCATCATATGACAACAATATAGGAAGATTCTTCTTGCAAACAGAAGCAACAGGAAAAGATGCGATGTTAAATATAAGTGCTGATGCAGCTAGTGCAGGTGAAAGTTTTATTAATGCACTTAATCTTAAGGTAACTGGCTATGATGAAAGTGGAAAGCAAATTACTAATCCTAACAATACACTAACAATTGGAAACGTATATCATGGTCAAAATGCCAAAATAAACTTCGATGGTGCAGAAGGCATAGAACAATCCTCCAACCAATTTAGCATAAATGGTATCGACTTTAACCTAAAAAGTCAATCTGATAAAGAATTTACTGTAACAGTAGGAACAGATGTGGACGCTGTATATGATAAAATTAAAAAGTTTGTAGATGAATATAATGAACTTGTGGACAAGACCAATAAACTTTTAACAGATGAAAGATATAGAAGTTATCAACCTCTTACAGCAGACCAGAAAAAGGGAATGGACAAAAGTGATATTGAACTTTGGGAAGAAAAGGCTAAAAGTGGTCTTTTAAGAAGTGATAGTATAATATCTAGAACTATGCAAAACTCAAGAAGAGGATTGTATGAAGAAGTAAAAGGAGTAAGTGGTAGCTTTAAGATGCTATTTCAAATAGGTATAGATACTGAGAAATTTTCAAGAGGATCAGCAGGTGGCAAACTTGAAATAAATCAAGCTAAATTAAAAGAAGCTATAAGAAAAGATTCAGATGGAGTATTGGAATTATTATTCAAAGAACCAGAATACAATAAGGGCAATCTTGTAGGTGTAAATTCACTTAAATCAGAAAAGGAATTGACATCTGCACAACTTAAAGCAAAAAGAGAGCAAAGTGGACTTATCAATAGACTTCAAGATAATTTAATATTAGGAATGCAGGATATAATTGAAAAATCTGGAGCAGGAAATGAGGCAAATTTATATAGAAGTATTAAATCCAATATGCTTATAGAATTTGTTACTAAAAATTCAAGCATTAGTCTTATAGATAAAGATGTATTATCAATAAATAGAGAATTAGATGATTTAGGAGCTTATCTTGTAAGAAAGGAAAACCATTATTATAGTCAATTTGCAGCAATGGAAAAAGCAATATCCCGTATGAATAAGCAAAGTATGTGGTTAATGCAACAAGCTTCTAATTAGTATTTGAAAGGATGGGTTAAATGAGTTATAACGCTCTTAATCAATACAAGCAAAACACTGTTTTTACAGCAACTAAGGAAGAATTGACACTTATGCTATATGAAGGAGCTATAAAATTTATCAACATTGGAAAATTAAATATTGAAAACGAAGATACAGTAAAAGCCCATGAAGCATTGATGAGAGCTCAGGATATTGTTATAGAACTAAATGCTTCTTTAAATATGGACTATGAAATATCAAATAATCTAAGAAGTATATATGATTTTGTATTGGAAAAGTTAGTTGATGGGAATATTGAAAAAGAGATAGCTCCATTAGATGAAGCGTTAGAAATTTTACAAGATTTAAGAGATACTTGGAAGGAAGCTATGAAAGAAGTAAAAAAAGCTAGATATGCTAGTAAGTAGGTGTAAAGATGACCAAAGATATAGTTGATAAACTTATAAGTATTAGTAGTGAAAAGCTTGTATTATTAAACGAACTATTAGATTTAACTAAGATGCAAAAAAAATTCATTAGTGAATCTGATATGGACAATGTAAATATTATAATAGATAAAAAAGACGAAGTAATGAAAGAGATAGATACTCTAGATGTTAAGTTTATGACTCATTTTGCAGAGCTTAAAAAGGAGAATAATATAGTCAATTTAGATGAACTAGATACTTGTAAATATCCAAACTTGAAAGAGCTAAAGAATGTAGTCAAAGAGATAACGTCTACTTTAATGGCAATATCTTTATTAGATGAAGAAAACAATAAGTCATTAAAAGCAGATTTAGAAAAGATAAAATTAAATCTAAGAACTGTAAAAAAGGGGCAAAAGGCCTACAAAGGATACAATAAGGTGTTAGACAATAATATAATGATAGATGAAAAAAAATAGCTACTATTTTGGTAGCTATTTTTTTATATCAAACAATCTAACAACCTAATATTTGGCGACTGTGTCTAATTTTGCCTGATACCTATATATAGTGCCTGTACACATCCAAAGCACAACAATAAGAATAACTATAATTATCGAATAAATTTGAAGGTTGTCACAAAGAGTCGAGTGAAAAAACATAAAATATTGTCCACTTTTTATCAATAAGTTATCCACAACCTAGAATTACTGTATACAGTTATCAACAAAATTATACACACTATCCACAGAAACTCACAAAATCTATCCACAGGCTGTCCACAAATGTGTGTTAATAGTTTCTTTAATATTTATTCATAGCTTATGATAATTTATTAATTTTAATGAAATATGTTATAAGACAAGTTAAGTGGGTATTATATATTAATAAGATATATAAGTAGAGTTCCTACTTATACCGAAAGGAGTTGGGGTTTATGAAGATGAATATTACAGGTAAAAACATGGAGATTACAGATGCACTAAGGGATGTTACTTATAAGAAGATGGGTAAGCTTGATAAATATTTTGATAAGGATGTATTAGCTGATGTAACTTTTAGTGTTGAAAAGAACAGACAGATTATCGAAGTTACCATAGACCTTCCTGGAACAATACTTAGGGCAGAAGAATACACTGATGATATGTACGCTTCAATAGATAGAGCAGTAGATGTACTAGAAAGACAAATAAGAAAGTATAAGACAAAACTTCAAAAGAGATATCAAAACACGGATACAATTAGATTTGAAAACATTCAACCACTACCTCAAGAACAAGAAAAAGAAGAAAAGCCTAAAATCGTGAAAACTAAAAGATTTTTCATGAAACCAATGCACGAAGAGGAAGCATTATTACAGATGGAATTGTTAGGACATAATTTCTTCATGTTTATGAATGCTGAAACAGATGAAGTGAATGTGGTATATAAGAGAAAAGATGGAAATTATGGCTTGATTGAACCAGAGTTTTAATAGTATAATTAATATATAGGATTGCAGGATATATATCCTGCAATTTTTTATGCAAAGGAGTGATGGGATTGTTCGTAGAGTTAATATTATTATCTGTAATCATTGGTTTGATAAGGGGAGGTAAATTATCTAGGTTTAAAGACATTAATTTTAAGAAGATGTGGTTATTTATCTTAGCATTGGTTATACAATACTTTCTAGTTTCAATAAACCTTATTGAAGAGTTTCACTATTTTGATAAAATAGCCGTATATATTAAACAATGCATTATCATTTCTTATGTGCTACTTTTCATTGGTATAATAGTTAACTTAAGATATAAATCTCTTTGGCCAGTATTAGCAGGTTCCGTTTTAAATTTTATTGTGTTAGCAGCAAATAGTTGGAAACTCCCCATAATAGAAGAAGGGTTAGAACTGATTGGTTTGGATACACTTCTACCACTATATACTCCTATAGTAGAGGGAACTAAGCTTCCTATACTAGGAGATATAATAATAGTTTCAAAACCGTATCCATTTCCAAGGATATTTAGTATAGGTGATATAATTATTTGTATAGGATTAGTTATTTTAATTCAGGAAATAATGTTAACAGAAAGAGGAAATAATAATATTAAATTTAACTATTTAGGTAGGTACTAGTAACTGTTGTAACTAAAAATGATAAGTGATAAAATTAGTTGATAGATGTGGATAATTTGAGAGGTGGTAAAATGATGAAAGCCTTATTTGAAAAGATATTTGGATCTTATAGTGATAGAGAACTTAAGAGACTGATTCCAATAGTGGATGAAATTGAATCACTAGAAGGTAAATATAAAGCACTTACTGATGAAGAATTGAAAGGTAAGACTCAGGAATTCAAAGATAGACTTAGTAATGGTGAAGAATTAGATAATCTTATTCCTGAAGCTTTTGCAGTAGCGAGGGAAGCCTCTAGTAGAGTATTAGGTATGCGACATTTTAGAGTTCAGCTACTTGGAGGTATAATACTTCATCAAGGTAGAATAGCTGAAATGAAAACAGGTGAAGGAAAGACACTGGTTGCTACACTTCCTGCTTATTTAAATGCTCTTACAGGGAAAGGTGTTCATATAATCACTGTTAATGATTACTTGGCAAAAAGAGACAAAGAATGGATGGGAAAAATATACGAATTTTTAGGATTAAGTGTAGGATGTATTGTACATGATATGGATAATGAAGAGAGAAAGAAGGCCTATAATGCAGATATCACCTATGGTACAAACAATGAATTTGGATTTGATTACCTAAGGGATAATATGGTTATATTTAAAAACGAAATGGTTCAAAGAGAATTAAATTTTGCCATAGTTGATGAGGTTGACAGTATATTAGTAGATGAAGCTAGAACACCTCTTATTATTTCAGGTACAGGAGATAAATCTACAGAGTTATATAAGGTAGCAGATGGATTTGTAAAGGGGCTTAAGGGAAGAGTACTAGATCCTAGTGAGACAAAGACTGATCCTTTTGATAGAGAAATAAAAGAAGAAGTTGTAGATTTTGTTATAGATGAAAAGGCAAGAAGTGTTACTTTGACAGAAAAGGGAACTAAAAAAGCTGAAAGCTATTTTGGAATAGAAAATCTAGCTGATCCAGAAAATATGGAAATAGCACATCATGTAAATCAAGGATTGAAGGCTAGATATCTTATGAAAAGAGATATTGACTATGTTGTAAAAGATGGAGAAGTAATCATAGTAGATGAGTTTACTGGAAGGCTTATGTATGGTAGAAGATATAGTGATGGTCTACATCAAGCTATTGAAGCGAAGGAAGGCTTAAATGTAAGAAGTGAATCCAAGACATTGGCTACTATTACATTCCAAAACTACTTTAGAATGTACAATAAACTTTCTGGTATGACTGGTACAGCTAAAACAGAGGAAGATGAATTTAAGGAAATCTATGGTATGGATGTAGTGGAAATACCCACAAATAAACCTGTCATAAGAGAAGATCATCATGATGTGGTTTACAAAACTGAAGAAGCTAAATTTAATGCTGCAGTAGAAGAGATAAAGGAAAAACATGCAAAGGGTCAACCTGTATTAGTGGGAACTATATCTATAGAAAAATCTGAAGTTTTAAGTAAGCTTCTTAAAAAACAAAATATTCCCCATGAAGTATTAAATGCTAAGTACCATGATAAAGAAGCTGAAATAGTTGCTCAAGCAGGTAGAATGGGCTCAGTAACTATTGCTACTAATATGGCTGGACGTGGTACTGACATTGTGCTTGGAGGAAATTCAGAGTATCTTGCAAAGGCAGAAATGAAGAAAAAAGGATATAGTGATCATATAATATCTCTTGTAGATAGTTTTGCTGAAACGGATGATTCAGAAATTATAGAAGCTAAAAAGGTATATAATTCTATACATCAAAAATATAAAAGTGAAACAGATAGTGAACATGAAAAGGTAATTGCAGTGGGAGGATTACACATAATAGGTACAGAACGACATGAGTCAAGGAGAATAGACAATCAGCTAAGAGGTCGTGCTGGACGTCAAGGAGACCCAGGAAGTACTAGATTCTATATCTCTCTTGAAGATGATTTGATGCGTTTGTTTGGAGGAGAAAGAATAATTGGGATCATGGAAAATGCTAGTATGCCTGATGATGAACCACTAGAGCACAATCTTTTGACAAAATCTATAGAAAGAGCTCAAAAGAAAGTTGAGGGAAATAACTTTGCAATAAGAAAACATGTACTCCAATATGATGATGTAATGAACAAGCAAAGAGAAGTAATATATGGTGAAAGAAGAAAGGTACTAGAAGGAGAAAACTTAAGGGACCATATTGTTTCAATGATTAAGAGAATTATAGAGGATGCAATAGCAATGTATTCTCAAGGGAGCAATTATCCAGAAGAGTGGGATTTAGAAGGTCTTGAAGTTTATTTAGGTAGTGTATTTTTACCAAAAGGGTATCTAACTCTTGAAAAGGTTAAAAAATATTCTGATGAAGAACTTAAAGAAGAATTGGTTAAGCTGGCAGAAGAACTATATAGAAATAAAGAAGCTGAAATTGGAGAAGAAAGATTTAGAGAAATTGAAAGAGTTATTTTACTTCAAGTAGTTGACAATAAGTGGATGGATCACATTGATGCTATGGATCAATTAAGACAGGGAATTGGTCTTAGAGCTTATGGTCAAGAGGATCCAGTTAGGGCTTACCAAGTTGAAGGATTTGATATGTTTGAAGAGATGATCAAGAACATTCAAATTGATACTGTTCGTTTCTTGTATCATGTAGAGATGCCTGACAAGATCGAAAGGAAGAGAGTAGCTAAAGTAGCTGGAACTAATCAAAATGGTGAGGATGTAAAACAAAAGCCTATAGTAAAAGGTAAAAAAATTGGAAGAAATGATCCTTGCCCATGTGGGAGTGGTTTGAAATATAAGAAATGCTGTGGAAAAGATTTATAATTTAGGAGTGATTCAATGGAAGAACTATATGAGTACCGAGATAGAATTGTTGATATGAAAAAAGCAATAGTAGAGTTAGGTGTTTCTCTTTGACTTGGATAATATTAAAAAAAGAGTGAAAGAATTAGATGTTGAGGCTATAGAAAAGGACTTTTGGAACAATCAAGAGAGAGCCCAAAAGATTCTCCAAGAATCTAAAAACTTAAAAGATAAGGTAGAATACTATGAGAAGTTGTGTGAGGAAGTAGAAGATTTAGAAGTGCTAATAGATTTAGTTTTTGAAGAAGAAGATTACTCTATGGTAGGAGAAGTTAAAAATGTTTTTGTAAGAGTGAATAAAAATATTCAAAGATTAAAATTAGATACTCTATTGAGTGGAGACTATGATAAGAAAAATGCAATTCTTTCAATCCATTCAGGTGCAGGAGGATTGGAGGCACAAGACTGGGCAGAAATGCTTTTAAGAATGTATAGACGTTGGGCAGAAAGTAAGGAATTTAAGGTAGATACCTTAGATATTTTGCCTGATACAGAGGGAGGTATAAAGAGTGTTACTCTTCGCATAGGAGGCTTTAATGCCTATGGATATTTGAAAGCAGAAAAGGGAGTTCACAGATTGGTTAGAATATCACCTTTTGATTCTTCTGGTAGAAGGCATACTTCCTTTGCCAGTGTAGATGTCTATCCTGAAATAGATGATGATAATGAAATAGATTTAAATATGAGTGATTTAAAAATAGATACTTATAGATCCAGTGGTGCTGGAGGGCAGTATGTCAATACAACTGACTCAGCTGTTAGAATAACTCATATTCCAACAGGAATTGTTGTTCAATGCCAAAATGAAAGGTCTCAGCTTAGCAATAAGACAACTGCAATGAGAATGTTAAAGGCAAAGCTTATACAGCTTAAAGAAGAAGAACACAAGGAAAAAATTGAAGACTTACAAGGAAAGTATATCCAAATTGCTTGGGGTTCTCAAATTAGATCCTATGTATTTCATCCATATAATTTAGTTAAAGACCATAGGACTAATGCGGAAGTTGGAGATATAAACGGAGTAATGGATGGAGATTTAGATGTTTTTATAAATGAATATTTAAAACAAAAAGCCCTTAAGAATTAAGGGTTTTTTGTTTTTGAAAGAACAAAATAAATGTTAAAAAATTTACAAAAAATAAAGGGATTATTGATTATGTGTAGAATATAGGAAGTGTAGTATATCACAAATAAGTAATTTGATGTGATATTGAACAATTAAATAAATTTGTTATACTATATAATGGTATAACACATATAGATATATTTACGTAATAAGTATAGCACATAAATATTTCAAACAAAATTAATTGAAGAGGATGGTATATTTTAATGGATATAATAAGTATATTGTTAAATGAATTTAAATTAAAAAGATTTCAAGTTGAAAACACTATAAAGCTTATAGATGATGGCAATACAATTCCCTTTATTGCTAGATACAGAAAAGAACAAACAGGTGAACTTAATGATGTTATATTGAGGGAACTCGATGATAGGCTTAGATATTTAAGGAACTTAGAGACTAGACAAGAGGAAGTGATTCGTCTTATAGATGAGCAGGGAAAGCTTACAAGTGAATTAAAAAGTGAGATACTATCATCTGATACTCTCCAGAGAGTGGAAGATTTGTATAGACCTTTCAAGCAAAAGAGAAGAACTAGAGCTACTATGGCAAAAGAAAAAGGTTTAGAACCATTGGCTGAATTAATACTTAGTAATTTTTGTCTTAAAGGAACTTTAGATGAGATAGCATTACCTTTTATAAATGAGGACAAGGGTGTAAATGCTACAGAAGAAGCATTTGATGGTGCCATGGACATAATTGCTGAGATAGTTTCTGACAATGCAGAGTTTAGGAAGATTATAAGAAAAATATATATGGAAAAGGGGGTTCTTTTTTCAGAGGCAGTTAAAGAAGATGTGGAGTCTGTTTATGAAATGTATTATTCTTATAGGGAAAGAGTTAAGTTTATTCCAAATCATAGAGTATTGGCAATTAATAGAGGTGAAAAAGAGAAGTTCTTAAGAGTAAAGATAGAAGTTCCAGAAGAAGAAATACTTGATATTATAAGGAATAGTATGATAACAAATAGCAAAGCTATAACTACTGAATATTTAAATGGTGCTATTACAGATGGGTACAAAAGATTATTGTCCCCTTCTATATAGAGAGAAGTAAGGTCTAACCTTACAGAAAGAGCGGAAGAAGAGGCTATAAAGGTATTTGCAGCTAATTTAAAACCTCTTTTGATGCAATCACCTATTAAAGGGAAAGTTGTAATGGGAGTAGACCCGGGTTTCAGAACGGGATGTAAGGTAGCTGTTGTAGATGAAATTGGCAAATACTTAGAGAACACAGTAGTTTACCCTACAGAACCACAAAATCAAGTAGAAAAGACAAAAGAAAAGCTAAGTGAACTAATAAATAAATATAATGTAGATGTTATAACTATAGGAAATGGAACAGCGTCTAGAGAGACAGAAGTAGTGGTTGCAGAAACTATTAGAGAGTTAGATAGAGAAGTATCCTATGTGATTGTTAGTGAAGCAGGGGCAAGTGTATATTCAGCTTCAAAGGTAGCAAATGAAGAATTTCCTGAGCTAGATGTTTCTATAAGAGGAGCTATTTCTATAGCTAGAAGATTACAAGATCCTATGGCTGAACTTGTAAAGATTGAGCCTAAACACATAGGTGTTGGGCAGTATCAGCATGACTTAAATCAAACTAAGTTGGATGTTGCATTGGGAGGGGTTGTAGAAGATTGTGTAAATGCAGTGGGGATAGATTTAAATACTGCTAGTGTTTCTCTACTAAACTATGTTTCTGGTATTTCTAATAGGGTTGCAAAGAATATAGTAAAGTATAGAGAGGAAGCAGGAAAGTTTAAAAGCAGGAAAGAATTGTTGAAGGTTAAAGGATTAGGAGAGAAGACATTTGTTCAATGTGCAGGATTTTTGAGAATACCTGATGGTGAAAATCCATTAGATAATACGGGAGTTCATCCAGAGTCTTATGAAATAGCTCAAGCTATTTTAGAAAGATCGGCACTAGATGATGCATTTGCAAAAAATTTAGCAGAAGAGTTGAATGTTGGACTTCCTACCCTTAAAGATATAATTATAGAACTTAAAAAACCGGGAAGAGATCCAAGGGAAGATATGCCTAAGCCTATATTTAGAGTTGATGTTCTAAATATGGAGGATTTAAAACCAGACATGATTCTTACAGGTACTGTAAGGAATGTAGTTGACTTTGGAGCATTTGTAGATATAGGAGTAAAACAAGATGGATTAGTTCATATTTCCAAACTTAGTGATAATTATGTAAAACACCCTATGGAAGTGGTGAAAGTTGGAGATATAGTTAAAGTTAAAGTCCTAGATGTAGATGTTTCGAAAGGAAAAATTTCCCTAAGCATGAAAGATATTTAAACCACTAGGAGGCGGTATAATGAACGGGATTAGTGAGTTGTGTTACCAAGGGGGATTATTTTGTGGATTTATAGGTTTAAAATCATTAGGCAAAAGTATTAATCAATTTGATAAATTGGCTATGAAGTTAGTAGAACAAAATGGATCACTTATTTATTTATATAAAGGCAATGAAGAAAAACCTGATTTGGAAGCTTTATCAAAATTACTTCAAATGGATTTATTTGAAAAAGTTAAAAATAGACAGTTAATATTTGTTAATATAGAAGAATTATTTATAGAAAAAGATACAATAGATTTAGAAAGTGCTATAAAATTGTATGAAAAAGAGATTGATGTTTTAAGGGAAAAAGGGATTGAAAAAGTACTAGTTTATGGGACTAGGAATAATTATAATATTAAAAACAGCACTAAGAAAGGATTATATAAATATCATCAAAATTTAAAAGCTCTTTGTAAAGAAAAAAATATTATGGTGATTATTAAATATATTGTAGATGATTTATATGAAAAGGAATTTGTTGAATTAATTAGTCTTCATGATGTATTTGTACTAGACGGGGATAAAACTGGTAAGAAATATACCTATTTAGAATTGATAAGCACTTCACTTTTATATTTATCAAAGAAACAACAAAAAGATGAAGAATTTAGGCAAGAAATGAAAAGAATTGAATATTTAAAGAACCTAGGAGAATTGATTGAAGGTTTCACTCATGATTTAAATAATCTTTTAACAACTGTCATTGGCTTTTCTCAAATTGTGTTATTTAAGGATAGAGAAAAACAATTTACGGATTATCTTAATGTAATTTATAATACTGCAATCGATGCAAAGACAATAATGGATAAAGTTCAAGGATTTATAAAAGGAAGTAATATTGGTGAGAAAAAGCTACATAGGATAAATGACTTGGTTAAAAGTAGTATAAATATGATTAAGTACAAAATTAAGTTTAACTCTAAAAAAATAGGAAAAGAAATTATACTTAAGGAAGATTTAAAGTCTGAAAGGTGTATATATGGTGATGAATTTGAGCTACGACAGGTGTTTTTAAATATTCTTTTAAATGCTTTGGATGCTATGGAAGGTGGAGGTACTCTAAAGGTTAAAACCTATGATGAAAATGAAAAAGTATATGTACAAATTATAGATACAGGAATTGGAATGAGTGAAGAGGTAAAGATGAGAATTTTTGATCCGTTTTTTACGACTAAGGGGAAAGAAGGTACAGGATTGGGTTTAAATACTGCAAAAAAGATACTTGAAAACCATTCTGCAGATGTAGTTGCCGATAGTGAAATAGGTTTGGGTACTACATTTACAATTATATTTCCTGAAAATATAAAAGAGATTAGATATGCGGAGGAGGAAATAAATAGTGAAATCATACATGGAGCTAATGTATTGGTAGTAGATGATAAATATCTAGTGGCAAAGACTATAGCTGAGCTAATTGGTTTAGTAAATATGAGTGCTGAAGTAGAGACTAATAGTGAAAGTGTATTAACTAGACTTGATGAAAACGTTTACGACATTGTAATATGTGATTATTCAATGCCAAACAAAAATGGATTAGAAATATCTCAGTTGGTAAAAGAAAAATATCCAGAGAAACCATTTATACTACTTACTGGATATTCAGATAAAGTAAATGAAAAACCCAATACAATAGATTATGTACTTGAAAAACCCTGTAGCGTTGAAGAATTAGTAGATGTTCTAGGGAAAGCTCTTAATGTTGTTGATGATAATAGGAATAAAAGTTATAATATTAATTAGTTGAACTAAATATTTTTATAAGGGGGGCACTGAATATGTTATGTATTAAAAATGCTTATATTTATACTATGGTAGGAGATGTAATTGAAGGTGGAAGTATATTAATTGATGATGGAAAGATAGTAGAAGTAGGGAAGGATATTGTGACTCCATTAGATGCAGAAGTTATTGATGCTGAAGGTAGGATGGTTACTCCTGGATTTATAGATGCTCATTGCCATTTGGGAATGTGGGAAGATGGTATGGGATTTGAAGGTGATGATGGAAATGAATGGGTTGATCCTGTAACTCCACAGCTTAGAGCAATTGATGGATTAAATCCAATGGATGTTACTGTTAAAGAAGCTTGTATGGGGGGAGTGACAACTGCTGTTACTGGACCTGGAAGTGCTAATGTTGTAGGTGGACAGTTTGTCGCTATTAAGACTTATGGCAAAAGGGTAGATGATATGATTCTTAAAGAGCCTGTAGCTATGAAAATTGCTTTTGGTGAAAACCCAAAAAGAGTATATGAAAGTCAGAAAAAGTCCCCCATTACCAGAATGGCTACAGCAGCAATTCTGAGAGACACTTTATTTAAAGCTAAGAACTATTTAGAAAAGAAAGAAACTGCAGTGGAAGATCCATCAAAGATGCCTGAATTTGATATGGGAATGGAAGCGATGATTAAGGTTATTAAAAAAGAAATACCATTAAAGGCTCATGCACATAGAGCAGATGATATTTTAACTGCAATTAGAATAGCAAAGGAATTTGATGTAGATATAACATTAGATCACTGTACAGAAGGACATTTGATTGCAGATATCTTAGCTGAAGAAGGCAGACCAGCTATAGTAGGTCCATCATTGACTGATAGGTCTAAGATAGAGCTTAGAAATCAAACTTTTGATACTCCTAGAATCTTACATGAAGCAGGAGTTAAGATTGCTATTATGACAGATTCACCAGTTATTCCAGAACAATATTTAGCTCTTTGTGCTGGACTTGCAGCAAGATCAGGCCTAGATGAGATGGAAGCTCTTAAAGCTATAACTATAAATCCAGCAGAAATAGTAGGTATTGCTGATAGGGTAGGTAGTATTGAAGTAGGTAAAGATGCAGATATAGTTATATTTGATGGAAATCCTCTTAAGGATATAGATTCAAAAACTTATATGACTATTATTGATGGTGAAATAGTTTATAGAAGATAGAATAATTAAGTTGACTAAAAATTGATTAAAATGTATAATATAAGTGAAAATATAGATTATCTTCAGGGCGAGGTGCAATTCCTCACCGGCGGTGATAGTCCGCGAGCCAAAGAAATTTGGTTGACTTGGTGCAACTCCAAGACCGACAGTTAAAGTCTGGATGGAAGAAGATTATATACGCATGCTTATTTATTTAAGTATATGTGCCCCGAAGAGATATCTTCGGGGCTTTATATATTTTTATAATCCCTGAAGAAATAATGAAATTGGAGGGATTTAATAATGGAACTTAAAAAGGAAAGAGGGAGAGTCTCAGCAAAAACTCTTACAAAGATTGGTGTTCTTTCAGCTATTGCCTTTGTACTTATGCTAATTGAGTTTCCACTATGGTTTGCACCTGGATTTTTGAAAATGGATTTAAGTGAAGTACCAGCACTTATGGGCTCTTTTGCATTAGGGCCTATGGCAGGAGTAGTGATTGAGCTTGTGAAAAACCTTTTAAATTTAGCTATTGATGGGACGACTACTATGGCAGTAGGTGAGACTGCAAACTTTGTTGTAGGAAGTGTATTTGTATATGTTGCAGGTTATATATATTACAAGAATAAAAACATCAAGAATGCAGTATTAGGGATGGCTCTAGGGACATTATCTATGACTATTGTCATGTCTTTTGCAAACTATTATGTTATGATACCTTTTTATGCAAAATTATTTAATGCACCATTAGACGCAATTGTTTCCATGGGAAATGCAGTGAACAAATATGTAGTAGATCTTAAATCACTAATAATATATGCAATTGTACCATTTAACATATTAAAAGGTATTATTGTAACATTGATAACATTCCTTCTATACAAAAGAGTATCACCGATACTCCATAAATAATATTGGCTGGACAGAGTACTATACTCTGTCCTATTTTTTTGTCAATAAGTTAGTAAGTTAGTCTAGGGGGCAAATATTTAAGTTAGTTTAATATAGCACAATGAAATTGTAAATGCTATAATTGATATGATTCATATTATATAGGAGTTGAATGAAATGCTTAAGATTACTTTAGATGGATTAAAGGAAACACAGGATTTTGGTTTAAAGTTAGGCAGTATACTTAGAGGCGGAGAAGTCATTTGCTTTATTGGAGATTTAGGAGCAGGAAAGACTATTTTGACCAAGTCAATAGCCAAGGGTTTAGGGGTTAAAGACTATGTAACTAGTCCTACTTTTACACTTATAAATGAATACAAGGGAAGAGTTCCCCTATATCATTTTGATGTTTACAGGTTGGAAGGAGTAGAAGATATTCTAGATTTAGGATTTGAAGAATACTTTTATTCCAAGGGGGTTACTATCATAGAATGGGGGAATAAAATAGAAAGGGCATTACCTGAGGATGTACTAACCATTGAAATGAAAATGGGTTCTCATATTGACGAAAGGATATTATATATTCATAGTAGTGGAGAAAAAAGCAATAGGATAATAGAGGAGTTGAGAGATAAGTGAAAGTATTGGCAGTAGATACATCAAGTGTAGTAGCCACATGTGCTGTGGTTGATGAGGAAAAAGTATTAGGAGAATTCACACTAAATCAAGATATGACTCATTCAGAAAAGCTTATTCCAATGATAAAAGTTGTAATGGATAGTTTAGGATTAAGGCCAGAAGATATTGATTTGTTTGCAGCAGCAGTAGGACCAGGTTCTTTTACAGGGCTTAGAATAGGATTGGCGACCATAAAAGGATTGGCTCATGTAGTAGATAAACCAGTTTTGGGTATATCTACATTAGAAGCATTGGCTTTTAATATCTCCTGGGGAGAAACAGTAATTCCAATTATGGATGCTAGAAGGGACAGAGTTTTTACGGGAATATATAGTTGTGAAAATGGAATACTTTTAAATAGATTAGAACCTACAATATTTGAAGTGGATAAGCTTTTAGATTTTGTAGATGATAATTATGAAAGGGTTATGTTCAATGGTGATGGTACAAATGTGTTTAAAGAAAGGATCATAGATAGACTTAAAGATAAAGCATTGTTTGCACCTGTATCACTAAATATGGCTAGGGCTTCCAGTGTAGGGGAATTAGCATTAAATAAATGGAATGCAGGTGAAAGAGAGAGCTATTTTCAATTAGTTCCTGATTATTTAAGAGAGTCGCAAGCTCAAAGAGAATTAAAAAAAAGGTAGTGAGTTTATGGATATAATTATTAAGGAAATGACAGAAGAGCATATAGATGATGTACTAGAAATTGAAAAGGTTTCTTTTACTACACCTTGGTCTAAGGATTCTTTTGTTGTGGAGATAACACAGAATATGTTGGCTAAATATGTTGTTGCAGAGATAGATGAAAAGATAGTAGGTTATGGTGGTATATGGCTTATAATAGATGAAGGACATATTACTAATATTGCAGTTCATAAGGATTATAGAGGATTAGGTGTAGGTAAAAGAATAATAGAGGGTCTAATAGATGTGTGTAGTGAAAGAAATATAAGAGCTATGACATTAGAAGTAAGAAAGTCCAATGAAGTGGCAAAAAATCTTTATAAACAATATGGATTTAAAGAATATGGAATTAGACCGAAATATTATGCTGACGACAATGAGGATGCAATTATTATGTGGAAAAGAATAGAGGGTTAAACAGAGGTGAAAACAATGGAAAAGAATATTATTACATTAGCAATAGAAACTTCCTGTGATGAGACTTCTTGTGCAGTTCTTAGAGGTGGTAGGGAAGTACTTTCAAATGTTATCTCTTCACAAATAGAGATACATAGGAAGTTTGGTGGAGTAGTGCCAGAGGTGGCTTCAAGAAAACATATTGAAAGCATTAATAGTATTATACAACAAGCTCTTGATGAAGCTAAAATTGGATTTAATGATGTAGATATAGTAGGAGTTACAAGAGGCCCTGGATTAGTTGGAGCACTTCTTGTTGGAATATCAAGTGCTAAGGCTATTGCATATGGCTTAAATGTACCACTTGTAGGAGTTAATCATATAGAAGGGCATATTTGTGCCAATTATATTACTCATAGTGATTTAGAACCACCTTTTACTTGTTTGGTCGTATCTGGTGGACATACTTATTTAGTTCAAGCAAATTCTTATACAGATTATGAAATGGTAGGTAGAACTAGAGATGATGCTGCAGGGGAAGCCTTTGACAAAGTTGCTAGATCCTTAGGACTTCCTTATCCTGGAGGACCACTTATAGACAAGATGTCATATACAGGGAATAAAATGGCTATAGATTTTCCTAGACCTTGCTTAGATGAAAAAGGGTATGACTTTAGTTTTAGTGGGCTTAAAACTGCTGTATTAAATTATCTTAATCATGCAAAACAAATGGATGAAAGGATAATAGTAGAAGATGTGGCTGCAAGTTTTCAACAGGCTGCAATAGAAGTTCTTGTGGAAAAAAGTATCAAACTTGCATTGGAAAGAAAAAGCAAAACTATTGTATTAGCAGGAGGAGTAGCAGCTAATACAGGGCTAAGAAATCTATTAGAGAGTAGAGGGAAGGACGAAGGAATTGAAATCAAATATCCTTCTACTATATTGTGTACAGACAATGCTGCAATGATTGGTTCTGCTGCATATTTTAATTATATAGATGGGTTTAGTTCTAAATTTGATTTAAATGTAGAACCAAATTTAGAATTAGGAGTGAAATAATCAACAATTTTTTGCACATATTATCCACACTTAAAATAGTAAACAATTAAAAAAGTGTGGATAATGTGGAGAAGTTGAAAAAAATTTGATAGAATAGGTTAAATACTTGTGGATAAACATGTGGATATTGTTGATAACTTGTGGATTTGTTGTGAATAATCATGTTATGACTTTTCAGTTAATGCAATCCACTTTTCATATAAGTTGTCCAATTCATTTTCAGTTTCGCCTCTTTTTATGGCTAATTGTTGAACCTTTTCTGGTTCTTCATAAATATCTGGATCACACATAATATGATCTATTTCACTTATTTGTTCTTCTAACTGTTTGATTAATCTTTCGAGTTCCGTTATTTTTTTCTTTTTTTCTCTTTCCTTTTCTCTTAATTCTCTTTCTTTTTTTCTTTCTAATTTTAATTGAGTTTTAGTTTTTTCATCTTCCTCTTCTATTTCAATTACTTCATTTTTCTTTTCTACATAGTAGTCGTAATTTCCCAAGTATTCTTTTAGTCCTTCTTCAGTCAGTTCAAGGACTTTGTCAACAACTTTATTTAAAAAATATCTATCGTGAGAGATGACTAATAGAGTGCCATCATAGTCTTTGAGAGCGTCTTCTAGCACTTCTTTTGAGTCTATGTCTAAATGGTTGGTAGGTTCGTCCATGAGCAGGAAATTTGCTTTTGATAACATTAGTTTTAAAAGTGCAAGTCTACTTCTTTCTCCACCACTTAAATCGTTAATTTCTTTAAATATATCATCGCCTATAAATAAAAACTGTGCTAAATATGTTCTTACTTGATAATGATCAAAGGAAGGATTTTCATCCCATATTTCATCGATTACATTTTTTTCTAAATTTAGTTTAGTTTGTTCTTGGTCGAAGTAACCAATATTCACATGATGACCTAGTTGTATATTTCCTTTACTTGACCTCGTATCTCCTAAGACCATCTTAAATAGAGTAGTTTTACCAATGCCATTTGGACCTATGAGACCTACTTTTTCACCTCTATAAATATTAAAATTAATATTTTCAAATAGCTTAAAGTTGTCAAAGGATTTTTCTAGAGATTCAACAGCTAATACTTCTCTACCACTTACTATTTTAGGTTCAAATCTCAAATGAGTTCTTTTGGTATTTTCAATAGGCTTGTCTATTTTTTTCATCTTATCAAGAACTTTTTGTCTACTCTGAGCTTGTCTTATATATCTTTGACCACCGTAGTTTGCAAATCTCTTGATGATTTCTTCTTGTCTTTCAATTTCCTTTTGCTGATTTTCATATTGCTTTTTCAATAATTCCATTTCTACTTTTCTTTTTTTCATGAATTCAGTGTAATTGCCGTTGTATGATTTGAGGTTTAAATTTTCTAGTTGAAATATTTTAGTTACTACATTATCTAGAAAGTATCTGTCATGAGAGATGATTAGTGCAGCACCACTGTAGTCCTTTAGGAACTTCTCCAGCCAACTGATAGCCTCTATATCCAAATGGTTAGTAGGCTCATCAAGAAGTAGCAGATCAGGTTTTTTAAGTAGTAGTTTAGCAAGAGATAATCTGGCCTTTTGTCCACCACTTAATTTATTTACTTCTTTTTCCATTTCTTCTTCAGAGAAACCTAGACCTTTTAAAATCCCTTTTATCTCACTTTTAAAGCCATAGCCGTTTTTGTGAGCAAATTCTTCTGAGAGATCGGCATATCTGTTCATAAGCTTGTTTAATGCTTCTGATTTACCATTGTTACCTTCAATACTTATCTGTTGTTCTAAATCTCTCAGGTTTTTTTCCATCTCAATAAGGGGAATAAATACCTCTAAGCACTCACCAAATACAGTTTTGTCACTTTCCATATGAGTATGTTGTTTTAAGTAACCTATTTTTAGGTCTTTTTGTACAAATATATCTCCACTATCACTATGAACTTCTCCTGATATTATATTGAAAAGTGTAGTTTTACCAGAACCATTTAAGCCAACTACACCAATTTTTTCTCCTTCATTTACTGAAAAACTTATATTTTCTAAGATGTTATCCACTACAAAGCTTTTATTTATATTACTACAGGATAATACTATCATCACCTTGTCCCCCTTATAAATTCTATAGTATATTCTATCAAAAAAAATAGCCCTAGAAAAGGGCAAGGACTATTTCTTATCTAATTCCATTGCTAGGCTTGAAAGTATCTTATCCACCAAATCTATGTCGCAAAAACCACTTTCAGTAAAGTGTTCACAGTTTTTACAACTTTTTGTTTCCTCAAAATGAGAAGTACTAGAAGAAAAAGAAGTATCAAAAACAGGTCTGTATTCATTGCAATACATTGCAACTTTTCGTAATTGTTCTTTACTAGCCATAATAATTCCTCCTTCTAATGTATATAGATATTATTTCTAATAAAAATATTTATATACATTAGTTATAAAACTCTTACAAATTGACACAATAATAGCAAGATGTTATAATTATTTAATAACTACTTAAAGCAATAAAGTGTTTTTAATTACATATGAAATATTGAACTTGGGTGGACAAATGTTAAATATGGTGTATAGTTTTAATATAGGGAGTGAGGGATTTTTAATGGAAAGAGAAAGTAGAGTATCAATGACAGTTATAAGGCGATTACCCAAATATTATAGATATTTAGGAGAGCTTTTAAACAAAGGAATAAACAGGATTTCATCCCAAGAATTAAGTAAATTAACTGGATTTACAGCATCACAAATCAGACAAGATTTAAATAATTTTGGTGGATTTGGGCAACAAGGGTACGGGTATAATGTGGATGAATTAAAAAGTGAATTAGGTAAAATATTAGGACTAGATAAGTGCTATAATACTGTAATAGCTGGTGCCGGTAATCTAGGTCAAGCAGTAGCAAATTACAAGGGATTTGAGGATGCAGGATTCAAGGTATTATCACTATTTGACAAGAATCCAAAATTAATAGGATTAAAGATTAGAGATATTGAAATAAAAGATGTAGATGAAATGGCAAAGTTCATTAAAGAAAATGATGTAGAGATAGGAATTATCACTACACCAAAGGATAATGCACAAGATATAGCAGATATATATTCAAAAAGTGGCATAAAGGGAATTTGGAATTTTGCTCCTGCAGATATTAAAGTACCTGAAACAATAGTTGTAGAAAATGTACATTTAAATGAAAGTTTATTTATACTTTCTTATTTTTTAAAGAACCATATTTTACCTGATGAGGGATTTTAAAAAACAATTTATTAATACAAAATGTTACAAAAAATTATTATGTGACATTAAAAAGACTTGTAAGCCTTATAATATTAAGGATGTACAAGTCTTTTTTTATCTCATTTAAAGAGAAAAATGTAAAATGAATTATCTCAAAAGATAAAATTTTAACAATATTGATGGAATTATATTCAGAAATGCACTATAATATATATGGAGATTATCAGCCAATATTATAGGGAGGGAAGTATAATATGAATTTCACATTGACGAAAGAGCAGGAAATGGTTAGAACCGTAATGAGAGAATTTGCTGAAAATGAAGTGAAACCTATTGCAGCAGATATTGATGAAACAGGAAGGTTCCCAAGAGAGAACGTAGAAAAAATGGCTAGATACAATATGTTGGGTATACCTTTCCCAGAAGAACTAGGTGGAGCAGGTGGAGATGAATTAGCTTACGCAATAGCAGTAGAAGAATTGTCAAGAGTTTGTGGTACAACAGGAGTTATATTATCAGCTCATACATCATTAGGATGTTGGCCAATTTATAAATACGGTACAGAAGAACAAAAACAAAAATATTTAATACCATTAGCTAAAGGTGAAAAACTAGGTGCTTTTGCATTGACAGAGCCTAATGCTGGTACAGACGCAGCGGGACAACAAACTATTGCAGTAGAAGATGGCGATAACTATATTCTAAACGGATCAAAGATTTTTATAACTAATGGTGGACAAGCAGATGTATATATAGTATTTGCTATGACAGACAGAACAAAAGGAACAAGAGGAATCAGTGCTTTTATAGTTGAAAAAGACACTCCAGGATTTACTATCGGAAAAATAGAAGAAAAAATGGGAATTAGAGCTTCTTCAACAGCTGAACTTATTTTCCAAAATTGTGTGATACCTAAGGAAAACCTTTTAGGTGAATTAGGAAAAGGCTTCAAAATTGCTATGACTACATTAGATGGTGGTAGAATTGGTATTGCAGCTCAAGCACTAGGAATCGCTCAAGGAGCATTAGATGAAACAGTACAATACTTAAAAGAAAGAAAACAATTTGGTAGATCACTTTCTAAATTCCAAGGACTACAATGGATGATAGCAGATATGGCAACTGAAATTGAAGCAGCTAGAATGTTAGTTTATAGAGCAGCTTATAACAAGGCAAACGGTCTTCCTTACAATAAAGAAGCAGCTATGGCAAAATTATTTGCAGCAAATACAGCTATGAATGTAACTACAAAATGCGTTCAATTACATGGTGGATATGGATATACAAAAGACTATCCAGTTGAAAGAATGATGAGAGACGCTAAGATTACGGAAATATACGAAGGTACTTCCCAAGTACAACAAATGGTTATTGCTGGTCATTTATTAAGATAATTAAAAGGAGGAGGAAATTATGAAAATCATAGTATGTTTAAAACAAGTTCCTGATACAAATGAAGTAAAGATTGATCCAGTAAAAGGAACCTTAATTCGTGAAGGAGTTCCAAGTATTATAAATCCTGATGATAGAAATGCTTTAGAAGAAGCATTAAAAATAAAAGACAAATGTAAAGATACTGTGGTTACAGTTGTTAGCATGGGGCCACCTCAAGCAGATGTTGCATTAAAAGAAGCATTAGCTATCGGTGCTGACGAAGCAATATTACTTAGTGACAGAGCTTTTGCAGGTTCTGATACATGGGCTACATCAACAGCTATAGCTGGAGCTATTAAGAATATAGGAGATTATGACATTATATTCTGTGGTAGACAAGCTATTGACGGTGATACTGCACAAGTTGGACCACAAATTGCTGAACATCTAGGAATCCCTCAAATTACTTATGTAGAAGAACTAGAAATATTGGACGGAAAAGTTAGAGCTAAAAGAGCACTAGAAGATGGATACTTTGTAGTAGAATCAGAAATGCCAGTACTACTTACTGCAATTAAGGAATTAAATGAGCCAAGATATCCATCAATAAAAGGAATTTACAAAGCATATAGAGAAAATAAAGTTACTGTTTGGACTGCTAATGACTACGAAGTAGATAGAGATAATTTAGGTCTTGACGGATCACCAACTGAAGTTAATAAGTCTTTCACACCTCCAGGAAAAGCATCTGAAGTTGAAATGCTAAATGGAGATGCTAAGGAAGCTGCAAGACAATTAGTTGTAAGACTAAAGGAGAGAAAGATTATATAAGGGTTTGAACTTAAATTATAAAGGAGGATGTAGCTATGGCAGTAAAAGTCATAAAAGAAAAATGCGTTGGCTGTGGAGCATGTATTAAGGTTTGCCCATTTGATGCGATAAAGATGGTTGATAAAAAGGCTGTTATAACGGATAAATGTACCGCTTGTGGTCAATGTGTACAAAAATGTCCTGTAAAGGCAATTGAAAAAGAAGAAGGTAAAAAAGGCGGAGTAAATGTTGATGAATATAGGGGAGTTTGGGTATTTGCAGAACAAAGAGGAGGAGAACTTCTAAACGTAGCTATTGAACTATTAGGAGAAGGTAGAAAAATAGCTGATGAATTAGACACTGAACTTACTGCAGTATTACTTGGACATAATATTGATGATGACGCTGAAACATGTATTAAATATGGTGCAGATAGAGTATTGTATGCAGATAGTGAACTATTAGATGTATATACAACTGATGGATATGCAAAAGTAATATATGATTTAATCCAGGAAAGAAAACCTGAAATACTTCTTATAGGTGCTACTAATATAGGAAGAGACTTAGGACCAAGACTATCAGCAAGAGTTCATACTGGACTTACTGCTGACTGTACAAGATTAGATGTTGATAAAGAAAACAGACGTCTTATGATGACTCGTCCAGCATTTGGTGGAAACCTAATGGCTACTATTCTTTGTCCAAACCATAGACCACAAATGTCTACAGTTAGACCAGGGGTTATGGAAAAGGCAAAACCAGTCGAAGGAAGAAAGGGAATTATCGAAAAATTCGCACCTAAACTAACTGCTGATGATATAAAAGCTAAAGTTGTAGAAACTGTTAAGAGTGACAAGCCGGTAGTTGCATTAGAAGAAGCTCCAATTATAGTATCTGGTGGTAGAGGATTAGGAAATGCAGAAGGATTTAAACTAATTGAAGAATTAGCTAAAAAATTAGGTGGAGTTGTAGGAGCTAGCCGTGCTACTGTGGATTCACAATGGATAGATCAACCTCACCAAGTAGGTCAAACTGGAAAGACTGTTAGACCAGGACTTTATATTGCCTGTGGTATCTCAGGAGCTATTCAACATTTGGCTGGAATGCAAGATTCTAAATGTATTATAGCTATAAACAAAGATCCAAATGCTCCAATATTTGAAGTAGCTGACTATGGTATAGTTGGTGACTTATATGAAGTAATTCCAGCATTTATAGAAGCATTAGACAATGTAGACGACATAATGGAAGCTATTAAAGCTGTTAAATAAAATTAATATAAAATGGGATAAAGCTTAGTCTTTATCTCATTTTGTTGATTTTCTTTGTGTTTACAAATAAGTATGTCTATGTTATAATTTTTATTGTAAATGAATATGATTTTTGGTGAAAACCTTTTCATCAGAATCAAAATATAGGGAGGTCATGTTGATGTCAAAAGAAAATTTAAATCCACTAGAAAGTGCTCAAAAACAAGTTAAAAGCGCATGTGACGCTTTAGGCCTAGACCCAGCTGTATATGAAATACTAAAAGATCCACAAAGAATGATTGAAGTTTCAATACCTGTAAAGATGGATGATGGTACAGTTAAGACTTTTAAAGGATATAGAGCTGTACATAACAACGCTATTGGACCTGGGAAAGGTGGAGTTAGACTACATCCTGGAGTAAATCCAGATGAAGTTAAAGCGTTATCTGTATGGATGACTTTTAAATGCGGTGTTATGGGTGTACCATATGGTGGAGGAAAAGGTGGAATCACTGTTGACCCAACTAGCTTATCACAAGGAGAACTAGAAAGACTTGCAAGAGGATATGTTCAAGGAATATATAAATATATAGGAGAAAAAATAGATATACCTGCTCCAGACGTAGGAAGTAATGGACAAGTTATGGCATGGATGGTAGATGAATATAATAAATTAACTGGTGAATCTGCTCTTGGTGTTATAACTGGTAAACCAGTTCCATGGGGTGGATCAAAGGGAAGAAATGAAGCTACAGGATTTGGTGTTTCTGTAATAGCTAGAGAAGCAGCTAAAAAAGTTGGAATTGAAATGAAAGGCGCAAAAGTTGCTATTCAAGGATTTGGAAACGTAGGAAGCTATACAGTTAAAAATGTTCAAAAACAAGGTGCTAAGATAGTAGCTCTTGGTGAATGGGCTAAATCAGTAGGAACTTATGCACTATATAATGAAGATGGACTAGATTTTGCGGATATGAAAGCTTACATGGATGAACATAAGAACCTTGTAGGATATCCAAAAGCTAAACAAATAACCCTTGATGAATTCTGGGAATTAGATGTAGACATTCTTATCCCAGCAGCATTAGAAAATGCTGTAACAGCAGAAGTAGCTGAAAAAGTTAATGCTAAATTAGTATGTGAAGCAGCTAATGGACCATTAACTCCAGGTGCTGATGAAGTATTTGAAAGAAGAGGAATCCCTGTTACTCCAGATATCTTAACAAATGCTGGTGGGGTTACAGTATCATACTTCGAATGGGTACAAAACCTATACGGATACTATTGGGAAGAAAAAGAAGTTGAAGAAAAACAAGAAATTGCAATGGTTAATGCGTTCAACGATATTTGGGCATTAAAAGAACAAAAAGATGTTACAGTAAGAAAAGCTGCATATATGATGTCAGTTAAGAAAATAGCTGAAGTAATGAAATTAAGAGGATGGTATTAATCTTTATTAATAAATGAAGGCTGGTCAATGACCAGCCTTTTTCAATCAGACAAATGAATCAGGGGATGGCTCCTTGAATTACAGAAACCTTTTTTATGCACATTGATTAAGAGGTGAATATAATGAATTATTCTATAGTAGAAAATGGAGACAAGATTATAGTAAAAACAAATGATTTTGATCCAATCCATATATTTGAATGTGGACAATGTTTTAGATGGAATAGGGAAGAAGATTTTAGCTTCATTGGAGTTGCCTTTGGGAAAATATTAAATGTAAAAAAAGAAGACAACTGTATCATCTTTTCTAATACTAATCTAGATGAGTTTAATGATATTTGGTTTAAATACTTTGATTTAGGAAGAGACTATAGTAAGATAAAGAAAAAACTCTCTAAAGATCCTATACTTAAAGAGGCTGTAAATTTTGGTAGTGGTATAAGGATACTAAATCAAGATCCTTTCGAAACCCTCATTTCTTTTATTATTTCTGCCAATAATGGAATACCTAGAATAAAAAAATCAATTGAACTTATATGTAAAAGATATGGGGATTGTATAGGAGAATACAACGGAAAGAAGTATTATTCTTTTCCTACTCCTGAAGTATTATCTAAGGTTTCAATGGATGAACTAAGAGAATGTAGTGTTGGATTTAGAGATAGGTATATTTATAGTGCTGCAAATATGGTTGCAAATGGAGAAATAGATATTTACAATTTAAAGTATTTATCTATTAATGGAGCAAGAGATACATTGATGAAATTCCCTGGAGTAGGACCAAAGGTTTCTGATTGTATAATGCTTTTTTCTATGGAGAAACATGGTGCTTTTCCAATAGATGTGTGGGTGAAAAGAGTTATGGAATACTTTTACCTTAAAGAAGATACTAGCTTAAAGAAAATTCAAGTCTATGGGCAAGAAAAGTTTAAAAACTTGGCAGGATTTGCTCAACAATATTTATTTTATTATGCTAGGGAATTAGGAATAGGAAAATAATCAAGAAGGGTGAAGATAGTGTATAAGATTATGGTTATTGAAGATGATGCTAAAATAGCAAATCTTATAAAAAACAAATTAGAAAAATATGATTATTTTATAACTATAGTAGAGGATTATTCAGATATAAAAGGACAATTCATAAAAGAAGACCCTCATTTAGTTCTTTTAGACATAAATCTACCATATTATGATGGTTTCTTTTGGTGCAGAGAAATAAGAAGTATATCTAAAGTTCCCATCATATATATATCAGCTAGATTTTCAGATATGGATCAAGTTATGGCAATAGAATATGGCGGAGATGACTATATAGTAAAACCATTTTCTTTTGACATATTGTTAGCTAAAGTAAAAGGGGCAATAAGACGAACATATGGAGAATATGCCAAAGGTAATTCTATGGATGTTTACGAGGTAGAAGGTTTATTTCTATATAAAAGTCAAAATATTATAGAGTACAAAGGCAAAAAGGTAGAACTTAGTAAAAAAGAGTTTGCACTATTATATATTTTAGTTTCTAATTTGGAAGAAATAGTTGAGCGAGAAACACTTTTAGAAGAACTTTGGGATGACATGGATTTTGTGGATGACAATACATTATCGGTAAATATTGGAAGACTAAGAAAAAGATTAGAAGACATAGGTATATATGAATCTATTAAAACAAAAAGAGGACAAGGTTATTCCATGGACAATACTTGGAGTTAGGTGATACTATGAACTTTAAACAATATTTAAAAGATAGGTTAAATTTTATAGTAGTTTATTTTGTTAATACATTTCTAGTATTAATAATAATGATGTTAGATTTAATAATTAGGAAAGAGAATCTTAACTATTCAAATATTTTTTATGCACTGCTATTATCAATATTATTTTTAATTATCTTAATAACTATGGACTTTGGAAAGAAAAAGAAGTTTTATAAAACTATAAATCAAGGCTTAAAGGAAAGAGAGAGTTTAGAATATATATTTAATATCCCTGATAATATAAACAGGGAGCAAAGTGCATTTAAGAAACTTTTAACTAATAATTATATGATATATGAAAATAAATTAGACCAATATAGAAAAATAACTAAAACTCAGATGGATTTTAATAATAGATGGATTCATCAGATGAAAACACCAATTTCAGTTATAAAGCTAATATTGGAAAATGAGAGGGATAAAAATATTGATGAAGATAGAAAAAAGAATTATGAAAGTATAGATGAAGAGATAGACAAGTTGTCCCACGGTTTAGAAATGGCACTTTATACTTTAAGAGTAAACGATTTTGAAAAGGATTTTATAGTTGAAGAAGTTGATTTATTAGATGTTGTAAGAAATGTAGTTAATGAAAATAAAAATGCCTTTATAGTGAATTCAATATACCCTAAAATAGCTACATTTGAGGATATACAGGTGAAAACAGATAAAAAATGGATGAAATTTGTTGTGAATCAGATTATATCTAATAGTATAAAGTATACAAAAGTGAAAGAAAGTAATGATAAATCAATAGTCGTTAAGCTCTATAAAGAAGACGATAAAACTATACTTTCTATTGAAGATAATGGTGTAGGAATACCTCCAAATGATTTAGATAGAGTTTTTAACCCTTTCTTCACAGGAGAAAATGGAAGAAGTTATTCAGAATCTACTGGTATGGGGTTATATTTATCTAAAGATACATGTGACAGATTAGGTCATTGTATAAATGTAGAATCTGAAGAAGGGGTATACACAAAGGTGTGTATTACTTTTTATCAAGGTAAAAGCATTTATAATTTTTAAATATGAAATCTAACAATATTGTTAGATTTCAATTGAAATTGAAAGGGAAATCAATGGAAGGATTTCTCTTGTTTTTTTATACTAGATATAGAAAATATAATTGCTTTGGGAGGTAGAAAGATGACTGTATTAGAAACTAAAGGACTATCTAAAATATATGGTAGTAAAGGAAAAGGAATTTCCGTAAAGGCATTGGATGATTTTAACATGACTATAAATAAAGGTGAATTTGTTGGTGTAATGGGACCATCAGGAAGTGGCAAGACTACTCTTTTAAATATTCTTGCTACTATTGATTCTCCATCTTCTGGGGAAGTATTAGTAAATGGGAAAAAACCTCACTTATTAAATGAAGATGAACTAGCTATTTTTAGAAGAAATAATTTAGGATTTATATTTCAGGATTTTAATCTATTGGATACACTATCAGTAAAGGAAAATATTATACTTCCTTTAGTATTAGAAGAAATAAATATGAAGGAAATTGAGAAAAGAGCAGATGATATAGCATCTACATTAAATATAAGTAATATATTAAGTAAGAGGACTTATGAGATATCTGGAGGACAGCAACAAAGGACTGCTTGTGCAAGAGCCCTTATTAACAATCCTGCAATAATACTAGCAGATGAGCCTACTGGAAATTTAGATTCAAAAGCATCCTTTGATTTGATGTCATCCTTAGAAAAGATAAATCACGAAAAACGAGCTACTATTGTTATGGTAACTCATGATGCCTTTGCAGCTAGTTTTTGTAATAGAATAATAATGATTAAGGATGGAAAGTTTTTCTTAGAGATAGTAAAGAAATCTAGTAGACAAGTATTTTTTAAGGAAATATTAGATTCACTATCCCTTCTTGGAGGTGGATATAATGAAAATATCTAATATGGCTTTAAAAAATATTAAGGGAAATATGTATAGATATATAATGTACTATTTAAGTAATTCTTTTGCAGTTACAGCATTCTTCATATTTGCAAATTTCGTATTTCATCCAGCAATAGATATAAAATCTTGCGAAGGCCATGCAATTGCAAAAATGGGTGCAGCTAATGGTATGATAATTAGCCAAGTGATAATAGTAATATTTTCTGTATTATTTGTAGGGTATTCAACTTCTATATTTTTAAAATCTAGGGGAAAAGAATTTGGTCTTCTTTCGCTATATGGAATGACAAGAAAACAAATAAAGAAGTATGTACTTATAGAAAATACATTTATATCTATTTTATCTATAGTAACAGGAATATTAACAGGAATTGTATTTTCAAAATTATTTTTTATGATAATGGAAGGGTTTTTAAACATTAAATTACCTTTAAATATATCCTTTAAAGCAATAGGGTTAACTACTATAATCTTTTTTGCTTTGTTTGAGATAATTAGTATTTTTATGTTATTTCGAATAAAGAATAAAGAAATAATTGAGCAAGTAAAATCAAGCAAAGTGCCTAAGACAATACCTGAATTTTCAAAGGGTAAAGCAATATTAGGTGTAGTATTATTAATTATTGGTTATATCGTAGCTTGGTTTGTTGAAGGGATACTGGTACCTTTAGCAATGATACCAGTAGTGTTAATAGTAATAGCAGGTACTTATTTCTTATTTACTCAGTTTAGTGTGGCAGTAGCTAACAAAATAATGAATAATGAAAATATATTCTATAAGAAAACAAATATGGTAGCTTATTCTCAAATGATATTTAAGTTACAAGATACAGCTAAAGTTTTATTTTTGGCAGCTATATTAGGTACTATAACATTTAGTGCCACAGAGACAATATACTCATTTTATACAGAGGTTTCTAGGATAACCGGCTTAGAAACTGCTCATGAAATGGTAATAGTTCAAAAAGGTGATACATTAGCAGATAATGAGGTGATAATGAATGTAGAAAGAAAACTTGAAGATAATGATATAAGAGTTATGCAAATTTATAAAGTAGAAGGTAGGAATATAAATTCAGTAGTTAAAGAAGGAGAGGAACCACAAAGATTTTTTGTAATGTCTAATTCTGATTATAATAGATTGGCTAAACATTTGGAGAAAAAATTAGTAGATGTTAAAGAAAATCAAGTTATTTACAATCATCCTTATAATGACTTTATAGAATCGGAAGAAGTAACTGATGAAAATAGAAAAGCTAATTGGGATGAGATTAGTTTAAATATAGGAGGATCCAAAAAGAAATTTATATTGGAAGAAGAAATACATGGCCAAGTAATAACATTGCCTAATGTAGGATATTCAAAAGTTTTAATTTTAAATGATAGAGATTTTGAAGAAGTATTAGAAAGCACAAATAAAGATGATGTGGTTATTTATAATGGAATGAATTTAGATAATTGGAAACGTTCATATGAAACTTCAATGGAAATAAAAGAGATGTTAGGTGATAAATATGATGGAAGCTATTATTCCAAAGTATTACCATATAAAGAAGTTACAAGAGTTTATGGCTTGATTCTATTCATAGGATTTTTTATAGCATTTTTATTCTTAATAGCTTCTGGAAGTATAATTTACTTTAAATTATTCAATGAAATAAAACAAGACAGTATAGAGTATGGAATCCTTAGAAAAATAGGAACAACAGAGAAGGAAATAAATAAGATTATTACTAAGCAAATAGGGATAATATTTTTCCTACCATTTATAGTCAGTACATCACACTCGTTTTTTGCTTTGAAATCCTTATCAAATTTAATGATGGGAAGTTTATTGAAAAATGGAATTATAGTTATGATGGGATATTTGGTATTTCAGTTTGTGTATTTTATTATAATAAGAGCTATATATATAAATAGATTGAGGTATAATTAATGAAATTTTTTTATGATTTCATTAATTATTATACTTACTGGAAGAAAAATGTGGTAAAAACTAAAAAATGAGAGGTAATAAATGAAAAGATGAGATATTTACTAATATATATAAAATAATAGGAAAATAGGTATAATTAGGCTAAATATAAAACTTGATAACAAAAATAATATTAAGTAACATAGAGATTGTAGAGATTAGCACTCGGGAGTTAAGAGTGCTAATAAATTTGAAGGGTAAATAATATTTTTTTAATACAAGGAGGTTGTAAATATGAACATTAAACCATTAGGAGACAGAGTTGTTATCAAAATGATTGAAGTTGAAGAGAAGACAAAGAGTGGTATTGTTCTTCCAAGTTCAGCAAAGGAACAACCACAAATGGCTGAAATAGTAGCTATCGGTCCTGATATTTTAAATGATGAAAAGAAAAAAGAACAAGTTAAAGTAGGAGACAAAGTAATATTCTCAAAATACTCTGGAACAGAAGTTAAAGTTGATAATGTAGAATATACAATACTTAAATTAAATGACGTTTTAGCTGTAGTTGAATAATATTCTAAATAATAAAGGAGAGTGAATATAATGGCTAAGGAAATTAAATTTGGCGAAGACGCACGCCGTGCTATGGAAAAAGGAATAAACAAACTTGCAGATACTGTGAAAGTAACACTTGGACCTAAGGGTAGAAATGTTGTATTAGATAAAAGTTTTGGTGCACCACTTATTACTAATGATGGTGTTACAATTGCACGTGAAATTGAATTAGAAGATCCATATGAAAACATGGGTGCTCAACTAGTTAAAGAAGTTTCTACAAAGACTAATGATGTTGCAGGTGACGGAACTACTACTGCTACATTACTTGCACAAGCAATTATTAGAGAAGGACTTAAGAACGTTGCAGCTGGAGCTAACCCAATGATATTACAAAAGGGTATTCACAAAGCTGTTCATACTACAGTTGATGAAATAAGAAGATTCTCTAAAAAAGTAGAATCAAAAGAATCTATTGCACAAGTTGCTTCAATATCAGCTGGTGATGATGAAATAGGTAAGCTTATCGCTGAAGCTATGGAGAAGGTTGGTAATGACGGAGTTATTACTGTTGAAGAATCAAAATCAATGGGAACAACTTTAGAAGTAGTTGAAGGTATGCAATTTGATAGAGGATATGTATCCCCTTACATGGTTACAGATGCTGAAAAAATGGAAGCTGAACTAGAAGAACCATATATCTTAATAACAGACAAGAAGATTACAAATATCCAAGATATATTACCAGTTTTAGAACAAATAGTTCAACAAGGTAGACCATTACTTATTATTGCTGAGGATGTTGAAGGTGAAGCTCTTGCGACATTAGTTGTAAACAAATTAAGAGGAACATTTAACTGTGTAGCTGTTAAGGCACCAGGATTTGGCGATAGAAGAAAAGAAATGTTACAAGACATAGCTATACTTACTGGTGGTCAAGTAATATCTGAAGAATTAGGATATGAATTAAAAGACACTACTATAGACATGTTAGGTAGAGCAAGAAGAGTAAAAGTAGACAAAGAGAACACTACTATAGTAGATGGTGAAGGTGAACAATCTGAAATTGGAAATAGAGTAAGACAAATCAAAGTTCAATTAGAAGAAACTGATTCAGAATTTGATGCTGAAAAATTACAAGAAAGGCTTGCAAAACTTTCAGGCGGAGTAGCTGTAATACAAGTTGGAGCTGCTACTGAAACTGAACTTAAAGAAAGAAAACTAAGAATAGAAGATGCATTAGCTGCTACAAGAGCTGCTGTTGAAGAAGGTATAGTTCCTGGTGGTGGAACAGTTCTAGTAGACTGTATACCAGCAGTTAGCAAATTAGTTAATGAAACTAGTGGAGATGAAAGAACAGGTATCCTTATAGTTCTAAGAGCATTAGAAGAACCTGTAAGACAAATAGCTACTAATGCTGGACTAGAAGGTTCAATCATAGTAGAAAAAGTTAAAGAAAGAGAACCAGGTATCGGATTTGACGCATTAAAAGAAGCTTATGCTGATATGATGGAAGTTGGTATAGTAGACCCAACAAAGGTAACACGTTCAGCTCTTCAAAATGCTTCTTCAGTAGCTGCAATGGTATTAACTACTGAAAGTGCAGTAGCAGATATTAAGGAAGATGAACCAATGGCTGGCATGGGCGGTATGGGCGGCATGGGTGGCGGAATGCCAATGATGTAGTCCCATATAAAACCTCTGAGACAATCTCAGAGGTTTTATTTATTTTTTGTCTTTTTCTACCCAGCTTTTTTCTAGTGGTGCAAAGTATTCTAGTATAGCTAAAGCTGCTAGAATTATATATAGATAGATATTTTTATAAAATGGGCCTGAATGTTTTGTATTACTAGAAAATAAAACTATGAAAGCAATAGCTGATGATATTACACGATAAGAATATTTTGTAATGAGTCTACTTTCACAGTGGGGGCATCTAACTCCTCCAAATATTTTTTTCCATACTGAATAATCTAGTTTTCCTTTACACTCTGGACAAGTTTTCTTTTTCACAAAATCACCTCTGCTTTTTTAGTATAACATAAAAAGAATTATTATTTTCATTGACAAAAGAATTTTATTATTATATGTTGATATTAGATATATCGAGTATAGATATAAAGGATGGTTATATGGCTAGAGAAAAGCTACAAAATTTAACAGAACCGATGTATTATATTTTATTGGCTTTAACTAAAGAAAGACATGGTTATGAGATTATGCAGGCAATAGAACAGTTTACAGATGGACGAGTGGAAGTAGGACCTGGGACATTGTATGCTTTATTGTCTAGGTTTGAAAAGAAAGGATTTATAAGACTCACTTTAGATGATGGAAGAAGAAAGTCATATATAATAACTGAAAGTGGTAAGGGGATATTATATGAAGAATTTAATAGGCTCAATCAATTAGTTAAAGATGGAGAAAAAATTCTTAGGGGGGGTTTGGAATGAGACAAATAAAAAGGGAATTATTCTCAATTTCTTCAATAACTGATTATTTTTCACTTAAAGAACATTTCGAAAAGATGGCTAGGCAAGGATGGATGATTGAAAAAATAGGAACTTTTACTGTAAAATATAGAAGAATAGAACCTCAAGATTTAATATTCTCAGTAGATGCTTATCCTGAGTTGAAATTATGCCAATACATAGATAAAGAAGATTTAAATTCATATATAAATTTATGTGAAGAAGCAGGTTGGAATTTTGTAACATCATATAACAATATTCAGGTGTTTTATTCTAAGAAAGAAGACAGTCTAATACCTGTTCAAACCGATGAAGAGATAAAAGCAAAAATAATAGAAAAATCTATATTCGTTTATATATTTGGGTTCTTTTTTTCATTATTTCTACTTTTTAAAGCATTAAAAAACATAATATCTTTAGATTTTAAAAATTTATATAGTAATATGGATATAGTATTTTCAATATTTATACCTATTTACATATTTTATGGATTCATATTTATCTTAAGCGATTTGTTGTGGTTTATTATAGCAAAGTTAAACATAAGAAAAAACAAGCCTTTACCAAATAAAAATTATACATTAGTTAAAATAAAGGGAAATGTATTTATTATTATTATTGTTATAAGTTTAGTAGCATTTATATTATCGACAGTAGCTGATTCCAGAATTAGATCTGAGTCTATAATTTTAAGGATTATGCCATTATTGGCAATTTCTGTTGTGTTAATAATGTATGAAAAGATAATAAAACCAAGAAATATAGGAAAGTTCAAAGAAATTGTAATATTATGGATAATAATAATGACTTTTATGACGGTACCAAAATATATGTTCGATAAATATGATAATTATGAAAAAAGTTTAGAATCAGGATATATTGGATTTAGGATACAAGATTTTAATATAGATAAAAGCCTAGATATGACAAGCTTTAGGAAAGAGGGTAGTATTTTAGTACCTAAGAGATCAGTATATAATGAATATTATAATAATGGAAAAGTTGTAACTGTATATATGAAAGGTATTAATAATAAAGTAGCACAGTATATATTTGATGGAATTATAGAAGAAGTGACTAAGTTTAATATGACCGTAACTCCAGCAGGAAATGAATATGATTATTTTGATGAAGCTTATTATATTTACTCATCAAAATCAAGTACACTATATAATGATAGGGTAATACTATTAAAGGATAATGAAATTATTTATTTGGATTGCGATATTGACTTATCAGATGAGAAAAATATAGAGATAATAATAAATAAGTTGGAAAATTATGAAGTTCTTAAAACTTTAAATTTAAAAGTTACTTTGACTACAAAAAGCCAATATGCAGATACATTTAATGGATTATATAAACTTAAAAGAATAAATGTACATAATAGCAAAAAATTAAGAGAGTTACTTTTTTATCAAAGCTAAAATTTTGATTTTAGATTTAATAAAAACATTAAATGAATATATTTTTTAAATACAATGAATACATTTATTATATAAAAGTTTAGGGGGATTTTTATGTATATTAGTAAAAAAACATTATGGATTTTACTTATTGTATTCATTATCATTATGGGATTAGTTGTATTTAATTTAGTGTTTGGAAAAAAGAGTATTGAAACAGATGCTCCAGTAAAAGGATATGTAGCAATAGTAATTGATGATTTGGGAGGGAATGGAGAAGGAATAGATGAGCTTTTGCATTTAGATATCCCAATTACGGCTGCTATCATGCCTTTTTTAGAAGCTACAAAATCAGAGGCAGAGAAATGTAACGAAGCAGGTTTAGAAATAATATTGCATATACCGATGGAACCGGAGCATGGTTCTCCTAATTGGCTAGGGCCTAGACCCATTATAGTTGATAAAACTGATGATGAAATAAGGAATATTGTAGAAGATGGGCTTAAAGAAGTAAAATATGCAAAAGGTATGAATAATCATATGGGCTCTAAGATTATGAAAGATAAAAGGATTATGACAGAAGTTTTAAAAATAGCTAAGGAAAATAATCTGTTTTTTCTAGATAGTTTAACTGGAGATTATACTGTAGCAAATGAAATATCTCATGAATTGGGAGTTGTATATTTTAGTAGAGATGTATTTTTAGACAATTCTAAGAATAAAAATGAAATAAAAAAGGCTATGGAGAAACTTGCATATATAGCCTTAAAAAAAGGATATTCTATTGGAATAGGCCATGTAGGAGGTCAAGGAGGGAAGGCTACTATTGAAGTTATAGAAGAGATGAAAGAAGAATTAAAAGCAAAAGGAATAGAATTTGTATATTTATCAGAGTTGAAAGATGTGATATAATGCTTGTACAAAGTATTAGGGGGGATGGATATGACCAACGAAGAATTCCAAAGGATAGTATTAGAGGAGTTAAGAGCATTAAGAGAAGATGTAGTCGGTTTAAAAGAAGATGTAGGTGGCTTAAAAGGAGATGTAGGTGGCTTAAAAGGAGATGTAAGTAATTTAAAAGAAGGACAGAGAACATTAGAAGAAGGACAAACCAGATTAGAAGAGGGACAAAGAACATTAGAAGAGGGACAAACCAGATTAGAAATAAGGCAGGGTAAATTAGAATTAAGACAGAGTTCAATGGAAAAAGACATAAAAGAAATAAAGAATGTTCAAAAATTCATGTGGGACGACATAAAGAAATTAGACAATAGACTTGGAAAACAAGAAGAAAAGGTAAGGAGATTATATAAATAAAAAGGAACTTTTAAAGTTCCTTTTTATTACCATTCTATTAAAATCTTTGAACTATCAATAGATGCTAAGTCCTTAGTACCTGTAAGTATCATAGTTTGATATAGTTCATTTTTCATATTGTTTAAAACCAATGAGACTCCTTCTTCATATCCACCAAAAGCACCAACAATAATAGGTCTACCGATTAGTACTCCATCAGCACCTAGTGCAATCATTTTAAACACATCAACTCCTGTACGAATACCTCCATCAACAAGTATCATGACTTTTCCTTTCACAGATTTACTTATTTCAGGTAGTACTTTTGCAGTAGATTCACAATGGTCCAATACCCTGCCACCATGATTTGAAACTACTATAGCTTTTGCTCCAACTTCTGCGGCTAATTCAGCTTCTTCTACAGTCATTATTCCCTTAAGAATAAAAGGTAATTTAGTTGAAGATACTATTTGTTTTAATTCTTCTACAGTTTTTGGTCCAACAGGTTGATTTTTTAGTGCCATAGTTACTAACCCAGCTCCATCAATATCCATTCCTACAGCCAATGAATTTATACTTTCAGCACTTTTTACATTTTTGATAACATGACTGTTTTCCCTAGGTTTTATTATAGGGACTCCTTTACCATCTACCTTTTTTAATGCACTAATGCCTTCTTCATATAATGATAAATCTGCGGAATCACCAGTCATAGCTATGGTACCTGCTGCTAAACTACCATTTATTACACTATTTATATATTCCCTTTCTGTCAAAGCTCCTCCCATATTAAAAACAGTACCAGTTATAGGTGCAACTATTATTGGAAAGTCTAAAATTGTATCAAAAAAGTTGAATTTTAAATCTGGATTTTTTGCGTTATGGATTGTTTTTAATTTCAATTTAATCTTACTTAAATCTTCTACATTACTTTTAAAAGTAGAACCTGTTAGCGAACCACCCATACCAGGAACTTCTCCAGCACAGGCTACACCATTGCACACAGGACAGACTCTACAGTAGCCCTTCATTTTCTCCCTTGCTACAGTTCTAACTTCTTTCAAATCCATATTAACACCTCTTTTATTAACTTTATATATTCCTTATATTTCGATTATATATTATAATTATATCATTTCAAATAAAAAAACCTTATTTGCAGTATTTTTGTTTTAATGGTCGTTATATTAATAGATATGTTTTTTATAATAATTACATCAGAGGTGGATAATATGACAAATAATAAAACAATATATATTTTACTTACTTATAGTGGTTCTTTACTTTCTAAATGTATTTATGTATATACAAAAGAACCTTATACTCATGTTTCAATTGCATTAGATAGTAGTCTCAAGGAACTCTACAGCTTTGGAAGATTACATCCTTCAAATCCTATATTTGCTGGATTTGTCAAAGAAGATATAATAAATGGTACTTATGCTAGGTTTCCAAAAACAAGATGTGCATTATATTCACTAGAGATAAGCGATTTTCAATATTATAGGTTAAAAAAAGAACTATATAAATTTAAACAAAATGGCGATAAATATGGCTATAATCTATTAGGATTATTTGGAGTAGTATTAAATGTTCCAATACAAAGAAGATATAATTATTTTTGTTCTCAATTTGTAGCTACACTATTAGATAATAGTGGCATAAATATGTTCCACAAACCTAATGGTTTAGTATCTCCTAGGGACTTTAGGGAATGTAGAAAATTAAAACTAATATATGAAGGTATGTTAAGGAGTTACAGTAGTGATTTAGAATTATGTAATGAATTTTCATAAAAGTTTGCAGTACTTTTCTTTTTACTTACGTTACTATTAGTAGACAGAAAGGAGGGGAGGTATGACTGAGGATAATGTTTTAATAAAAGAGACACTTACAGGTAGTGAAATAGCTTTTGCCAAGATAGTAGATAGATATAAGGGATATGTATTTGCTATTATATTAAATTTTATTAAGGATTATGATGAAGCAGAAAATGTGGCTCAAGAAGTATTTTTACAAATTTATATCTCCCTTCCCAATTATAAATTTGATAATTTTAAAGGATGGATTGGAAAAATTGCAGCTAATAAGTCTATAGACTGGAAGAGGAAAAAGATGAGTAAATTCAAAGAAGAAACCATGGAGAATGCTGAATATATCATAGATAGTCAAGAATCAAACTACTGTGAAACTCCAGAATATAAGTTGATTGAAAAAGAAAATAGAGAGTTAATATTAAAATTATGTAAAAGCATATCTCCAATATATAGAGATACTATCATGAAGTTTTATTTTGAAGAAAAAACTTATGAACAAATAGCTAAAGAAGAAGGCACTACCACTAAGACAATAGCTTCTAGGCTCTATAGAGGACGAAATATGTTAAAGGAGAAATGGAGGGAAGAAAATGAAACATTATGATTATATGGAATGGTTTTTTTATAAGGAAAAAAATATTTCTGATAAAAAGTATAGAGAAATGGAAGAGCATCTTTATAATTGTGATGAATGTATGAATACTTTTCTTTCTCTCGTAGACAATGAAGAAATATATAGAGCTGAAGAGACGATTTCATCAGATTTTACTAAAAATGTTATAGGTAATATTCAAAAAGTAAAATATAAGCCAAAAACAAAGATACATTATGAGGCAACATCATTTATGAGTGGATTTGGCTATTATGTAGCAGCTGCAGCAGTAGTTATAATGCTGACATGGAGTGGATTCTTTAGTGGATTAGTTGACGTGGTACCCAAAATTGCAGAGACCACTATTGAAGAAGAGATAACAAACAAACCCAATATTATTTTTAGCTTGTCAGAAAAAATAGTCAATAGGACTTCAAGTTTTATAAATGATTTTGAAATATACAATGGTAAGGAGGAGTGAAAATGAAGGAAAAGAGTAAATTTGTAAGTTTTCTATTATCTTTTGTCCCTGGATTATCACATTTATATCTAGGTTTTAGCGATAGAGGTGCAATATTTTTAGTAGTATTCTTTGCATTAGTATTTGGAGTAGCTGGATTGACCGTATTGACAAATGATCAAGCATTTATTGCAATACTCGCTTTTACTTTGCCAATACTTTGGCTTATTGCATTAATAGATGCCTCTTCTATGAGGAAAAAGGCTATCTATAATGAGAACAATCCTTTAGGAAATGCAATGAGTGAAGAGGACAGGGAAGAGCTGAAAAAGTCAAATAAAAAGACCATAGCAATGACCTTGTCTATAATACCAGGTGTTGGTCATATGTATTTAGGCCATCAGAAAAAAGGTTTAGTTATAATGGGTGCATTTTTCTTTACAGTATTTTTCATGGGATGGTTGAACTTAAGTTTCTTTCTATTTATATTACCTTTAATATGGTTTTATAGTTTTTTCGATGTACTACATTCTGTTAATGGGAAAAACATAGATGAAGAAGAGATCTCATTTGTATTGCCTAAAATTAAGCCAGAATGGATAGGTTGGACACTTATTGGATTAGGTTTACTTGTTATTATAGAACGTATACTTTATCCAATGCTATCTTATGAAATACGAAACTACATCCAAACATCAATAGTATCAATTATATTTATCATTGGTGGTATTAAGATACTTCAAAAGAATAAAAATACTAATGCTAAAGATTTTGATGAATCAGATGAGGATGGTGAAGAAATATGAAACAAAGAAGAGTAGGAACTATTTCCATGGCAATTGTTTTAATTGCTGTGGGAATTATAATGTTAATTTCACAAATAAATGATGTATCAGCTGTAAAAATATCAATGAAGTTTTGGCCTGCAGTATTATTTTTGCTTGGTGGAGAAATACTTTGGTACAGTTATAAATATAATGACGAAGATATAAAAATAAAATATGATGTTTTTAGTGTATTTATTGTACTTTTGATAGTTGGTATAAATTTATGTTTTTATGGATTGATGGAAACAGGGTTAATGTCTAGAATAACTTCTAAAGTTTCATCTCAGACATATACTTATAAAATTCCATATAAGGAAGTTGAATTAGGTAATGAAATTGAAAAAATAGTTATAAATTCACCTAGTGGTACCAATCTAACTATTAGAACTGAAGGGAGTAACAAAATAGTTTCCTCAAACTCTATAAATGTTATAGCAGATAGGGAAGAAAAAGCTAAGGAATTTTTAAATAATGAGTATATCATTACCAATGTATCTGACAATATTATGTATATCTCATTTATGGATAGATCTAATTACGATGATAGTATTTATTATGCGCATCCTTATGATTATGAACTTATATTGCCAGAGAACAAAAAGGTTGAAATCAATGGTGGAGATAATTTGAAGTTAATAACTAGCAGTATTAAAAGTGATTGGGTTATAGACAATGTGAATAGAATAAGATTAAGAATGGGAAAAGATTTAAATGTAAAAGTAAAAACCCTTGTAGACAGCAGAGATATGTTACGAGGAAATGCTAAATGGAATATTGCTGAACAGCAAAATGGCGAAGAAATAGTAAATGTTACAGGAGAGTTAATGTATGGTGATGGAAAGAACAGCATTAATATTCTTAATTCTGGAGAAATAGTTGTAGATGAGCTATAAAGTGAGTCAAGGGACAGCCCCTTGACTCACTAGTTTTTTGGTATAATATTTTAATTAATCAACATAATATAGAAAAAGAAGTCGCTTTCTGTTATTATAAAGTTAAAGAATATGTAGGGAGATGTATTGAATATGGACAGAATAGATGGAAGACAGTATGATGAACTTAGGAAAATTAATATTACTAGGAATTATTTAAAACATCCTGATGGCTCAGTTCTCATGGAAATGGGAGAGACAAAAGTAATATGTACTGCTATGATAGATGATAGAATTCCACCTTTTTTAAAGGGGTCTAATACAGGATGGATAACTGCTGAGTACTCTATGTTACCAGGGTCAACTATTAATAGAAAAGTAAGGGATTCTTCAAGGGGGAAGGTAGAGGGAAGATCACAAGAGATTCAAAGACTTATTGGGAGATCTTTAAGATCAGTTGTAGATTTAAGTGTTATAGGAGAAAGAACTATTTGGATTGATTGTGATGTAATTCAAGCAGATGGAGGGACTAGAACAGCTTCTATTACTGGAGCTTTTGTGGCTCTTATTGATGCTTTAAATAAATTGTATACTAGAGGAGATATTCCATATATTCCAGTGTCAAATTTTATTTCAGCTGTTAGTGTAGGAATAGTAGGTAGTGTTCCTATACTAGACTTATGTTATGAAGAAGATTATAAAGCAGAAGTAGACATGAATATTGTTATGACTGATAATGGAAGATTTGTTGAAATACAAGGGACTGGTGAAGAAAGTACTTTTTCCTTAGAAGAATTAAGTGAACTAATATCACTAGCACAAAATGGAAACACAAAGCTAATTTCTATACAAAAAGAAATACTAGGAGAAACTGGAGAATTAGTAGTTAAAAAAATAGATGTAGAGGAGAAATCAGATGATGAATAGGAAACTAATTCTATCAACTGGAAATATTCATAAGATAGCAGAAATAAAAGATATTTTAGAAGGGTTGCCAATTGAAATCTATTCAAAAGAAGATTTGGGATTAGATGATTTAGAAGTTGATGAAGATGGAGAAACTTTGGAAGAAAACGCCATAAAAAAGGCTTTGGCAATATCAGAAAAAACCGATGGCATTGTAATTGCGGATGATACAGGACTGTTTGTTGATAAGCTAGATGGTAGACCAGGCGTGTATTCTTCAAGGTATTCTGGAGAAGGTGCTACTTATGAAGATAATAACAAAAAGCTACTCAAAGAACTAAAAGGGGTTCCTATAGAAGAGAGAATGGCTACTTTTAAAACTGTTATTGCAATAGTTACTGAAGATAAAATTGTAACAACTGTATATGGTGAGTGCAAAGGTAATATTGGGTTTGAGCCAAAGGGAGAAAAGGGTTTTGGATATGATCCATTATTTATTGTAGATGGCTACGGAAAAACTTTTGCAGAATTAGGTGAGGAAATAAAGAATAAAATAAGTCATAGGGCAAGGGCAATGGAAGAATTAAAAAAACAGATTAAAAAGCTATTAAAGGATGATTGTAGTGAGAATATTTGTAGTAAGTGATACTCATGGCAGGATAAATGAATTCGTTAGATATGCCAAAAAATTAGAAAAACCAGATTTAATAATACATTTAGGTGACAATGTAGAAGATGCTTATCAAATAGAAAAAGAGATGAAAGTTGATACAGTGGTTATAAGAGGTAATTGTGATTTTGTATCAAATAATATTGAATCTGAAAAATTGTTAAAGATAAAAGATAAGAGAATTTTTATAACTCATGGAAACAAGTATAATGTAAAATACGGTTTTTCAAGGCTTTTATATAAGGCTGAGGAAGTTGAGGCAGATATGGTTTTATTTGGTCATACACATATTCCATTTATAGAAAGTGAAAAGTATGGTACAATAATAATGAATCCAGGTAGTCCCGCTTTACCCAGAGGCTCAAGTGGTTATAGCTTCGGGATAATTGATATAGGAGAAAAAATTAAAGCAAAAATTGTAGAATTTTAAAAAAAGCTATTGACATTGTATTTGGTATCTGCTATAATTTTAAATTGTTAGCGGAAGCTGCTTGGAAGTTAGCTACGAATTGTCTGCGGGTGTAGCTCAGTGGTAGAGCACTGGCTTCCCAAGCCAGCTACGAGGGTTCGATTCCCTTCACCCGCTCCAGTAGTTCAGTTTATAGGACATATATATGAAAGTCTTTAGAGCTTCAGGAACCGTGCACCTATAGCTCAGTTGGATAGAGCAACGGACTTCTAATCCGTGTGCCGGGGGTTCGAATCCTCCTAGGTGCACCACTTTTATGCATGGTGGATATGGCCTAGTTGGTTAGGGCGCCAGATTGTGGCTCTGGAGGTCGTGGGTTCGAATCCCACTATCCACCCCATACATGACCTATTAGCTCAGGCGGTAGAGCACCTGACTTTTAATCAGGGTGTCCGGCGTTCGAGTCGCCGATAGGTCACCAATATGCGGGAATGGCGGAATTGGCAGACGCGCTAGACTTAGGATCTAGTGTCTTTGACGTGGGGGTTCAAGTCCTCTTTCCCGCACCAAAACAAAAATTGGCTTCAGCCAATTTTTTTTTATACCAATATATCTTGAAAGGGAAATTATCATGAAAACAAAGATAATAATATTTATTTTATTAATATCAATTTTAGTTATGTATTTTATCATTGAGATAAAATGCTTTAAAATAAATAATGTTGTTTTAAATAGTGATAAATTAACTGAAGATATAAATATAGTTCAAATAACAGATTTTCATGACAATAGATATATAAACAGTAAAAAACTAATTGAAGAAATTGGAAGGATCAATCCTGACTTTATTTTTTTAACAGGGGATATAATAGATGCTAAGACAGAGGATACTAGATATACTTTAGAATTAATAGAGGAATTAACAAACATTACTAATAGGATATATTTCGTATGGGGAAATCATGAGCATAGAAATCTTAAAGGAGAAGAATTTGTTAATAATCTTGAAAAAACAGGTGTTAATGTTTTAAATAATGAAAATGTAAGTGTAAAATTAAATGAGGATGAAATAAATATTTCAGGAGTAGATTTTTATTTAGATAAATCTGATTATGAAAAAGCATTACAAGGATTAAATGAAAAAAACTATACTATACTTTTATCACATTCTCCAAATAGACCACTATATTATAGTAGTGGAGTAGAAGATTTAATACTCGCAGGTCATACCCATGGTGGTCAAATAAGACTTCCAATAATAGGACCTATAGTAGCTCCGGGTCAAGGTTATTTCCCTAAGTATGATAAGGGAATATTTCAATTAGAAAATGGAGTTTTGTATATAGACAGTGGTCTTGGAAATAGCGTACTTCCTATTAGATTTTTAAACAGAGTACAAATAAGCAATATTAAAATAAGTCCTAGTTAAATTCAATGTTATAGGATATAATATATATTGTAAATAAAAAAGTGCACCCTTAGCTCAGTTGGATAGAGTCGCTGACTTCGAATCAGTTGGTCGGGGGTTCGAGTCCCTCAGGGTGCGCCAAAAAATTATGACAGGGAATGTTTCTCTGTCATAATTTTTTTATAATCAAATTGTTATATTTAGTAATAACCTGATTAAGCTCTTGACTAGCTTTAATTATTTCAGGATCTTGCAAATTAAAATCCTTTGTTTCAATTAACTCATTTAAATTTTGCTTCAACTTATCTATGTCTTTAATCAATTCATCTATCTCAGACAATTCTAACACCTCCTAATAAATAGGATGCTTTAAACAAAGAAAAATATACTAAATAACAAAACTCCCTTGTACTAAATATTTAGTACAAGGGAGTTTTGTTATTTTACTTCTATTATTTTAACAGCTTTTAGCCTAGCGATATCACTCCAATTATCTGCTGTAGCTATTTCAATTCTAGACAAGTCAGCTTTAACTTTTTTCAAATCACTATCTATTGCAATATGTCTATCTGCATTATTTGCTTCCATCAAATCTAATTTTTCTTCTAATTTATCAAACCTATCATTAGTTTCTTGTCTAAAACCATTTAAGTCATTTTTAACATTCCTTACTTCATTTTCAACATTATTAAACCTATCATTAGTCTCTTCTCTGAAATTATTTAAGTCATTTTTAACATTCCTTACTTCATTTTCAACATTGTTAAACCTATCATTAGTTTCTTCTCTGAAATCATTTAGTTTTGTTCTTACTGAACTAATATCACCTTTTAATTCTTTTTTAGTATCCTGTAGTTCCAAATAAACTTTTTCCAATAAATCATAAAGTTTATCTTCGTTATTCACATTTTCACCTCCGTTTTTATGAAATTAATTTAGCCGTTCTAAAAATGTTTTAATATAATTATATATTAAAATGTAACATAAGTATACTATATATTTAAGCCAAAGGAACGTTATTGTGACAGGTTAAATAATGTTACTTTTTTCCCTGTAGCTGAATAGAATATACAAAGGGGGAATTGGCTAAATGTTAAGAAATACATTAAAGAGAATAGGAACAATTGTTATTATTTTTTTGTTGTTTTTAAATACTTGTTATGCAGAAAATATAAAAAATGAGGAAGTTTTAAGAGACTATGTAAGCAAAGGATTTAATGAGAAACAGCTAGAGCAAAGATACGCACTATTAAGATTTCAAGCAGAAAACAATATAATTGTAAATGTAACTATTGGAGAGGATACAGAAAAGGCACTAATAGAAACAGAAAAAGTGATTTTAGACACAATCCCAGAAGAGATGAGGGAACTGGAATGGTTTATTGTTATTAACAAGACTAAGAAAATATTAACAGTGTATAACAAGGGCGAGGTATATAAGAAATATCCAGTAGCTCTTGGAAAATCTAAAACTCCCACTCCAGATTACAAGTTTACTATAATTAATAAGGCAAAGAATCCATGTTGGGGTGGAATGGGTGGTAAATATAGACCTGTAAAAGGTGGAGCACCTAACAATCCATTAGGCAAAAGGTGGTTAGGACTTTCTACTGAAAAATATAGAGGCTATGGAATACATGGTAACTCATCTCCTTACTCTATTGGTCAATATGTATCCCATGGTTGTATAAGAATGATAAATGAGGATGTAGAGGAATTATATGAATATATACCTGTAAAAACAAAAGTATGGATTGGAACAGAGGAAGTACTCAAAGAATGGGGTATTGAGCAATTTATCCAATATGAAGAAATAGAAAAACTTTGTGAATCAAGTGAGTCAGGGGACTGTTCAAACCGTCCCCTGACTCAAAAATTTGTTGTCATAATGGAGTGTTAGCTTAAATATTATTTATATATAGGATTAAAAGGAGTGAGTGATGTGTATGACAATTTTATGTCTTTAGAGATACTTAGTACCTTTGCAGGAATTGTAGCAGCTACTAGTATTATTGTTCAATTTAGTAAGAGCGTTATAAAAAAGAACTTTGGAGATAGTTTTGTTAGACTTTATACATTCATAATTGCACTTATTTTAAATTTTGTATTTGCAAAAACTGGTTCTGGGATTCAAGGAATAATACTTACTATAATAAATGCACTTATGGTTACTTTTGCTGCTATGGGTGGTTATGAAGTATTTTCAGATCCTATGGCACAAAAACAAAGAGTGAAGAGTAAATATTGAAATCGAGGCTAGGCCTCGATTTCTTTTGGGTCGTTAGCATCTACCACAAGGTAAAAAGCAGAATAGTATTACTAGAAGTAAGAAGAAGAAAAGTAATGAATCGTCAAAGCAGCCACCGAATAATCCACATTGTTTATCTGCCATTTTAAACACCTCCTAGGAGAATATGGGATTTTGTTCCCATTATAAAATATGCTAAAAACAAAAAAAGTGTTAATGTATATAAGTTATTTTGAATAATTAAATTAAACATGGAATATATTTTATTATCGATATGAAATAGGAGTGTTGTAAATGAGACATATGACTATAGTTGATTACAATGATGGTTTAGACCTTGAAGACAAAGTATATAATTGGATAGAAGATAATGAAGAAGAGATATTGGAGGTAATTGATGTAGAGTTTGAAAACAGAGGAAATATCTATTTTGCAATTATTACCTACGAAGAAAGAACAAATTAAAAAATCCTTGGTATTGATTAAAGGTCAATATCAAGGATTTTTTTCTCTAATTTAGTTGACAAAGGGACAATCTTAGTGTACCATATAAATGGTACACTAAGACAATGAAGTTAATATGGAGGTGAGAAAGTGGAATTTGATGATAAACTTCCTATATATACACAGATTATGAATTATTTAAAGAAAAAGATGGTTTCAGGAGATATAAGTGGGGGTGATAAATTGCCATCTGTAAGAGAGTTGTCAACAGAGTTAAAGGTAAATCCAAATACCGTTCAGAGATCCTATCAGGAGTTGGAGAGAGAGAGTTTAGTATATACTCAAAGAGGTATGGGTACATTTGTTACAGAAGATAAAAAAAATATTGTGGAATTGAAAAAACTTATGGCAGTTGAGATTATAAATGGTTTTATTGAAGAAATGAGATCTTTAGGATTTGATGATGGTGAAATAATTGAAATTGTATCAGATAAGATTAATAAGGAGGCTTAAAAATGGGTAGTTTAGTTGAAATAAAAGGTTTATCAAAGAGTTATTTAAATAAAAAAGCCCTTAAAAATTTAAACCTAAATATTGAAGATGGTAGGGTAGTAGGGATACTAGGGCCTAATGGTAGTGGGAAAACCACCCTTATAAAAATACTTACTGGACTTTTGAGACAATCAAGTGGAGAAGTACGAGTTGATGGGAAAAAGGTAGGTGTAGAAACAAAAGCAATAGTATCATATTTACCAGATAGAAACTTTTTATACAAATGGATGACTATAGATGATGCTTTTAAATTTTATAGTGATTTTTATTCTGACTTCGATGAGAAGAGGGGAGAAGAACTACTTAAATTTATGAAGCTTGAAAGGAATATGAAAATTAATTCTCTATCAAAAGGTATGACAGAGAAACTAAACTTAACATTAGTATTAGCAAGAAAAGCAAAGCTTTATATATTAGATGAGCCAATTGCAGGAGTTGATCCAGTAGCAAGAGATAAGATACTAGATGCAATAATTTCAAACTATAACCAAGATAGTTCTATGATTATAACTACACATTTGGTTAGAGATATGGAAAATGTATTTGATGATGTAGTATTTTTAAGAGAAGGAGAAGTAATATTACAAGGAAATGCAGAAAGTTTAAGAGAAGAAAAACATATGAGTATAGATGAATTATATAAAGAAGTATTTGAAGAATAGGAGGGTAAGACATGGGTAAATATATGAAATATGAGATTAAAGGAAGTTATAAGTTTATATTGGGAGTTTTAGCAATTGTACTAATACTTACTACAGCATTATACAGTTATACATTTAGAAGACAAACAACAGAAGCAATGATGCCAAATGCAGCTTTTACAGGAATAGCTATACTTATAATGCTTGGTGCATTATTTGCAGAATTTCTATATATAGTTGATTCTTTTAGGAAAGAACTATACGAAGACAGAGGATATTTAACTTTTACACTGCCACTTACTGGAAATCAAATACTAGGCTCTAAATTATTGGTAGCGATTATGTGGTTTATATTATTAGGAGCTGTAGTTTTTTTATTCAATGGGTTTATGATTTCTAGATTTATAGAATTTGATGTTAGTCTTGATGATTTATTTCCAAGTTTAGATTTTATTATTAATATTACTATCACATTTATTAGTGGTGTAGTTACTTTGATACTTATTTATTTTTCAATGGCTTTAAGTAGAGTTACATTTAGAAATAAAAAAGTTGGTGGATTGTGGTTTGTAGTATTTTTAGTATTAAATGCTCTAGTTGGATATGCTACTATAAAAATAATAGGAGCTTTTCCATACTATTTAGATTTAAAGGCTTTCAAAGTAGTTAGCTATAATCATATATTAATTAATGGAATGAATACTATATCTGGTTTCTTTAGGAGCTTTGATAAAGGAGGTATGGCTATTACAGCTGGAGGAACCACATTTATTAACTTAGTAGCTTTTGTATTTACCTTAATTATAGGAGTAGTATCTTTCTTGAGCACAGGATATTTAATTGAAAATAAAATTGATTTATAAAAAATAGCCCTATAAGGGACTCTTAATTAGGGATTTATTTCCTTAATATTTAATCGGCATGAAGGTATTGACCTTTGTGCCGATTTTTATATGTTAATTTTCCCTATAAAGTTCCAGTAAATCCAAATAGTTTGTTTCTTTAATCTTGTGCCTGGAACTTTTTCTGATTGTTCTACATAAATCTTATCTACAAATGTTCTTATTATTTCTGGATCAAGTTCTTTAATATCTGTGTATTTTTTTACCAGTCTAAGAAATGATTCCACATTAAGTTCTTCTTCCTGTGATTTTGTAATAGTTTCTTCAAGTTCGGCTATTCTTTTTTGAAGTAAATTTTCTTCTTTGTCATAAGACTTTGATAGTTTTTCAAATCTTTGGTCAGATATTTTACCCTCAAGATTATCCTTATAAAGTTTCTGGACTATTGTATCAAGCTTTTTTATTCTCAGCCTTGCTTCATCAAGTTCTCTTTTCTTACTTCTTAATAGTTGATTTAACTCACTGGTTTTCTTCTTTAAAACTAAATCGACAAACTCATCTTCATGGTCTTTTGCAAAGGAAGTAACTTTTCTAATTTCTCTAAGAATAATTTCTTCAACTTGAATATTCTTTATTTGGTGTGAAGTACATTTGCCTTTTTGCTTCCTATAGGATGCACAAACGAAGTATTCTTTATCGTGAGACCAGCCTTTACCTCTTACTTGATATAATTTTGCTCCACAATCTGTACAGTAGAGCATACCTGAAAGAGTAGGCATTTCTCCTAAGTTGTTGCGAACTCTCCTTGTCTTTCTTATTCTTCTAACAATATCAAAGGTTTCCTCATCAATAATCGTCTCATGGACATTATCAAAGATAGCCCATTCAGATTTTGGATTGTCTATACTTTTCTTCGTTTTGTAAGACTTTCTTTTAGTCCTAAAATTTATAACTTTTCCAAGATATTCTTCTCTATCCAATATAGTAGCTATGGTAGCAGGATTCCAATTACCTTTAATTTCTGGTGTTTCAGTAGGAAAGTTAATACCCATGGACTTGAAATGTTCGGAAGGTGTAGGAATATTTCTTTCCTTTAGTTCACTTGCAATTTGACTTGGACCATATCCTTTAATGCAAAGATTAAAAATCAACTTTACAGTTTCTGCTGCAACTTCATCAACTATCCACTTATTCTTGTCTTCCTTATCCTTTAAATAGCCATAAGGTGGATTAGTTGTCAGTGGTTTTCCACTTTGACCTTTGGCCTTAAAAACAGCCTTTATCTTTTTACTTGTGTCCTTTGCGTAGAATTCGTTGAAGATATTAATAAAGGGTGTAAGGTCATTTTCTACTTGGTTATTTGAATCCACACCATTATTAATGGCAATGAATCGTATATCATTTTCTGGGAATAAGACTTCTGTATAAAAACCTACTTTTAGATAATCCCTACCAAGCCTAGACATATCTTTTACAATAATATTCTCAACTTTCCCGTCTTCAATTAAGGCATTTAGTTTATTCCAAGAAGGTCTGTCAAAGTTCGTTCCTGAATAACCATCATCTACAAAGAACTCTAAGTTTTTAAATCCCATATCCAGAGCATATTTTTCTAAAATATCCTTTTGATTTCTTATTGAGTTACTTTCACCTTGAAGTTTATCATCTCTTGAAAGCCTACAGTATAGGGCTGTAATCTTTTCATTAGCTGAAAAGTAAGAAGACTGTCTATTTAATTGTTCCATATTTTCCTCCTTATATAATGTATTTAGGTTGTTAAAGGTAACCTATAATCCTTTATCGACTAAGTATTATTCAGTTTTACTGTATAATATTGTTATTAGATAGAGTGTACTCGTTTCCTCCTTGAGATTTAATCTCGTACTTGAAAGAGTGAGTCCTCTAATCTTTTAACTGTTTACGAATAAGTTAGATGTTGACTCTTTTAGGGTACTTCGGATTTACCATAAGGCAGTAACGTTATTAGATTTTGAGGTGTGTAAATGATAAAATGAAAATACACAAAAATTAGAATCTCAAAATGCACAGATTTGTACATTTTTCTAGTATAATATTTCTAAAATGATTGGAGGGATATTATGCGGAAAGATGTATTAAAT
>Ga0129309_1000092_pt1 | contig 77850 bp, 61 predicted proteins | sample L1105metagenome_FD_94439 | JGI IMG/M metagenome (GOLD analysis project Ga0129309, IMG submission 94439) | Ring-tailed lemur group fecal microbial communities from Wisconsin, USA - L1105 metagenome | ecosystem: Host-associated > Mammals > Digestive system > Large intestine > Fecal | place: USA...
ATTCTACCACGGGGAGAGAAATCACTATGGATTTTTTACTCAAGTGTCCAACTTGATTTTACAATCAACCAAAAACTGGAAATGTAACCGCTCGTGTAACTGGCTCATGATATACTGCCAGTGTAATCAGGAAGGGAGGTGGACACTGGTGCAAGGCAGAGCCTGGGGCAATGAGTTCCGGACGACGACTGTCTGCGTGGACGAGTATGACGGTCAGGTACCGAAGGGACGGCTGTATAATCCCTATTGGGGCGTGGCGCCGTTCAACAGCTTGATGGAGCTTTTGCTGAAAATGGAAGAGCTGCTGGACAAAATGAATTTCCCCCAGTCTTTTACGGAGCCCCGCAGCTTTTCACAGCCGCAGGAGAGTCTGACGCACGCACCGCCTAAGGGCGAGATGCAAAGCGGGAAATGCGGCACTTTCGCGGTGCGGGTCTATTTCCGCCAAAACGCCAGTTGGCAGGGGTCCGTGTCCTGGCTGGAAGGAGGCCGGGAAGAGCGGTTTCGCAGTGTGCTGGAGCTGGCGTTTTTGCTGAACAGCGCATTGAGCGGCGAGGAGCCCCCCAAAAAAGCGAAGCGGACGTCTGCTTAGACGTCGTGCGCAGCATGACGGAATGAGGAACGTATACCCAGCACGGCGGAGCCGTGCGCAGCAGAGATGACTGAAACGGCAAACCGGCGGGAAACCCCGGGACGCAAAGCCAGGGAGCTAAAGCGGAAACGCCAGGCCAGCCCGGCTGCCAGACTTTTCGTCTCGATTCAGAAAGGAGAGAACGAAAACATGGCAAACAAAACACGACTTAAACACATGGGAAGAAGGGGACTGTCCTTTTTCCTGGCGCTGGTGATGTGCATCAGCCTGGTGCAGATCACGGCGTTTGCGGGCAATGAAACGCATAGCAGCGCAGAACAGATCAAGCCGGCTGAAACTGCAGGCAAGTATCTGTATGCCACCTTTGACGAAAATGGCAATCAACTCAGTGCGGAATCCGACAGCGCTACCAAGGTGACCAGCGACGGAGTTGAATTGACAAAACGTATCGAGGGAACAGCGAACGAGAATGAGTTCAAAATCACTTTGGAAGTCAAGACCAAGGAGGATTTGACAGAGTTCACGGATATCGGCGGAGCCAACGTGGTTCTGGTATTCGATGTGTCGACCAGTATGGATTTTACGACGGATGGTAAAAAGCCGGGAGCTTTCGGATGGAAATTGAAAAACACCCGGTGGACTGCCCTGAAGGAAGCGGCTTCCTCCTTCATTGATTCCCTGATGCCTGAGGGGAATACCAAGAACCAGGTGTCTATCGTGGCCTATGGTGGCAGCAACACTGATCGTCAGAACCAATATTACTCTGGCCCGAACTGGGTGGTCCTGCAGGACTGGACGTCCAGTGGTGAGACGGCAAAAGCCAGCTATAATAGCTATGATGTCGTTTGCCAGGATAATGTGAGCAAAAGCGGAGTGACCAACGATACCAGCCTTCGGAAGGCAAAGTTTGAAGATCCCGATACACAATATGGCGCAACGAATTGCCAGGCTGGATTTATCGGCGCGAAGTCCCAGATGGATGCCTTGAAAAACAGCAATGCAGCGGCTTATCGTGAGAATGGAAATTATGTGATTTTCATGTCTGACGGCGCGGCGAATAGAAGCTATAATGATAGCGGCGAAATCTCCAGCCAAAATGCCGCAAGCAGAGCGCAGACAGCAGCTGCCAATTTGAAGAAAGATCACTCGGATTTGACGCTCTATACGATCGGCTTCGGTACAGAGAAGTTGAAGGATGACGAAATAGCAACGGCCCGGAAAGTCCTTTGGGATCAGACGACCGCACGGAATAACCGAGAGTATTTCAATTATAATCCAGCAGTTGATCAGTTCTTTTCTGCGGATATGAGCGATCAGCTGAAAATCGTATTTGAAAATATCGTCAAGCGCATCCAGGTTGCCACGGAAGCTTGGACGGTAACAGATCCCTTGTCTCAGTGGATGAATAAAGACCAGGAAGCTGTTGGAATCGAAGCGGATGCGGCATATGGATATGACAGCGCGGCTGGCGAAATCAAGTGGGATTTGCGTAAGGATTTCACTTTTAGGACTTCGACTGAAACAAAAACTGATGGCAATACCACTGTAAAAACGACTTATTATATTTACTCCCGTTCTTACACGGTGAAGCTTGATAACATCAAGTGCGCACCGAATACCTATTATTTGACCAATGGTGCCACGGAACTTGTCTATGCGTTGCATGACAGCAACGGCGAACTGGATACAGAGGTTCGCCATGCCTATTTCAATGTACCCCAGGTGAAGAGCCTGTTCGCGAACTTGGCGTTCGACAAGGTGGCATATCACGATGCAAGTGAAAATCTGGAAGCCGCCTTCACCCTGACCCACGACAGCGGCTGCCCCTGCGGTGTGGAGAGCAGCAAGAGCTATACCTCTGAATATAAGAACAGCAAGGTCACCTTTGAGAACATCCCCTCCGGCCACAAGTATGTGCTGGAAGAAGTGACTGCTCCCACGGGGTATGTGAAGCTTGATAAGACGTATCCCGTCACCGTGGCCTGGGGCCAGCTGACTGTGGGCGGCACGGACGAGATGTTTGATGGCTCTGCGTTCAAGAACAAGGCCGATCCCCAGAAGAAGGACCTGGTCATCACCAAGAACTGGCTGCCGACCGGCACAAAAGCGCCGGTTAGTGAGCTTGCGGTCACGGTGACCGGCTCTGTGGATGGAGTGGCGAAGTCGGAATACACCTATCCTGTTACGCTGACGGGTTCTGGCTGGAAGAAGACCATTTCTGTTCCCACTGTGGACCAGGCCACCGGTAAGCCGATCACCTATGCCGTGGCAGAAGCGACTGACGACGCTTACAAGTTGATCAGCAATTCCGGTGTGAGCACAGATAACGGAAAACTGGTGGTCACGTTGGAGAACCAGATCACCGACACCAAAACGATCACGATCAAGAAGGACTGGGGTGACCAGCCTGCGGAGAACCGCACCAGCGTCACAGTCGGCCTCTTTGTCAATGGAACTTGGAAAGAGGACATTACGCTGAACAGCGGAAACAGCTGGACTGTGGAAAAAACGGTCGATAACTATTCCAGAGACCAGAAGCTCACTTACACTGTGCAGGAAAAGGATAAGAACGGCGCGTACCACGATTCCGGCGAGGTTATGCTTGGAAACGATAAATCCTATCTGGTCACAGTGAACCAGAATGGAAATGTCTATACCGTGACCAATATGCCCAAGCAGGCTTACACGGAAAGCATTTTCGGCACCAAGACCTGGGTGGACGGCGACGGTACCAGCGGAACGCGGCCCGTGGTCACCATGAATCTGAAGATCGGCAATATCGTGGTGGACAGCCAGACTTTGGAGGGCACGTCTTACAGCTGGAGCAACCTCCCGGTATACGCACTGGAGGATACCTCCGAAAGCGCCCATAAGGTCATCAAGGCCCTGATGGCTGCCGGATATTCCATGAACGGCGCAAAGCTGGAGTACACTGTGGAGGAATCCTTTACTTCCAATGAGTATACCGGCAGCGAGAATACGGACAGCACCACCGGCGCTGTCACCGGCTTCACCAACACCATCAAGGACATTGATGAGACTGCGGACGTCAAGGTCACCAAGGTCTGGAAGGACGAACAAAACGCAGAGGACACCCGTCCTGCCAGCGTGAAGCTCATCCTCCACCGCAGCGTCACCAAGAACGGCACAACCGTGCTTGATACGGCGTTTGAAAACAAAAACGTATACTATGAGTTTAAACAGGTGGCGGGCAGCTACCAGAGCAAGGAAGAGTATACATTCCAGGACCTCGATGTGTATGACGCTGACGGCTTCAAGTATACCTACACCGTCACCGAGGACGGCGTGAACGACACCGATAGGATTCTTGCGGGTAAGGGCGGCGTCAAATACGGCGTTTCTTACGACCAGGAGAGCCTGACTGTCACCAACGCCCTGGGCGAGAGTAGCGACACGGTCAAGGTGCGCGTGACAAAGCTCTGGAAGGACGACGCCAATGCCGACGGTACCCGTCCCGACAGCATCCGCATCACCGTGGCCGGCAAGACGGTGACCCTGGACGGCACCGTGGATGAAAGCGGCGAGATCGAGGCCTGGGTGGCGGAATTCGAGCTTCCCAGATTTGACAGCGACGGCAAGAAGATCACGTATACTGCCAGCGATGTCACTGAGGTCAAGGCTGACAAGTACCAGACCGGCAAGGTAGAGGCCGCTGAGGTCCCCGGATACAGCTTCGCCTTTGTGGTGACCAACGAGCTGGAGCAGAAGTATTTTGACATCACCGTTGAAAAGACTTGGAACACGGAGACCGGCATCGAGTGGGAGGGCTTCCCGAAAGACGCCGCGCATCCCGACAGCGTCAAGGTGGTCCTCTCCGGCGACGGCAAGACCTATCCCCTGACCCTGGACGCGACCAACCAGTGGAAGAACACACAGGAGAATCTGCCCAGATACGATAAGGACGGCAAGGTCATCTCTTACGCGGTGAAGGAAGTGTCCGTCTCCGGCTATCAGCCCAGCGGAACCGAGAAGGCGAACTGGAAGCTGGACGAAGCGACCGGAAACTACACCATCTCCATTGAGAATACCTTCATCCAGGAGCGGACCTCTGTCAGCGGCCAGAAGTATTGGAAGGACGGTGACAGTACCTCTAACCGTCCCGCCAGCATCCAGGTGGGCCTGCTGGCCAACGGTACGCTGGTGGAGACGAAGACCGTGACCGCCAACGACGGTTGGCAGTATGCCTTCAAGGATCTGCCTTTGTATTCCGGCTGGCCCTTCTCTCCCTCCACGGTCATCAAGTACACCGTGCGGGAGCTGAACGGCGAGACCCCTGTGGCGCCCAATGGCACCATCACCTATGAGTCTCCCGCCGACGGCGAGGACTACACCTATACCGTGACCTACGCCGGCAGCAATATCTTCAATACCCGCAGCACTGACACTGTGGAATTCGCGGTGAACAAGGTCTGGATCGGCCCCGCCAGCAGTGATGTGGCCTTCGGCCTGTACCAGAACGGCACCCTGGTGGATACGGTCTCCGGCGAGGATATGTACACGCCGCTGAACAGTGAACATGTCTGGGTGGGCGTGTTTGCAGAGCAGCCCAAGTACGATGCGAACGGCGACGTTTATGAGTATGCCGTCAAGGAACTCGGTGACGATGGCGCCGCGGCGGAAATTACCGAAAATGGCCAGACGATTACCATCGGAGGCAAGGAATACACGGTGTCCGGCGAAAAGCTGGGGACCACCTACGTGATTACGAATAAGGTGGAGCAGGAGTATACCACCATCGACGGCGAGAAGAAGTGGGAAGGCGTTCCCGGCAGCGTGGACCTGCCCCGCAGCATCCAGGTGGGCCTGTACGGCGAGAACGGCCAGCTGGTTGATTTGGATGGCCAGGAGAACCCTGTTGCCGTGAGAGCCGACAGCGATGGAAAGTGGACCTTCTCCTTCCAGAATGTTCCCGTGTACGCATTGGATAACGACGGCGACGGTCATACCATCCGTTATACCGTCAAGGAAGTGGGAGCTGACAGCGGCTCTATCCGGCATGGCGATGACTACTACACGGTCACCAGCGGTACGGAGGACAATGACTATACCGTCACCAACACATACAGAAGATCCGATGAATACAAGTATTTTGTGGTGGTCAACTATGTGACGCACAAGCAGGATGGCACGGATAGTGTGGACGGTGAGCATATCTATCAGCAGACCACCGAGGTGAAGAAGAATGACACCGCCAAGGTGACGCCTCCCGCGACTCTGACCCACGACGGGCACGAGTTCACGTATGACGCGGACAATGAAGGAAACCTGACCGAAAAGGAAATCACCGCGCCCGGCACCTATAAGCTGATCCTGTGGTACGAGCGGACGGAGGAAACTTCTCCCAAACCCGACCCCGACCCCAAACCCGATCCCGGCTCTGACGACGTTGATATCAGCGTCAAGAAGGTCTGGAACGATGACGATTCCGACCTGCGTCCTGACAGCATCTCTGTTCAGCTTTACCGCGGCGGAAAGGCTTACGGCAAAGCGGTGACCCTCAGCGAGGACAACAGCTGGAAATACACCTGGTATGACATGAGCGATGACTATACCTGGACTGTCGAGGAGATCGATGTACCTGACGGCTATGTGTCCAAGACCTCTGCGGTAGGCAACAGTTGGACCATTACCAACACCCTGGAGGGCATGGATATCCAGGACCCCGAAACACCTGCCACGGATTTGCCGGATGTCGATGCTCCCTCTTCCGGCGACACCGGAACGGGCCTGGATGATCCGGATGTGCCCAAGACCGACATACCGAAGGCTGAAGTACCCAAGACCGGCGATGCGGCTGGACTGTGGGCTATGGCCGCTGCCGTGTCTGGGGTGGGTCTGGTTTGGCTGACCCTCTCTGGCAGAAAACGCAAAAACGAGGACGCCTGATTTGGCGCAAGCTGCAATCTAAAGTGGCGCAAGAGGCCCGGACAGCTGTCCGGGCCTCTTGTGTTGAACGGCGATCAGCGGTATAATCAAACCGCAAAAACCGCCCGAAGGGAGGAAAACCCATGAAAAAGCTGCGGCTGCTGCTGACTGCTGCGTTGGTGCTGGCGCTGGTTGTCAGCGTGGGGATGCTTGTCCGTCAAAACATCCAATACCGGGAGGGCGAGCGGGATTACGCCGAGGCGGAGGCTCTGGCGGAGCTGCCGGACCTCAGCCAGCTTGAACCGGCGGAAACCCAAGAGGCGGCGGAACCTGCCGACCATGAGGAAGCTGCCGAGGCGGAGCAGCCGGTGTATGTGGACCCCTATGCCGACGCCCTGCGGAACATGGACTTCTCCGCCCTGCGGGAGGTCAACAGCGATGTGCTGGGCTGGATCTTGATCCCCGGTACGGCGGTGTCCTATCCGGTGGTCCAGGGGACGGATAACGACTATTACCTGAACCACACCTGGAAAAAGTGGACCAGCGTGGTGGGCTCCATCTTTCTGGAATGCCGGAACAGCCGGGACCTCAGCGATTTCAACACCATCCTCTACGGCCACCGTATGAACAACGGCTCCATGTTCGCCGCTTTGAAAAACTATAAGGCCCAGAGCTATTGGGCGGCCCACCCGGCTGTCTACCTCACCGATGACTCCGGCAGCCACAAATATGAGATATTTGCCGCCTATGAGGTCAGCACGGAGGGAGAGACCTACCGCCTGGGCTTTGGGAGCGGCCAGGAAAAGCAGGCGTTTATCGATTACTGCCTTGCACAGTCCGTCATTGACACCGGGGTGGTGCCCAGGACCTACGACCGCATTTTGACCCTGTCCACCTGTACCGGCCAGGGCCACGCCACCCGCTGGGTGGTCCAGGCGGTGCTGTGGGGCGAGGCGCCCCAGGAGGCGGAAGCACCTTTGGAGGAACTCCCTCCGGAGGAAGCGGAGGAAAAAGCACCCTCGGCACTGGACATTGCCCTGGGCCGCGCCACCGGAAAAGCAGAGGAGCCTGTGTCCTAAAAATAACAGTCCCCGGAGGGTCAACCCTCCGGGGCATTTTCGTTTACAGGGCGGCAAAAACGTGGTACACTCGCACTAAGAACAAAGGAGGGATCGCCATGAGCCGTCAGGCTGTTTTGACCTATCTGCGTACCCGGGAGGGAGAATTTCTCTCCGGAGAGGAGCTGAGCCGCCAACTGGGGCTCAGCCGCACCGCCGTGTGGAAGGCAGTGGATGCCCTGCGGAGGGAGGGCTATACCATCGAGGCCCGGACGGGCCTGGGGTACTGCCTGGCGGCGGCGCCGGACGCCTTGACGGAGGCGGAGATCCGAAACCGCTTGGGAGCGGTGGACACGGTGGGCCGGACGCTTTTGTGCTTTGATGAGATCGACTCCACCAACAATTACGCAAAGCAGCTGGGCATGGCCGGTGGGGAAGACGGCACCGTGGTGGTGGCCAACTGCCAGACGGCGGGCCGGGGACGAATGGACCGCACCTTCCAGTCCCCCCGGGACAAGGGCATTTACCTGACGGCTCTGCTGCGGCCGGATATCCCCATGGAACGCCTTCTCTCCGTGACAGCCCTGGCGGGGGTGGCGGTGTGCGGCGCGGTGGAGCAGGTCTGCGGTGTGCGGCCGAAGCTGAAGTGGCCCAACGACCCGGTGCTGAACGGGAAAAAGCTCTGCGGCATCCTGACGGAGATGTCCCTGGAGGCGGAGACCGGACGGCTCCAGTCCCTGGTGGTGGGCATTGGCTTGAACGTAGGCCAGACGGCGGCGGATTTTACGCCGGAGGTGGTTGCGATGGCCACCTCCATCTCCCAGGAGCTGGGGCGGCCTGTGTCCCGTCCGGCTCTGGCGGCGGCGGAAATCGAGGCATTGGACCGGCTGTACACGGCGCTGAAGGGCGGAGACCTGTCCGCGTATCTTGCCGCTTACCGCCGGGACTGCGTGAATCTGGGAAAGACCGTGCAGCTCATCAGCCCTTTGGGCCGGGAGACGGTGGAGGCTGTGGGCATCGACGAACAGTTCGGCCTGGTGGTGCGGACAGCGGACGGCACGGAAAAAACCGTCCGCTCCGGTGAGGTCTCCGTCCGGGGCATGTACGGCTATGTGGAGTGAGACGGTGTCCAAGAAAAGCCGCTGCCTGGTTGCGGTGCTGTGTCTGCTGCTGTGCGGCTGCGCCAGGAAAGAGGCGGGGGAGGCGCAGCTGGTCTCCCGGAATGGAGCGCCGGTGGTGCAGCTGGGGGACGCAGTCTATTATTGGCGGTACAGCGCGGACAGCTTTGAGCCGGGAGGGCTGTGGGGAGATTACAGCCCCAGGGAAAACGCGGAAAATCAACTGATCCGATGTGAGGACGGCAGAGAAACAGTCCTGGCCTCTGGTCCTTGGTTCGGTCCCATGTGGGTGCTGGGAGACCGTCTGATCGTGCGGCATGTGACCGGAGAAAGCGGAGGCCTGACATGCCTGTCCCCGGCAGGAGAGGTTTTGTGGACGCTGGATGGGGAGGATGTCACCGTCCGGACCGCCGACCCAGAGCGGGGGTCGCTGATATGCACCAGTGGATGGACGGTGTTCTCCTTGGACGGGGAGGGGCATCGGACAGACCTGGCGGAAATGGTGCGGTATCTTGGCTATGAGGACGGCGCACTGTATGTTCAGGATTACTCCCAATATGAGGAGGCGATTCTCTGGCAACTGGCTTGGGACGGTCAGTGGACTGAGCTGGCCCGTGTGACGGTGGAATACGGCGGCAATTCCGGCCCCATCATCACTCAACTGGAGACGGCGGGGGATACGGTCTATTTCCTGTACGGCGCCTATGACGGCACGGCCAATGTGTTCCAGGGCGGCTGGCTGGCCGCCGCCAAACTGGATGGAAGCGGCTGCGATATCTTGACCAGCGTTCCTTTCGACCGGTTCTTCCTGCGGGAACGGGATGGAACGGTAACACTGGTATACCCCGATGAATACGAATTGTCTTGGGATGGGAAAACGGTTTTGGAGCTGGATGTGGAGACCGGAGAGATTGCGCAGACGGACGGCCCCGTCTGGTTCCGGCCAGTGGGCGTTCCCTTTGCCGATGGCGGCTGTGTCCGGGTGGTGAAAGACCGCACCGGAGAGACTGTTACCCTGGCGGACGGCATCACCTTTCCAGAGACAGAGTATAACGGGGAAGAACCGGAGCCCTGCCGGAAGATGCGAGACATTGCCGTGGCCGGGGGCTGGTTGTGGTACACGCTGGAGGTGGGCCGTTACGCGGAGGAATGGTCTGCCGGCTGGCGCGACGGCTATGCGCGAACAGTGACCCGGGTGTGCCGGATACCGTTGACAGGCGGTGAAGTCCAGGTCCTGTACGAATACTGAAAACAGCGCCGGAGGCTTTTGCCTCCGGCGCTGCCGTTTATTCACTGTCAATATGGTTTTGGATGCGCTGCATGATCATCTCCAGGGCCACCAGGTTGTGGCCTCCCTCCAGCACCACGATGTCCGCGTACTTCCGGGAGGGCTCCACGTACTGCTCGTGCATGGGCTTCACGGTGGTCAGATACTGTGTTACCACGGATTGCAGCGTCCGGCCCCGCTCCTCCACGTCCCGCAGCGCCCGGCGGAGGATACGGACATCGGCGTCCGTTTCCACAAATATCTTGATGTCGAACATATCCCGCAGGGCGGGGTTCTGGAAAATGAGGATGCCCTCCACAATGATGACCTTGTTGGGCCGGACCGTCACTGTCTCGCCGGTGCGGTTGTGGTCCACGTAGGAGTACACGGGGCACTGGACGGCATGGCCGGCCTTCAGCTCCTTCAGGTGCTGGATGAGCAGCTCCGTGTCGAAGGCGCTGGGGTGGTCATAATTCACCTTGGCCCGCTCCTCGTAAGTCTTGCCCTCCTGGCGCTTATAATAGCTGTCATGGCCGATGACGGTGACGCTGTCTCCGAAATGCTCCTTCAAATGCCGGGTCAGGGTGGTTTTGCCGGAGCCGGTGCCGCCGGCAATGCCGATCAGAATCGTGTTCATCTTCCTCATTCCTTCCGCGTCGATGCGTTTGGCTTTTGGGCCTATTATAAAAATTTATTCGCCTAAAAGCAAGGACTTGCGGCGGCAAAGTGTGAAAAAGCTGAAAATTCGACGCTGCCATACTTGACGGCATGGAGGAAAGCCGATATTATGTAAAGTACAACGAAGCTTTCGGAAGGAGTGCCGTCCATGGCCATGAAACGCTGCCCCGTCTGCGGGGAAAAATATTCCGATACCTATAAAAATTGCCCTTTCTGTGAGGAGGAGACGGCGCTGCGAAGCGGCCGTAAGGTCCGCCGGGGCGGCCGGCGGACCGCCGGCAAGCAGAAGGTGAATTTGCTGACGCCTACTCTGGTCGTGCTTATTCTCATGATGGCCGCGCTGCTGCTCTACCTGCTGTTCGGTGACCGTTTCCAAAAGGAGCCGGATAAACAGGACACGCCTCCCGTGGAGGATGTGCAGCCTCAGCAGCCGGAGGTGGAGGAGCCCACTGACACCGAGTCGGAGGGCACCGGTATGCCTGAGGACCCTGAAGGCACGGAGCAGGACCCCGGCACCACCACGGCGCCTGCCGCCAGCGAATATGAGACGGCGTCCAAGCTGCCCGACGGCCTGACCCTCAGCACCACGGACTTCACGCTGAAGGCGGCGGGGGAGACCCATACCATCCAGGTCTCCGGCGGCAGCGGCAGCTATACCTGGCTCAGCGAGGATGACGGTGTTGCCTCCGTGGACCAAAACGGCAAGGTCACCGGCATTTCCCGGGGCACCGTCAATGTACTGGTCACCGATGGCAGCAAGAAGGCTGTGTGCATCGTCCGGTGCAGCTTCAGCGGCACCCTGACCACCACACCCGGCACGGGCTCCGGCACGGGCACCGCCACCGGAGGCACCCTGCAGCCTGGCTCCGCGGTGGTCATCAACGGCGGAAACGGCGTAAATGTGCGTTCCGGTCCCAGCACGGACTATGAGGCCCTGGCCACCGTGCCCAACGGCGCCTCCGTCCAGATCACGGGCAGCGCCGGTGACGGCTGGTACAAGATCACCTTCTCCGGTGTGGGCGGCGTGGAGACCGCCGGCTACATGAAGGGCGAGTTCCTGAAAAACGACTGACGGTCATAAAACATCCCCGGATGCTTTGCATCCGGGGACTCCCGTTTCACTTGATGTGTTGGTTTACGCTCTTTGGGAAATCGTTCGTCAAAATAATGGAAAAGGCTTCGCCAATTCAAGGCGAAGCCTTTTCCACAGCCAGATGAACTGGAATTTACCGTTTCATATAAAGCAAGGGCTATGGTCTGCCGCCTAATGTTTTATCTTTTTGATAAAAAGCGATGTTCCACCAACAATTAACGAACCAACTGTAAGTAAGGTTGTCATCCAAGCCCAAAGCATTACAGTTCCGTCAACTCCGTGATGAACAAGGTGTTTGGTCCAAAGCCATACTATAACTGAGATCAGAACGAAAACGCCCGATATAAGATAACCTCTTTTCCATTTAAGAAACATCCATCTGATAATTACCCCAATCAAAAGTGGTAAAACAAAAACTGTAAATACTACACTATTCATACAATCACACTCCTTCGTCAAATACCGATTTATCTTTTATCATATTACCAGCTCTCCCTGCTCGTTTCAATGATTGGTAAAAGTGCCGGAGTTGAGACCACCAACATTTTAAGTTCATTGAGACTCCGGGGATATTTCATTGCACAGGCGGAAAAACCGTGGTATCATATCTTTGATTGCAAACAGACAAGGAGCATGACCATGACCACCAAGGATTTTCAGCAAAGTTCCGCCCTCCGTATTTTCCTTTCGTATTTCAAACCACACCGGCGGCTGTTTTTCATGGACCTCAGCTGCGCGTTGATGATCTCCCTCATCGACCTGGCGTTTCCCTACGTCTCTCGCTGGTGCATGTATGAGCTGCTGCCTGAGAGTGCCTACAACGCCTTTTTCGCCGTCATGGCGGTGGTGTTCGCGGCCTTCGTCCTCCGGGCGGTTTTGACGTACGTCATCTGCTACTGGGGCCATACCTTTGGCATCCTGGTGGAGGCGGATATCCGCAGGGACCTGTTCCGCCATATGCAGGAGCTGTCTTTCGACTATTTTGACCGCAACCGCACCGGCCAGCTCATGAGCCGTCTGACGGCGGACCTGTTCGATATCACGGAGCTGGCCCACCACGGCCCGGAGGACCTGTTCATCTCCGGCGTTACCATCGTGGGTGCCCTGGTCATCATGTTCACCATTCAGTGGCGGCTGGCCCTGGTCATCGCCGTCATCCTGCCCATTTTCATGCTGGTGGTATGGCGCAGCCGCCGCTCCATGCAGGAGGCCTCCGCCCGGGTGAAGCAGAAGACCGCCGTCATCAACGCCGACATCGAGTCCGGCCTCTCCGGCATCCGCACTGCCAAGGCCTTCGCCAACGAAAAAACGGAGCTGCAGAAGTTTGAAAGCTCCAATGACAGCTTCAAAACCTCCAAGCGGCAGTTCCACAAGGCCATGGGACGGTTCAATGCCACCATGGAGTTTTTCCTGTGCATCCTGTCCGCGGCGGTCATCGCTGCCGGCGGCTTCTTCATCATGCGGGGCCAGATGGACACCGTGGACCTTATTACCTTCAGCCTGTATATCACCACCTTCGTCAACCCCATCCGCAAGCTCTCCACCATGGCGGAGATGTTCGCCAACGGCACCGCCGGCCTCTCCCGGTTTATTGAGCTCATGCGGACGGAGCCCGCCATGAAGGACGCGCCGGACGCCAAGGTCCTCCGGCGGGTGGAGGGCAGCATCGACGTGGACCACGTGAGCTTTGCCTATCAGGACGACCTGGCGGTGCTCCACAATGTGGACCTCCACATCCGCCCCGGCGAGACGCTGGCGGTGGTGGGCCCCTCCGGCGGCGGCAAGTCCACCCTCTGCCAGCTCATTCCCCGGTTCTACGATGTCACCGAGGGCGCCATCTCCATTGACGGCCAGGATGTGCGCTCCGTCACCCAGGAATCCCTGCGGCAGAACGTGGGCGTGGTGCAGCAGGAGGTGTTCCTTTTTGCCGCCAGCATTCTGGAAAACATCCGCTACGGCCGCCCCGGCGCCACGGAGGAAGAAGTGGCCCAGGCGGCGAAGCTGGCGGAGATCTATGACGATATCGTGGCCATGCCCGACGGCTTCAACACTTATGTGGGCGAGCGGGGCGCCCTGCTGTCCGGCGGACAGAAGCAGCGCATCTCTATTGCCCGCATCTTTTTGAAGGACCCGCCGGTGCTGATTCTGGACGAGGCCACCTCCGCCCTGGACAGCGTGACGGAGGCAAAGCTCCAGCAGACGTTTGAAAAGCTGTCCCAGGGCCGCACCACCATTATCATCGCCCACCGCCTGTCCACGGTCCGCAACGCCGACCGCATCGCCGTGGTGGAGGAGGGCCGCATCGCGGAGCTGGGCAGCCACGAGGAGCTCATGGCGAAAAACGGCGCCTACGCGGCGTTGGTCCGCACCCAGGAGCTGCGCCATGGATAAGTCAAAACTGCTGGACCGGCTGGGCGCCGCCGGAGAGGACCGGCTGCTGCTGGCCAAGGTCCTGGACCGGGCCGGACAGGCCCAAAGCCGCAATATCCCCGCCGCCACGGACTTTCTCAGTCCCCAGCAGCAGACCCTTGCTTTGGACCTGCTGCGCCTGGCGGGTATCCCGGAGACGGGATATACGCGCCTGGGCGGCTATGAGGGGGCCGAGCGGAACATCCTGCTGTTTTTGCCGGATTGGCTGGAGGCCGCCGACGCCGGGAGCCAGAGCCCCATCCGGTGCCTGCGGGCATCCTTCCGGGAGGAGGAAAAGCTGACTCACCGGGATTTTCTGGGCAGCCTCATGGGCATGGGCATCGTCCGGGAAAAGGTGGGGGACATTCTGGTGGGACCTGCCGGCGCGGACCTCATGGTGCTGGATACGGTGGCGGAGTTTCTGCTGCAAAGCTGGAACAGCGCCGGACGGGCCAGGCTCACCGTCACCGCCATCGAACCTTGGGAGGTCCGGATACCGGAGGTCAAGTGCCAGGAGGTGCGGGACACCGTTTCCTCCCTGCGGCTGGACGCCGTAGCGTCCACGGGCTTTCGCATGGCCCGGGGCAAGGCGGCGGAGCTCATCACCTCCGGCCGTGTGCAGGTGAATTGGCGGGAGTGCACGAAGCCGGACAAGCTGCTCACGTCGGGGGACACCGTCTCCGCCAGGGGCTTTGGAAAATTTGAACTGACGGAGGTGGGCGGCGTCACGAAAAAAGGCCGCACCTCCATCGTGCTGAAGCGATATATCTGAGGAGGAGAACCATGGATCAAAAGCAGATCGACCGGATCAACGAGCTGGCCCGAAAGGCCAAAAGTCCCGAGGGCCTGACGAAGTGGGAGGAGGAAGAGCGGGCCGCCCTGCGCCGGGAATACGTGGATTCCGTGCTGGGCAGCCTGCGGGGCCAGCTGGACAACACCTATATCATGGACGAGAAGGGTCAAAAGCACAAGCTGAAGAAAAAGGGGGAGTGAGCCTTGGCCGCGCAGCAGAAAAAAGACAACGACTGGTTTGCCTGGGTCCTGATCGTGTTCCTGTTTGCCGTGGGGCTGGCGCCTCTGGCGCTGTTGCTGTTGTTTTTCAAGCTGTTTGGCGGCGACGGGAAAAAGAAGCAGGTATCTCCGCCGCCCCTCCAGACCCGGGGCCAGACGGCGGAGCAGGCGGCACCCCGGCAGCCCAGCAAGGCGCGGGAGGCCGTGGAAAAGGTCACCAAAACGCCCCAGGCGAAGAAATCCACCGCTTTTTGGCTGAAGCTGGCCGGCGCGGTGCTGGCGGTAGTGGGCATCATCGCCTGTGTGGAGCCTATCGACATGATGGTCTGGCTGGGAAGTGCCGAGAGCTATTATATTGAGGACCTGCTGACGGCCCTGGCCATGGTCCTGGGCGGCGGCGCCATGTTTGGCAGCGGCCTTTCCATGGACCGCCAGCTCAAGCGCCACGCCAAGTACCTCTCCGTCATGGGTGACCGGGAGGCCGTGGCGGTGGAGGAGCTGAGCCGGGTCCTGGGATACCCCAAAAAGCGGGTGGAGAAGGACCTCCAGAAGATGATCGACAAGGGCTACTTCGGCGGCAAGGCCTACTTGAACATGGAACTGGGCTACCTGTTCCGCAGCGGCCAGGCGGACGCGGCGTTTCAGAAAAAGCAGCGGGAAGCAGCGGCCCAGGCGCCCAAGGAGGCGGAGGAGGGGTATTCCGGCATCCTGCGGAACATCCGCCGGGCCAACGACCGCATCGCGGACCCGGTACTCTCCGCCAAAATCGACCGGCTGGAGGATATTACCGCCAAGATTTTCCGGGCGGTGGAGGAGGATCCCAAAAAGCGGAGCCGCATCGACACATTCCTGAACTACTATCTGCCCACCACCCAAAAGCTGCTGGACTCCTACGCGGAATTTGAGGCTGCCGGTGTGGAGGGGGAGAACCTGCGGCAGGCCAAAAGCCGCATCGAATCCACCATGGACGCCATCGTCAAGGGCTTTGAGCACCAGCTGGATGAGCTGTACAAGGCGGATGCCATGGATGTGGACAGCGACATCCGGGTTATGGAGACCATGCTGCACCGGGACACCGCCTCGGCGGAGCGGGACTTCGGCCTGGGCGGGACTGCTGCCCAGCGGGAGGAACAGAACTGAACGGGACCGGCGCGCCGTATGGCGCGCCGGTTTTTTGCATCCTGAAAGGGGAAAGTACTTGCGGAAAGGACAGAAAACCGGGTATAATGTAGGCAAAACAAAAACAAGGAGCGAGCAGTATGGCAGTATTGGACCAATTGGAACCCAAAAACGTATTCCGCTTTTTTGAGCAGATGTGCGCGATCCCCCACGGCTCTTACAACACGAAGGCCGTCAGCGACTGGTGTGTGGCTTTCGCCGAAGCGCGGGGCCTGGAGCACTACCAGGATGAAATGAACAACGTCATTCTCATCAAGGAGGCCTCCGCGGGCTATGAGGAGGCCCAGCCGGTCATTCTTCAGGGCCATCTGGACATGGTGTGCGAAAAAGCCCCCGGCTGTGAGAAGGATATGGCCCGGGAGGGCCTGGACCTGGCGGTGAAGGGCGATTACATTTACGCCGAAGGGACCACCCTGGGCGGCGATGACGGCATCGCCGTGGCCATGGCCCTGGCGGCGCTGGATGATGACTCATTGCCCCATCCCCGGCTGGAGGTCATCCTTACCACCGAGGAGGAAGTCGGCATGGACGGCGCCATGGCGCTGGATGTTTCCCCCATTCGGGGCAGGAAGCTCCTGAACCTGGACTCTGAGGCGGAGGGCATCTTTACTGTCAGCTGCGCCGGCGGCTCCATGGCGGCCTGCGCCCTGCCGGTGGCCCGGACGCCTTTTGGCGGTGATATTCTGCGGGTCCGGGTGGCAGGCCTTACCGGCGGCCATTCCGGCGCGGAGATCCACAAGGGCCGGGCCAACGCCAATATGCTGCTGGGCCGGCTGCTGCGGGCCATGGCGGCGGAGGCGGAGCTGCGGCTGGTGTCCGCTGACGGCGGATTGAAGGACAATGCCATCCCTGTGGCGGCAGAGGCTGTGGTGGCCGCGGCGGACGGCCGGAAGGCCAAGGCGGCGGCGGAGCGCATGGCCGCCTGCTTCCAGGCGGAGTACCGCCGCGCCGACCCGGCGCTGACGGTGACGGTGGAGGAGGCTGCGGCTGTATGGCGGCCCATGGACGCCGCCTCCACGGAGAGGACGCTGTGCCTGCTGGCCTGCGCGCCCAACGGTGTGCAGACCATGAGCCAAGATATCCACGGCCTGGTGCAGACCTCCCTGAACCTGGGCATTTTGAAAACAGAGGAAAATGCCGTGACGGCGTCCTTCTGCATCCGCAGCTCCGTGGACAGCGAGAGGGAAATGCTGAAGGACCGGCTGGCCTGCCTGCTGGCCCAGCTGGGCGGCGGGGTGTCCTTCTCCGGCGAATATCCCGGTTGGGCGTACCGGCCGGACTCCCCCCTGCGGGAGCTGATGACGGAGGTCTACCGGGAGCAGTACGGCCGGGAGCCCAAGGTGGAGGCCATCCACGCGGGGCTGGAGTGCGGATTGCTGGCGGGCAAGCTGCCGGGGCTGGACTGCGTGTCCATCGGTCCGGACCTGTTGGAGATCCACACGCCCCGGGAGAAGATGAGCATTTCCTCCGTGCAGCGGGTGTGGGCGTTTGTGCGGGAAGTGCTGAAGCGCTCCAGATAACGCGGGACCGGACGGGGAAAGCCCCGCCGCAATACCGGCACCATATGGAAACACCCCCTTGGTCTGTCTGACCAAGGGGGGTGTTTTATGGGCCGGCGGACGCTTTCAGGGCTGGCTTTCCAATTCAAACCAAAAGGTGCTTCCCTGTCCCGGCGCGCTTTCCGCGCCGAAACGGGCCTTATGGCGCTGTAAAATTTCTTTGCTGATGGCAAGGCCCAGTCCGGCGCCGTCCCTGCCCCGGCGTTCCTTGGATGTGAAATAGCGGTCCCAGATGTGGGCCAGGTCCTCCTGCGGGATTCCTTCGCCCTGGTCCCGGACCTCTGCCCGGACTGCTCCGTCTGCGGGCTTCAGCGCGAGCCGGACGGTCTGCCCCGGCGCGGAATGGCGGATGCCGTTGTCCAGCCAGTTGTAAAGCACCCGTTTGAGCTGCTTTTCGTCTCCGCTGACCCACTGCCCCGGCGCGATGTCCGTTTCAACTGCAATGCTCCGCTGGGCACACAAGGAGGAAAACTGCTCCGCCGCGGACCGGGCCGCCGCGCTCAGATCAAAAGAAGCCCAGGTCATGGCCGCCTGCCCCGACTGGAGGCCGGAATACTCCAAAATATCGTTGACAAGTTCCGTCAGACGGTCCGCTTCCCGGATGATGACCGTCAGGTCCGCCTCCCGCTGGGCCTCGTCGCTCCAGGAGATATCCTTCACCATCTCCGCGTAGCCCTTAATCATGGTAAGCGGTGTTCGCAGGTCGTGGGATACGCCGGCCAGCAGCTCCCGGCGGGCATCCTCCAGCTTTTGAAGCCGCGCCGAGGTCTCTTTCAGCGCTTGGGAGAGGTCATCCAGCTCCCCACAGAAGCCCACCTCATAACCGGAGGGATAGTCCGCTTCGGTAAGGTGCTTGGCCTGCGCGGACAGGGCGGCCACGGGCCTTGCGAACTGCCGGGAAAGCACCCAGGCGATCCAAAAGCCCAGCACAAGAGAGAGCGCCGTCACGCAAAGCAGCTGTGAGCGGAGAACGCCCACCGTTCCGCCCACCGCGTCAAGGGAGGTGCTGATATAGAGAATGCGTCCGCCAGACAGAACGGCGCCGTAGATGTAGGTGGTGCCGTCTTCGGCGGTGTAGCCGACCGTGTTTTGCTCACCAGCCAGGAGCGATGCCAGAAAATCGGCATAGCCCCGGGGCAGGTTCCTGAATGCACCGGCCTGCCAGTCCATTTGCCCGCCTGCTCGGTAGGGATTTTCCTGGCTGCTTCCGCCGCTCCGGCTTTTTCCGTAAAGGGCTGCGTGTTCATCGGCGGAATACAGGACATTGGCTTCCTCGTCCGTCAGGAAAATCAGCAGGGAGTTTTCTGACGCCAGAGCGTCCAGCAGGGAGGAGAGGTCCGCGTCCTCCTGGGCGGCGGCGATCTCCGCCGCCGCTTTTTCCACGTTCCGAATGGTCATACGGTCATAGAACGTCTGCAAAAACACGGTCTGGAGGCACCACAAGGCGGCAAAGATGACGGCGGCGAACAGGGCGAAGCAGCTCCAGAGCTTTCGTCCGAAAGAATTACGTTTCAAGCTTATACCCCACTCCCCGCAATGTGGCAAGGCCTGTCCGGTAAGTGCCCAGCTTATTGCGCAGCAATTTGATCTGCCAGTCCACGGTGCGCTCGCCGCCGCAGTAGTCGTAGCCCCACACGGCGTTCAGAATTTGTTCCCTGGAAAGGACGGTGCCCCGGTTTTCCAACAGGTAGAGGAACAGGTCGTATTCCTTGGTGGTCAGATCCACTTTTTCTCCGTCTATGAATACGTTTCGGCCCAGGGTATCGACCTTGACGCCCCGCCAGGTGACCTCCGCCGGGGGCTTTCCGCCGTGGCGGCTCACAATGACATGGATGCGGGCCATCAGCTCGCGGGGGGAAAACGGCTTTACCACATAGTCATCGACGCCCGCTTCAAACCCCAGGAGCTTGTCATACTCTGCTCCCCGGGCGGAGAGCATCAGCACGGGGATGTCCTTGCTCCTTCGGATCTCCTTGCAGGCGGTGAAGCCGTCCATGTCCGGCATCATCACATCCATGACGACCAGGTCAAAATCCTGTTCCATGCAGAGAGCCACGGCCTCCGCGCCGCTTCCGGCTCCCGCTGTCTCATGACCTTCGTGCTCTGCAAAACGCCTGATGAGCTGGTAAATGTCCGGCTCGTCATCGACTACTAAAATTTTCGCCATGGAATGCGCCTCCTTTTGGAGTATTATAGCAATCAGACAGGCTTTTTTCAAAGGTGAAAACCGGAACGGCTATGCCGCTCCGGTTTTTGTTCCGTTCAGTTGGCCAGATAGGCGTTGATGGCGTCCGCCTGGTCCTGGGTGATAACGCCTGCCTCCAGCAATTCCTCCACGGAGCCGCCGCCGGAACGGTCTGTCTGACGGCTCTCAAAATAGGCGCGGCGGTCCTGGGGAGACTGGCCGGCGGGCTTGGCCGCATACCAGTCATGGAGAGAGGTTTGCTTCTGCGCGGCGTAAGCCTCTATGCGCTCAGCGGTGTCCTGGTCAATGACACCGGCCTCTGCCAGCGCATCCGCGTCCAGGTGGGGCGCTTCGCTGTAAGCGCCGCCATCGCCGATGCCGGCTTCCCGGAAAAATACCTCCCGGTCTTCCTTCTCGGCAAGCCCGGCGGCTTGCTCAAATTTTGCGTGGCGGTCGCTGCTCTGCTGCTGCCCGGCCAGATAGCCGCGGGAGCCGGCGTCACCGTCGGCGGCCAGAGCCGAAACGGTGCCAACAGACAGTGCCACGGCCAGGACCGCCGCAGCGGCCGCCATCTTTCCAAACGTTCTGTTCATGTGTTTCACCTGCTTTTAAAAATTCTGCCAGAGGCAGTATGTAGAGCATATGCCTTCCAGATGGAATCCCCGTGGAATCCATTTGGAATTTCTGTGGAATTTCAGCGCAGATAGGCTGCTGACGGTCTATATGTTTTTTGATGAGAGGCGCGGGAACACAGACCTGTCTTTCATTAAAGGACAAACTTCCGGCAAGAAAACCCAGCTATGAAAAACAACCCCCTTTTTTTGGCGAAAAACACAACGAAAAAAAGTAAAAACTTTTCATTTTTAATATGGCCTGAACAAAACCACCAAAATGCCCCGCCGGATTTCTCCACGGCGATTCTTTGTTAGATAATTGACAAAATACACGGGAAAAGGCTATACTGAAGATGCTGACAAGCGTCTCCAAAAGGGCGGAAAGCCGCCATTTTGAACACTGTGAAACAAAAAAATAGGGAGGAATTAAGTTTATGGCAAAGAACAAAGTGTTCAAGACGATGGACGGTAATGAGGCTGCTGCATACGTGTCTTACGCGTTTACCGAGGTAGCTACCATTTACCCCATCACCCCCTCCAGCCCCATGGCTGACCACGTGGATGCGTGGGCTGCCAACGGCAAGAAGAACCTGTTTGGCCAGCCCGTGAAGCTGGTCGAGATGCAGGCGGAATCCGGTGCGGCCGGCGCGATGCACGGCTCTCTGGAGACCGGCTCCCTGACCAGCACCTACACCGCTTCCCAGGGCCTGCTGCTGATGATCCCTCCCATGTACCGGATCGCCGGCTCTCAGCTGCCCGGCGTTATGCATGTCTCCGCCCGTACCGTGGCCACCCACTCCCTGTCCATTTTCGGTGATCACTCCGACGTCATGGCCTGCCGTCAGACCGGCTGGGCGCAGCTGGCTTCCTCCAGCGTGCAGGAGAGCATGGACATGGCCGCTGTTGCGCACCTGTCCGCCATCAAGGGTTCCATTCCCTTCCAGCATTTCTTCGATGGTTTCCGGACCTCTCACGAGATCCAGAAGATCGAGGTTCTGGACTATGAGGACCTGGGCAAGATGCTGGATTGGGACGCCGTTCAGAGATTCAAGGATCACGCGCTGAGCACTGAGCATCCCACCCTGCGCCACACCCTGCAGAACCCTGACACCTTCTTCCAGTCCCGCGAGGCCTGCAACACCGCCTATGATGCGCTGCCCGCCATCGTTGAGGAGTACATGGGCAAGATCAACGAGCTCACCGGCCGCAACTATCAGCTGTTCAACTACTACGGCGCCCCCGATGCCGAGCGCGTTGTGGTAGCCATGGGCTCCGTCTGCGAGACACTGACCGAGGTCGTTGATTATCTGGTGGAGCGCGGTGAGAAGGTCGGCTTCATCCAGGTCCACCTGTACCGTCCCTTCTCCATGGAGCGTCTGCTGGAGAAGATCCCCGCTTCCTGCAAGTGCCTGACCGTTCTGGACCGCACCAAGGAGCCCGGCGCTCCTGGCGAGCCTCTGTACCTGGACGTGTGCGACGCCCTGTGGGAAGGCAAGCGCACCAACATCGAGGCCCTGTGCGGCCGCTACGGCCTGGGCTCCAAGGATACCACTCCCGCCCAGATGAAGGCCGTGTTCGACAATATGAAGGGTGAGAAGAAGAACCACTTCACCGTCGGCATCAACGATGACGTCACCCACCTGTCCCTGCCCGTTGGCGAGAACATCGTCACCGCCGGCAAGTCCATCATCTCCTGCAAGTTCTGGGGCCTGGGCTCTGACGGCACCGTGGGCGCCAACAAGAACTCCATCAAGATCATCGGCGACCACACCGACCAGTACGCCCAGGCTTACTTCGAGTATGACTCCAAGAAGTCCGGCGGCGTCACCAAGTCCCACCTGCGCTTCGGCCATGAGCCCATCCACAGCACCTACTATGTCACCATGGCTGACTTCGTGGCCTGCCACAAGCCCTCTTACATCAAGGACTTCGACATCGTCTCCGAAATCAAGCCCCACGGCACCTTCCTGCTGAACACCAGCTGGAGCGGCGCTGAGCTGGAGGCGAACCTGCCCAACCGTGTGAAGCGTCAGATCGCCGAGCGTGAGATCAACTTCTACACCATCGACGCCACTGCCATCGCCATGGAGCTGGGCCTGGGCAACCGCACCAACACCGTGCTGCAGGCTGCCTTCTTCAAGCTCTCCGGCATCATCCCCATCGCTGATGCCGTGGGGTACATGAAGGCCGCTATCGTCAAGTCTTACTCCAAGAAGGGCCAGAAGATCGTCGACATGAACAGCGCCGCCGTTGACAGAGGTGTTGACGCCGCCGTGAAGATCGATGTTCCCGCGTCCTGGAAGACCCTGACTGACGACACCCAGGCTCCCGACGCCAATCTGCCGCACTACATCCGTGCGATCCAGATCCCCGTCAACAAGCAGGCCGGCGATGCCATCCCCGTGAGCGAGTTCATGCCTTACGCCGACGGCGTCACCCCCTCTGAGACCTCCAAGTACGAAAAGCGCGGCATCGCCGTGAAGGTGCCCCAGTGGCTCCCCGAGAACTGCATCGGCTGCAACAAGTGCGCTCTGGTCTGCCCCCACGCCGCCATCCGTCCCTTCCTGCTGAACGCGGAGGAAGAGGCTGCGAAGCCCGAATCCTTCGTCACCAAGGTAGCCAAGGGCAAGGGCTTTGAGGGCCTGACCTTCCGTATGCAGGTCGATCCTCTGGACTGCCAGGGCTGCGGCGCCTGCGCCAATGCCTGCCCTGCCAAGGAGAAGGCTCTGGTCATGGAGCTGCTGGAGACCCAGATGCCCGAGCAGGAGAACTGGGACCATGCGCTGACCCTGTCCACCAAGGCCAATCCCATGGACAAGTTCACCGTCCGCGGCTCTCAGTTCGAGCGTCCTCTGTACGAGTTCAGCGGCGCCTGCGCCGGCTGCGGCGAGGCTCCCTACATGAAGCTCATGTCTCAGCTGTTCGGCGATCGGATGTTCGTTACCTCCGCCACCGGCTGCTCTTACGTCGTGGGCTCCTCCACGCCTTCCTTCCCCTATGCGGCCAACGAGAAGGGCCACGGTCCCGCCAACTCCAACTCCCTGTTCGAGGATAACGCCGAGTATGCGCTGGGCATGAAGCTGTCCATCGACCAGATGCGCCGTCAGATGGCTGCCCACGCCGAGGCTGTGGTGGCTGCCACCTCCGACGCCGCACTGAAGAGCGCCATCGAGGCCTGGCTGGCCGAGGGCGATATCGGCGATAAGACCCGCGCCCTGTCCGAGGCGGTCGTGGCCGCTCTGGACGCCACCACGGAGACCTCCGATGACATCGCCTTCATGAAGGCCAACAAGGATGTTCTGCCCAAGAAGAGCGTCTGGATGTACGGCGGCGACGGCTGGGCTTACGATATCGGATTCGGCGGTCTGGACCATGTCCTGGCTTCCGGCGCTGACGTGAACATTCTGGTGGTCGATACCGAGGTGTACTCCAACACCGGCGGCCAGGCTTCCAAGGCCACCCAGCTGGGCGCTGTGGCGCAGTTCGCCAACGCCGGTAAGAAGACCGGCAAGAAGGATCTGGGCGCCATCGCCATGACGTATGGCAACGTCTATGTTGCCCAGGTTGCCATGGGCGCCAACGAGCAGCACCTCATCACGGCTTTGAAGGAAGCCGAGGCGCATCATGGTCCCTCTCTCATCATTGCTTACGCACCCTGCATCAACCACGGTATCTCCAAGGGCATGGGCCAGGTCCAGCCGGAGGAGAAGCAGGCCAGCGAGTGCGGCTATTGGCCCCTGTGGCGCTATGTGCCCGAGCTGAAGGACGAGGGTAAGAATCCCTTCATCCTGACCAGCAAGGAGCCCAACGGCCAGCTGCTGGACTTCATGATGGGCGAGACCCGGTTCGCCTCTCTGACCAGAACCTTCCCCGAGACTGCCAAGGAGCTGTTCGAGGCGGCCCAGGAGTTCTGCGCTGATCGTTACGCCAGATACAAGAAGCTGGCTGAGCAGTAATTGCAGGTCAGAATCAGTACGCAATTGGTGTGAAGGCAGAACTCCCTTCCTGACGAAAACAAAACGCGCCAGTTTGTGCGGTTTTGTCCGGCTGTGACGGGAAAACACCGATGAAAAATAAAGAATCGAGGTTTCTCATTTGAGAAACCTCGATTCTTTGTTATGGAAATGCAGCAAAGTCTTCCGCAAACGCGAAAGGCCGCCGTTCCCCTAATGTGTGGAGAACGGCGGCCTTTTTTATTTTCCGAGTTCTTTGCGGACGGCCTGCCGCAGCAGGGCCTGCCCCTCTGGGGAGCGGAGCACATCCAGCACCGCGGCGCGGACCACACCCTGGAAGGACTTGCTGTTCAGCAGGGCGCTGAACACGGCGCTGTCCTGGCCGCCGCCGGAGGACTGGACCACCACCGGGGCCTCGGGCCGCTTGGGCGCCGGCGCGGGAGTGGGAGCCTCCTCGGTGTAGGCCTGCTCCAGCCAGGTGCCCTGGCCTTCTTCCCGGACATCCACTTCGCCCCGGAGATAGGCCAGGGTGACGCCGAAGAACTCCGCCAGCTTTTTCTGCTGGTCCTGGGAGGGCGTCTGCCGTCCGGTCTCAAATTTTTCCGCCGCGCTTTTGGGGAAGCCCAAAGCGGCGGACAGGGCGGGGCGGCTGAGGTTCCGCTCCGCCCGCAGGGCTTCGATGCGCTGTGCCATGGTGACCATTGTGTGATTCCTCCTGAAAACTCAATCTTTGGGATGACGCTGCCGGATGACGGAGAAAGCCTCCTCCGCCACGGCAACCGTCTCGGCAATGTCCTCGTCGGAGAGGGCATAGTTGATGAAATGATTGTGGTGGGTGGTGAAAAATACGCCCCGCTTCACGCATTCGGCAATCCACTCCTGGTGGAGCATCAGGCTGGGGTCATCCGCCAACCGCAGGTAAAACAGGCTGGGCATTCCCGAAACGTGGAGGTCAAAGCCGTACTTCTGTCCGGCGGCAATGAGACCATCGCCCAATTTTTTGCCTTTTTCATTCAATATTTTGGGCAAATCCAGCTTTTTCATTTTCTCCACGCAGGCAATGCCGGCGGCGAAGGGCACGGCGGAGAGCCAATAGCTGCCGGTGTAGCTGATGCCGGAAACGGTGCCCTTCAAAAACTCCTTGCCGCACAGGGCGGAGACATTGTAGCCGTTGGCCAGGGCCTTGCAGAAGCAGATGAGGTCCGCCTCAAAACCGAAATAGTGGTCGCTGCCCTGGAGGTCCAGCCGCCAGCCGGCCCGGACATCGTCCACGATGAGAATGGCGCCCTCATCGGTACACAGCTTGCGGACCTTCTGCCAGTACCCGTCGGCAGGCAGCTCGTTGTCTTTGAAATTGCCGTGCATGTAGGGCTGGCCGATGACGGCGGCGATCTGGCCCTTGTAGCGGTCAAACAGCTCCGCCAGGGCATCGAAGTCATTCCACTCCACGTACAGGTTGTGCATCACATCTTCTTCCAGTACGCCGGAGTAGTCCATTTTCTGGGTCCAGGGAGAGACGCCGTGGTAGTAGCCCTTAAAAAAGACGATCTTCTTCCGGTGGGTGTGGGCCCTGGCGGTCATGACCGCCAGGGTGGTGACATCGTTGCCGTTCTTGGCGAAAAAAGCCCAGTCGGCGGAGGCCACCGTCTCCACCAGCAGCTCTGCGAAGTCGATCATTTTTGTAGAGGGAATGGTAACACAGTCCTCCAGCTGCCGCTGCTTGGCCGCGGCGGCGTCCACGTCCGGGTCATGATAGCCCAGGACATTGGGACCGTAGCCGCACATATAGTCGATCATCCGGTTGCCGTCCACGTCCCAGAAATAGCTGCCCTGGGCCCGGGAGGAGAACAGGGGCCACGCCTCCACAGGGGTATAGCAGCCCTCAGCGGGGCCCTGGTGGCCGTAAATACCGGAGGGGATCACCTTACAGGCCCGGAGGTATTCCTCCCGGCTTTTGGAATAGTCGTTGATCTTCATCATGGTCCCTCCTTATGCCAGATATACCGCTACCCGGTCCAGGATGCGGTTGATGTTGTCGATCTGGGAGATCATACCGCCGATGCGGACCTGTCCCAGCCCCACTGCGGCAATGGCGTTCACCTGGCCGTCAAACAGGTCCCGGGCCAGATGCATCCCCTGGAACTCCATATAGGAGAGGAACTGCTCCGGCGCCTGGTGGACGGCGGTCAGGCGGTGGTCCCGGCAGCACAGGGCCGCGGCGGGGCCGCCGGCAATGGAGAGCTTCGCGGTGCCGTCCACGATGTTGGAGGCGGAGAACTGGCCGATGGTATCTTGATTGGCCACCTGGGCGATGGCCTCCGCGATGACATGGAACATCAGCGTGGTGGAGACGCGGAAGAATTCCGGGTCGCTGAGGGCACCGGGGGCCGGCTTCAAAAAGGCACCCAGCCGGTCCGTCAGCTTCGTGAAGGGACCCAGCAGAAAGCCCACCTTTGTGAAGCCCTTGCTGGGAATGGGCGTCACCGTGCCGTCGATGAGGCCGTTGAATTTCTCACAGGAGGAAAAGGGCAGCTTGACCTGGCACCGCTCCGTGCCGGGGACCATGCGGCACTGGCCGCCGCCGAAAAACAAGGTGGCCTCCGGTCCGCCCTTCACGGAAAAGCCTATGGAAACGGAATTTCCCGCAATGAGCTGCGCGGATGCCGGGTCCAGCTGACAGAGATAGGGAATGGCGCCCAGCACGGCGAAAAGGTTGATGTAAGCCATGGTCCTTGCGTCTTTCATACGGCTGCCTCCAGTTTGCATTTGATGATTCAGTATACAGCGAAACGCCGGGAAGTGCAAGCGGAGGCAGCCCTTTGGACCGCCTCCGCTTGGAAATTTATTCGGAAATGCTTTGGTAGAACCGGACCGCGCCGGCCAGGTCTTCCTGGTCTGGGTGGCCCTTGGCAATGCCGCCCACCAGCCGGAAGGGACCGAAGGTATCAAAGCCCAAACAGCCGTATTCACCCAGGATCTCGGCGTTTTTGGCGCGGGCGATCTGAGCGATGGCGTCCGTGTAGCTCTGCTTTTTTGCCCCGCAGGTGTAAAGAAAGAACACCGGCTTTCCCTCGGGCAGGCAGGTTTCCGCCAGATGCAGGACGCTTTTGTGGAATTTGGAATAGTAAATGCCGGAGGCGAAGCCCACCCGCTCATAGCCGCTCAGGTCGGCGTCCGGGGCAGCTGCGGCGTCGATCAGGTCCATGCCGCCAAAGGCCTCCGCAAGGGCATCCACAAGCTGTTTTGTGTTGCCGTGATGTTTGGAATAGTAGACGATGGCTGTTTTCATAAGCAATTCTCCTTGATTTGTGGCAGTATAAAAATTATACTATACAAGAAGATTGCGGGCAAGTACGCAGAATGCGTATACCTGGTATCGTAAACTGTACTGGAGGGGCCTATGAAAAAGGACATGACGGCGGAGGAATACTTGCAACAGATACTTTCGGACGGTATGCGGGATGACTGCCCCGTGGGGCGCACGCTGGAATTGCTGAGCTGCAAATGGCGGACCCGCATTATCTATGAGCTTTGTAAAAAACCCACATGGCGGTTTTGCGAGCTGAAGAACGCGGTCCCAAGGATCACCAACACCATGCTGACGACGGTGCTGCGGGACCTGGAGCGCCTGGGAATCGTGGGCAGGGAACAGTTCAATGAGATCCCGCCCCATGTGGAGTATGCGCTGACGGAGAAGGGCAGGGCGCTGCTCCCGGTGTTTTTTGAGCTGGCAAAGTGGGGGGACGCCTACCTTTCGGAATGACCGCGTTTTCTGTGAAACAGTGGACTTTCGGGCGGCGGCATGATACAATAATACGACTATTTTCCAACGGAGCGGGAGGCGGACATGCGGTACACGGGACAGCGGAGACGGCGGCTGCGGCGGGCAAAGCGGGCCTGCCTGGGGCTTCTGGCCTGCTTTGCGCTGTGGTGCGCCTGGGGATTGTGGCAGTCCTACCACCATCCGGTGACACGGGAGTGGACGGTGGACCTGCCCCGGCTGGACGGCCCGGTGCGGATCGCGGTGCTGTCCGACCTTCATGACATGGATCTTGGCGGAGACAACCGCCGTTTGGTGGACCTGACGGCGTCAGAGAAGCCGGATTTGATCCTGTTGGACGGGGATATGCTCAACAGCTATTCAGAAAGCAGCGGCCGGGTGTGTTCCCTGGTGCGGCAGCTGGCGGACATCGCGCCGGTTTATTATGCCTGGGGCAACCACGAGCTGGCATATATGGAACGGAGGACTTCCCCGCTGGAGGCGGAGCTCACCGCCGCCGGCGCCGTGGTGCTGAACCGCTCCTTTGCGGACCTGAACGTGCATGGCCAGCGTCTTCGCTTGGGCGGACTGTATGAGTACGCCTTCGCCCCGGACGATTTCAACACCTGCAACCCCGACCGCATGGACCCGGCGGTGTACGCCTTTTTATCGGAGTTCCAGGATACGGACCAGTGCCGCATCCTGCTGTCTCACCGGCCGGACAGCTTTGTGTTTGGGGCGGCCTCCGCCACCTGGGGAGTGGAGCTGGTCATCAGCGGACACGACCATGGCGGCCAGGTGGTGCTGCCGTTTTTGGGCGGCGTCTTCGGCGGAGACCAGGGACTGTTTCCGGCGTATATCCACGGCCTGTATGAAAAGGACGGCATTCGGCTGGCCATCACCAGCGGCCTTGGCACCCACCGGGAAATACTGCCCCGGATGTGGAACCCGCCGGAGATCATGGTTTTAAATTTACAGTAAAGGAAATGAGGTGAAAGCGCCTGTGGAACGGTATGAACAACAGCTGCTGGAGGCTCTGCGGGCGTTTTTGCGGAGCGATCCGGCCCAGGTGCTGCTGACGGAACAAACGGACTGGGCGCGGCTGTGGGAACTGGCGGCCCAGCAGAAGGTGCTGCCCATGGCGGCGGATGCCCTGGCACCCGCGCTGCGGACAGGCGGCGGTGAAGCCATCCTGGCGGCGGTGCGAAAGACCGCCGTGCAGACCATGACGGTGCAGCTCCACCGCAGCGCTGTATTCCTGGAGCTGTACCGGAAGCTGCTGGAAAAGGGGACCCGCCCCCTTGTGGTGAAGGGAATTTTGTGCCGGGAGCTGTATCCGAAGCCGGACCTGCGGATCTCCGCGGATGAGGACCTGATGGTGGCGGAGGAGGAGCTGCCCACGGTGCTGGCGGTGCTGCGGAAGGCCGGCATGACGGTGGAGGACCCGGACGCGGAGCAGGTGCTGGCCTGCCGGGACAGCCGGACGGGACTGTATCTGGAGCTGCACCGGACGCTGTTTCCGGCGTCCTCGGAGGTGTACGGCGGGCTGAACCGTTTTTTTGACGATGCCTTTGCCAATGCTGCGGAAGTGCCGGTGGAAGGCGGGACGGTGTGGTCGTTGTGTCCGGAGGCGCATTTGCTGTATCTCATCCTCCACAGCTTCAAGCACTTTCTCCACTCGGGCTTCGGCATCCGGCAGGTGTGCGACATCTGCCTGTTTACCGAGGCCTATGGCGCGGAGATGGACTGGCACCGGCTGGCGGAGCGGCTGGCCCAGGCCCGGGCGGATGTGTTTGCCGCCAACCTGCTGGCCATTGGCCGGGAATACCTGGGCTTTTCCCGGTATCCGGAGGAAGCGGAGGCCTGGATGGCCGGATTCGGAGACAACTTGGACTGCGGTGACCTGCTGGCAGACCTGCTGGTCAGCGGTATTTACGGCAGCAGCTCTCTTTCCCGGCAGCACAGCAGTCTCATCACCCTTAACGCGGTGAAGGACGGCGCCGGCGGCAGGAGCGCCCACCGGGTGCTGCGGACGATGTTCCCGGCCCGGAAGGACCTGCTCAGGGCATATCCCTATCTGGAGCGGTATCCCTGGCTGCTGCCGGCGGCGTGGGTCCAGCGGCTTGGCCGCTACCAGAGCCAGAACGGAGGCGCAGAATCCGCCAGGGAGAGCCTTTCCATCGGTGCCCAGCGGGTGGAGCTGCTGAAAAAATACCAGGTGATCCGGTGAACGAAAAAGCGCGGGAGGGACCTCAGTCCCTCCCGCTTTTGGGCGGTATGGTTCAGGATGCGGCCAGCTGGGGATAGGCGGAGCGGACATAGCGGTCCATGCGCCGCAGGGCCTCCCGCAGGTGTTCCTCCGAGTTGGCGAACACGATGCGCAGATACCCTTCACCCATGGCGCCCAGCACGGAGCCGGGAATGACCACCACCCGGGCGTGCTCCAGCAGCTCCTCCGCGAAGGCTTGGGAGCTCTTGCCGAAGGCCTTGATGTTGGGAAAGGCGTAAAAGCCGCCGGCGGTCCGGCCGCAGCGGAAGCCGGGAATTTGATTCAGACCGTCCACCAGGATGTCCCGGCGGCGGGCATACTCCCGCACCATGGCGTCCACGCTGCGCTTTTGACGGAAGGCTTCGGCGGCGGCTACCTGCACAAACGTGGGGATGCAGGACACCACGCCCTCCTGCAGTTGGGCCAGCTTCGTGATATAGGCTGGGTCGGACATGACGGCGTAGCCCACCCGCCAGCCGGTCATGGCGTAGGTCTTGGAAAAGCTGTTGAGGAGGATGACCCGGTCCCGCACCTCCGGCACCTGGGCCATGCTGAAATGCTCCGCGCCGTCAAAGACCAGAGCGTCGTAGGGCTCGTCGGAGAAGACCCACAGGCCGTGGCGCTGCACCACTTGGGCGATGGAGAGGATATCCTCCCGGCTCAAAACCGCGCCGGTGGGATTGGCGGGGGAGTTGAGGACGATGCCCCGGGTCTTGGGCGTGATGGCTTTTTCGATGTCGCTGGCCTGGATGCGAAAGCCGTTTTCCTCGTAAGTAGGCACCGGCACAGCCCTGGCGCCTACCAGGATGGCCTGTCCGTAGTAGTTGGAAAAGCAGGGGTCCGGAACTAATACCTCGTCGCCGGGGTTCAGCAGGGCCATGAACGTCAGCGTCATGCCTTCCAGGGCACCGGCGGTATGATGACATGGTCCCGGGTATAGCCCGGCCAGAAGGCCTGGCAGCGGCGGGCCACGGCATCCCGCAGGCCGGGCATTCCGGCGTTGGGGCTGTAATGGGTATAGCCCTCGTCCAGGGCCCGCTTGGCAGCCTCCCGGATATAGGCGGGGGTGTCAAAATCCGGCTCTCCCAGGGTGAGGTTGATGGTATCCTGATACTGGGCGGCCAAAGCGGCCATTTTGCGGATGCCGGAGGCGGGATACGCCTGGGCGCGCCGGGAGAGCAGCAGAGCTTCTTTCATGTCAAACGCCTCGCTTTGACCATGTGCGGCGGCACATGGTGTTGTATTGCAAATAAAAGCAAGGGCGCTTCCCCGGCGGGAAAGCGCCCTTGCTTTTATTTCTGCTTTTCAGTTTAGCGGACCGGCGGGAAAAAGTCAATGGGAAGAACTTCCACAATGGGCGGCGGAAGGAGCGCCGTATCCGGCATTTCGCCGGAACCGCCGGATACGGCGAAGCGGGAGAGGTCCAGCTACAAATGGTTACAAAAAAATCATAATTTTGCACTAGTATTTAATATATATATTTGACTTTGCAGGGCGGCAGGGATATAATGAAGCAGATACTGGCGTAATAGAACTTTTTCTGGAAGGGAAGAAAGCGTGTGTCATTGTCACGATTTCGTGGGCAGATCATCCTGACGGCGGATATTTGCCTGATCTTCATGTTCAATTTTCTACTGTTTCTCCCATCACTTCTGCGTGATGACATCCGTTTCATCAACCTGATACTCCACATCGGCCTTTTGACAGTCTGCGTTCTGGTGTTTCAGCTGGTGTTCCGGACGTACAACACCCTTTGGCGCTATGCGGAGAGCCGGGAGTATTTCGTGCTGCTCATGGGCATGAGCCTGGGCTTTTTGCTGTACAGCGGCGTGAACCTGCTGCTGGACACCAATCTTATCTGGATCACCCAGGCCCTGACGGGCACATCCCTGGCGCTGCTGGCCATGCTGGTGATGCGGTTTGTGTACCGTACATACCGGATGAAGATCACCGGCCGTTCCGCGGAGGGCCGCAGCCACGCGGCTATCATCGGTGCCGGCGCCGTGGGTGTGTCGCTGCTGGGAGAGCTGGTGAACAATTCCCAGGGCCGCTATATCCCCTATTGCCTGGTGGACGATGCGTTGGATAAAGTGGGCAAGCGGGTGCTGGGCGTTCCTGTTCTGGGTCCCATCAACAATCTCCAGGAGCTGCTGCAAAACACACCGGTGACGGAGATCATTCTGGCCATACCCAACCTGTCCTCCCGGCGGCAGACGGAGATCCTGCGGCTGTGCGCCGCCACCAACTGCCGTCTCCATATTTTGTCAGACCCCATGTCCCAGCTGAAGCGGGAAAAGACCTCCCTGGCGGCCAGCGTCCGGGAAGTACAGATCGAAGACCTCCTGGGCCGGCAGACCATCCAGCTGGACAACTGCCGCGTCGAGAAGTTTATCCGCGGCAAGACCGTACTGGTCACAGGCGGCGGCGGTTCCATCGGATCGGAGCTGTGCCGCCAGGTGGCGGGCTACGGGCCCAAGCGGCTGGTGATTTTGGATATCGCGGAGAACACCACGTACAGCCTGCAAAACGACCTGCTCCACCTTCACGGCGCGGATTTTCCCATGTCGGTGGAGATCGCCTCTGTCCGGGACCGAAAGAAGATCGACCGTATTTTTGAAAAGTACCGGCCGGACCTGGTGTTCCACGCGGCGGCCCACAAGCATGTGCCCCTCATGGAAAACTGCCCGGAGGAAGCAATCAAAAACAATGTCTTCGGCACTTACAATACCGCCTCCGCCGCGAAAAAATACGGAGCGGAGAAATTCGTCCTGATCTCCACGGACAAGGCGGTGAACCCCACGAACATCATGGGCACCACCAAGTTTCTGTGTGAGCAGGTGCTCCAGGGCCTGCGGGAAGGCAGCCGCACGGAGTTCGCGGCGGTGCGCTTCGGCAATGTGCTGGGGTCCGACGGCTCCGTCATCCCCCTGTTTAAAAAGCAGATTGCCTACGGTGGCCCTGTCACCATTACGGACAAGCGGATCATCCGCTATTTCATGACCATCCCGGAGGCGGTCCAGCTGGTGCTGGAGGCCGGCTCCTTTGCCCGCAGCGGCGAGGTCTATGTGCTGGACATGGGCGAGCCCGTTCATATTCTGGACCTGGCGGAAAAGCTCATCCGCCTGTCTGGCTACACGCCCTATGTGGACATCCAAATCGAAGAAATCGGCCTGCGGCCCGGAGAGAAGCTCTATGAGGAACTGCTGACCCAGAGTGCGGACCTGCGCAGAACGGAAAACGAAAAGATATTCGTGGAGGAAAAGCCCGCCATCGAAGAAAGTGACCTGAAGGGCTGGCTGGAGGAGCTGGCAGCCGTTGTGGAAAGCGGCAGCCGCCAGCAGATCTTCCGGGTGCTCCACGAGCTGGTGCCCACCTTCCGCAGCCCGGAGGATGTGAACCGGGAGGCCATCCGTGCCGTCCGGGAGGGACAGGCTGCCCATCTGGAGGACCTGGCCTTGGTGCAGAATGTGTAAAAGCGAGGATTGAGCAATGAAAAAAGGTGTGAAGATCGCACTTGGCATCGCAGGCGTCCTGGTGGTGGGCGGCGCGGCCCTGGCGGCATGGCAGTGGAACAACCTCAATGCCCTGCGCTACGGCCTGACCCTGGATAGGGATACCATCGACCAGAAGCTCCAGGACAATGAGCAGGCGTTGAACGACGCCATGGCGGCGTACAATATCCAGGGCTATACCTTCTCCCAGGAGGAGGTCGCCCAGCTGGCGGACGGGACACTTTCGACAGAGGAGGCGGCCAAGAAACTGCTGGAGGGGCAGACGCCCAAGGCGGCATCGCCGGAGGGAGCGTCCGGCCAGCAGGGAAGCGCGTCCCAGGAGGCCGGGTCCCAGTCCGAAACCGATCAGGCCATCCAGGAGCAGATCGCCACCATGTACGTGCTGCGGAGCACCTATGTGGGCAAGCTGGAGGCTATCGCCCAGTCTGCCATTGACGAGTATGTTGCCGGCGACCACACGGAGGAGAACCGCAAACAGGTGGTCTATGACAAGCTGGACCAGCTGACGGCGCTGGAAAAGGAGTGCGACGCCCAGGTGGCCCAGGTGGTGTCCCGCCTGAGGGAGCTTTTGAAGGAAGCCGGACAGGATGACTCCCTGGCCAAGCAGGTGGAGGAGACGTACCAGAACGAAAAGAGCCTGAAAAAAGCGGCCTATCTGGAGGAATTCCAGAACGGCTGACAGGGCGGAGGACAGCATGATCGACCTGCACTGCCATATCCTGCCGGGGGTGGACGACGGCGCCGCCTCCGAGGAGGAGAGCTGCATGATGGCCCGCATGGCGGCGGAAAGCGGCGTCACGGCCCTGGCCGCCACGCCCCACTGCGGCGTGCCCGGGCAGTTTGAAAATTTTGCGGACGAACGCCTGATGGACAGATTCACCGGCCTGGAGCGGCTGCTGGAGCGGGAGCATGTCCCCCTGCGGCTGTACACGGGCATGGAGGTGTTCGTGACGGAGCAGACGCCCCGCTATCTGCGGGAGGGGCGGCTTTTGACCCTGGGGGGCAGCCGGTATTTGCTGGTGGAATTCGGCTTTGATGAGGAGGCGGACTTCGCGGAGCGGATGCTGGGAGCGCTGCTGGAGGCCGGCGTGGTGCCGGTGGTGGCCCACCCGGAGCGGTACCATTTTGTCCAGCCGCGGCCGGAGTGTCTGCTGCGGTGGGCGGAAATGGGCTGCGCCCTGCAAATCAACAAAGGGAGCCTTCTGGGCCGGTTTGGCCGGAGGGCGGCCCAGACGGCCCGCTGGTGCCTGGGGGAGGGCTGTGTCCATCTGCTGGGCAGCGACGCCCACAGCCCCTGGCGCAGGACCCCCCGCATGGAGGAGGCCTGGGCGTATACGGCGGACTTCGATTCGCCGGAGATCGCGGATTTTTTGCTGCGGGACAACCCGCGCCGCATCCTGGAGGACCAGCCTATCCGGCCGGTCCTGGCGGAATTTTGAACATCCCGAGGAGAACTTATGAGACGACTTCGCATCATCACCCTGGTCTGCTTCCTGCTTTCGGCGGCGGCCCTGGGAGCTTCCACGGCCTACCAGGCGTGGAGCGAGGACAAGACCATTCCCGTCATCGACTGTCCGGAAGAGCCGCTGGTGCTGTCTGTGAAGGACAGCGGCACCGAGGTGCTGCTGCAGGATGTGACCGCCTATGACGAAAAGGACGGCGACCTGACGGACCAGCTGCTGCTGGAGGGCATCGACCGTGCCTCCGACGGTGATATCATTGTCACTTACGTGGTGGTGGACAGTGACCACCATGTGGTCAGCCGCAGCCGGACCTTGCAGTACACGGACTATACGCCGCCCCGCTTTGCCCTGTCCAAGGAGCTGCGCTACTCCATGGGCAGCAGCGTGCGCATCAAGGACCGGCTGACAGCCACGGACGTGGTGGACGGCGACCTTTCGGACCGCATCAAGGTGAACTCCAACGACCTCTCGCCCTATTACGAGGGCACCTATCCCGTGACCTTTGAGGTCACCAACAGCCTGGGCGACACCGCATCCCTCACCATGGACGTGGTGGTGCGGAACTATGCCGCCGGCGAGCCCCGCATCACCCTGACGCAGTATCTGGTGTACCGGAAGGCGGGAGAGCGCTTTGACGCCCGGGCCTATCTGGATTCCGTCACCGGCGGAGCGGTGGAGGATGTCGCCATCCAGCTGCCGGAGGGCGGACTGTCCGCCGGCGTCAGCCAGGTGACCTATTCCTGCGTGGGACAAAACGGGACCGTGGGTTCCACCGTCCTCTACGTTGTGACCGAGTGAGGAAACGAATATGGATGAACAACAGACTTTTCGATGGACGGACCTGAACCCGTTCTGCCTGCTGCGCCGGCTGGGCCGGGATGTTTTGCTGGTGGTGGCGGCGGGGCTCATCGCCGCCATGCTGACCGAAACGGCGATCCAGAACCTGTACAAGCCGGAATATACGGCCAGTGCCACCATGGCGGTCAGCGTAAAAAGCGGCGGCTATTCCTCCGTTTTGTCCAATCTGAATATGTCCTCGGAGATCGCGGACACGTTTACCAAGCTGTTTGAAAGCAATATGTTCGGCGGCATCGCCAGCAGCAAGCTGGGTACCAGCAGCCTTCCCGGCAAGCTGACGGCCTCCGTCCTGCCGGAGACGAATATCCTGACGCTGCGGGTGACGGCGGATTCTCCGGAGGATGCCTTCCGGACGCTGCAGCTGCTGCTGGACAACTATGACACGGTCTCGGAATACGTGTTCCAGAATGTAATCTTGAAGGAACTGGACAGCCCCTCCGTTCCGGTGAAGCCCTCCAATCCCGTGAACCGGGGACAGCTTCTGAAACGGGCCTTCCTAGGCGGCGCCGGCGCCATGATGGTGCTGCTGATGGCCATCGCCGTCCTGTCTGATACGGTGCAAACCTCCGAGGCTGTGCGTCGGAAGCTGGATGTGAAGCTGTTTGCCACCATTCACCACGAGGAAAAGAACAAGACCCTGCGGACGAAGCTGAAAAAGGCCAACAAGGGCCTGCTCATCACCATGCCGGTGGCCAGCTTCTATTTCACGGAGGAGGTCTACAAGCTGGGGACAAAGGTGGACTATGCGGCCCGCCACGGGGAGCGGAAGGCCATCCTGGTCACCAGCGTGGCGGAGAACGAGGGCAAGTCCACCGTGGCCGCCAACCTGGCCCTGTCCTTGACCCAGGGCGGACGGAAGGTGCTGCTCATTGACGCGGACCTCCACAAGGCCGCCCAGTATAAGCTGTTCCACCGCAAACCGACGGTGGAGCTGGCGGATATTCTCCAGGGCGAGGCGCCGTATCAGCCGGAGCTGCTGGAAAAGCAGAACCTGTATACCCTGTTTTCCACCAGAGCCAGCGATGGTGCCGCGGAGCTGATCGCCTCCCGGGAGATGGGGGATCTGCTGGACAAGGCCCGGAAGGAGATGGATTACATCGTCATCGATTCCCCGCCCATGGCCCTGTTTTCCGATGTGGAGGCCCTGGCGGACCGGGCGGATATGTCGCTGCTGGTGGTGCGCCAGGACGTGACCCCGGCCCGGCGCATCAACGACACGGTGGATATTTTGAACCAGTGCCGGGCGGAGCTGCTGGGCTGCGTGTTCAACGATGTGCGCGGCCTGCCCTTCTCCAACGACCACCACAGCTATGGCTACGGCTACGGCGACCGCTACGGCTACGGCGGATATTACGGGCAAAAGCCCAAAAGCGGCAAAATAACGGACAAGCAGTCGGAGGAGACCCATGGAAGAGCTTAAAAAAGACCAGGAAGAACTGGAAAAAATCGATATTTTCCGGGTCCTTCAGGAATTTTGGAAGTCCTTTTGCCGGCTGTGGTGGCTGCCGTTCCTTTTGGCGGTGGCCTGCGGCGGCCTGTTGGGCCTGCGTGCCTGGCGGAGCTATACGCCCATGTATGCCTCCCAGGTGACGTTTACCATTCAGACGGCGGATTCCTCCCTGACGGACATTGGCGGCAGCACCAGCTACTACAACAAGGCCACGGCGGAGCAGCTGACGAAGACCTTTCCCTATCTGGTCCAGTCGGACCTGATGAAAAGCAAGCTGCGCCAGGCCATGGGCGTAAGCTGGATCAACGGCAATATCACTGCCCAGACAGTGGACAACACCAGCCTGTTTTCCCTGCGGGTCACCAGCACATCGGCCCAGGACGCCTATGACATTCTGGTGGCGGTGACGGAGGTATATCCCCAGGTGGCGGATTATGTCATCGGCAACACGGAGATGAATGTCCTGACGCAGCCGGAGGTGGCCACGGAGCCCTACAACGCGTTTCGGCCCATTCCCACCATCTGCAAGGGTGTTTTTCTGGGGGCGTTTTTGGGGCTGCTGGTCATTCTGCTGTACGCCTTCACCAGGCGCAGCATCCGGGACCCGGAGGATATCCACCGGCGGCTGAACCAGACCTGCATCGCCACACTGCCAAAGGTCACGTTTAAGCGGCGGGGCAATGCCATTGATAAAAATATTTCCATTTTGAACCAGCGGGTGGACGGTGTCTTCCGGGAGAGCGTGCGGAGCATGCGCATCAAATTCCTGCGGGAGGCCCAGAAGCAGCGGGCCAAGGTGGTCATGGTCACCAGTACACTGCCCGGAGAGGGCAAGACCACGGTGGCGGTGAACCTGGCCCTGACCCTGGGCCAGAACGGCGCCCGGGTCATCCTGGTGGACCTGGACCTGCGAAAGCCCTCCGTGAAAAAGGCGCTGGCTGTGCGGCAGTCCTCCAAGGGTGTGCCGGAGCTGCTGGCGGACCCGGCGGCGGAGCCGGTGGGGGAGTTGCTGCATCTGGATAACAGCCGCCTTTCCCTGCTGGCAGGAGACAGCGCCGCGGTGGACCCCCGCCAGCAGGTCAATTCCCGCCGGCTGGGCGCCATTCTGGATGCCCTGCGGCAGGAGGCGGACTACATTGTGCTGGATACGCCGCCCTGCGGCATCCTGGCGGACAGTGCCGGCGTGGCCCGGCTGGCGGACTGCACCCTGTATGTGATCCGCGCCGGCGCCGTGGAGGTGTCCCACATTATGGACAGCCTGCAATTCCTGGCGGAAAGCGGCACCCGGATGGTCGGCTGCGTCCTCAATGGCGTGCAGCCCGGACAGGGCGGCTACGGCTACGGTTACGGCTATGGCTACGGCTACGGCGGCTATGGCTATGGTTATGGAAAGTACAATGCCCACCGCAAGAGCAAGGCGGCGGAGGAGGAGCCGTAAATCACGGCCGGGAAGAAGCTGCCGGAAAAGTCCCGGGCAGCTTCTTTCCTTTTCGGAGAAAGGAGGGGAGACATGGAACCGAAAAAGCGCATCGTGGATATCCACACCTACCTGCCGGTGCTGATGGAGCTTTTGGAGCAGGGGGAGAGCGTCAGCCTTACCGTCACAGGCAACAGCATGTCTCCCTTCCTGGCCCACGGACGGGACCAGATCAGCTTTCAAAGGCCCTCCGCTTCATTGAGGCGGGGGGACATGGCGTTTTTCCGCCGGGAGAGCGGAGACTATGTCATGCACCGTGTCCTGCGGGCGGAGGAGAACGGATACTATCTGGTGGGGGACGGCCAGCAGGAAGTGGAGGGGCCTGTCCGTCCCGGACAGGTATTTGCCGTGGTGACGAAGGTGTGCCGCAAGGGCCGCTGGATCGGGCCGGGGGACTTCTGGTGGGACTTTTTTGCCGGCCCCTGGCTGCGGCTGCTGCCGCTGCGGCCCCTGCTGCGGCGGCTGTACGGCGTGTATTTCCGTATGTTCAGGAGAGGAGGACGTGACCATGACACAGCCGGATAACGGCCGGGAGGACCGGACGGCCCTGGGCTCCGAGGCTTTAGGCACTTTGCTGAAACGCTGGAGGGAGGGGACCTTCGGCGAGCTGCTGGAGGACTGGCGGTGGATCTTGGCCCATACAAAGCGGTATAAATGGGCGGTGGCCTGTTATCTGGTCCTGGGTGTGGCCAGCGCCTCTTTGGGGCTGGTGTCGGCGGTGGCCAGCAAATACGCCATCGACATCATCACCGGTTACCAGACCTCCCGCCTGGGCGCCATGGCGGCGGTCATGGTGGCCTCGGCCCTGGCCAGCCTGCTGCTGCGGAGCCTGGTCTCCCGGGTGTCCGCCAAGGTGAGCATTTTCGTCAGCAACGATATCCAGGCCTCCGTGTTTGACAAGGTGCTGGACGCCGACTGGCTGGCCCTCAGCCGGTACAGCAGCGGCGACCTTCTCAGCCGCTTCAACAGCGATGTAAACACCGTGGCCAGCAACGCCATCAGTTGGCTGCCGAACCTTCTGGTGAGCCTGTATACGTTCATCGCCACGTTTTTTGTCATTCTCTACTATGACCGCGTCATGGCTCTCATCGCCCTGGCCAGCGCACCGTTTTTGCTGGTGAGCTCCCGGTATCTGCTGGGGCGTATGCGGCGGCACAACCAGCGGATGAAGGAGCTGGGCAGCCAGCTGATGGCCTATGAGGTGGAGACCTTCTACAATGTGGATACCATCAAGAGCTTTGGCATCATGGGCCAGTATGGCCGCGGCCTGCGGCAGCGGCAGGAGACCTTCAAAAAAGCCAGCCTGGACTATAACCTGTTCAGCATCAAAACGGACGCGGCCATCTCCCTGCTGGGCTCCGCCGTGCAGCTGGCGGGCTTTGGGTACTGCCTGTACCTGCTGTGGAGCGGGAAGATCGTCTATGGCACCATGACGCTGTTTTTGTCCCAGAGCGCCAAGCTCTCCTCCACGCTCAGCAGCCTGGTGGGCGTGGTGCCCGCCTTTTTGACCAGCTCCGTTTCCGCCCGGCGTATCCGGGAACTGACGGAGCTCCCCAAGGAGCCCCACATCCCCGGCAGCGGCCTGGACCGCCATGGGAAGGAGGGCTTTGCCGTCCGGATGGAGGATGTGGACTTTGGCTATGACCCGGCGGAGCCGGTCCTCGTGGGCTCCGGGTTCCACGCGGAGCCGGGGGAGATTGTGGCGCTGGTGGGACCCTCCGGCGAGGGCAAGACCACCATGATCCGTCTGATGCTGGGTCTGGTCCGGCCGGACCGGGGCCGGGTGTTTCTGAAGACCGGAGACGGCCTGGAAGCGGAGATGAACGCGGAGACCCGGCACCTCTTTTCCTATGTGCCACAGGGCAACACCACCCTCTCCGGCACCATCGCGGACAACCTGCGCATGGTGAAGGAGGATGCCACGGACCAAGAATTGGAGGAGGCTCTGCGCCTGGCCTGCGCCTGGGCGTTCGTGTCCCGGATGCCGGAGGGCATCCACAGCGGCGTGGGAGAGCGGGGCAGGGGCCTTTCCGAGGGACAGGCCCAGCGCCTTGCCATTGCCCGGGCCGTTTTGAAGGATGCGCCCGTGCTGCTGCTGGATGAGGCCACCTCCGCCCTGGATGTTGCCACGGAGCGGCAGGTGCTGCGCAACCTCATGACCGGGCGGCCCAACCGCACTGTCATCGTTACCACGCACCGGCCCAGTGTATTGGGCATGTGCCGCCGGGTGTACCGGATCGTGGACCGGCAGGTGCGGGAGCTGGACCGGGAGGATTCGGAGCGGCTGTCCATGGATTTTTGAGGCAGCGGACGCAGGCGCAGGATTTTGAAAAAAATGAAACTGAAATTGAAAAAATTATCCAATTCGGCACGCTTTTGAGGTTGCCGTTGAAAATGGATTGTGCTATAATCAGCTTACTTATATGTGGGCGTGTGCCCTTGGCGAGTTCCCGCCGGAGCGGTGAACTGCCGGAGCTGCCAATCGTGTAAATGGAGGTATCAATCATGCGAAAACACAGAGTCTTAGCGGGGATTCTGACTGTCATCATGCTGCTTGGCATGGTGCCGTCCGCGCTTGCGGCGGAAACAGCCGTATATAAGGGTCCGAATCCGGGACAGATTACCTATGCCGAGCAGGGTGTTATTCTGGACAAAACCGCTACGGAACTGAAAAGCGGCGAAACGACCCTGAACCTGACTATCTCCGCTCCCTCTGACCAGAGCCCCGTGGCGGTGGAGTTCGTGCTGGACGGCACCAGCAGCCTGCATGGCGTTGTCAGCAGCACACAGTGGCTCCAGGATATGATGGATTCCATTAAAAAGAATCTGGCCGGCAAAATGGACAATGTCTATGCGGGCGTTACTGTGTTCGGCAAGACGGCTGAGGTCGCCGTTCCCATGACGTTGGTGGGCGATGGCAGCAGCTTTACCGTAGAGAAGTTGGTGGGAGCCCTGGCGGAAATTGATGTGGGCACCAACGTGCAGGCCGGTATCCAGGCCGGCATCGAGGACCTGGAAGATGCGAAACTGCCCCAGTATACCCAAAAGTACATGGTCCTCATCACCGACGGCGGCAGCTATTTCTGGATGAACGGCGATGAAGCTGTCAACAACAGTTACTATACCGGCGCCTATAATGAGGACGGGACGCCTAAGAAGAGCTCCTTGATGAACAGCGACGCTGCAGACGGCGGCTATACCGCGTTGACCTCTTGGAAGAATATGACCGTGACCAGCGCGGCGCCCACGACCTACGGCGACCCCGACGCCGACGAGCCCCTGCCCGCCGCGGTCCAGGAGATCAAAGACGGCGGCAGCAAATATACCAACTTTGAGACTGGTATTTACTGGGCCGCTCAGGAGCTGAACAACATTCCCGACGATGTGAATCTCTTTACCGTAGGCAGAGACTATTATAAGAACCAGGGTATCGATGCCCTGACGGATCTGGCCAGCGAGTTTGTGCAGTTGGCCATCAGCAAGGACGAGACCAAGCTCTCGGAGAGTTTGACCAATATGGATTTTGAGGATGCTGTGGTGAAGATTGCCAACCAGATTAGCATCATGGTCCCCAAGGACAGCACCGTCACCGATTTCATCGGCCGCACCCAGAAGGACAAGGGCGAGACCGAGACCTATAATTTCGATGTCATCACCGAGGATGGCTTCACCTTGGTTGTGGGTGAGAATTCCTATTCCAGCGAGCCTGTTGAGGGCAAGGAGAATACCTGGAGATTTGGCGATGGATCCGAACTGGTCTACACGCCCGGCTCCGATGAGCACTTTGTCCTGACCCTGGGCCAGGATATCGTCCGCGGCGGCAAAGTGGCGCTGACCTATAACGCGAAGCTGGCTGCGTATGATGGCTCCAGCGGCCACCATGATGTGCTGACCAACGTGGAGGCGTATCTGGACATTATCCCCGCTGCCGGCAATGAGGCTGACCGCTGCCACTTCCCCGAGCCCAGCCTTGGATACCACGTGGGCAGCGGCGGTGGCGGCGGCGGGACCATCATTCCCGATGATGAGCCCCCCAAGGCCGAGCTGAACGAGACCGACCATTACGCCTATATCATCGGCCGTAAGGACGGCCTGGTCCATCCCGAGGCCAACATCACCCGCGGCGAGGTGGCCACCATTTACTTCCGTATGCTCACTGACGAGTCCCGTAATGAGCTGTGGAGCCAGAGCAACCCCTACACCGATGTCCAGCCGGATACCTGGTGCAATGCCGCTGTCTCCACCATGACTCGTGCCGGCGTGATTCAGGGCTTCTCTGACGGTACCTTCCGTCCCTACGCGCCTATTACCCGTGCCCAGTTTGCCACCATCGCGGTCCGCTTCTTCGAGGTGGTTTACTCCGGCGATGATAAGTTCACCGATATTGCCGACCACTGGGCAAAGGATTATATCAACAAGGCTGCTGAGGCCGCGCTGATCAACGGCTTCTCCGACGGTACCTTCCGTCCCAACCAGAACATTACCCGTGCCCAGGCCATGGCCATCTTCAACCGCGTGCTGGGCCGTGCTCCTGAGAAGGACCATCTGCTGCCTGGCGAGATGATCACCTGGCCCGACAACATGGATAAGAACGCTTGGTACTATGCCAACATGCAGGAGGCCACCAACTCCCACGAGTACGAGATCAAGTACGACGCGGATGGCGAGCCTTACGAGGTCTGGACCAAGATCCTGCCGGTCCGTGACTGGGCGGCATTTGAGAAGGAATGGTCCACGGTGAACTCCGCCGCTAACCCCGGTGAGGTCATCTCCGTTCCCGTAAACGTCAAGAAATAAGCGCTTTTCCTGAAAGGCTGCCGTGGGAATGAACCACGGCGGCCTTTTTCACAGAGGAGAAGGGTATAAAAAATCAAGGAATTTGAAGGGGAAAAGGAAAAAGCAATTTTGTAAAAGAAAAACTGAAAATGCGCTGAAAAAAATCCAAAATTTTGCAGTTTCCTTATACTGGAACGCTTGAATTTGCCAGAGGAATGTGCTACCATGTCAGTAATTATTCTGATAGTAGGGGTACTATGCCCATTTGTAGTAAAACGGCTTTTTGCAAAGGCACAAGACTCCTGCGGTCATGGAAAAAAGGGGTGAAAAGAAGTTTGAAAGCGACAAGTGAAGTGGTCCTTCGTGAGATCGCTGGAGAGAACCTTCTCATCCCGGTCGGTCAGACGGCGCTGAAGATCCACGGCATGATCACCCTCAGCGAGAGCGGATTGCTGCTGTGGAAGCGGCTCCAGGAGGAGTGTACCGAGGAAGACCTGGTGAATGCCCTGCTGGCGGAATACCAGGTGGACCGGGAGACTGCCTCCGCCGATGTGAAAGCATTTGTACAGCAGATGCGGGAAGTGGGGATTCTGGTTTGAGACAGCAAGGGAAGACCCAGGCAACCTCCTCCGGAAGAGCTGCGGCCCTGGCGATTATACTGCTTTTGCTGCTGAGCTGCTGTGGAAAGGCGAAGGAAGACGTTTCGTTTCCCTGTTTACTGGCGGAGGACAGCCTCAGCGTCACATCGTTGTTCCAATACTCCGGGTACAATCCGGACTGCGGCGGCCAAGTGGGAGAGGAGATCGCTTCTTTGGCGGTGACCAACCAGTCTGAAAAGTATCTGGCTTCCGCGAAAATTACCGCGAAGCTGGCGGATGGGACGAAGCGGGTGTTCCAGCTGACGGACATCCCCGCGGGGCAGACGGTTTGGGTATTCGCGCAGGACAATGGCAGCTTCGCATCGTCCAACACCTGCAAGGAACTGAAATGCGAGGCGTCCTTTGCGGAGGAACAGCCCCTGCTGGCAGAGCAGGTGGCCGTGGAGACGGAGGGCACTTCCGTGACCCTGACCAACCTGACGGACGAAGACCTTGCAGGATTGACAGTTTATTGCCACTGCCTTTTTGATGGGACCTATTTCGGCGGTTTGACTTACGCGTATCCCGTGGATGGCATTCCCGCGGGAGAGAGCGTCACGATCCAGGCGGAGGAATGCTATTTGGGTGAAGCAGCAGTTGTACGGGTGACCCGGAACAGCTGAGCAGATAAATTCGTTGCCGGGTGCGAGACCCACCGGCCGGAAAGCGAGAGGAGAAGACCATGAAGACGTATGTAAAGCCTGAGCTCTATTTTGAGAGCTTTGAGTTGTCGCAGCACATTGCGGCGTGTGATTTGAAATTGGGACATAATATTGAGAACTGTGCGATCGTGGGACATAATGGCGGAAATGGCACTTCGTTTGCTGACCTAGAAGAACAGATGATTGACTCGTTTGTTAGCTACGCTTGTAGAGTCCAGGCTGAGATCTACTGCTATACCAACGGCGCTAATTATATGCCCAGGACCTTCCAGTCCTGATTACCGGTGGATTTCTGCACGGAATACGGCATCGCGGATGTGACCATTCGCCTGCATACCCCCAGGGAGGTCCAGCTGGCGGATAGCTTCCGCCCCTTCGTGGGAAGCGCCGGCGGCAAGACGGTGGATGTATATTTCTGGGAGATAGACCGCCTGCCCCAGCTGACCGGCCCGGTACTGTTTTCGGATGTGTCCTTTGCCGTTTACCGGGAAGACGGTGGTTACATGCGCCGCTACCACGACCGAAAGGAACAGGACCGCCCCTACGCGGTCGGGGAAGCGGCCTGGAAGAGCGGCCGGGAGACCGTGTCGTTCCTCTCCGGCGACTGGCAGTTTTTCTCCGGGAGCCAGAACTGTGTGTCCCACATCGCACTGGAAGAGCTGCTGCTCTGGTATGACCGGCTCATTCTCCACGCCTCCTTTGTGGCGTCGCCCTTTGGCGGCATCCTGTTTTCCGGACCGTCCGGCATTGGGAAGTCCACCCAGGCGGACCTTTGGGTACGGTACGAGGAAGCGAGGCTCATCAACGGGGACCGCACCATCCTCCGGCCGGACAGCGGCCGCTGGCTGGCCTACGGCTCTCCATACGCCGGTTCCTCCCGGTGCTATGTGAATGAAAAACACCCAGTGCGGGCCATCGTCCTGCTGGAGCAGGACAGTGACTGCCGGCTCACCCGGCTGCCCCAGCCGGCGGCTTTCCAAAAGCTGTATGCCGGCACCACGGTCAACGCCTGGAACCCGGTTTTTGTGGAGCGTGTCTGTGCGCTGCTTGCCCAGCTGGTGGCGGAGGTTCCGGTGTATGCCCTGCGGTGCACGCCGGACCGGGCGGCGGTGGAGCTCCTGCGGTCCCAACTCCTGAAGGAAGAGACAAATGGAACGTAAAGAAGTGAACTATGAAGCAGCGCTGACCCAGTACCTGTTTCAAAAGGCGTCCCGGGCGCGGCTCCCCCTCAGCGGGACCTTTGAGCTTTCCCCGGTGTGCAATCTGAACTGCAGGATGTGTTATGTCCGCAAGACGCCCCAGGAGGTGGCCGCCCACGACCGCCCCATGATGAAGCTGGAACAGTGGCTGGACATTGCCCGGGAAGCCAAACAGGCCGGGATGCTGTATCTGCTGCTGACCGGCGGCGAACCGTTTTTGTGGCCGGATTTTTGGAAGCTGTATGAACAGCTGACCGCCATGGGATTCCTGGTGTCCATCAACAGCAACGGCACCCTCATTGACGGCGAGGCCATCCGGCGGCTGAAAGCCAATCCGCCCACCCGCATCAACATCACCCTCTACGGCGCCGGGGACGAAACGTACCGGGCACTGTGCCGGGCGGACGGGATGTTTGACCGCGTGGACCGGGCCATCAGCGGCTTGCGGGACGCGGGCATTCTGGTGAAGCTGAACTGCTCGCTGACCCCGGCAAATGCCAAAGATTTGGAAGCTCTCTGCCGGTACGCCCGGGAGCGGGAGCTGATTTTGGAAGTCAATACCTATATGTTTCCTCCGCTGCGCCGGGACCCGGCCATGGTCGGGCAGAACCAGCGGTTCACACCGCAGGAGGCGGCCTGGTACCACTTCAAAAGGTACCAGTACCAGCAGGGGGATGAACGATATATTCGCTTTTTGAAAAACGCGGAGCAGGGCTTGATCGATCCGCCTGGTCTGGACGAACAGTGTGTAGACCCGGTGAACGGAAAGATCGCCTGCCGGGCGGGGAACGCCTCCTTCTGGATCACCTGGGACGGATGGATGACTCCCTGCGGGATGATGCTCACCCCGAAGGTGGATATCACGACCCTCCCGTTTTCGGAGGCCTGGGCGAAGCTCGTACAGGAAGCCGAAGCGGTGACGGTGTCCAGCGTTTGTCTGGGCTGTGCCAACCAGGCAATGTGCCACGCCTGTGCCGCCATGGCCATGACGGAAACGGGCAGCGCGGGGGGCATCCCCACATATCTGTGCCGGATGGTGGAAGAAATGAAGCGTCTGGCGAAAGAAGAGCTGGCCACGTTGGGCCAGTAGATTCCCTTAACCTGCAAATCCATGTGAATATGATTTGCATTTGCATATAGATCAAGTAGACCAAGAAAAACCGAGGAGGTTCAATGCTATGAGAAGACACGGATTGAAAAAGGGCCTGTCCCTGCTGCTGGTCTTTTGCATGATCCTGAGCCTGCTGCCCATGACGGCACTGGCGGAGGAGATCAGCGAGCCCAGCGCCGCCGTGGAGGAACAGGAGTCCGCGGCCAAGGATGAAACGACCAATACCCCGGATGATACCACTGGGGATAAGCAGGATGACACCGGCGAGGCTGGCTCCGAGGCCGGCACTGATGAAGCTGGCTCCGAGACTGGTACTGATGAGACCAGCGAGCCCGGCTCCGAGGACGGCGCCGGCGAGACCGGCTCCGAGGCTGGCACTGGCGAGGCCGGCGAGGCTGGCACCGGCGAGGCCGGCGAGGCTGGCACCGGCGAGACTGGCGAGACCGGCACCGGTGAGACCGGCGAGGGCGAGGAAGAAAAGAGCTTTGTTGATAAGATTATCGACGAGATCAAAGATATCCTGACGCCCATTACTGGCGAGAAGACCGAAGAGGAAAAGGCTGCGGAAGAGGCTGCCCAGAAAGCCGCGGAAGAAGAAGCTGCCAAGAAGGCTGAGGAAGAGGCTGCTCAGAAGGCTGCCGAGGAAGCAGCCCAGAAAGCTGCGGAAGAAGAAGCTGCTAAGAAAGCCGCGGAAGAAGCTGCTCAGAAGATTGCGGAAGAGGCCGCTTTACTGGCAGCGAATTCCCAGAACGAGGTCGTTGAATTCGAGTCTATTGAAATCAGCAAGAAGCCCTCTGGCGGTACGACGGAAGGCGAGCCGTTCCCTGCTGGTACTGGCGGTAGCGACAATTTCCGTATTCCGGCTCTGGTGACCCTGTCTGACGGTACCCTAGTGGCGGCTGCCGATGCCCGTTGGGATACATATTTGGATGGCTACGGTTTGGACACTGTTGCGTCTTATTCCAAGGATGCCGGTAAGACCTGGCACTATACTTTTGCCAACTATCTGGGTGACAATGGCAATGTATCCAATACCAGTTCCACGGCATTTATTGATCCCTGCCTGGCCACAGACGGTGACACTGTCTATATGCTGGTAGACCTGTATCCTGCTGGTGGATATATTAGTAAAATCAGTTCTGGTACCGGCTTTGACAGTGACGGTCATCTCCTGCTGAAAAAGAGCGGAGACAGTGCTTACAACTATTATCTGAACGGCGATAAGATTTGCAGTGCGGATGGTACGGCCCTTACGAATTATACGGTCGATAAGTATTTCAATCTCACTGATTCTAATGACAATACCACAAATCTGTTTTTCTCTAACTCTCCTTTCCAGGTGCTGTGCACCAGCTATCTGTATCTGACGAAGTCCACCGATGGCGGCAAGACTTGGTCTGAGCCCACCATGCTGAATCCCCAGGTAAAATACGACAACGAGTATTTCTACGGTGTCGGCCCTGGCCGCGGTTTGGTGACCTCTACTGGTCGAATCATCTTCCCTTGCTATACCTATACCACTAGCGATGGCAACACCAGCGTTATTTATTCGGACGATGGCGGTGAGACTTGGCATCGCAGCGCTGATATGAGCGAACAGAGCTCTGAGGCCGCATTGGTGGAGGCTGATGGCCGAATCTATATGTTCACCCGCCATGGCGGCTACTATGTCTCCGAGGATGACGGCAAGACATGGTCTAAGAAGAAAGACGTTGACGGCATCTCCTATACCACCAGCTGCCAGTTGTCTGCAATCACGTATTCTGCTGCCACGATTGATGGGAAGACAGCGATCCTGCTTTCTGCTCCTACCAATGGACGCACCAGCGGAAAAATCTTCGTGGGCTTGGTGAATGAGGACGGTTCCATCAACTGGAAGTATACGTATAGTGATAGTGTGAATATGGGGGGCCATTATGCTTATTCCTGCTTGACAGAGCTGAATGACGGCAGCATTGGCCTTTTGTATGAGGATGGCAGTACTTCCATCACCTATCAGACTTATACCATTCAGGAAATTGCGCAGGGCGCGGAACTTACAGCGATCGTGCCTAATGTTACGCTCACAGATGATGCCAGCAATGTGACGGTCACTGCCCCCGGCTTGACGAAGGTAACTGTGAAAAAATTGGAAGACTCCACGCCTTATGACGGTTACACCGCTTCTGTTACCTATCAGATTGAGTTGGAAACCAGCGCTGGCGCGTATACCGGGAAAGCCGACGTTAAGATTCCCTATGATTCTGCAATTTTCGGGGACTATGATGAGTTTATTGGTTCTGTCGGCAGTGATACCTTTACTGTCACCAAGCAGGGTAGTTACTTTGTGGGTACAGTCCCTCACTTCAGCGATGTGACGATTTCCGCCCGTGAGACGCAGGAGCTGGAGAAGAAGGATGTCCAAGTGTCTGTTGGCAAGAGTGTGACGTTTACCGATGAAACCGGCAACTATGCAAATGCTGCCAACACTGCACCTGATTCCAAATATGCTACGATGGCGGTGACGGGTAAGGATGGTGAGGTGTCCACCATTACCTATACTGAGGCTTCTGTTACTTGTAGCACGCTTATTACCAGTGACAGCACTGGCTGGACAGCTGCCAGCGGCTATTATTACAGGGTCGATGATGGTAATTACTATCCGGTATATGCAAAGAGAAGTAGTGTAGAGAGCGGCAGCTTCGGCAATAGAATAAGAACTTATACGTATACTTGGGGTTATAGGGTGGATACTTCCAGTGAGATAACTGAAATAGGCACTCAAGAAACCTCCGTTAAAAGATGGGAAAGCTGGCCTGATGATACCGCAATTCCCACCATCACCGTTTACACCAGGTCCGGCACTGAAGGCACCCTTGGCTCCACAACCATCGTTTTCACCGGTGTTGCGGAAGGTAAGACGACGGCCATCGTTGGCAACATCCAGTATAACATTGAGGTCCTTGGCCGCGGCGGCAGTTACACGGAATCTGTATCCGTGGGCGCGACAACTGATATTTCTGTCAGTGATGATGAGTTGGCAGAGGGAGAGACTGTAAAGTGGACGGTGTCTGACAGCACCTATGTTGGCGTTTATGGCGGAGAGGGCTTGAGCGCGACTATTATCGGCCGTGCGCAGGGCACTTCCAATGTTATCGCCACGATTTATGACGCCACTGGCAAGGCGGTCGCGACCTACACTTGGGCGGTCACGGTGAACAGTGGCAGTAAGCCGAATGCCGGCAGCTACACAGTCGAATTTAGCTATGAAGTGACAGTTTATAACGGCACTGTCTACTATTCCATTGACGGCGGCACACTGAAAAAGGCTGTTCAGGATACCAGCGGCGAGGGAACAACCTACACGGTGCAGGAAGAGGATCAAAACGTTGCGTATGCCAGCATCGTCTGGTTTGTGAAGCCCAACGATGGCTACGCGGTCACCACGGTTGGCGCGGATGAAAATAGCAAATCGCAGTTTTATGCCATCGATAAAGAGAACAAGACCTTCACATACGGTGCAAACCACTCTGGCGGCAGAATCGAGAATTTCCTGACAGAGGCGGAAGAAAAAGCAATGCTGGAGGAAGCTGTCGCGCTGGGCTGCGATGCGGTGTTCTGGAACTCCCGCGGCTCGGAAACCAGCCATCTGGGAGCAAATGCGACTGCAAGTGGTACTTATGTCGTTCACTGCGACAGACTGCCGACCATTACCAAAGAGATTGCCTATTTGAAGCGTGGCAGTGACCGTTTGGAGTATACCGAGGGCATGACCGCGCTGGTTGGAGATCAGATTTACTTCAAAATCGTTGTCACTACGTATGATGAGAGTGGTACAGGTATCACCTATTCCGATGCTTACATGAAGGATGTCATGTCCAATGTCAGTGGAACGGCGAAACTGTACGATGCCAATATGAATGAATTGTCCTCTATTGACAATTACAACATTACTTCGACCCTGAACGGCGATGGGACCAGCGGCAATACCCATACCTACTACGTAGTCTACACGATCCAGGACGCGGATTTGGACCAAGAGTTGAAGAATGATGTAACACTGAAGTATACGTACCAATCTACGTATTCCTCTGGTTCCTATGGTGGTGAGAGCAATGCAGCCGCGCAGATCACCGCTACGACCTTCAATCCTAAGGATATCGTTATTGACTTTGGCCTGAAGGTGAAGTTGGACTTCAGTGCGGCAGGGGCGCACGGAAGATATGATTTGGCTTCCGGCTCCGCAAATTACGGTGATGTGACTGTGGAAAATAACGTTGTCACCTATCAGCCGAACAAAGTCCTTTATGACGTGGATGAAGTCACGTTGGTAAATGAAAAGGGCACTAAGTATACCTTCAAGGTCTATCCTGCCACCACGGTGTACTATGAGGATACCTTTATTACAAATACTGATTTTGAGTCGGTTGGTACACCTGGCACAGGCTTCCAGCAGGCTGCGACCCCCGGCATGAACGGTGCGTATCCCTATGGCTATGATGCTTATTATAACAGCTATCAGAACCAGGCCAGCAATGGTACGCAGTTGAAGAGCGCAAAGGCCGGCGATACGGCGACCTTCAGCTTTACCGGCACGGGTGTGGATATCTATGCCAACTGCGGTCCCGACACGGGCATGGTCATGATCACCGTAAAGCACGGAAATAACGTGGAAAAGATGGCTGTCGTGAACACCGCTATGAAGAATGGCGGTACCGATGCGACGAAAAATCAGAAGGTTACTGCCTACAACGTTCCCATTGTCAGCTTTGACGGACTGACTCAGTGGGAACACACGGTGACTATCACGCATGTTGCGGATGGTGCTGCCTCTGGTACCCAGGCTGCTCCTGTGTATTTGGACGGCTTCCGCGTCCATGGAACACTGAGTGTCACTGATACTGGCGTCTACCAGGACGACGGAGAGAATTACCTGAATATGGTGGAGCTGCGTGACCAGGTGATCAGAGTGGTCCTGGGCGGTCAGACGACCGACAGTGAGCAGTATAAGAATCAGCTGGTGAAGTACGTCAACGAAGAGAATCCTGCTCAGGGTCTGAAAGAGGTCAAGACGCAAATTCTGGATACAGAGACCAAGGCTGTAATTGTGAGTGAATCCAGCAGCTTGAGCAATGCTGACCGGAGTATGCTTACGGACTTGATCGATAACGGTCCTAAGAATGAGATCTACCTGGCAGGCGATGATACGCTGGTATTCAACATCGGTGCGTATAAGACTGTTCAGGTAGGCGCCAAGGTCCTGTCTGGTACCCCTACTTGTACAATTGGCGGCACGTCAGTTGTTTCCAGTACTGATATGTTCTATGAGGTGACCGCAAACGCCGGCGGCTTGGTGACGATCTCGGTTGAAAATTCCGGCATCTTGGCAGTCACTGAACTGAAGGTATTGCCTTAAATTTGCAAGTTTCCTGAAAGCACGCAAAACCGCCCCGCCGTGGGATTCCACGGCGGGGTGGTCTTTTGTTTTTCTTACATTCCCCGGTAAATCCGGGGCACCCGGGGACGGATGTTGCAGGTGATGGCGCTGGGCCCCAGGCCCAGGGGCTTGTACAGCCACTGGCACGGCACAGTCTCGCTGCCGCTGCCTCCCAGGAGCAGCACCTCGTCTCCCTCGGTGACGCCCGGGCAGTCGGTGATGTCCACCATGAACATGTCCATGCACACCCTGCCCACCACCGGGCAGACCTGGCCCCGGATGCGGACCCGGCCCAGGTTGGTCAGCTGCCGCAGGTAGCCATCGGCGTCTCCGGCGGAGACCACCGCCAGCAGCGTGTCCCGCTGGGTGACGGCCTGGCGGCTGTAACTGACCGCCGTCCCGGCGGGAGCGGGCCGCACCATGGCTACCCGGGCCTTCCAGGTCATGACCGGCCGGAATTCCACGGGCCGCAGCATGGCGGTGTCCGGCAAAAGGCCGTAGAGCACGGTGCCCACCCGGCACATATCCAGGGCGTATTCCGGGGAATTCACCGTGGCGGGGGAGTTGCAGCAGTGGCGCAGGCCCGGTTGGATGCCCCGCTCCTCCAGCGCCCGGCACAGGCGCAGGAAGCGGTCAAATTGAGCCTGGGTATAGACGTCATCCTCCGGCTCATGGCTGTAAGAGCTGGAAAAGTGGGTGAAAATACCGCTCACCCGCAGGCCCGGCGTCCGGTATGCCGCCGCCGCGTCCTCCACAGCGGCGGAAAAGGCGTCTCCGCAGCACAGGTAGCCGATGCGGGTCATGCCGGTATCCAGCTTCAGGTGGCAGGGGACGGTGACGCCGGCCTCCACGGCGCAGGCGGCCAGCCGGGCGGTGTATGCGGGTGAGAGCAGCGTTTGGGTGATGTTTTCCGCTGCCAGCAGCGGTGCCGCCTCCGGCGGCGTGTGCCCCAGAATGAGGATCTCCCGGCGAATGCCCGCCTGCCGCAGTTCCAGTGCCTCGGACAGGCAGGCTACCCCGATCCAATCCTCCGGGAACAGGCGCTCCAGAACGCGGGCCGTGGGAACGGCGCCATGGCCGTAGGCGTTGGCTTTCAGAATATTCATCAGGCGGCAGCCGGGTGGGAGCAGCCGGTGCAGTGCGCGGCAATTGGCGGCCAGGGCATCCAGGTCGATCTCCACCCAGCAGCGGCTGGTGGTCAGGTCCATGAGAAAGCTCCTTTCTTCCGAATATGGCAGCTGCCGGCCAACCACTGTTGTGGCGGCCGGCAGCTGTCGAGGGGTGAGAAGAGAGAGGTGGATGTTTACTTCAGCGCGATGACTTCGTCGTTTTCGTCGTACATCTTGATGCCTTCCTTCTCCTCCTTGGTCTTCAGCAGGCCAAACTGGATGGTGCAGATGGCAACGATAGCCAGGATGAAGCAGTAGAAGTTGGCACCGATGACAGAGAAGGGAGACAGGCCGGTCAGGGAGATGCACAGCAGGACCTGGCCGCCGTGGGGGATGATACCCTGAACGACGCAGGAGAAGATGTCCAGCAGGGAGGCAACGCGCTTGGGAGCCACGTTGTGCTCGGCGACCACCTTGCGGACCAGGGGAGCGGCCATCATGATGGCGATGGTGTTGTTGGCCAGAGCGGCGTCAAACACGGACACCATGCCGGCGGTCATGTACTCAGCACCCTTGCGGGACTTGACGCTGGCATGCATTTTCTTTACCAGCCAGTCGATGGCGCCCAGCTCCTCCGCGACACCGCCGACGCCGCGCAGCAGCAGGGCAATCAGGCAGATGTCATACATGCCGCTCATGCCGCTGCCCATCGCCTGGGCGAAGCCGGGAACGTCAAAGGAACCGGTGCCGAAGCCGATGACGCCGGCCACACCGATGCCAGCCAGCAACAGCACAAACACGTTGCAGCCGGTCAGAGCGAATACCAGAATGAAGATGTAGGGAACGACCTTGATGATATCATAGGTGAAGTCACCGGTCAGCTCAGCGGCGCTGCCCACGATGGTGTAGACGATCATGGCCAGAACAGCGGCGACGGCGGCAATGAGGCCGTTCATCTTGAACTTGTCCCGCATCTCGCAGCCGCAGCCGCGGGTGGCGGCGATGGTGGTGTCGGAGATCATGGACAGGTTGTCGCCGAACATGGCGCCGCCCAGGACGGTGCCGATGGCGAACGCCATGTTCAGGTTTGCACTTTCAGCAACAGCCACGGCGATGGGGCCCACAGCGGAGATGGTGCCCATGGAAGTACCCATAGCGGTGGCCATGAACGCGGAGATCAGGAACAAGCCGGCAAACAGGAACTGGGTGGGAACGAGGCTCAGGCCCAGATTTGCGGTGGCCTGCACGCCGCCCATGGCCTTGGCAACGCCGGAGAAAGCACCGGCCAGCAGAAAGACCATGATCATGATCATGGTGCCCTGGTTGCTCATGCCCTTGCAGAAGGTGTCCATCCGGAATTCCAGACTGCGCTCCTTGCCGCCCATGACCATGCACACCAGCAGGGCGCCCACCAGAGCGGCCATACGGGGAATCTGCTTGAAGGAGTCACCGCCATAGCCCAGGGCGGTAAAGATCAAGCCGCCGCCCAGATAGATGGCCAGGAATGTCAGCAGGGGTAAAAAGCCTTTCCAACCGTAATCTTTTTTCTTGTTTTCCACAGATATTCGCTTCCTTTCTCTCATATAAATCGAGGAGCCTGCGGGGAGGGGATGCGCTTAGGGCAACACCGCACAAATGTATAGGCGGCACTTTGCGGTATTGCCTTAGATTTTGGCAAACGCCTGCTCAAAGTCGTTGATGAGGTCCTTGGCGGACTCCAGACCGACAGACAGGCGGACCAAACCATCGGTGATGCCGGCGGCCAGACGGTCAGCGGGAGAGACACCGGCGTGGGTCATGCTGGCGGGGTGCTCAATGAGGGTATCGGGATCGCCCAGAGAAACGGCGATAGCGGGGATGGTCAGGTTGTTCAGCAGCTTTTTGCCAGCCTCAAAGCTGCTCAGGCCCTTCACATCGTCCTTCAGCTCGAAGCTCAGAATGCCGCCGAAGAGGCCGTTCTCCATCTGCTTGCAGGCCAACTCATGGCTGGGGCTGCTCTCCAAGCCGGGATAATAGACGGCCTTGACGTAAGGATTGGTCTCCAGATACTTGGCGATGGCCATGGCGTTCTGGCAGTGACGCTCTACGCGCAGAGCCAGGGTCTTCATGCCGCGCAGGACGAGGTAGCTGTTGAAGGGGGAGGGCGGGCAGCCGTTGATCTTAGTCATGCAGTTGGCGCGGATCTGGTTCATATCGGCGGCAGTGCCCACCACAACGCCGCCCAGAGCGTCGCCGTGGCCGTTGATGTACTTGGTAATGGAGTGCAGGACGATGTCGGCGCCCAGCTTCAGCACGTGCTGAATGGGAGGAGGCGCGAAGGTGCCGTCCACCACCACACGGATGTCGGGGCCGGCCACAGCCTTGACGGCCGCCACGTCGGTGACCTTGATCATGGGGTTGTTGGGTGTCTCGAAATAGATGATTTTGGTGTTGGGCTTGATGGCCGCCTTCAGAGCTTCCAGGTCGGAGGTATCCACCCGGGAGACCTCAATGCCCAAGTCGGGCAGGTTGGTGGTGGCCACATAGTTGGTGCCGCCGTAAACGGAGTTATCGAAAATGATGTGGTCGCCGGTCTTCAGGAAGGCCAGCATCACGGAGCCCACGGCGCCCATGCCGGAAGCGGTGGCCACGGCGTCTTCGCCGCCTTCCATGGCCGCGCACTTCAGCTCAAAGGCCCGGGTGGTGGGGTTGCCGCTGCGGGAATAGACGGGGTGATAACCGGGAATCTGCTTGGCAAACTTGGCAGCGCCCTCTTCCACGGTATCAAAGCAGAAAGTGGAGGTCTGATAAATGGGAGTAGCCAGCGCACCGTACGCACTGTCCGGACCCTGGCCCGCATGGATGATCATAGTCTCGAAATCAACAGCGTTCAAATCGATCTTGCTCATTTTAATTACCTCCTAAAAATTTAAAATAACATCAGATGTCTTACGTCTTATTACTATCAGTTTAAAGCAGATGCCGTTTTTTGTCAACTACGGGTACTGCCAAAGAAAAAACGGACTTTTTGTATAAAAAATACACAAAACAGACAAAAAGAGGTCAGATGACCGGACCCATGCAGTAAATGTCCATGGACTTGCTGTAATAGATACTCTCACCCTTGCACTGCTCACCGGAAAGGGTACGCAGCAGCTTCTGATACAGCACCTCGCCGACTTCCTCAATGCTGCTCTTGCCCTGAATGATAAGACCGGCGTTCAAATCCATGTCGTTGGACATGCGCTCGTAGGTGTTGGGATTGCCGCAGATCTTGATGACCGGCAGAATGGGGAAGCCCTGGGGAGCGCCGCGGCCGGTGGAGAAGGTGATGCACTGGGCGCCGCCGGCGGCCATGCCGGTCAGGATCTCAATTTCCCGGCCCGGGGTGTCCTTGATCCAAAGGCCGCCCTTGCCGGCGCTCATCTCCGGATATTCCAGCACGCCCTCAATGGTCCGAGAGCCGGACTTCATGATGGCGCCCAAGGACTTTTCTTCAATCGTGGTGAGGCCGCCGGCAATGTTGCCGGGAGTGGGCTGGCCCTTCCGCATGTCACAGCCCAGAGACTTGGCCCGGGTCTCCATGGCGTCCACCAGTTTGAGAATTTTTTCACCCACCTCCGGGGTGCGGGCCCGCCGGGCCAGAATGTGTTCCGCGCCGATAAATTCCGTCACCTCGCCGAACATGACGGTGCCGCCCTGGTCCACGATCTTGTCCGCCACATAGCCGATGGCGCAGTTGCTGGCAAGGCCGGAGGTGGCGTCGGAGCCGCCGCATTTGATGCCCATGACAAAATGGGTCAGGTCAAAGGGCTCACGCTGGAGGCCGGAAATGGCCATGGAGAGCTGCTGTGCCTTTTTGATGCCCTCGGCGATGGCGTTGGCGGTGCCGCCGATTTCCTGGATGCGGACGATGTCATAGGGCTTGCCGCTTTTGGCCACAGCCTCCAGCAGCCGGTCCACATCGGTGCCCTCGCAGCCCAGGCTGACCACCAGTACGGCACCGGCATTGGGGTGGCAGGCCAGGGAGATGAGGGTGTCCGTCACCCGCTCCAGGTCGGGGGGCAGCTGGCAGCAGCCCTGGTGGTGCAGCAGCGGGCGGCAGTTCATGACCTGGTTGCTGATGGCCTCGGCCACCTCGTTGGCGCAGACGACGCTGGGAACGACCGCCACATAATTCCGGGAGCCCACTTTGCCGTCGGGACGCATATAACCGAAAAACATATCTGCCATATTCTTACTCCTTCCAGTCGCCGCGGGCCCGTGCACTGTCCAGGTTGTGGACATGGACGTAATCGCCCCGCTGAATATCCTTGGTGGCAATGCCGATGGATTCGCCGTACTTCAAGACGGTGCCGCCGCTGGGAATATCCCGCAGCGCAAGCTTATGGCCGTAGGGGATGGCCTCGTGGACGGGAATCGCCTCCACGCTGCCGTCCCGGGCCATGACCTCCACCACATCACCGGCGGACACTTCGGCGAAGATGGAAGCCACGTTGTCGGTGGGCTGTACCTGGACTGCGAGTTTTCGCTCCTGCATAATGATAGTTCCTCCTTTTATGATCTTACGATAACAGACACGCCGTCCGGAATGACCGTGACGGACGCGTCGGGGCCTTTCAGCCGGAACGCCATTTCCAGCGCCTGGTCAAAGCTGGCGGCTGCCAGGAAGCCCATGGCCTCCAGCTCCCGGGGGTCCATGTGCTGGGTGACGATGATGATGGGATGCTGGAGCAGCAGCCTGGCGTAGATTTGAGCGCACCACTGCTCGGGAATGGATTCCTTGGGCGGAATGGCTTCAATGGTGTCCTTGATGAGCTGGGGAGAGCCCAGGCGCATGAGCTTTTCAAAGTTGGTGCCGCCGATGCCGTCACACAGGGAGGCCCCCAGAATCAAAACCCCGTCCTCGCCGGCGCAGGCGGCGGCGGTAGACACGCCCTTGGGCGTCTGGTACAGGTTCTGGTCCAGGGGATAGCCGCTGTTGGTGGTGATGACGATGTCGCTGGTCACCTTATCCACGCCGCACATATCGGACACAAAGGCGCAGCCTTGGGCATGGGCCTGGATACAGTCGCCGGCAAAAGCGGCGACGATGTGCTTCTCCGCGTCCATGGCCACGTTGAGGATGAAGGCCAGACCCACCTTACGGGCCGCGTAGGCCATATCCTCGTGGATGGGATTTCCATGCAGAACGCCAGTGGCGGCCAAAGGGCTGGCAATGGCCTTGGCGGAGTGGTTTTCGTTGACAGTCTCCTGGGAGCAGATGCCCGGGAGGATGCTCTTGCGGCCGCCGCTGAAGCCGGCGAAGAAGTGGGGCTCGATAAAGCCCTCGGAGACGATGAGGTCGCTTTCCAGGGCCAGACGGTTGACGCTGAGCCCCGCGCCGGAGGGCAGCTGGCAGACATAGCGCATCTCCTCCGGCTGGAAGGCGTTGTGGACCACGATCCGCTCCCGGGTCACGATGTCGGGGCCGAAGCGGTCCAGCAGTTCCTCTTGGGTGGTGGGGCGGTGAAGTCCGGTGGCGATCAGAATGGTGATGGAGGCGTCCGGCTGGCCCTTGCGGATCTCCTCCAGCAAAATGGGCATGGTGATGCCGGAGGGCATACTGCGGGTGTGGTCCGAGGTGATGACCAGGATGTTCTGCTTGCCCTGGGCCAGAACGGACAGGGGCGGCGTCCCAACCGGGGCTGCCAGGGCGTCGCGGACGATGTCGGCTTCCGAACGGTCCGAATGGAATTCCTCCGCATGGTTCACAAGAACGTGCTTCAGATTTTTGTCAGGTACATGCAGCGGCAAAGTACCTTTATAATAAGGAAGTTGAAAGTCCATAGGAGCCTCCTTTTAAAATGTATTTATTTTGTCTTTTAAATACATAGTATACTTTGAGGCTGTTTCGGTCAATTGACAAAACAGGGAAAGTTCTTTGGCGCTTCTTGTACAAAAAGGAAAAACACGCAAAAAGCCAACAGGCTTTTTGCGTGTTTCTGTAAAATCAAAGGTTTGGAGGCGGAGAAGCCTGATTTTTCAGGATATACAGCACGTTTTTCTTTGCGACATCCAAATGTGTCTGCAAAATAGAGGAGGCCTTTTCCGTGTCCCGTGCCAGCATTCCGTCAATGATGCCGATATGCTCCGCAATGGAATCCTCGTAGCGCTGTCGGGTGCTGAGGGAAAACAGGCGGACCGGCTGCAAATAGCCGTATACCCGGTCCGTGAGGTCCTTGAGGAACTGGTTTCCGGAATAGATGATGATGCAATTATGGAGCTCAATATCCAGCCGGACATAGGCGTCCATGTCCGTATATGTGCGGAAGGGTTCGAATTTGGCACGCAGCTCCAACAGGTAGCGGTCCTGCTCCTGGGTCAGCCGGGGGATGGCGTTGCGCAGGGCAAACTGCTCCAGAAGGCTCCGCACCTGGAAGATATCCTCCACATTGCCGGGAGTCAGCACCTTGACAAAGAGCCCCTTTCCGGAGCCGCTTTCCAGCAGACCGTCGTCCTTCAGCGTCTTCAGCGCCTCCCGGACAGGGGTCCTGCTGACCTGAAACAGTTCCGCCAGCTCACTTTCCTGCAATTTTGTTCCCTGGGGAATCTGGCCGCTGACGATCATGGATTTGATGCCGTCGTAGACCTGGTCCCGTACAGAGCGGATCTTGGGTACGGCTAGATCCATCCTCGGTCCTCCTTTACATTTTTTGTACATATTATACCTGCGGCGCGCCTCCATTTCAAGAAAATAGTTGTCTGGGACAATGAAATATGATAAAGTAACATGTGTATTAAAAGCATGGAGGCAATGTCCAACTTAATAGAGAAGGGTAAAGAGGTGATTTGTGTGACCGGGAATCCCATTCAGCAGCCGCGGCGGAAAAGTTTGTCCCGTCAAGTCATGGAATCCATTGAGCAGCTGATCCTGGAGCAGGATCTGAAGCCGGGTGATGTGCTCCCAACGGAAACGCAGATCTCGGAGACACTGCAGGTCAGCAAAAGCAGCGTCCGGGAAGCCGTTAAAATGCTGGAGGCCCTGGGCGTTGTGGAGATCCGACGGGGACTGTGCACAGTCATCAGTGCCAATCCCGAGCAGGGATATTTGAATGTGATGCTGTCCCATTTGTATTTGAACAGCGGAAATGAGGAGGAATTGCAAGTCTTCCGCCGGACGGTGGAATCTGCCTATACGACGCTGGCCATCGACGCGGCGACAGAGCAGGATGTGGCGGCGATCCAGGCGTCCCTGGCGGTCTTCCGGGAGAAAAAGCAGTCCGGGCAGCTGACGGCGGATGACGATTTGGCGTTTCACAGCCAAATTCTGCAGGCGACGCACAATTCCTTTATGATCAGCCTGGGCGGCGCTCTGAACGAGCTGTTCCGGGAGACCATCGGCATCTCTATCCGCTGTAATCCCGAGATTGCCCTGGAGGACCATGAGAAGATCTGTGCCGCAATCTTGGCACGGGACAAGGATGCCGCCATGGCGGCCATTTGGAAAAGTGCCCGGCAGTGGGCCGCCGCGTTCCGCCTCCGGGAACAGGACGCGGACTCCGCTACCTAATCAGGATAGAATGTATATCAGACAGGCCGAGGGAGCGTTTTCTCCTTCGGCCTGTTTTGATAAATTTTGGGAAAATGCCCGGGAATGCTCTTGACATTTCAACGGCGCATGATATACTTAACACATCAGATGTCTTATGTCACAGGGCGAAATTAAATTTACGAGCAAAGTGAAGGAGGCTCTTCCTATGGGAAAGGTTTATTATGACCGCGACGGGCACATTGAGGCGATCCAGGACAAGGTGATCGCGATTATCGGCTACGGCAACCAGGGCCGCTCCCAGGCGTTGAATATGCGCGATTCCGGCGTGAAGCACATCATTGTCGGCAGCATCCATGACAGCTCCTGGAACACCGCTAACGAGGATGGCTTTGAGACCTACTCCATCGCCGACGCCGCGAAGAAGGCGGATGTGGTCTTCCTGCTGCTGCCGGATGAAGTGGCGCCTGAGATCTATGAGCGCGATATCGCCCCCAACCTGCACCCCGGTGCCGCCCTGAACTTTGCTTCCGGCTATAATATCACCTATGGCTTTATCAAGCCCGCCGCAGACCTGGATGTTATCATGGTGGCGCCCCGCATGATCGGCAAGGGCGTCCGCGAGACCTATGAGAACGGCACCGGCTTCCCCACCTTTGTGGTCATCAACCAGGATGCCACCGGCCATGCTCAGGAAATCGCGGTGGGTCTGGCCAAGGCGCTGGGCTCCACGAAGGCCGGCGCCATTGAGGTGACCTTCAATGACGAGACCTATCTGGATTTGATGAGCGAGCAGGCCATCTGGCCCCTCATTATGAACGTGTTTGTAACGGCCTTTGACTTCTTCCAGGAGAAGGGCTTGCCTGCCGAGGCCATCCTGACGGAGATGTACATGTCCAAGGAGCCCATGGTCATGATGGAGAAGATGGCGGACATGGGTCTGTTCAAGCAGCTGCCCCTCCACAGCCGCACCAGCCAGTACGGCCAGATGTCCCGCTTCAAGATGGTGGACAATACCTCTATGCGTGCATTCATCGAGGAGCAGTACAACCACATCGTCGACGGCAGCTTCGCCCAGGAGTGGGAGGAAGTCAAGGCCGACGGCATGAAGAAGTTCGACGAACTGCGGGCTGAGACGGAAAAGCTGCCCATCTCCATCGTGGAGGCTGAGGTCCGCAAGAACCTCTCCGGCGGCAAGGAAGGCTGAGCGCTTCGCATACAATGATAAGATAAACTCCGGCGGCTGTCATGAGAAGTGACAGCCGCCGGAGTTTTTTCGTGGAAGACAGTTAAATGGACAGGATCTCTCCGGGGCGCAGGACCTTGGCCTGGAAGCCCGCCGCCTGCACCGCGGCGGCAAACGCCTCCGGGTCCTGGGCGATGGGAGGGAAGGTGTTGTAATGCATGGGGACGGTCAGCTTGGGACGGATCATCTTCACCGCCCGCAGGGCGTCCGCCGGACCCATGGTGAATACGTCGCCGATGGGCAGCAGGGCCACGTCGATGTCCTCGTCCGCCAACAGAGACATGTCCGTCATGAGGGCGGTGTCGCCGGCGTGGTAGATTTTTTGGCCGCCCATCTCAAAAATGAAGCCGCAGGACAGGCATCCCGGCACGCCGCTGCCGTGGATGGCCTGGAAGAACTTGGCGGAGCCAAAAGGCATGGGGATGGTGCCGCCCAGGTTGCCCACTTGGACCTTCACGCCGGCGGGACCGAACACCCCTTCCGCCAGGTCCACGGTGCAGCAGACCGTGGCACCGGTACGCTGGGCGATGGCCGCGGCGTCGCCGGTATGGTCACTGTGGCCGTGTGTCACAAAAATGAAGTCCGCCTCCGCCTGGTCTGCCGGGATGGCCGCCAGGCCATTGCCTGTCAGGAAGGGGTCCGTCAGCACTTTGTGGACGCCGTCATCCAGCAGGAAGCAGGCGTGGCCTAAAAATTGCAGTTTCATGTGTCAAACCTCCGTTTCAGTCATCCAGTGTGGTTCCGGTATTGATGGTACGGGCGATTTGGGAGGGCACCGGCGGGCAGCCCTTGCAGAAGGCGCGGCCCTCACCCCGGAGCTTGGCGGTGCAGTTGCCCACCAGCACCACCCGGCCGCCCTGGCAGTCCTCCGCCGTGGCGTCGCCGCCGAAGACGAGAGTGGCCTCCGGGCCGTTCTCATACTCCTGGTGATGGTAGCGGAAAAACTGTACCATGGCTGCATGGCAGGCGCTGCACGCGCCCTTGTCCACCACCCGGGGATTGGGATAATTCAGGTGCAGGTCATGCTCCGACGCCAGCTGGAACCGGCGGGCCCACTTCAGGTAATCCGCCGGATGCACATGGATGTCCTCCACGTGCAGGCCGCGGTTCTCCCGCACCAGATTCAGGTGGGGCACATCATCCACCGCCATGCCCATGAGCTGGATGGCCGTCAGGTCCGCGGACAGGGCGTCATCCGACGCCAGCACCACGCCCAGCTCCACCGGCGTGCCGCCGGAGGGGCCGAAGCCTTCCATGGCCACCACGCCGTCGGTGACCACATAATCAGGATAGCAGACTTTTGTCAGATCCACAATCCCGTAATCCAGACATTTTCCCTTGTGGATATCCGGCGGGGCCTGATTGATGCGGTGAAGACGGGTTTTGTCCTTTTGGAACAGGCAGCCCTTCATATTTTTGATACTGAGGGTGACACCGGCATACATGTGAGTCTTCATCACCGGGACGGAGATGACCCGGTCCACCTCAAAAGGCAGGTTGGACATTTTCAGCCGGGGCACCATGATGGGGTCCGGGATCTCCTGTTCCCGCATACCGCTGTCATCCAGGTTCAGGCACTGAACCCCCTCCGCCTGGCAAACGTCCCAGATGCCGGCGGATTTCAGGGCCTCCACGCTGTCCACGCCTACGATGGAACTGTCGCCCACATAGAGCTTTTTGGTGTTCCGCTCCTTGAAGTAGCGGATCAGCCCCCGAACCACCTCCGGGTGGGTGCAAAGGCCGCTGGCGGCGGGACCCTTGAAGCCGGTGTTCACTTTCAGGAGGATGGACAGCTCCGCCGGGTCCTCATGAAACACCTGGGAAATGGCGTCGTAGGCCATCTGGGCGGGGGACCCGCCCTGTACGACATATACGTCTGGCATGAATGTGCTCCTTTGAAAAATCAGTCTTTATGATTCAGCTCTTCTACCATGTGCTGGATGCGGGCGGGAGGAGCCGGGGTCAGCAGACTCACCAGAATGTGCACCACGGCGGTGACGGTGAAAGCCACGAAGGTGTAATGCAGCATGGTATTCAGTCCGGCCTTGTACCAGGCGTACACCGCCACGAAGCCCACGATCATGCTGACCATAGCGCCCTCGCGGGTGGCGCGCTTCCAGTAGAAGCCCAGAATCAGGATGGGGGCGAACACGGACAGGCCGCCCCAGGCCCACCAGTTGACCCAGAGGATGCTGTCGAAGGGATTGAAAGCGATGTAAATGGCAAAGGCGCCGATGACCACGGAGGCGATGCGGGCCACCAGCAGCACTTCCTTATCAGTGGCTTGGCCTTTTTTCAGCATCTTGTTGTAAAAATCCTGGGTCACGGCGGTGGTGGCGACGTGGAGCAGGGCGTCAGCGGAGGACATGACGGCGGCCAGAATGGCGGCGGTGACGATGCCCACCAGCCAACGGGGCGTATACTGGGTGATGAGCTGGATGAAATTGGTGCTGGTGTTCTCGCTGTTGGGGAAGAGAACGATGCAGCACAGGTTCACCAGGAAGGAGCCGAACAGCAGGAACACGCCGGTGGTGCCGGCGATGACAGCACCCCGCTTGGAGGAGCCAGGGTCCTTCATGCCCATGAACATCTGCACGATCTGGGGCTGGCCCATATAGCCCAACCAGCCAGCGGACAGCAGGCCCACGATGGTGATGGGGTTGATCCAGGGAGAGGTGAGGGCCGGGTTCACAGCGGCGATCTCGTCCATGACGAAGCCCAGGCTGCCGGTGTTGCTGAACGCCACGAACAATCCCACGATGACGGCAAAGATCATCAGCATTCCCTGCACGAAGTCTGTCCAGGCCACGGCCAGCAGGCCGCCTGCGGAGGTGTACAGAATGACCACCACGGCGCCGATGAGCACGGACACCCGGTAGTCCAAACCCAGCACCGCCTGGAAGGTGGTGCCGGCGGCCATGAGCTGGGAGCTCATGTACACGGTGATGCTGATGGCGATGATGACCGTGGCGATGGCCCGGATGAGCTTGCGGTCCTCATCGTAATACCGGGCTTCGATCAGATCGATGAAACTGCGGGCCTTGGTCATGACGGTGAACTTGGCCACCCGCTTGGCCATGACAAAAAAGTTGATGAAGGGGGCGAAACCGGAGGAGAATGCCGTCCAAATAGCGCCCATACCGGAGCCGGCCACCTGCTGGGACCAGGCAATGAACAGCCAGCCGCTGAGGCCGGCGGCCTGGTGGGCGATGGCGGTGAGGGCAGAGCCGAAGCGGCTGCCGCCGATGAAGAAGTCTGCGGAGCTTTTCACGCTCTTTTTGGCCCGGTAGCCGATGAAGAGCATGGCGGCCATGTAAATGGCGATGACCACAAGAATAACTGTCATATAAAAGCCTCCTGTCTAAGCGTACAACTTTGCCCCTTTAAAGCTTTAAATGGACAGTTATCATTATAGCACGGACACAGGAAAAGTAAATCCTCTTTTGACAATTTTCGCGGGACTGTCCAAAAAGACAGGCACCGGTAAACTTCACCGGTGCCTGTCTTTTTCAAAAGGGTGCTTTTTATGCCTGCAGAAGGCCAAGGCTCACCAAAAACTCCCGGGCCACCTCGTCCACGCTGCGGCCCACCACATCCACCTGATAGGTCAGCTCCGCCATCTGCTCCGTGGGGATGCGGCCTGCCAATTGATTCAAAATGCCTTCCAGCTCCGGATACTGTTCCAAAATGTCTTCCCGCACCAGGAAGGCGCCGTTGTACTCCGGGAAAAAGCCCCGGTCATCCTCCAGAATCTTCAGGTTTGCTTTGCGGTTGAGACCGTCGGTGGCATAGACCACGGTGACATCAAAGTTGCCGTTTTCCACGGCGGTGTATTTGAGGCCCAGGTCCACGGAGATGGCGTCCTTGAAGTTCAGACCGTAGAATTCCACGAAGGGGTAGTATTTCATACTGCCCTCCCGGGTGAAGAAGCCCTGCTCCGCGCCGAAGGTCAGCTGGTCCGCCACGGCCACAAGGTCGCTGACGGTCTCCAGACCGTACCGGTCGGCGATGTCCTGGGGGACCGCAATGGCGTAGGTGTTGTCGAAGCCCAGCTTTTCCAGCAGGCGGATATTGTGCGCCTCTCCGGCTACTTGGTTGACATAATCATAAAGCGACGTTCCCTCCGGCACATCCGCGGTGTCCAATCCCAGGAAGGTGGTCAGCAGCGTGCCGTCATAGGAGATCATCAGGTCACAGGTGTGGCCGTCGCCGATGAGGGCCTTGAAGTTGTTCACCTGGGACATCTGGTCCCGGATGGTGACCGTCAGGTCCGTCTGGTCCTCCACCAGCATTTTCACCATGTGGTGCATCAGCTGGGTCTCGGAGTAGTCGCCGTCGTAAAGGGTCAGGTCGCCGGAGCTGCCCCGGCCATAGGGCAGCAGCAGGCAAAAGGCCAGCAGAATGGCGGCGACGGGCACCCACATCTTCCGGGAGCCGCCCCGGGCCTTGCGCATCTGGTTTTCAAACCAGCCCATCAGCAGGTCCAGCACCACGGCGATGACCATGAGGACAGCGGTGGCGCCCAGCAGCAGCTTCATGTCCTCCACCCGGATGGCCTGGGTGATGACACGGCCCAGACCGCCGCCGCCCACGTAGGCCGCGAACACGGCGGTGCCGATGGCGTTCACCACTGCGATGCGGATGCCGGTGAACACCGTGGGGAAGGCCAGGGGAAATTCCACCATCAATACCCGGTAGGGCTTGCTCATGCCCATGCCCCGGGCCGCTTCCTTCACGCCGGGGTCCACCTCCTGGAACCCAAGGCAGGTGTTCCGCACGATGGGGAGCAGGGAATACAGGGTGATGCCGATGATGACCGTCAGCTTGCCGGGGTCCAGAAATACCATGATGATGCCCAGCAGCGCCAGGGAGGGGATGGTTTGCAGCAGGTCCACCACCCGCAAGATCACCGCCCGGGCCTTCGGGGACACGTAGGCCCAGATGCCCAGGGGCAGGCCCACGCAGACGGACAGGATGCTGGCCGCCAAAACGATGAACAGATGCTCCAGAATCAAGGACCAGCTCATTTGCCCACCTCCTTTTGCAGCCCGCGGGGCGTGACCTTTTTTTGCAGCAGGTCGATGACCGCCCCGAACACGATGGCGAGGATGGCCGCCGGGATGGCGCCCAGGAGGATGAGGGTGTTATTGTTGGAGGCAACGCCCTGATACACGAAATCACCCAGGCCCTTCAGACCGATCATGGCGGCCAGCACCGCCCAGGAGACGGTATAAATGGCGGCCATGCGGAGCCCGGCGATGATGGTGGGCATAGCCAGGGGCAGTTCTACCTTTAAAAGGGCCTGGAAAGCGGACATGCCGCAGCCTTTGGCGGCTTCGATGTACCGCTGCTCCACTCCCAGAATACCGGTGTAGGTGTTTTTCAGCACCGGGAACATGGCGTATACGCTGAGGGCCGCGATCACCGTGGGGTAGACGCCGCCCCACCAGATATACAGCACGCCGATGAACACCAGGCCGGGGATGGTCTGGAACACGGAGAGCACCGGCAGGATGAGGCCGGACCATTTGGGGACCCGGGAGAGGAGAATGCCCAGCACCAGGCCCAGGGCAAAGCCGATGGCCACGGACACCAGCACATAGAGGGTGTGGATGCCGATGTCCTTGACCAGGGCGGCACCGTACATATCAAACAGCGCCCTCATGACCCGGCCCCCCACAGGTTCTCCGCCACGGAGCGGGCCACGCTGGTCTTGGTGACGATGCCGGCGATGGTGTCATCCTCGTTCAGCACCACCACGTAAGGCGCGCTGGAATCCAGCAAGTAGTCAAAGCTCTCCTTGGCGTCGTCTCCCACCCGGGCGGTGCGGGCGCTCTGGCGGACCAGGGGCTCAATGCTGTTGAGGCCCTGTCCCCAGTGACGGATGTCACCGATGGAAACGGTGCCGGCGTAGCGGCCGTCCTCGTCAGTGACCAGCAGGGAGTCCACGCTGCTGCGGGCCATGCGCTCGGCGCATTCCAGAACGCCCCGGTTTTTCTTGACAGTGACGATGTTGGTGCGCATGAAGTGCTCCACCGTGGAGGGCGCGGGAGCATCCGGCGCGTGCTTGCCCAGGAAATTCCGCACCAGGTCGTTGGCGGGATGCTCCAGCATCTCCTCTGGAGAGGCCATCTGTACGATCTCGCCGCCGGACATGAATATAATGGTGTCCGCCAGCTTCAGCGCCTCACCCATGTCGTGGCTGACGAAAATGACGGTCTTGTTCAGCTTTTGCTGGATATTTTTCACTTCGTCCTGCAGGGTCTCCCGGGTCATGGGGTCCAGGGCGCTGAAGGGCTCATCCATCAGCACGATGGGCGGGGAGGCCGCCAGGGCCCGCAGCACGCCGATGCGCTGCTGCTGGCCGCCGGAGAGCTCGGAGGGATACTTGTCAGCGTAGGCCTCCATATGTACCATTTTCAAAAGGTCCTGCACGATCTCCTCGCAACGCTGCTTGTCATATTTCAGCAGCTTCGGCACCACGCAGATGTTTTGGGCCACGGTCATGTTGGGAAACAGGCCGATCTGCTGGATGACGTAGCCGATGTGCCGCCGCAGCTCCACCTTGTCCTGGGTTTGGATATCCTGGCCGTCGATGGAGATGGTGCCGGAGTCGATGTCGATGAGGCGGTTGATGGTCTTTAAAGTCGTGGTCTTGCCGCAGCCGGAAGGACCGATGAGCACCACGAACTGCCCGTCGGGGATGGTGAAGCTCAGGTCCTTCAGGATGGGCGTTTTTCCGTAGCTTTTGGTGACATGTTCAAACTGGATCATTTCTTCACTCCTTTGCGCTGACCAGATGATGGGCGGCCTCCGCCGCGGCGGGAGTGCCCACCAAAACGATGACGTCCCCGCCGTACAGCTCCGCGTACGGTCCCGGGGACAAAATGACGGTTTGGCCCCGCCGGATGGCCACGATGGTGCCGCCGGTGGACTGCCAGAATTTCAGAGCGCCGATGCTCTTGCCGGTGACGGGAGAATTTTGAGGTACCGGCACCTCATAGTTGGGAAGGGGCTCGCCTGCGGCGGCGAAGGTGTCCCGGCTCTTTACCAGGGCGGCGATGGTGTCCGCGATGCGGTGGTGGAGGTCGGTGGCCTCCTCCATCATGTCCTTCAGCTGCCGGCGCAGGACACGGACGTCGGCGCTCTCCTCGAAATTTGCGATGTAGCGGCGGGCGCTGTCAGCGGAGAGGACCACGGCGCCGCTCTGGGGCTTGATCTCCACTACTTTCATGTCCGCCAGCAGCCGCAGCGCCCGGCGGATGGTTTCCGGAGAGACATTGTACTCCGAAGCCATGACGGAGCGGCCGTAAATGCGGCTGCCCTCCGGCAGCTCCCCTTTGGCAATGCGGGTGGCCAAATCCAGGGCGATTTGCAGGTATTGGGAGAGAACGACGGACTGTTTCATCAAACATCTACCTTTCCAACCTATGGGTGTATGGGTCTATTATATACTGACAACTTGATATTGTAAATTAAGATGGCAGTTAATTTTTTGTGAACAAATTAAAAAATAATCAAGAAATTTTGCATTTTCTGCCTTTTTAGTAAAAATTGATGCTGATTTTGCAAAAAAAGAACGGACGCTTACGCGTCCGTTCGAGCTTGTTGAAAAAGAGTGAACTGCTGGAAAGCGGGAAGGAAGATAGTTACGAAAGAAACCCAGGAGGGGTGTCCCAAGGTGAATTGACGCGCAGCGGCAAGAGAAGGTGGCCTGGGCCATTCGTTTGAAATTTAAGTTTTTCAGAACTTTTTAAGTGCTGAAAAACTTGTTCCTGCTGTCGAAAAGATTTTTTCGACAGCAGGAACGGACGCTTATACGTCCGTTCCTGAAAAGGCAATTCGCTTTACAGAGAGTTTTTGCCCCGGGCCATATACTTTCCCTGAGGCGCCTGGTCCAGCACCTTGCCGTCCTCCACGGCCAGGCGGCCCCGCAGCCACACCTGGCGGATGCCGCCGGAGGTGACGAAGCCCTCGTAGGGGTTGTAGTCCACATTGGCCACGCAGTCATCCGCCCGGATCATATGGCTGGCCTTGGGGTCATACACCACGATGTCGGCGTCGCTGCCCCGGCGCAGCAGGCCCTTGCGGGGGTAGAGGCCGTACAGCCGGGCGGGATTCTCGCACAGCACGCGGCAAAGCTGGGCGGCATTGAGCTTCCGCTTGGCCACACCGTAGGAGTACATGAGCTCTCCCCGGGTCTCCACACCGGGCAGTCCGCCGGGAATTTTCATGAAGTCCTCCCGGCCCATGTCCTTTTGAGCCAGGGTGAAAGAGCAGTGGTCCGTGGACACCGTCTGAATGTCGCCATGGCGCAGGGCCTTCCACAAATATTCCTGCTCCGCCTTTTCCCGCAGGGGCGGCGCGCAGACATAGCGGGCGGCGGAGGAGTAATCCTCATTGAAATACACGCTCTCGTCCAGCAGCAGGTACTGGGGGCAGGTCTCCACATAGACGATCTGGCCCCGCTTCCGGGCATGCTCCACTTCCTTCAGCGCTTCGTGGTTGGTGAGGTGGACGATGACCACCGGGCAGTCCGCCGCCTGGGCGATGCGCAGCAGCCGGCTGACCGCTTCCGCCTCCAGATAGGGAGGCCGGGTGACGGGGTGGGAGCCGGGGCCCAGTTTGCCGCTGTTTTTCCGCTCGGCGATCATGCCGTCGATAACGCCGGCGTTCTCGCAGTGGACGCCGCAGATGCCGCCCAGCCGCCGCAGCTCCTTCAGTGCCCAGTACATATCCCGGTCGCCGATCATCATGGCGGGATAGGTCATATACATTTTAAAAGAGGAGACGCCCTGGGCGAACATATCCGGCAGCTCCGCCCGGATGCTCTCGTTCCAGTCATCGATGGTCATGTGGAAGCCGTAGTCGCAGAAAGTCCGGCCGTCGGCCTTCTGATGCCACAGCTCCAAGCCGTGATGGAGGGTCTCGCCCTTGTTGGGGCAGGCGAAGTCGATGACGGTGGTGGTGCCGCCCCGCAGGGCCGCCCGGCTGCCGGTATAAAAATCGTCGGCGGTGGTGGTGCCGGCCACATCCAGGTCAAAGTGGGTGTGGGCGTCGATGAAGCCGGGGAACAGCAGGCAGCCGGATACGTCTTCCACCGTATCGGCGGTATCGGTGAGGCCGCGGCCGACCCGGAGAATTTTCTCCCCGTCCATCAGCACATCAGCCCGCTTCACGCCGCTGCCGGAGACCACGGAGCCGCCTTTGAGCAGTGTTTTCATAGAACGATCACTCCTCTTTGTGATATCAACGCCAGTATAACACTGAAACACTGGGATTTCCAGTGGGGAACAAGAAAAAACAGGGCCATGGAAAAGCATACAAAAATGTGGGGCCTTTTTCTCAATGTTCACAGAAATTATACCTGATTATTTCTCCGGAGTATGCTATACTGTACCGTAGAAGAGCAATCCTGCTCTGTAATCACAAAGGAGGTAAACGAATGAAGAAGAAAGTCCTGTCATTGTTCCTGGTTCTGGCTATGATGTTCTCCCTGTGCATCACCGCCGGCGCCGAGGAACCCGCCGAGGACCTGAGCGGCTCCATCATCATCCTGCACACCAACGACGTGCACGGTGCCATCGATGGCTATGCCAAAGCGGCAGCGCTGAAGAAAACCTATGAGGAGATGGGCGCCTACGTTCTGTTAATGGACGCCGGTGACTTCATCCAGGGCGATCCCACTGTCAGCACCAGCGAGGGTGCCACGGCGGTGGAGCTGATGAACCTGGCCGGTTACGATGTGGCGGCTCCCGGCAACCACGAGTTCGACTACGGCTATGCCAACCTGAAGGAGCTGGCCGGCGAGGCGGATTTCCCCATCGTGGCGGCCAACGTGCTCTACGGCGGCAAGACCGCGTTCAATGACAACGTGACCTTCACCGCGCCTGACGGCACCAAGATCGGCGTTTTCGGCCTGGACACTCCTGAGACGGCCACCAAGGCCCACCCCGCCAAGATCAAGGGTGTCACTTTCCTGGCTGATGACGAACTGTTTGCCTGCGCCCAGGAGCAGGTGAATGAGCTGGAGGCCGATGGCTGCGATATCATCGTGTGCCTGGGCCACCTGGGCATCGACGATGAGTCCACCGGCAACCGCTCCATGGACCTTTTGGAGGAAGTGGACGGCATCGACCTCTTCATCGACGGCCACTCCCACTCTGACCTGGATGATATCGCCGGCGCCGTGGGCGAGAGCTGCATGGTGAACGACACCATCCTGACCTCCACCGGCACCAAGTTTGAAAACATCGGACTGGTGGTCATCTCCGACGGCGTCATGGAGGCCACCGCCATCCCCACCGCTGACATTACCGTGAAGCCCGACGGCACCGTGGCCAACCGGGCCGCCGCCATCCAGAAGGCGGTTGACGACGAGTACGGCGCCGTGTTTGCCAAGACCGAAGTGGACCTGGACGGCGAGAAGGCCCATGTCCGCGCCGGTGAGACCAATCTGGGCAACCTCATTACCGACGCTCTGGTTTGGGGCGCCGCGGAGGCCGGCACCAAGGTGGACGCGGCCGTGACCAACGGCGGCGGCATCCGCGCATCCATTTCCAAGGGCAATATCACCAAGAAGGACATCAATACCGTCCTGCCCTTCGGCAACACCCTGAGCATTGTGAAGGTTACCGGCGCCGAGCTGCTGGAGGCTTTGGAGGCTTCCACCTACTGCACGCCTGAGACCATCGGCGGCTTCCCCCATGTCTCCGGCATTGTGTTCACCGTGGACACCGGCAAGGTCTATGACCAGGGCGAGCAGTATCCCGGCTCCACCTACTATGGCCCCAAGAGCATCCAGCGGGTGAGCATCCAGTCCGTGGGCGGCAAGGCCTTTGACCCCAATGCCACCTACACCATCGCCACCAATGACTTCATGGCCGCCGGCGGCGATACCTACTATGCCTTCAAGACCGCCAGTGTCAACTATGACCTGGGTGTTCCCATGGACGAAGTGGTGATGGAGTACATCACTGAGGAGCTGGACGGCGTTGTCACCGCTGAGGACTACGGCGCTTCCGAGGGCCGCATCACCATCAAGAGGGGCCTGCCCTTCACGGATGTGGCCACCGACGCCGCTTACTATGACGATGTCCTGTACGTCTATGAGAACAACATCTTCAACGGCTTCACCAGCACCATTTTCGGGCCTGACTCCACCATGACCCGCGGCCAGATGGTCACCGTCCTGTGGCGGATGAACGGCTCTCCCGAGCCGGAGAAGGAGTGCCCCTTCACCGATGTGGCGGCCACCTCTCCCTACCGCAAGGCCATCGCCTGGGCGGTGGAGAACGGTCTGAGCAACGGCTACACGGAGACCACCTTCGCTCCCGGGCAGGCCATTTCCCGCCAGCAGTTCCTGACCATCCTGTACCGTTACGCCCAGTTCAAGGAGTATGATGTCTCCGTGGGCGAGGACACCAATATCCTCTCCTACACCGACGCTGAGAGCGTCAGCGACTACGCGGTTCCCGCCATGCAGTGGGCCTGCGGCGCCGGCGTCGCCTATGGCATCGATGGCAAGCTCATGCCCACCTCTCCCGCGCCCCGCTATCAGGTGGCGGAGTTCCTGGCCAGCTTCTGCCAGAATGTGGCCGCCTGACCCCAAGACCTTTTATAGAGCTGTGTGAGAAAAGCACCGCCGCCGGAATTCCGGCGGCGGTGCTCTTTTCACAAAGTGGATTTAACGCAGAGTCTTGCTTTTTTCGCAGGCGGCAATGACCGCCTCCATGACAGCGCTGCGGAAGCCGGCCCTTTCTAGGGCCCGTACACCCTGAATGGTGCTGCCGGCGGGGGAGCAGACGGCGTCCTTCAGTGCGCCGGGGTGCTTGCCGGACTCCAGCACCAGCCGGGCGGAGCCCACCATCATCTGGGCGGCGAACTCCATCGCCTGGGCCCGGGGCAGGCCGCAGGCCACGCCGCCGTCCGCCATGGCCTCCAGGAACAGGTCCACGAAGGCGGGGCCGCAGCCGGATACGGCGGAGCCCACATCCATGTGCCCCTCCGGAATGGCCGCCAGGCGGCCGGCACCGGCCATGGTGTCCAGAAACAGCTTTTCCTCCGTCTTGGTGACACCTTCGCCGCAGGTGTAGAGGATCATGCCCTCCCCAATGGCGGCGGGGGTGTTGGGCATGATGCGGATGACGGGGTAGCTGCCGCCGGCCATTTGCTGGATGTCGGCAATGGTGAGGCCCGCCGCCATGGATACCAGGATAAACCGGGTCTCCCGCTTTTCCAGGAGCGGGGCGATGTCCGCCAGCATATCCGCCATCATCTGGGGCTTGACGCCCAGGAAAATGAAGTCCGCACTTTCCGCAATGGCGGCGTTGTCCGCCACCCGGCACTCCAGCTCCTCCGCCAGGGCCTTGGCCTTTTCCGCGGTGCGGTTGGCCAGAAACACCTGGTCACTGGGGATGCTCTTACAGGCGGCCCGGGCCAGGGCACCGCCCATGTTGCCGCAGCCGATAAAACCTAAAGTTGCCATACTGTATCACATTCCTTTGCTCAAAAGTCAGCCGCACTGGAGGATGAGCCACACCCGGTCAAACCGCCGGGCAGCCAGGTCCTCCTTGCGGATGCAGAAGTACACGCGGCCGCAGTCGCCGAACATCAGCTGGAAGCCGCCGTCCTCCACCGTGTCCAGCTGGAACAGCAGCTGCCAGTTTTGGACGGCGTCCCTCTCTGCCCGGGCGTCCTCCGGGGACAGGTCCGGACAGAGGCCGCCCAGGTAGTGCCCCCGGTCCGTCAGCTCACACTCCCGGAAAAAGCTGCTTTGGAGCACATCCGGCCAGCCCAGCAGACGGGAGCGGTTGTCCGGGTCCTCAACGCCCAGCATGGTCCGGGCCTCCCAATACGGTTCCCAGTCTCCGCTTTGTTCCTCTTGGCCGGCATAAAAGTCCTTGGCGCTGGGATAGGAGTCCTCCGCTGACAGCAAAATGCCCAGTGCAGGCAGGCGGTATTCGGCGGGCAGAGCCGCCGGAGGGGATGCCGGAGACAAGGCATCTGTCTCCGGGAACCAGAACACCCGGGCGCAGCCCCGGTCCGCCGGGTCATAGCCCCACCGCTGAGAGCCCAGCTCGTAGAAAAAGGACAGCACGCCCGTCTTGGGCAGCAGCCCATCCGTGTCATAAGGCGCCAACGCCTCACAGCAAACCTGGGCCAGGAACGCCAGGGGGCGGGGCTTTATGTCATCGTCATCGTAGGTGGCCGTTTCAAAGACCGGCCAGACGAAATCCGCCGGCACATCCGGTACGCCGCCGAAGCGGCTGGCGCCCACGCTGGTGTCCGGCTGACCGCCGATGGTCAGGCGGATGCTGCTTCGCGCCATGGAGCAAAGGACGGCCTGCATATCGAAACTGGTCATATCAGCCCTCCCGGTCCGTCTTTAGCGGCTGCTGGGCCTGCTCGGCCTTGGCCTTCTTCTCCTGGGCGGCCTTGGCCTTGGCGGCCAGCTTCGCGTTCTTTTCCGCCCGGAGCTTCCGCCGGCTGAGGGCGGCCACGCCCAGGCTGAACAGCGCCACCAGAATATAGATGCCGCAGGGGGCGTACAGCTGCGTCACTTCCTGCCCGGCGTCAGGGTTTCCGTTGGCGCGCTGCATCAGAATGAAGAACACCATGGATGCCACAGCGGCCGCTGCCGTCAGCACACCCAGCAGCAGCTTGATGTGCCCCGGCTTCCGAGTCAGCATCAGGAGAAGCAGCAGTACCGTGATAACGCTCAGTGCGATGGTCTCAAACAGCATTTCCATTTCCTTATCCTCCTTTGATGGGCGTGGTCAGCGAACCTGGCCCTCGCCATAGATGACGTATTTGCAGCTGGTCAGCTCCTCCAGACCCATGGGGCCACGGGCGTGCATCTTCTGGGTGGAGATGCCGATCTCGGCGCCCAGACCGAACTCACCGCCGTCGGTGAACCGGGTGGAGGCGTTGACATACACCGCCGCCGCGTCCACCTGGTCCAGGAAGTGCTGGGCCTTGAAGTAGTTTTTCGTGATAATGGCCTCGGAGTGGCCGGTGCCGTGGGCGTTGATGAAGGCAATGGCCTCCTCCATATCCTTTACCGTGCGGACCGCCAGAATGTAGTCGTCATACTCCTCGTCCCAGTCGGAATCGGCGGCGGGAACGCCCCGTGTTCCGACGATTTGCAGGGCCTTTTCGTCACACCGCAGCTCCACCTGGTGTTTGTCCAGCAGGGGCACGGCTTTGGCAAGAAAGTCCGCTGCCACATCATCCTGCAAAAGCAGGCACTCCACCGCGTTGCACACGGAGGGGCGGGAGCACTTGGCGTTGTACAGGATACTGGCGCCCATGTCCAGGTCTGCCTCATCATCGATGTAGATGTGGCACACGCCTTCGCCGGTGCGGATGACGGGGACGCTGGCCTCCTTGGCCACCGCGCGGATGAGTCCGGCGCCGCCCCGGGGGATGAGAACATCCACGCAGCCGTCCAGATGCATCAGCTCGTTTGCCGTTTCGTGGCTGGTGTCCTGCACCAGGGAGATGCAATCCTCCGGCAGGCCCGCGGATCGGAGAGCCTCCCGCATGAGGGCCGTGACGCAGCGGTTGGAGCGGATGGCCTCCTTGCCGCCCCGGAGAATGCACACGTTGCCGCTTTTCAGGCACAGGGCCGCCGCGTCCACGGTGACGTTGGGCCGAGCCTCAAAAATGATGGCGATGACGCCCAGCGGCACCCGCCGCCGGCCGATGATGAGGCCGTTGGGCCGTGTTTCCATCTTGGTGACCTGGCCGATGGGGTCCGGCAGGGCCATGACCTGCCGCACGCCGTCCAC
>Ga0129309_1000097_pt1 | contig 76208 bp, 71 predicted proteins | sample L1105metagenome_FD_94439 | JGI IMG/M metagenome (GOLD analysis project Ga0129309, IMG submission 94439) | Ring-tailed lemur group fecal microbial communities from Wisconsin, USA - L1105 metagenome | ecosystem: Host-associated > Mammals > Digestive system > Large intestine > Fecal | place: USA...
AAGATGAACGGGATAACAAATGCCAGAAGTCCGATTCTGACGGCCGTCCAGCCGACTTTATTGGGGCTGGCCCCCGCAATGCCGGCCCCAGCGTAAGAAGCGAGAGCCACAGGAGGAGTAATGGCAGACAGAGCCGCATAGTACAGAACGAACAGGTGGGCAGCAGCCTTTGCCACTCCCAGAGAAGTCATGGCGCCGGTGGCCACAGTAGCTGCCACAATGTAGGCAGCGGAGGTTGGCATACCCATCCCCAAAACTACGCAGGCCAGCATCGTGAACAGCATGGTAAAGAACAGGCTGCCGCCGGCGGCCTTGATGATCATGTTAGCCAGCTGCAAACCGATACCGGTAAGGTTTACAACACCCACAATCATGCCGCAGACGGCGGTGGCGATTGCCACGCTCATCCCCTGCTTGGCGCCGTTCTCCAATGCCTTGACCAGACTCTTCAGGTTCATACGGGTGTTTTTCTTCAGGGAGCTGACTACGATCAGAGCCACGATGCTCAGGAAGCAGGCGTAGGAGGCACTGTAGTTCATCATCAGCAGCGCGATCAGAATCGCCACAGGGAGCAGCATATGGCCGCGGAGCTTCAATTCCTCAGCGATCTTGGGCAGCTGGTCCTTAGGATAGCCCTTCAGACCGGCGCGCTTCGCCTCCAGGTCAACGTTGATCCACAGAGCCACATAGTACAGAATAGCGGGGATGATGGCATAGATGATGATGGTTCGGTAAGACACCCCTAAATACTCAGCCATAATGAAGGCCGCGGCGCCCATAACGGGCGGCATGATCTGGCCGCCGGTAGAGGCAACTGCTTCAACGGCGCCAGCGAAGTGGTTCTGATAACCCAGCTTCTTCATTAGGGGGATGGTGAAAGCGCCGGTCGTCACCACATTGGCGGCAGCCGAGCCATTAATCATGCCCAGAAAACCGGAAGCTACGATTGACACCTTCGCGGGTCCGCCATCGCGGTCGCCGGCAATGGCCAAAGCCACATTGGTGAACAGCTCGCTGAGGCCGGTCTCACTCAGAAAGGCGCCGAACAGAACGAACAGGAAGATAGTAGAGCAGGAAACGCCCAGAGGAATGCCATAGATTCCCTCAGAGGAGGTAACCATCTGCTTGAGCAGACGGGGAATGCCAAATCCACGGTGATGCAGGATGCCGGGCAGGACTTTGCCGAAGTGGGCATACAGCAGGAACAGAATCGGCAAGACACACATAACCATGCCGATGCTGCGGCGGCCCGCAACCAGAACCAAGAAGATGATCATGACACAGACTGCATAGTCCAGCTGGGTTAACACGCCGCCGTTTGCAGCAATGGGGTCAATTCTGCCGTAAAGGTAGAAGTTACAGGCGATTGCCGTCGCGGCGCATATGATATTCCAGGGGACAAAATTTACCAGAGTGCCGTCCTTTTTCTTGGCGATCGGGACGTTCAGGAAGATCAGAGCAATAACGAAGCCCAAATGGATGGCGCGGGCCTTTGCGGATGGCATGGTACCCCAAGGGCTGGCCAGATACAGCTGAAACAAAGACAGAACCATAGCCATAACCGTGACAACACGGGCCATGATACCCCTGTTTTCTGTGAGGACGGATTCAGAGTCGTACTTTTTCAAGTTTTCTTCAATGTCAAGCATTTCGATGCTGGACATTGCACTCCTGTTCTCGTCGGTTTTGGGCAGTTGCTCCTGATGTTCGCTCATCGAGGTAACCCCTTTCAAAAATATTTTGTCATTTACATGGCTTTAGAGCAAAAGAGCGGATGATTATGTACTGCATACCCACCCTCTTTTTTCAATTAGTAGGGAACTAACCCCGAGATCGGTTCAAATAAAGTCCGGAGCCCGGCTTAAAGAGCACCAACTTCCTTGAAATACTTTTCAGCACCGGGATGCATGGGAGCAGTCATGCCATAGGTGACGTTCTCCAGAGCCACATTTCCCTTGATAATGCTGTGGATTTCCTCAACGGAGGACAGGTTGTCATACATGCACTTCACGAACTGATAAACAACGTCTTCTTCCAGGTCCGCCCGGCAGAAAATGTAGTTCGCGATTGCGAAAGTGTGAATATCTTCGTTCTGGTTGGCATATGTACCGGCGGGGATCGTGTACCTGAAGTAAGAGTCGCTCAACTTCAGAATCTCGTCCAGCTGCTCGTCGGTAAAGCTGATCAGGTGATAGTCGCCGGTGGAATAGAGCTCGGTAACGGAAGCGGCGCCAATCGCGGCAACTAAGTTGGCGGCCTGAGCCTGACCATTCTTCATTAACTCAACAGACTGTGATTCAGAGGTATACTCCATCTTGGCGTCATTATAGGTCATGCCGCAGGCAGCGAACATATCGCGGGTATTCAGCTCGGTAGCGGAGCCGGAAGCACCGGCGCAGAAAGTGTTGCCCTTAATTTGAGAGAAATCCTCAATGCCTGATTTATTGGATACAGCGATCTGCATAACGTTGGGATACATATAGGTAACAGAGGCAATGTTTTGGAATTTCTCCCCCTCGAAAGCGCCGACGCCGTCCAGAGCCTGCTTTACAACGCCGGCCTGGCCAAAGGCGAAATCGGTCTCGCCTGCTTCCATTAGGCGAATGTTATCGGGGGTGCCGCCGGTGGACTGGGCGGAAGCCTGAAACCACTCAGGCATGGTGTCGTTCAGTAGCTGGCACAGGCCGTTGGCAATCAGGAAGTATGTGCCGCCGGAAGTAGCGCCGCAAATCTGAATGGTGTACGGGCTGCTTGGAGCTTGGAGACCGGTTGCCTCAGCGGGAACAGAAGACGCGGGAGCAGAGGCCGCAGAGGCAGAAGACGCGGGAGCAGAGGGTGTCGAGCCACAGCTGGTCATACCCAGGATCATGACTCCGGCCATTACAAGTGCGAAAATCCTTTTCATTGTTTTCATCCTTTCCAAAATTCAGATAATAAGCAACAGAACAAAGTCTGCCTACTCCATAGAGTAACTTCGCTGGTGAAGTTTACTGTTTTGCCTGCTTAAACAAGAGAAGATTGCCTTCTTCATCGAAGGGCATCGGCATAAAATCGCCCGCCACTTCGATCATGCCCTTGAGCTCAGGAGGAACCATATCCAGCGCCGCTTGAGACATATACACTTCACCCATCTCGTGAGTGGAAATGCCGATGATCACACTGGCCTTTTTCCGGTCGGGCTTGCCGGAGAATTTTACCGCCGCCTGAAGCACCTGTTTGTCAGTGTCCAGTATCATCGGCATCTTCCCGCTATTGATAGCGGTAGATGTAAGACAATTCACATAACCCAGCTCCGGATTCATCTTATCATAGAAACGGCGGGAGGCAATGTCCACCTGACCCATACCGTTTCCGTTGTGATCGGAGGCATCTGTCAGATCCAGCACGCACACGCATCGAAAGTCGGGTCCGCCCTTCACAAAGGGAACATTATACCGGCCAATGAGGTTGCTATCCAGACCGGAGCCGGACACATCTTTGCCCATCTCCATCATAATCAGCACATCGGCTCTGTCCACCGCAAATCGGGGCATCATGGCGTTTGCACGCTTGAGAATCCTGGGTTCTTCCGTTAGAATCTCATCCTGCTTCAAAACGAAGATTTCCGCCAAATGGCCAAATGCATCCTCGATGGAAGCGATGCCGCAGACGATATTCAATTTAGCCAGGGCTACGCGGCCTACGGAAAGGATGTTCTGCGGCATGTTTTCAAAACCGAAGATGTGCGTCATTTCCGCACCCTTCTGTTTGGCCAAGCCGATGGCGGTCATCTTGGTGATGCCGCTTTCAATCTCGCCTCGAAAGGCCGTATGACATTTCACGCGGTTCAGCAGAATAATGCCGTCGCATTCGCAGGCGTTTTTATCTACATATACCGGCAGGCCCCTGTCGCTGACGCCAATCTGCACCACTTCCATGGAAGAAAGAATTGGTGCGCCCATAGCTTCTTCAGTGATGCCGTTGTGAATCAAAACCTGACGCTGACCCTCGGCCGTGGCGCCGCCGTGGCTGCCCATGGCCGGAATCAGAATCGGCTGCCCGCCCTTGGATTTTACAAAGTCACAAGTGGTTTTCACCATGAGAGGGTACTTGTCGATGCCGCGGCTGCCGCAGGTAATGGCAATGCGCTGACCGGGTTTGATGTCAAGTTTCCGTTCTTCCAATTTCTGAAACAGCGTCTCATATACATTGAGTAAATCTCTATGCTCAAAGATCTGTCTGACCTTTACAATCTCCGGTAGTTCGACTGGATCCAAAATATCTGAAATTTTGGACATTTTTGTTTACCCCCTATCGTTTGATTGTATCTCCGGCAACCAGCCGGAAATTTTCTATCTCCCGCTTAAACAGCAGCGAGAGGAGCAATCAGCTAATTGGAATCTTTCCCAACCCAGATTCCTATCTCCGTCTGGTGGCGACCTGCCTCATGGAGTATGCCGAGGACTGCTCTGTTTCCAGAGTGTACCTGAACCCTGAATCCATCCAGACACTGTTGCGGAACGCAGCCTAATTTACTGTTTGGAGTCCCAAAATTGCGAACTTTTCTTGACACGGCCAGCAGTAGCGCGGCAAAAAAGGCACAGAATATAAGCAACTCCATTTTCGCTTTCAAGTTATGTTGAGAATCCTTCCTATATTTATAGGGGTAGAAGGCTAAGCAAGGTGCCATATATTAACGGACGAAAGGAAGTCCTCGGCAAGAGAGGACTCCCTTTTCCGCTATGAGGAGAGGTAGGTACAAAAACCACAGCTATATTAATTTGCTACAGACCCAGCAACCTTTGCCTCGGCATACGCCGCGTCGGCATCGTACTTAGGATCATCCCAAACAGCAGTATTAAGCTTGCCTTCCATGCGACAAACGCAAGTGGTGCAAACCATATCGCCGCAGATGTTAGTGGTGGTAAGCATAACATCGATGAGAATATAGCTGGCAAGGATAAGGCCGAATGCATCAGTAGGAAGGCCGAACTGGCCGAGGATCATCAAAACGAACATAGAAGCACCGGCAGGAATGCCAGCAGCACCGATAGACATAATCAGTGCGAGAAACACAACCTGAGCCAGTTCAATCGGAGTAAAGTGCATACCATAAATCTGCGCAGTGAAGAGCAAGCAGATAGGAATATTGAGGGCCGCACCGTCCTGATTCACGGTAGAACCAAGAGGCAGGGAGAAACCGCCGATGGACAGAGGAACACCCAAGTGAGTCTCGCAAAGTTCAAGTTCCAAAGGAACTGTGGCAGCAGAAGAAGTGCTGGTGAAAGCCATGATCAAAACCGCACGCATACGCTTGATGAAGCGGAAAATATTGATCTTTCCAAAAACAGCGAGCATAACGCCATAAACCAGCAGGATCTGAGTGAACATGGTAATCCATTCAGTGGCAAGGAACTTTCCAAGCGGGAGAATAACATCCAAGCCATTGGTGCCAGCCATGTTAGCCATCAGTGCGAAAACCCCAATAGGAGCATAATTCATGCAGATGTTGATCATCTTAAGAATAGCCGCATTGGTAGCATCCAGAAGATTAACTAGTGGCTCTTTCTTCTCGCCCGTAAGGGAAATCGCAACGCCAAAAATAATTGCAAAGAAAATCAGGGACATCAGGTTGGCGTCAGCCATGGTTTTAATAATGTTAGTATATAAACACAAAATAAAAAATTCATCCCTCAATGTATTGTTAATATTAACAAAGGAGAGCATTTCTCTCAATAGCGAAATCGCGCATTTTTCTTTTAATAAGTTTGCATATCTTACTGATTTTGACCGGCAAAGCTTCGATTTCCACTTTAAGGGGGATCGAATGCCACCCGTTTCGTGTGGAGTAACCGTCCGGCGAGATGAAAACAGGCCGTTCGAGCGCGGAAGAGAGGAGACCTTCCCGCTTCGGACTGTCCGCTGTGCCCCCTCGCCCCTCGGTAGGGGAATCGGCGGCTCTATCCGGTTGTCATTTGATCCACACCGGCGTCAGGCTGGAAGCATCTCACCTTCGAAAATAAAATACCCACCATCACGCGAAACATAAAAAGTCAGACTCCCGGCAAAACCGGGGGCCTGACTTTCTATGAACCTGGAATCCGACGGTCTTATTTCAGCTTGCCTGCCGTATTACGCAGCAGATCTTCACCGGGCGCCTTGCGGTCAATGGCAGAGACGTCCGCAATCAGGCGCAGCAGGGAGTAGCGGCAGACCAGGCCGGAAGCCTTCACCATCTTGACAGCCTTGATGGAATCCTTGCCGTCGCCGGTATTGGCACCCACGTGCAGACAGGTCAGGCCGCTGTCCTTTGCCAGCGCCACTCTGTCCTCGCCGGCCAACTGCGCCAGAAGGAACATGCCGATACGTCCCCTGTCCATATAGGGCCTCAGCATTTTAAGATATTCCTCGTCACCGGGGAGCCTCCGTTGCGTGCAGCTGGTCGTAAGCGCCCATTCCTTTGCAGTTGCCCAGTTCAATGTCCTGAATGCCCGTGTTCAGCAATCTTTTGAGGATGCCTGTATGATGGCGGGATATGAAATCCAGCCGGGTTCCAGATAGATTACTTCGTCGCCGGGATTCACCAACCCGCGAACCGCCAAATAAACGGCGTATTTCCCGCCGGGGGTAACCATAATTTCATCAGGAGAATAGGAGCATCCGTTTTCCTCTTTCAGCTTTTCTGTTATTTTCCGACGCGACGCAGTTCGGGGAGTCCCCGGCCAACGGTATAATGCGTAAAGCCGGCATCCACCTGCCTCTTTAGCTCATCGCAGATTCTTTTGGGCGTATCAAAATCCGGTTCTCCGCCGGACAGATTGGCGGCTCCGGGTCCCGGGCCTGCATTTCTTTCGCCTTTGCCATAAAGACAACCAATTTGGACGGCTGCAAATTCTGGATGTTTTCATTATATACCACGCTATCTACCTCTAAATATCGATATGCCGCGGCAATCTTAGTGCTGCTCACAAAGCTGTACGTGCAATGCCTGCACCTCTTCCGCGGCGAAAGAGCTTTCTCGCAGATGATAAGTTATACCGCATGCTTCTCTGAAAATGCTCTGACAGCATCCAGAAATGCATCAATATCTTCCTTCTTTGTATAGTGATGAAACGAAACACGCATACCGCCCAGACCGGTGGAACAGCGAACCGTCACAAATATTTTCTGCTCACGCAGGAAATCCCGCAGGGCGCGCTCCTGTTCCACATTGTTGTCCTCGAGCCCATTGATATTAAATACCACGATGGAGGACATGTGTGCCTCTTCCCCTGAGCTTTGCATTCGGAATCCCAATACAGCACCATGAGTCCAAGAGGCGATTCTGCGCAGCTCCGCTGACCGGGGATTTTTTCCGAACGTGCATCCTGATTTTAGGGGGCAGGATTTCGGCAAAGTCAAAAGCCCCCATGTCCTACGCGGACCTTTTCTGATTCACAACCACTTTGCCGCGCTCAATACCGTTGGGGAACGCATCCCCATTGCCCGCCGGCACCCCTGCGGCTGTCCCGGCCACAACCGCAAAAAGGCCCGCGCAATGCGCGGGCCTTTTCTGATACAGTGAGATTACTTCGCCTTGTTCCGGATGTACTCGTCGATCGAAGCAGCGGCGGTCTTGCCGGCTCCCATCGCCAGAATCACGGTGGCCGCTCCGGTCACCGCGTCGCCGCCGGCGTAAACACCCTCGCGGGTGGTGGCGGCATCCTCGGTGCAGACGAGGCAGCCCTTGCGGTTTACCTCGATGCCCGGGGTGGTGTTCTTGATCAACGGGTTGGGGCTGGTGCCGATCGACATGATGACCGCATCCACCGGGATCTCGAAGTTGGAACCCTTCTTCTCGATCGGGCGGCGGCGTCCGGAGGCATCCGGCTCGCCAAGCTCCATCTCGACGCACTCGATGGCTTTGACATGGCCGTTTTCATCCCCATGGATGGCAACCGGATTGTTGAGCAGCTTGAAGATAATGCCCTCCTCCTGAGCGTGGTGGACCTCCTCCGCTCTCGCGGGAAGCTCCTCCATGCTGCGGCGGTAGACAATATAGACATTCTCCGCACCGAGGCGCTTGGCGCAACGGGCGGCATCCATCGCGACGTTGCCGCCGCCGACGACGGCAACCGAATTGCCGTGATAGATGGGAGTCATATACTCCTCATCATAGGCGTGCATCAGGTTGGTGCGGGTGAGGTACTCGTTGGCCGAATAAACGCCGAGCAGGTTCTCACCCGGGATGTTCATAAAGCTGGGCAGGCCGGCGCCGGAACCGATAAAGACGGCCTCGTAGCCCTCCTCAAAGACCTCGTCAACGGTGATGGTGCGTCCGACGATGTAATCGGTCTTGAGGTCAACACCGAGCTTGATGAGGTTGTCAACCTCGGTCTTAACGATCGCCTTGGGCAGACGGAATTCAGGAATTCCGTAGCTGAGAACGCCGCCCGCGACATGCAGAGCCTCGAAAACGGTGACCTCGTAGCCCTTGGCGGCAAGCTCGCCGGCGCAGGTCAGGCCGGCAGGGCCGGAGCCGACCACCGCGACCTTATGGCCGTTGGAAGCGGGCTTATCCCCGGAAGAAAATCCATGCTCGCGGGCATAGTCGGCGACAAACCGCTCGATGCGGCCGATGCCGACGCTCTCGCCCTTGATGCCGCGCACACACTTGGACTCGCACTGGGTCTCCTGCGGGCAGACGCGGCCGCAGACGGCGGGCAGGCGGTTGGTCGAAAGGATGATCTGATAGGCTTCCTCAAATTTCTCCTCCGCGACCTTGGCGAGAAACTCAGGAATCCGCACGTTGACCGGGCATCCGGACACGCAGGGCTTATGCTTGCAGTTGAGGCAACGCTTGGCCTCTCCCACCGCCATCTCCTTGGTGTAGCCGATGGCGACTTCCTTGAAGTTCTTATTGCGGATCTGCGGCTCCTGCTCGGGCATGGGGGTCTTGGTTGCAATCATATTAGCCATTGTGCTTTCCTCCCAATCCGATGCGGCAGACATGCTCATCCTTGGCTTTTTCTACCTCTTTGTAGAAGCTGTTGCGCTTCATCAGGCCATCATAATCGACAAGGTGGCCGTCAAAGTCGGGGCCGTCGACGCAGGCGAACTTGGTTTCGCCGCCGACCGTGACACGGCAGCCGCCGCACATGCCGGTTCCGTCAATCATGACGGGGTTGAGGCTGACGATGGTCTTGATGCCGTACTTTTTGGTGACGGCCGAGACAAACTTCATCATCGGAATCGGGCCGATGGCGATTACGAGGTCATAGCCCTTGCCCTCGTTGATCAGCTTTTCAAGCTGGGTGGTGACGAAGCCGGGGATTCCGTAGGTGCCGTCGTCGGTGGTGATATAGAGGTTGTCACAGGCGGCAGTGAACTCATCCTCAAGGATGACGATATCCTTCGACTTGAAGCCGGCAACCACGTCGACCGGAATTCCCATCTTGTGGAGGGTCTTGGCCTGCGGGTAGGCGATCGCACATCCGACGCCGCCGCCGACCACGCAAACCTTCCTGGCGCCCTCGTAATGGGTGGGCTGTCCGAGAGGTCCGACAAAATCGGCAAGGAAATCGCCCGCCTTCATCATCGAGAGCAGACGGGTGGTCGCGCCGGCAACCTGGAACATAATGGTGACCTCGCCGGTGGCGGGATCGGTATCCGCAACGGTCAGAGGGATTCTCTCGCCCTTGTCGTCCACACGCAGGATGATGAACTGGCCCGCCTTGGCGCGCTTCGCAACATCGGGCGCCTCGACCTTCATCAGCGTGGCGGTGCTGTTGAGGGCTCTGGTTTCGGTAATACGGTTCACACTCTCACTCCATTCGATTCGATTGCTATTAGCGATGGTGGGCTAACAGTTTTTATTATATCGCAATTGATTTCCATATGCAACAGTCCTGAAAACAGTTTTTCTGACAGATTTTTCAGTTTTAATGCAGATGGTTTATCAATAACGCACAAGATTTTGCAGCGATGAAAGTTGCGTCTTCCACAGGTGGAAAAAGGAACGGGAGCGTCCGCACAGCGGACGCTCCCGGATCGTGTGAAGACTTCTTATCTTCTGTGGCTGAAGCAGTCGCTGCAGTAAACAGGACGGTCGCTTCTGGGCTGGAAGGGAACCTTGCAGGGCGCCCCGCACTCGGCGCAGACGGCGTCGAACATCTCACGAGGGGCTCTGCCATCGCCACGGCCGCTCGCAGCCTTACGAGCGTCACGGCAAGCCTTGCAGCGCTGCGGCTCATTGGTGAAACCTTTTTCGGCATAAAAGGCCTGCTCATTGGCAGTGAAAACGAACTCTTGGCCGCAGTCTTTGCAAGTGATGATTTTGTCGTTGTACATTTGATTACCTCTATTTCTTTAGATCGCTGTCCCATCACTTTTCTATGGGACATCTGGGTGATCAATGCTTCACCGTATGTGAAACATTTGGATTAACTATACACGGATTTTTCGATTTTGTCAACAGAAATAATCATGATCTGTAACTTTCCAGTAATTTTAGATCATTCCTACAAATTATTCTCCCTAAATTTGGTCTTATTCATATCGCAGCGCCTCAATTGGGTCAAGTTTTGCCGCCTTATTGGCAGGATAAAATCCGAAAAAGACGCCGATCGCCATCGAAAAGCTCACTGCGATCAAAACGATGCCCAGTCCGGGCCACCCGGGCGCGCCGATTGCCACCGATCCGACCCGGCCAAGGGCTGTGCCCAATGCAACCCCAATGCTGCCGCCAATCAGGCAGATAATCATCGACTCCACGATGAACTGCGCCCGGATGGCGCTGTTTCTCGCCCCCAGCGCCTTGCGGGTGCCGATCTCGCGGGTCCGTTCGGTCACCGAAACCAGCATGATGTTCATGACCCCGATTCCGCCCACCAGCAGGGAAATGGCCGCGATGACGCTGATCGCAAGGCTCATGGTGCTCATCATTCCAGTCATGCTGCCGACCATGCTGTCCATATTTTCCGCCCACACCATGACATAGTCATTGTCGCGGTAAAAACGCCTGTTGAAGTAGTCCTCGCTTGCCTGTGCGAAGGCCTTGGTATCGACGCCGTCATTTGCCCGCACCTGAAAGCCGTAATGTCCGCCGCCCACATCGTCGTTAATCTGCTCGGCGGCGCCGATCGGAATAAAGATGTTGGTGGTGGTATCCCCGGTCATGTTGGCGGCAAAGCCGGTCACCTCGTAGCGGTAAACCCCCGAAACCGTAAAGGTATAGTCCCCCTGGTTGAGCTGTATTTTGATCTCACGGCCCAGCGCCTGCTGCGGCGTGATGCCGGGAAAGAGCTTCTCGACAAAACGGTCCGAGATGATCGCCACGAACTTCTCCCCGCCGACCTCGCGGCTGTTGAGGTCGTGTCCTGCGATCACCGGGATGTTCTGGATGCCCAGCGCGTTGGCGCTGACTCCCACCACATAGCCCGAGGCCTCGTTGCGGCCGTTGATCGCCTGTCCGGTGCCGACGCTCTTGGTAACGGCCAGCGTTTTGATCTTGTCGGCAAACGCCTCCTGATAGACCTCAATCATTTCGCCGGTGATCATGTCCGAATCCTCCCACTCGCGGGACCAGTTGGTATTGCCGTTTTCATCCGGCTTGTCGGTGATGCGGATTTGAATGGAGTTGGCGCCGAGATCGGCCAGCAGGCTCGAGACGGAACGGGTCATCGCATTGCCCACCGTGACGATGGCGATAACCGATGCGATGCCGATGATGATGCCGAGCATCGTGAGCATGGCACGCATCTTATTGGCCCGCAGTCCGTTGACCGCAAGACGGATATTTTCCAAAAGGCTCACTTTGCTCCGCCTCCCTTCTCCTCCCGGATGATCCGGCCGTCGGCGATGGTCACGATCCGCTCGGTTTCCGCCGCCAGCTCCGGGTTGTGGGTAATCAGCACGATCGTCTTGCCCTGCTCTTCGTGCAGCCGGTGGAAGAGGTCCATCACCAGCCGCCCGGTCTGGGAATCGAGCGCCCCGGTCGGCTCGTCGGCCAGCAGGATGGCCGGATCGTTTGCCATCGCCCGGGCGATGGCGACCCGCTGCTTCTGCCCGCCTGAAAGCTCGCTGGGCAGGTGGCGCCGGCGGTCGGTCATCCCCACCTGCTCAAGCAGCTCGGCGGCGCGCGCGGCACGCCGCGCGCGGGGCACCCCCGCATAGAGCATCGGCAGCTCAACATTGGATTGGGCGGTAGTGCGGGCGATCAGGTTGAAGGTCTGGAAGACGAAGCCGATTTTGAGATTGCGGATTTCCGAGAGCATATCGTCGGGAACCTGAGCCATCGGCACCGAGTCGAGGAGATAGCTGCCCTCAGTGGGCCGGTCAAGCGCCCCGATGATATTCATGAGGGTCGACTTTCCCGAACCGGACGCGCCGACGATTGAAATAAATTCCCCGCGGCGCACCACAAGGTCGATGCCCCGCAGGATTTCCAGCTCGTTGGGCTGGCCGATGTAAAACCGCTTGACGATCCCCTTCATCTCGATAATGGGGGCGGCGGAGTACGCGGATGCTTCACGCTGTTCCATCCCGATCACCCCGCCGTCACCGGCGCGGCCGAAACCGGCAGCCCGTCGGAAAGGCCGGTGGGATCTGTGATCACCCGGTCTCCTTCCCGCAGCTCCTCCGAGGAAATTTCCAGCGAGAAGTCGGTTTCCATCCCTGTGGCGACCTGCACCGCGCGGGCGACGGTTTGCAGCGCGTCTCCGCTGTCAGCCGTCCCCTGCTCCTCGCGCAGGACATAAACGATGCTGTTGCCGCCGGGATCGGTGGTCACCGCCTCATAAGGCACCGAAAGGACCCCCTCCTTGCGCTCGATTATGACATTGAGCCTCACTTTCATGCCGACCCGCAGTCCTTCTCCCGGCTCAAGGAGGGAGATTTCCGTCTCATAGGAGGCGCTTCCCTCCGTTTTGGTTTCCCCATTTTCGTCCTTCACCGCGGCGGGAGCAATACGGGACACCTCGCCCGCAAAGGTCCGGTCGCCGAGTGCGTCCGACTTGATGCTGCTCTTCATTCCTTCGCGCAGTGCGGCAACGTCGTATTCCTTCACCTCGGTTTTTACCACCAGCCGGTCGGTGTCCTCAATGACGAAGAGCAGGCCGCTTCCCGGCATCCCCTCTTTGGCGTAAACCGCCGTTACCACCCCTGCGGCGGGAGCCTTGACCGTGCATTCCGAAAAGTTCTTCTGCAGCTTCTCCAGCTCGAGGCGCTGAACGGTCAGATCCTGATCGAGCTCTCCCAGCTCAAGCTTCTTTTTGAGCGCCTCAAGGGCGCGTTCGGCATCCCGGTCGGCCAGCTTCTTGTCTTCAAGCGCCTCCAGATAGCTGAGGCGGGCGTCCCGGTAGGCGATGGTGATCGGGTCGTAGACCTCATCCTTATCGTCGTAGGCTTTCTCCCACTTGTCCCTCGCCTCGTTGTAGGCGGCCTCCTTTTCTTCAAAAGCTTTCTTGGTTTCAGCAATCTTCTCCTCATCGCCCTCCCGTTTCGCGGCGTCATAGGCATCCTCCGCCTTATCCATTGCGATCTTGGTGCGGGTCATCTGCCGGTCGAGGTAATCGTATTCCTCATCCGCGTGGTCAAGCTCGTCACGATGATCCTCAAAGTCGCTGCGCGCCTCGGTATACTTCTTCTGCGCGCGGGTAAGCGCCTGCTCCGCCCGCACCAGATCGGTATAGCTGCCGTCGGCCAAGTCCCGAAGCATATTGTCGTAGTCCTCCTGGGTCATCGAAAGGTTAAGCTCCGATTCCCGGGCGGCCTTGGCGAGCGTCTTCTGCTGAGCCGCAATGTCCCGCACCAGATCGGCAGTGTCAAGCTCCGCGAGAAGATCCCCCTTCTCGACCCGGTCTCCCACCCGGACTGCCACCGTGTTGACCAGCGCCGTCTGGGTAGAGTAGACCCGCACCGCCTCCTCGCTTTCGAGCCTGCCGGTCAGAGAAACCTGGCGCACCAGCTCGCCGCGCGAAAGCTCGGTGACCGAAACCGGTATCGCGGTATCCTTCGGTCGGGAGAAATACCAGAGTGTTCCTCCCGCAGCGGCCAGCGCCGCCAGCATCAGGATCACCTTTTTCTTTTTGCCCCGCTTTTTGGTAAAGCGTGCAATCTCCTTTTTCTTCGCTTCCTCTGTTTCATCCGGCGGGACAATCACGGCAGTGGCTTTCTGTTCCTCCATATGGAATCCTTTCCGGCCGGGCAAGCTGTCCGCACATCCGACCTTAATGTACTAATTATTATAATACAGATAGAATAGCACGGTTGGCGTGCCAATGCAAGAGATGAAAAGAAAAAGATGTCAGAGAGGTGAAAGTTTTACAGCGCGGCTTCCGTCTGCTAATTCAAACGAGCCAGAGTCCCCAAAATCTTCAGGAGGATAAATTTTGATAGGGGATAAAAAACGGCACGCCGGTCAAGGCGTCCCGTTTTTGCAAAACCTCGCTGCTATTTCATCAGAACGGCAGAAAGGCGGCAGGCATCCAGCAGCGCGCGCAGGTCATCCGGCGGCGGCGCAGAAAGGGCAAGGCGCCTCCCGGAAATCGGATGGGAAAAGGAAACTCTCTCGCAGTGCAGCGCCTGCCGCCCAATCAGGCGGGAATCCCCTCCATAGAGCGCGTCCCCCAGAAGCGGATGACCGGCGGCTGCACAGTGGGCGCGGATCTGGTGCATCCTTCCGGTGAGCAGGCGGCAGCGCAGCAGGCTGCAGTCCCCGTCGGGGCTGTATCCCAGCGCCGTATACTCGGTCACTGCCGAAAGCCCACCCGGAAGGACAGCCTGCTTCGGCTCATAGGGGACCTCCCTGCCGAGCGGAAAATCCATTCTCCCGCTGCCTGTGATCCGGCCGTGGGCGACGGCAAGGTAGCTCTTTTCGATGTTCCGCCAGAGCTTCGCTGCGGCCAGCTGATGCTTCGCCGCAACCAAAGCGCCGCTGGTGTCTTTATCCAGCCGGTTCATCGCCCGAAACACCCCTTCGGCGGCATTTTCCAGCGTATCATAGCGGTGGGAGCCGGAGCGGTGGCAGACCATTCCGGCAGGCTTGTTGTAAACGGTCAGGTCCTCATCCTCATAGAGGACCGGAACCCCGACGCTGAGACGGTGCACCCGGGGCGGATCGAGGGGCAGAGCGACGGCAAGGATTTCTCCCGGATGCAGCGGGCGGGTTGAGCGGACCCGCTCCCCCGCGACGGTCAGCCCCTCGGGCAGCTGCTTGAGAAGGACGATCAGCCGCTTGGAATAGCCCTCGGCCAGCAGCCGTTCCTCAACCGTTTCCCCCTCCCGCGCCGCGGGATAGGAGAAGCGGCGCGCTCCGCTCACAGCCCACGCTCCAGCAGGAGGCCGCCCAGCGCCTCGGGCAGCTCATGCGGCAGCATGGCCACCTTGGAGGAACGCAGCGCACAGCGCATCCCTGCCGCGCCATGCAGCCTTACCGCGGCGGCGGCCGCCTCCGCCGGCTCAAGTCCCTGCGCCAGCAGCGAAGCGGCAAAACCGGCCAGCACATCCCCTGAGCCGCCCCGCGCCATCCCCGCATTCCGTCCTTCATAAAGAAAGAGCCGCCCATCCGCAGCAGCCACGACGGTGTCGGCATCCTTGAGCACAACGATGCAGCGATGCTCCCGCGCAAAGGCCGCGGCGCATCCCCGCGGGTCCGCCTGAATCGTTTCCACGTCAAGTCCGGTCAACCGCGCCATCTCCCCCATATGCGGGGTCAGCACCGGAGGGTGCTTCGCTTCCCGCAGCAGCCAGAGCCGTCCGGCGACGGCATTAAGGCCGTCCGCGTCAATCAGCAGCGGACAGGGTGCACCGCGCAGCAGTCCTGCCGTCAGGGCTTTCCCGTCGGATGAAAGGCCAAGACCGCAGCCCACCAGAAGCGCTGACGCGGACTGCGCCCGCTCGAGCAGAGGCTCCACGGCCTGCGCAGCGATCTGCCCTGCTCCGTTGTCGGGAAGCGTCAAAAAGGTCGGTTCGTACAGCTTGGCCTGCGCAGCGGCAAGCACCGGCAAAACGGAAGCAAGGGTAACAATTCCGGCGCCCATCCGCAGCGCCGCCAGAGTACAGAGCGCCGCAGCCCCGGTGTAGCCGGCACTGCCTGCGACGATCAGCAGTCGTCCGAAATTCCCCTTGTGCGCGCCGGGATTGCGGGCGGGCAGCAATGCGGCCGCTTCTCCCACCGTCAGCATACGGGGTTCCTGTTTTTGCTCCATGTCAAGTCCTCCCTGCGGCCAAATTTTTCTTGATCAGTGTAACACGCGTCTTGAGCCTTTTGCAACGGGAACTGGCCTCTGCAAAAAAAATTTCCGTAGTATTTTACCAAAATATTACGAATTGTATCGAATTTTTGGAACATTTCGTCATTTATCAAAATGTTCTTGTGTTTCGGCCGGGCTTGTGCTATTATACATTTAGAAGATCTTCTAAATGAAAGGAGCGGCAGCATGGGATTCTCTGAAACCTTCAAGGCCCTTTCCGACCCGACCCGGCGGGAAATTCTCCGGATGCTGAAATCCGGGCCGATGAGCGCCGGGGAGATCGCCGCCCATTTTTCCATCACCGGCGCTTCGATCTCCCACCACCTTTCGGTGATGCGTGACGCCGGGCTGGTACTCGACGACCGGGTAGGCAAATACATCTATTATGAGCTGAATCTTACGGTGGTCGATGAGCTGCTCGCCTGGGCGGCCGACCTGAAAGGAGATGGTTCCCAATGAAATTCAGCAGAAAAACGACCATTCTGATTTGGGTGCTCGCACTTCTGCCGCTGGCCGCGACAGCTGTTCTGTACCGGAGGCTTCCGGAACAAATTCCCGGGCAGTGGGGCCTTGACGGAAGCGTCCGATACGATCCAAAGGCAACGATCTGGGGAATCGCGCTGCTTTCTCCGCTCTTTGCTTTTCTGATTCCGCTGATGGCGAGGGTCGATCCGCGGCGGAAGAACTATCAGAAATTTTCGGGAACCTATCAGGGATTTCTGGTCGTTCTGATGCTGTTTCTTGCCGCAATGAACGGCATCATCCTCTCCGAAAGCCTGCACCCCGGGCGGATCAACGTCGCCAAGGTCGCCACCATCGGCTGCGGCCTGCTCTTCGCCTGGCTTGGCAATGTGATGCCTAAAATCCGCAGCAACTTCTTCTTCGGTATCAAGACGCCCTGGACCCTCTCAGACCCGCGTGTCTGGGAACGGACCCACCGGCTGGGAGGTTACTGCTTTTTTGCAGGCGGAATTCTGACGGTCCTTTTGGCTCTTCTGCTGCCGCAGCGGATTCTCTTTTACGGCTTCTTTGCTCTGATGATGGCCATCTGCCTTATCCCCACAATAATGAGCTGCATCTGGTATCGAAGGCTTTCCGGCAAGGGAACGGACAAGAGCTGAGTACAAATCCTTGCCTGCGCAGATCAAACCGGCGGCTCGGCCGGCAGCTTAGGCACGCCCCATCAGGGCGCCGGATGCAATTTTGTTCTGCCCATACCACTGGCTCCGCGGTCCGTAAACAGGCATCCAGCGGGGGCAGTCCCCCGCCGAAAAAGCATTGGCGATGGCCCGCCTTTGTCCGGCGCTTGAAGCGGAAGCTTCTTACGCAGCGCATCCAGCGGGGGCAACTCCCCCGCCGAAAAAAGAAGGCGCGGATTTCATCAATCCGTGCCTTCTTTGAATGGGAGACCGTTTGCAGCTTATCCAAGCAGATTTGGCAGGAACAGGACGGTCTGCGGGACAAAGGTGACAATCAGCAGCACGACGATGAGCACCGCGATCATCGGAAGCAGGTCACGCATCTGCTCCTTGAGGGAAACCTTTGCGATCGAACCGGCGACAAAAAGACAGACGCCCAGCGGAGGGGTGCACATGCCGATGGTCAGGTTGACCGCCATAATCAGGCCGAAGTGAATCAGATCGATGTTGTACATCTGCACCATCGGCAGGAAAAGCGGAGTAAAGAGCACCAGCGCACTGGTCGTGTCGATGAAGGTGCCCGCGATGAGCAGAATCACGTTGATGACCAGAAGCAGGATCACCTTGCTGTGAATTGCGGAAGCCATCATGGCGCTGATGGCCTGCGGCACCTGATTGACGGTGATGATCCAGGTGAACAGCGAGGCAAATGCAACGACGATCAATACCTGACCGGTCGATTTGGCGCAGTTGACAAGGGCGCTGATGATGCTCTTAAACTTGAGCTCACGATAGATGAAGATGCCGACAATCAGCGCATAGAAAACAGCAATCGCGCCCGACTCGGTGGCGGTGAACTTGCCGCTCATGATGCCGCCGATGATGATCACCGGCATAAAGAGCGCGAGAAGCGCGCTTTTTCCGGCATTGAGAATCTCCTTGAGGGAGGCGCGGGTTTCACGCCCCTTATAATTGCGCTTTTTGCCGACGATGTAGCTGTAAATCATCAGGCCGACGCCCATCAGGATGCCGGGGATGAAGCCGCCGATAAACAGCTTGCCGACGCTCACGTTGGCCATGACGCCATAAATCAGCAAGGGAATCGACGGCGGGATGATCGGCCCGATCGAGCCGCCGCAGGCGGACAGCGGAGCGGAAAAGGTATTCTCATAGCCCTTCTCCTTCATCAGTGGGATCATGATGCCGCCGATGGCGGCAGTGGCGGCAATGGCCGATCCGGTAATCGCCGCAAAGAACATGCAGGCGAGGATATTGACCATCGCCAGACCGCTCGGAAAATGCCCCAGCAGAGTGTCGGCGAAGTCAACCATCCGCTTGCTCATGCCGCCCTGGAACATCAGCTCGCCGGCCAGCATGAAAAGGGGAATCGCGATCAGCGCAATCGAATCGGCTCCGGTAAACATCCGCTGCACCACGACCAGCGGGGGAAAGCCGTTTAAGAGAACGCCGCCCAGCGAGACAAAGCCGAGGGAAAAGCAGATCGGAACGCCGATCAGAAAGATTGCAAAGAGCCAAAGAATCATTCCCATCGCTTAATTTCCCTCCTTTTGCGCGCCGCCGAAATTCTTGACCTGCCCGATGATATGGGGAACCATGTAGTAGAGCATCAGGACGGCGGAAATCGGAACGCTCAGATAATAATAGAACATCGGGACCGGCAGGTAAGGGGCAAGCTGCGTCTTGCCGGTGACGGCAAATTTCCATCCATAATAAGCGAGGAAGATGAAAAAACCGCAGAGCGCGATATTGATGACAAGCTCAAGGGCGGCCCGCAGCTTCGGCTTCAGGCAGGAGATGACCACATCGATATTCAGATGGGCCTTCTCCCGCACACACCAGGCAGCACCCAGAAAAACGAGGTAAGTAAAGCAGAGGCGGATAACGTCCTGGCTCCAGGCCAGCGGACTCTTGAGGATAAAACGGAACACTACCTGCAGAAAGGTCACCAGAAAGAGCACAAAGGCGCTGGTGGCCATCAGCGTCTTGATAACGCCGTCCACAACCTTGGTAACGGTTTTCATGAAAGCTCCTCCCGAATGGAGCAGGACACGAGGTCCGACGGCTTCGTGTCCTGCTTCGACTCACAATTCTTTATTTGGAAGCGAGGTAGTTCATCACTTCCTCAACCAGAGCAGGATCGACCAGCTTCTTGACCTCTTCACGCTGATAGAGGCCCTCGGTAGCTTTAACGAAGGAGTCGAGATCGGGCTCGGTGACGATCATGCCGGCAGCCTTGATCTCCTCGAGGTACTTGTCCTCCTGAGCGGAGATGGCCTTGCGCTGCTCCACAACGGCGTATGCCGCGGCGTCGTCGATCGCCTTCTGGAGCTCGGCGGGCAGGGAATCATAGAAATCCTTGTTCATGATCATGCTCTGAGCGCCATAGGTGTGGCCGTCCAGGGTCATATACTTCTGAACTTCGTTGAAGCGGGAGGTCGCGATCGAGGTAACAGGGTTCTCCTGACCGTCAACCATGCCCTGCTGAAGCGCGGTGTAAAGCTCATTGAAAGGAACGGGGGTGGCGGTGGCGCCGAGCGCATCGGTCAGAGCAAACCAGATGGGCGCTTCCTGAACGCGGATGCTCAGTCCCTTCATATCCGCGGCGCTCTTGACCTCGCGGACGTTGTTGGTGAAGTGACGGAAGCCGAGTTCGGTGAAGCCGAGATGCTTGAAGCCCTGTGCCTCAAAGAGAGGGGCAAACTTGTCCTGAAGCATGTTGTCCAGCACGTCATAGGCCTCTTCCTTGTTCGCAAAGAGGTAGGGGATCGAAAGGACCTGTACCTCGGGAACCCATGCGGGCAGGGTGCCGTCGGTGGTGACGATGGTCATCTGGATGGTGCCGAGCTTGACGCCCTCAGCGGCCTCACGCTCGCCGCCGAGCGCACCGTTCGGGAAAATGTTGACCTTGAACTGGCCGTTTGAAAGCTCCTCAACCTTCTCCTTGAAGAAGGTGGCGCCGACGGTGGACTGATGGTCCTCGTTGCCGACGGTGGCAATCTTGATCTCATAGGTCTTGCCTGCGGGAGCAGCCGAAGAAGCGGCCTCCGGAGCGGCGCCCGACGCAGCGGGAGCAGCGGAAGACGACCCGCCGCATCCGGCGAGGGTCATGGCAAACAGCGAAAGAGCAAGCGCAAAACTAGCAAACTTTTTCATGATTATCTTTCCTCCTCAGTAATGGCAGTTGCACGATAGAAACAGGCGATCGAGCGCGAAAGGGTATCGTCAACCAGCTCGCAGCGGAAAGTTGTTCCGAACTTGAAGCCGGCCAGCGCCGGAACAGTGCCCGAGAAGATGACGCTGTTGCCGATGTCCCCTACCCGTTCACAAAGCTCCGAAAGGATCTTCTCAGGCGGCAGGATGTCGGCAAGGGTGCCGTCCTGATAGGGAATTTCGGCGCCGTCCACCGTCTGGAAGGACCGGACACGGATCGAATCCCAGTGAGCCTTGATGTCGTCGTAATCCCACACGTCCATGCCGATCGGCTTGGGGCAGATCTGCTTGGCCTTGAGAACGTTCTGTCCTTCAAGCTCGCGGTCGGTATGGTCGCTTCCTACCCCGATGTAAATTTTGCCCCCGCAGACAAGGATGATGTATTCCACCTCGCCGCAGGTGCGGTTTCCGACGAACTGAAGATCCTCCTCCTGAGTCAGAAGCAGGTTCGAGCACTCGAAGATCGTCGGGATTTTCTTCGGCGCGGGCACGCCGAGGTCCCGCTCAAGCTCGCGGATGTGCTCCATGGTTTTCTCCATGTTGCGCCCGGCATAACCGATCGCAAAGAGATGCTGGTATTCCATCTCGAGGGGCTTGACGCTTCCCCCCTGGTGGAGGCGGAAGGAAATCTTGCTCATGGATATGGTTCCTCCTTATTTGATTTCATATAAAGCAGGGCGGCGGTCACGGTAGACGTTGATGCTCTCGCGAATGCCGCGCACAACCTCAAGATCAAGATCGGCGGTCAGGATCTGCTCCCCCTCGCCGCCAAGCACAAGGACCTCTCCCCACGGGTCGAGGAGGATCGAGTGGCCAGCATACTTGGTCTGGCCCGCCGTTCCGCAGGAATTGGTGGCCACGACAAACATCTGGTTCTCGATGGCGCGGGCGGTGTTGAGAATCTCCCAGTGGCGGGTGCGCAGCTTGGGCCACTGGGCGACGACGAAGAGCAGGTCGATGCCGCGCAGCGCGAGGCTTCTCTCCAGCTCGAGGAAACGGATATCGTAGCAGATGACGATTCCACAGCGGACTCCGTCCAGCTCAAAGGTCACCAGACGCTCTCCAAACTCGAAGGAATGGTGTTCTCCCATCGGGGTGAACAGATGGGTCTTGTCGTAATCCGCAACGACCTCACCCTGACGGTTGAAGGTATAACTGGTATTATAGATTTTTCCGCCCCGGACGTTGGAAACTGAACCGGCGACGATGTTGACGCCCAGTTCCTTTGCAAGGGGACCGAAGGTGGCCTTGACCCGCTCGCCCTCATGGTCGGAGAGCGCCTCGAGGTTTTCGCTGGGGAAAAAGCCGACGTTCCAGGTTTCAGGCAGGGTGACAACATCCGCCCCGGTCGCAGCCGCGCGCCGCACCAGCTCCACCGCATGAGCGAAGTTGTACTCGGGTTCTCCGAGCTTCATATCCATCTGGATTGCGGAAACTCTCACGCTGAAATCCTCCTTTTGAAAATTTGGTGATTCCGCTTGCCGCGGAATCAAATATGTGATATGTTATATATATCATATTCCATGGCACAGGTCAATCTTTTTTTCAAACTTCATTCATATATTCCTATACTCAGGACTCTTATTTGTGCTTTTTCACAAGTGATCTTACAATCAGCTAAAAATCTCCGGTCTGATAGTTGAAAAAAAGCGCCGGTTCCTGTATTCTTGTAAGGTAAAATATCGGATACGATCAGAAGGAATGAAACGTATGAACCCGCAACAGAACCATTCCGGGGCCGGCGATTCGCTTTTCGGCTCCGACCCCATCTCCTCCCATACCTATAAGGAACAGGCCTACCGCCTGATCAAAGACGCCATCATTTATCGAAAAATGAAGGTCGGCGTCGTCTATTCCCAGGATGGCATCTGCGCCGACATGCAGATTTCCCGCACGCCGGTGCGCGAAGCCCTGCTCGAGCTTCAGCAGGAGGGGTACGTCAGCATTCTGCGGGGACGCGGGATCACCATCGTCCCGCTGGGCCAGAAGGAAGCGCGCGATATCATCGAGATGCGCCGCTGCATCGAACCGCTTGGCAGCTTCCTCGCGGCGCAGCGCCGCTCAAGCAGCCAGCTCGGCAACCTTTTCAGCGCCCTGCAGGAGATGGAGAAGAACGCGGGCAGCAGCGACAACGCCCTGATGTACCGGCTTGACCGGGAATTCCATTACCATATGTTTCAGGCAGCGGATAACGGCTGGCTCCAGCGGACCAACGAGCAGCTTCGGGATCACATCCTCCGGTTTGAGAATCAGGAAGCATTTCAGATTGTCCCCGTCCTCGAAGAGCACCGCGGCGTCTACCGCGCCATTGAGCGCGGGAATCCTGCGGAAGCCGCCGAAGCGATGCGGATTCATATGGCAAACAGCATCCGCCGCACAATGAGCCACATTGTCCCGCTCGGGGAGGAAAATGCGGACCCGACGGCGGCAATGGGTATTCTCCCGCCTGTGATCCGCTGAAAGAAAAGTGCGAAAAGCCCCTGCAAACGATGGCTCATCGTTTGCAGGGGCTTTTTATCCGCGTTTGGTCCCCCGCCGCAGTCTGCCCTCCCCCCAACCGGCCGGCGCACTGCGGACGATTCCCCTTTGGGCTTGCTCCATCCTCTCTCATTGGGGGAGCGGAGGCTTCTATTCATCCTTCCCGCTGCGTTGCCCCGCTTCGTTTGCGGCCTATCGGATCGGGAGGGCGGCGCGCCCTTCCATCTGCCCCCGCAGGCGCGGGACTCGTTTCAGCATAATGTGCTTTCCCGTTCAGGGGGCTGCGCCGGGTCTGCCCCGCAGGTGCGGGAGACAGATTCTTTCGGTGCCGGATACGGCAAACAGGTTCCCCGTACGGAGATCATCCGCATGGGGAATCTGCCCTGTTGCAGCGCTTTATTTTACACAAGTCTCTTTCAGCCGATCTCCCGCAGGATTTTATCCCCGACATAGAGGCCGTGGGCCGCCGCATGGGAGAGCGAGCGGGTGAATCCCGCGCCGTCTCCGACCGCGTAGATGCCCCGGCATCCCTCCAGTTCGAAGTCCTCGGCGGCGGGGCGCGCCGAATAATACTTGCATTCAATGCCATAGAGCAGGGTATCATAGTTTGCCGTTCCGGGCGCAATGGCATCCAAAGCGTGCAGCGTCTCGATGATATTGTCAAGCTGGCGCTTGGGCATACACAGGCTCAGGTCACCCGGCACCGCATCAAGGGTCGGGCGGGTGGTCGATTGACCAAGCCGGTGCTCGTTGGTCCGCCGCCCGCTCTCAAGGTCGCCCAGACGCTGCACCAGCACGCTGCCGCCGGAAATCATGTTGGCAAGCGAGGCGACCGCCCGGGCGTAGTCGATCGGCTCGTTGAAGGGCTGAGTAAAGCGGATGGTGGTGAGCAGCGCGAAATTGGAGTTCCTGGTCTTGCGGCATTCATCGCGGTAGGAGTGTCCGTTAACGGTCAGGATGCCGGAGGTGTTCTCCATGACGACGCTCCCCCGCTCGTTGAAGCAGAACATCCGGGTGGTGTCACCGTACATTTTCGAACGGTACCAGATCTTCGGCTCATAAATCTGGGAAGAAAAGTCCTGCCAGATCAAAGACGGCAGCTCGACCCGCACCCCGATGTCGATCTGATTGTTGTTCATCCGCACTCCGTTTTTGCGGCACCAGTCGGCGAAATAGCGGCTTCCGGCCCGGCCGACCGCGAAGATGATCCGCTCCGCGTCCACCTGATCGGTCTCCCCGTTTCTGCCGCGCAGGGTCAGCTGATGATGCTCGCGGTCAACATCAACCGCTTCCGTCTCGGTGCGGATCTCGATTTTATCCCGCAGTGAATCGACCAGCTTCATCATGGTGGCAAAGTTGGCATCGGTGCCCAGATGCTTGAGCTGCGCCTGGTGCATATGCAGGTCGTACTGCAGACAGAGCTTTTTCAGCGAATCGCTCGGCATAAAACGGTCGGTCGTCGCTCCAAATCCCACCAGCACCGCGTCGGCCTGTTCGATATAGTGAATGACCAGTTCCTGCGGCAGATAGTCGGTAAGCCATCCGCCGTATTCGGTTGAGATGACATATTTTCCATCCGAAAAGGCGCCCGCCCCGGCCAGGCCCTCCATAATCGAGCAGTGCCTGCAGTGGACGCAGGTTTTCGCCTTTCCGGTCACCATCGGGCAGCTCCTGTACTTGAGGTCGGGACCTTTTTCGACCAGCAGGATCTTGAGCGACGGACGCTTTTCGGTCAGGCGGTAGGCGGCCATCAGCCCGCCGATTCCTCCTCCGATGATCGCGACATCATAACTGCGGTTAGTTTGGTTTGCCACGGTATCCATTCCTTTCAGACAGCACCATACGGACCGCCCCGCGGGTCCGGGGCATCTCCCCTGCTCCGCCAACAGCAGCCTAAATTGGTGATTGGCATTTCCTTTTGCACCCGTTGTTTGGCTTCCAGGCCGCAAACGGCATATTGATTATAACATAAAAAGGTGTCAAAACAAAGCCATGGGATTCTTTCCATTGATTCTTTGCCTTTATCCTCAAAAAACGCATTGATTTTTCATGGGGTTGACGGAATATTTGGGGAAAAGGCTGAAAGATTCCAGCATGAAAAATAAAATTTCACAAAACTGATACAAAACGCCCGCCCCGAGGGGACGGGCGCAGGCGGAGGAAAACTAAAGCGGCATGTCCTTATGGGCTGCCGGCTGTGCGGGAAGAGGCTCCGGCGCCTTGGCACCCGCCGTTCCTTTGGCATGGGAATAGATGACGGCACAGACCAGAGAGGTCAGGGGGATGGTCAGAAGAATCCCAGAACTTCCGACCAGAGACTGCAGAATCTCCACGACGATCATCTCGCGGTTGAGCAGGGCGATCACCGAACGGCTGTAGGCCATGAGAAGCAGGGTCAGGGAAAGAGAGCTGCCGATGTAGGCGAGCACCAGCGTATTGGCCATCGTTCCCATCATATCGCGTCCAATCGTCATTCCGGAGTGAAAGAGGACGGCGGCGCTGCATTCGGGGGCCTTTTCGTGCAGTTCCCGGAGAGCGGAAGCCAGCGACATCGCCACATCCATGATCGCCCCCATTGCTCCGACGAGGATCGCCGCGAAGATAATGGCCTTGAGGTCGATGGGGTCATCTTCGACGAGATACTTCAGATACATGGAGTTCTCGTCCACCATGCCGGTGAGCTGAAGAAAGTGGTCGCAGAGCAGGGTGAGCGCCCCCGAGACGGCGAGTCCGCAGAAGCATCCGATGGCTGCGCACAGGCATTTCTGGTTGGCGCCCTCGACGATCAGCAGGGTCATGACGATGACGAAGACACAGACGGCGACCGACCACCCGTAGATGTTTTTCCCGGAGAGGATGGCGGGGATGAAAACCACAAAGATTGCCAGGCAGGTGAAACCGAGCGAAAGCAGGGTGTTCACCCCCTTGCGCCGTCCGAAAAGAATCAGGACCGCCGCAAAGGCCAGGCCGAAGACGGCGAGCGCGTCGGTGCGGACATATTCGCCGAGCATCCAGGTGATCGCCGCGCCCTCGACCGGGTTATAGGTGAGGATGACGCGGTCCCCCTTCTTCACGTCCCGCAGCTGGCTGGGGGATTCGGGATCGACATTCTGAATGCCGGTGACGAGCTGGCCGCGCTCCTCACCGTTGAGAATTTCGGCTGCGAAGAGGATATTGGTACCCCGCCCGTAGAATACTCCGTCGATTTCCTGCGCGGCCGACTGCCGCGAGAGGATTCCTTCGACCTGGGCCATCACGCAGTGATCCTGATAGATGCCCTGAAATTCAGGCATACCGCTGGAGGCGGCGCGGTTTCCCAAAAAGAGAAAAAGAATCGAGCAGAAAACGGTGGCAAAATAAACGAAACGCTGCTTCATAGATCAGATCCCCCTTGTTTTGTGCCGGATTTTCCGGTTTTCCCGCGTGCCGGGTGGTCCGGCAGAGGGATTTAGTCGGTGACAAAAAGCTGGCAGATGTAATAATCCCCGTCGCCGCTCCGGACGATGCCGACCGCAATGCCGTCAATATTGCTGCGCAGGATATTGGCGCGATGGTCGGGGGAGTTCATCCATTCCTCCATGGCGAGGCCGGTATCCAGAACATTGGAGGCGAACAGATTCTCGCCCTCCCCCTGATAATGGAGGCCGTAATCGCTGAAAATGCTGTTGAACATCCGGCCGTCAGGGCGGGTGTGGGACCAGTATTCCGAGGATTCGCGCGCCCGCGCCTGTGCCAGTCCCTCGAGCACCGGTCGGTAGGTCAGCGCCTTCAATCCGTTCACGGCGCGTTCTTCATTGACAAGCCGGGCAATCTCCTGCGCCTCGTCGGCGTAGCGGCTGCTGGCGGGGGGCAGCGCGGTTCCCACTGTCACCGGAATCTCGGCGGAGGCGCTCTGGTATCCGTCGAGCTGTGCGCCGACCGTCAGGGTGCCGCTGCCTTTCCGGTCGGCGCTGACCGTCAGGGTGCCATCCGCGCTGATCGATGCGGAGAGTCCCTCTGAGGCGCTGACCCAGACCGATGCTCCGGGAGTGGCAGTGACCTGGGCGGAAACGCTTTCGCCCGCGTTCAGGCTGATCGAGCCGGGGACGCTGAGCGAAACCGAAGGCAGGCGGTAGAGGACGCTGACCGTTTTGGAGGAGGGAAGATCGCCGGGCGCCTCTACGGTGAGGGTGACCTGATAATTGCCGGGCTGGCCGGCGGAGAAAGAAACCGTGCCTCCCGAAACCGAGGCGGTAAGCCGCGGGTCGCAGGAGGCCGAAAGGACCCCCTCGGAGTCGATGACACAGGGGAGGGTCAGTGTTTCTCCGACCAGCCCTGAAAGGGAATCCTTCGGCACAGAGAGCTCGGCAGGGACGGCTGAGACAGTGACCGGCAGCAAAAATTCGGCGTCGGCCCAGCCGTCAAGGAAAGCGCGCAGCGGCACGCTGCATTCCCCTGGACGATCGGCGGTGATGGTCAGGCGGTCTCCTTCGAGACGAAGCCCGCAGGGGGAATCTTCCGCGGCGGATGAACAGGAAAAGACGGCCCCCTCCTCAGCGGCAAGGGTCAAAACAGCCGTTTCTCCCCGGGCGAGGGCGACCGATTGCACAGGGGAACCGGCTTCGTCGAGCACTGCGAGCTTCATCGGGCGGGGCTCGACCTGTACCTGGCAGGGAACGTCGAGCTGCCGGTAGCCCTCCGCCCGCAGCGTGATGGTCAGGGGATAGCGGCCCGGTTCCCCGCAGGAAATCAGAAGCAGGTCCTCTTTTTGCTCGGCGGAGAGAGGCGGTTGTGCAAATACTTCTATCTGCGAATCTTCCTTCAGCTCCGGAAGGGTCAGAGGGATGGAGACCGTACTTCCGGCAGTGATGGTGATGTCGTTGGGCTCGCCCGAGCCGATTCCCGGCGCAAGCGGAGCGTCGAGGACGATTTCCTTTGGACCGCAGCCGAAAAGAAGCAAAATAAGAAGGAAAAGCAATCTGCCAATCCGTTTCATGGCGCACACCCTTTCGTGGCAATCTTTTATCATTTCAATGGTATCAGAATACCACAATTTTCGCTGCAAAAAAATTCTTCTATGTGAAATTTCGGCGAATCTCCGGTGCGGAAATTATTGGAAGACACAGGGTACAGGCTAATTGTACAAACAAAACAAATGATAATTGTGAAAACTATCTAATGCTTTCTTGACAGGACAGCGGGAAAAGTTTATGATGTTGCTTGCGAAAGCAGGAACACCATCCTTTTCCCATGGAGGAAGCCCTTTGATGAAGGAATATAACGCGCGGCGGGTCTTTTGGATGAGCCTGCCGATTTTTGCGGAGCTTCTGCTCCAGCTTTTAGTGGGCAATGTCGATCAGATGATGATCAGCCGGCACAGTCAGGCGGGGGTTGCGGCAATCGGCAACGGCAATCAGATCATCAATATCATCATCATTCTGCTCAGCAGCATGAGCGCGGCCGCGACCATCATGCTCTCGCAGTATATCGGCGCCGGGGATGAGCGCCGGGCCGGCGCGGTCTGTAATGTGGCTTTCCTTGTGGTGGGGGGCGCGTCCCTCACGGCGAGCCTCGCTCTGCTTCTATTTTGGAAGCCGCTCTTTTCGTGGCTGCGGATTGCGCCCGAGGTCATACCCGATGCGCGGGGTTATCTGCTGGGGGTCGGCTCGTTCATTCTTGTGCAGGGATGCTATATGACCTTTGCGGCGATTCTCCGCAGCTACGCCTACCTGCGGGAAATCATGACGACCGCCCTGATTATGAACGGAATCAACATCTTCGGCAATGCGGTTCTGATCAACGGCCTCTTCGGGCTGCCCGAGCTTGGGGTGATGGGGGCCGCCATTTCGACCAACATCAGCAAGTGCATCGGGCTGGCAGTCATCTCCTTTATTTATTGTAAGAAGGTCCGTATTCCGCTGGGTCTTTCACAGCTTCGCCCGTTCCCGGGGGCCGTCTGCCGGAGGCTGCTCTTTTTTGCACTGCCCACCGGCGGCGAATCGCTCTCCTACGACCTGTCGCAGGCGTTCATTCTGCGCTTTGTCAATCTCTTTGGGACGGCGGTGGTTGCCACCAAGGTTTATTGCAGCATTTTTGCAAATATTGCCTATGTCTATTCGATTGCCATTTCACAGGCAACCCAGATTGTGGTCGGCTATCTGGTGGGGGAGCAGCGGATCGACCGCATCAGCCGGCGTGTCTGGACCGCAGTCGGCATCGCGCTGGCGGTTTCCCTCTCGATCACCGCGCTGCTGTGGCTGAACAGCGATTTTGTCTTCAGCCTGTTCACCCAGGATCAGTCGGTTTGGAGGCTGGGAAAAACGATTCTCGCCATTGAGTTTTTTCTGGAAATCGGACGCTCGGTGAATATCGTGATGGTGCGCAGCCTTGTGGCAGCGGGGGATGTAAGGCTGCCGGTCAGTGCCGGAATCGTCTCCTGCTGGCTGGTCGCGGTGGCGGGTGCCTGGCTGCTGGGCGTCCATTTCGGGCTGGGCCTTCCCGGAATCTGGATCGCGATGGCGGTGGACGAAGCGCTGAGGGGCGCGGTTTTTTCGGCCCGCTTCCTGACCGGGGGATGGAAAAAGCATCTGCCATGCGTTTCCTGAGAAGGCATTGCTCTCCGCTTTGGATATATTCGTGAAAAATGACAATTTTTCGGAAAAATTGCTTTAGAAATGACACAATATACAAATTTTGAAAAACTATTGTATATTTATGAATCTCGAGTTATAATAACGGAATTAGCGCGGCTGCGGCCCCATGATCCGGGGCGGCTGCGCGGGTTTGTTTGTCCGCCGCAGGCATTCGCGCGGCTGCGGCCCCTATGACTTGGAGGTGCCATCCCCTTGACCATTATGGAAATCTTCGCGAATTACTATCAGTATTTCCTGCGGGGCACCCGCACGACCATCCTGATCTCGCTGATCACGGTGTTCTGCGGCTTTCTGCTGGGCTGTGTCATCGCCCTGCTCCGCCTCTCGAAAAACAGGATACTGAACGGCTTTGCCAAACTGTACATCACCGTGCTGCGCGGCACGCCGCTGCTGGTGCAGCTTTACATCGTTTATTACCAACTCGATTTTATCCCCTATCCCAAGGTGAATATCTGGGGCGTCGCGCTGGAGCGGGCGCTTCCCTGCGTCATCGCCCTTTCGCTCAATTCCGCTTCCTATGTTGCGGAGGTCATCCGTTCCGGCATTCAGGCGGTGGATATCGGGCAGAGTGAGGCGGCCCGTTCGATCGGCATGACCAACGGACAGACGATGCTGCATATCGTCATGCCGCAGGCGATCAAGAATATCCTGCCGGCCATCGGCAACGAGTTCATGGTCATGATTAAGGAGACTTCGGTCATTCAATACCTGGGGATCAGCGATCTGATGTACAATAACGGCATTGTGGTTACCGCCACCTATAACCCGCTGCCCTGCTACTATATTTCGGCCGTCATCTACCTGATCCTGAATATTGTGGTCGGCAAGGGAGTCGATACCTTTGAAAGGAGGCTCAAACGCAGTGAGCGATAAATCGAGCGCGATGATCCATGTTGAGGACCTGCATAAGAGCTTCGGCAGCAACGAGGTGCTCAGAGGCATCAATGAGGAGATTTTCAAGGGCGAGGTTGTGACGGTCATCGGGCCCTCCGGCTCGGGCAAATCGACCTTTCTGCGCTGCCTGAACCGTTTGGAGGAGCCGACCAGCGGCCGCATTATCTTTGAGGGAAACGACATCTGCGCTCCCGGCGCGGATATCAACCTGCTGCGGCAGAAGATGGGGATGGTCTTCCAGCAGTTCAATCTGTTCAACCACCTGACCATCCTTCAGAATATCACCATCGGCCCCACAATGGTCAGGAAAGAGAGCCAGGAAGAAGCCGAAGCGCGGGCGATGAAGCTGCTCGAGCGGGTGGGTCTGGCGGACAAGGCGCAGGAATATCCCTCCCGCCTGTCGGGCGGACAAAAGCAGCGCATTGCCATTGTACGGGCGCTGGCGATGAATCCTGATGTGATGCTCTTCGACGAGCCGACCAGCGCGCTCGATCCTGAGATGGTCGGCGAAGTGCTGGGCGTCATGAAGTCTCTGGCGGAAGAGGGCATCACCATGGTGGTTGTGACCCACGAGATGGGGTTTGCCCAGAAGGTCGGCACCCGGGTGCTCTTTATGGATGGCGGGCAGATTCTGGAACAGGGGCCTCCGCAGCAGCTCTTTACCGCGCCGCGCCATCCCCGCACCCAGGACTTCCTGTCCAAGGTTCTTAACTGTATCTAAAGCGCCGCGGGCCCGGCCTGCGGAGCATACAGCATATCGCGACTTGAGGAGGAAACAAAAGCATGATTCACTCGATTGATCCCGGCATCCTTTTCCTGCAGGAGGAGGACGTCATCAAAGCAGGCGTGCTGGATATGAAGATGACCATCCAGGCGGTGGAAAAAACCTATGAGCTGCTGGGAAAGGGACAGATTATCAATCCGCCCAAAACCCACATCGGCATGCCCATCGGTTCGGGCGCCAACTGGAACTCCTTCTTCAACTCGATGCCCTGTTACATCGGCGGCGACATCAATGTCGGCGGCACCAAATGGGCGGCCGAATCCCGCAGGAACAGCAGTATTCCCGGCATCCCCTACGGCATCGACATCACCATTCTCAGCGACCCTGAGACAGTGCTGCCCTTCTGCATCCTCGACGGCACTCTGATTACCGCCATGCGGACCTCTGCCGTGGCCGGCGTTTTCGCAAAGTACACCGCTCCCAAGAATACCGAGACGGTTACGCTGGTGGGTGCGGGCGTGATCGGCCGCACGATGATCATGGCTGTCTGCGAGAGCCTGCCCGCGGTCAAAAAGATCTATCTGTGCGATATGAATCTGGCCAAAGCCAAGGCGCTTGCCGCCGATTACAAAGACGTTTACCGCGTCGAGATTGTTCCGACCGGCGATGCCAAAACCGCTGCGCTCGATTCGCAGGTCGTCATCACCGAAACGACCGCCAGCAGCCCCTTTATCGACAAGAGCTGGATCAAAAAGGGCATGACCGTCATCAACATGGGCTCCTACGAGGCGGATCTGGATGTGGTTTCGTCCAGCGATGTCATCGCGGTCGATTACTGGGATCAGATCATCACCTATGAAACCAAGGCGGCCGCCAAGCTCTACAAGGCGGGCAAGCTGACCCGGGAGAATGTCGTGGAGCTTTCCGACATGGTGCTGGGAAAATGGACCGGCCGGAAGGAAACCGACGAGGTCATCAACTGCTCGTCGCTGGGACTGGGCGCGCTCGACATCATGATCGGCTATGAGATCTTCCTCAACGCCCGCAGGATGGGCGTCGGCACAATGGTCAAGCTCTGGGATAAGCCGCTGTGGGAATAAGCCGCACAGCGCCAAAATAAAAAGAAAGAGTGTGTAAATATGAAAAAGATACTGTTGGTTGTTCTGTCACTCGCCATGGTCCTGTCTCTGGCGGCGTGCGGGTCCTCGAGCTCCAGCGCTCCTGCCCCTGCCAGTTCCGCTGCTGAGGCCAGCCCGGCTCCGGCACCGGAGGCCCCCGCAGCCCCGGAAGAGGCCGGCCGTCTGGCTGAGATCAAAGCTGCCGGGAAGATTATCCTCGGCACCAGCGCCGACTATCCCCCCTTCGAGTTCCATACCGAGATCAACGGCGTGGACACCATCGCCGGTTTTGACGTATCCCTGGCTCAGAAGGTTGCCGATGGCCTGGGCGTCGAACTTGAGATTGTGGATATGTCCTTTGACAACCTTCTGATCAGCCTGAACAAGGGCGATTTTGATTTCGTGATGGCATCGCTTTCCAACACGCCTGAGCGGGCGAAGGCAGTCGATTTCTCCACCCCCTATTTCCATGGCGCGCAGGTGGTTGTGGTCCGTGCAGCGGATGCCGGGAAGTACGCCACCAAGGAGAGCCTCGCCGGCTGCCAGGTCGCGGCTCAGAAGGGCTCGATTCAGGAAGGCGTTGCAGGCAGCATTGCCGGTCCGGAAAACGTCGTGCTGCTGAGCAAGGTGGGCGATGAGATCGCTGAACTCAAGGCCGGCAAGGTCGAAGCGGTTTTCCTTGACAACATGATGGCCGCCGGCTTTGCCGCGGCGCACGACGACCTTGTTATGCTCGACATCGGCATTGAGTATGAAAGCGACGGCAATGTTGCGGCGGTTAAAAAGGGCGACACCGATCTGGCTGATTATATCAGCAGCATCTTTGACGGCCTGACCCCCGACGATATCAATGCTCTGATGGGCGAAGCGCAGGCGCTGGCCGGTATTGAAGAGTAACTTTTCCCAAAAGGCATTAAACGAGAAAGCCGCCCCGCGTTGGGAGTACCAACGCGGGGCGGCTGATTTTGGAGGGAGGGAAGACCGCCGGTTCTGCCGGTGGAGATATCCCGTAAAAGCTTTCGCTTCGAGCAAGACGAACTGCTGACAGCAGGTTCCCGATGAGAGAAGGCTGCCGTTTAGAACAGGAACTGCCCGGTTACGGGCCGCAGTGCCAAGCGATGCAGGTAAAATCAATTCGGTGCGTCTTGAGATGCCTGCCGGTAATAAGCCCTGAGGGTCCAACGCAAGCCGCCGGCTTAGCCGGTGGTTATGACAGAACAGCTTTTCTTTGCCGGCAGAGAATGCGCACGGCGGGGGAACCTACCGGCAGGCAGGCGGAATGTTCCCGACACCGTCCATAACATAGGTGGGACAGTAGGGGAACTGGTCGATGGTTGCCATATCGCTGACCCCCGAAAGGACCAGAACCGTGTCAAGTCCGGTTTCCATTCCCGCGACGATGTCCGTATCCATCCGGTCGCCGATCATGACAGCCTCATTCGAATGGCAGCCAAGCAGCTTGAGTCCGGTGCGCATCATCAGTGGGTTCGGCTTGCCGACGAAATAAGCTGATTTTCCAGTGGCCAGTTCGATGGGGGCGCAAAGGGCGCGGCAGGCGGGAGCGATGCCGTCCTCAATCGGCCCCGTGAGGTCGGTATTGGTGCCGATCAGCTTGGCACCGGCCCGCACCAGCGCGACCGCCTTGAGGATGTTTTCATAGTTGTAGTTGCGCCCCTCTCCGACCACAACATAGTCGGGATTGACGTCGTTCATCGTGATGCCGACATCATAGAGGGCGTTGAAGAGGCCCGGCGCGCCGATGGCGTAGGCGGTGCATCCGGGGGCCTGACGGCTCAGAAATTTTGCGGTTGCAAGAGCACTGGTATAGAAGTGGCTTTCATCCACCTCGAGGCCCATTCGGGCAAGCTTCTGCTGAAGCTCAAGCGGGCTGCGCTCGCTCGAATTGGTTAAAAACAGGAAGCTCTTTCCTTCGGCGTAAAGCCAGCTCACGAAGTCCTTGACCCCGGGCAGAAGACGGTTGCCATGGTAGATCACACCGTCCATGTCGCACAGGAAGCCCTTCTTTTCTCGGAGCTGTTCCAGCGTGGGTATCATTGTTTGTTCCTCCTTACTATGGACTTGTCCAACCTCTATGATAGCGGGAAGAAAACAGGTTGGCAAGGAAAAATTTGCCTCTCAGCGCCGGGAAACCTGAAATCCCGCTTCGCGCAGCGCGGTCTTGATCTCCATCAGGTGCTCGAGGTTGCGGGTTTCGATGTCGAGGTCGAGGAAGCAGTCGGTGATATTCTTGTTGTCGGCGGTGCGGTTGTGGTTGACGCCGGTGATGTTTGCGCCGTGGATGGCGATGATGTGGGAGACCAGCTCCATCTGTCCGGGCTTGTCGGTCAGCTCAATCCGCAGGTGGGTGTTTCGGCCGGACATGATGAGTCCGCGGCTGATGACCCGGGAAAGGATATTGACGTCGATGTTGCCGCCTGAAATGAGGCAGACAACCTTCTTTCCCTTGAGCGGGAGCTTCTCAAAGAGCATCGCGGCGAAGGAGACAGCGCCCGCGCCCTCGGCGATCAGCTTCTGCTTTTCGATCAGGGTGAGGATGGCGGTCGAAATTTCGTCATCGGTGACGGTGACGATCTGATCGACGTATTTGGAGCAGAGCTCATAGGTCAGTTCGCCCGGCATCTTGACCGCGATGCCGTCGGCCACCGTCGCAACGGCGGAAAGCGGCTCGCGCTGGTGGTGCTCGATGGCGTTGAGCATCGAAGGTGCGCCGGAGGCCTGCACCCCATAGACCTTGACGGATGGATTAAGGGATTTGATGGCGAAGGCCACGCCGGAGATCAGGCCGCCGCCGCCGATTGGAACGATGACCGCATCGACGTCGGGAAGCTGGTCAAGAATCTCCAGCCCGATGGTGCCCTGGCCCGCGATGACCGCCGGATCGTCGAACGGATGGATCAGTGCGGCGCCGGTTTCCTTTTGAAGCTCGCAGGCGCGGGCGTAGGCGTCGTCATAGACGCCTTTGACCAGCTCGACCCGCGCGCCGTAGCGCTTGGTGGCCTCCACCTTCGAGATCGGCGCGCCATCCGGGATGCAGATGGTTGAGGTCAGCCCGGCGCGGGTTGCGGCAAGAGCCACCCCCTGCGCATGGTTGCCCGCGGAGCAGGCGAGGACCCCGTGGGACCGCTCCTCCGGGGAGAGCTGCGAGATTTTGTAGTAGGCCCCGCGCACCTTGAAGGAACCGGTCACCTGTAAATTCTCGGTTTTCAGGTAGATCTCGCTTCCTTCCAGCAGATCGGGCGCGTGAATCAGATCGGTGGTGCGGACGACCCCCTTCATTGTGAAGGCGGCATGGTAGATCTTATCTAAGGTGAGCGGCTGCATATTCATCTTCCTTTTTGTCTAAAATCTGTGTAAAAATACTTAAAAATTAAACGATTTATGATTCATGATACCCGTCAATGCCAAAAAAATCAAGATAAATTTGAGGATAAATCTGATTGACTTTTCCGATACGATCTGATAAACTGATAGAAACCGATAAACAGAACCGGTATACAAAAACGATGCACAGATGCACATAAGGAGCGCAGTATGGCAGGGCGGGTTACGATTTCCGATATTGCGAAGGCCGCGAGGGTATCCAAGACCACCATTTCCCGCTATTTGAACGGAAACTACGGCTATATGTCCGTCGAAACCCGCGCCAGAATTGAAGAGATTATCGAAAAATACAACTATGTGCCCAACGGCATCGCCCGCACCCTCAAATCCAAAAAGAGCGGGATGATCGGCGTCATCGTCAACACACTGCGCTATCAGGTCGGTGCACAGACCGTTACCGGAATCAACGATATCTGCACCAAAAACGGTTACGGCACCATTGTGCACTGCACAAATGGCGACCGCAAGGCCGAAGAGACGGCGGTTCAGCTCTGTCTCAACCAGCAGGTCGAAGGATTTATCATCATCCCCTGCGAAAACTCGGTTTCCCCTTACCTCGAAATCTGTGAACGGGGGATTCCCGTTGTCATCTGCACCCGCCGGCTGGACGACTGGCCCTACGGCTGCGTATATGTCCGCCACGACGAGCTGATCCAGAAGATGCTGCTTCACCTCAAAGAGCAGGGCTTCGAAAAGGTCCGCTTTTTGCTCGATGTTCACGACTTTCACAAGGAAGCGATGGCGGGATTCTTTGCAGCAGCCTCCGCAAAACTGTTCGGGATGTCCCGCGAAGAATCGATCCGCTGGGTCGGCCGGGAAAGCCCTGCCGTCTGTGAGGCGCTCGACGCCCTTCTGCACGAGTATCCGGGACAAAGCAAGGCCGTGATGGCGGTCAACACCCACACCCTGTTTTTGACCCTCCGGGAGCTGGAACGCCGCCGAATCCGGATTCCTGATGAGCTGGGGGTCTGCGGCTACGACGTGATCGGCTGGTCCGAGCTGGTCTATCCCGGAATTTCCGCGATCCGCCAGCCGATGGACCGCATGGGAATCATTGCGGCGGAAAAGATGATGGAAAGCCTGCGCGAGCAGCGTCCCAGCCAAGGCGCCTGTGCGCTGGAGGGAAGTCTCTTTTTCCGAAATTCCACCAATCTGAAGGCTCTGTAGCCGTTTTTTTCTCTTTGCAAAACAAGGATGGTTTTCCATCCTTCTCTTTTGCTCTTTTTGTTAATCGGTAAACAAAATCGGTTAACGAAACATAATTTCAGAATATAGGCGCACGTCGCTTATAGGTGATAGAAAATTGAAAAATCAGGAGGAAGTAACATGAAAAAACTGATCTCGGTCCTTTTGGTCCTGGCCATGGTCCTCTCCCTCGCAGCCTGCGGCTCAAGCAGCGTCCCCGCAAGCTCTGCCGCTCCCGCAGCCCCCACCGCCAGCGGCAATGCATCCGGCAGCGCGCCCGCTTCCAAGGGCGAATGGCCCAGCAAGGCCATCACTCTTCTCTGCGGCTATTCGGCCGGCGGCTCGTCCGACCTTGGCTGCCGCTATGTTGCGGAAGCCCTTAAAAAGGATCTCGGCGTTCCCGTTGTCGTTGAGAACGTTCCCGGCAGCGGCAGCTGGCTCGCCTGGAATCAGCTTCTGCAGAACACAGATCCCGACGGCTATACCTTCGCGCTGGTAAACCTTTCTGCGATGTATGGCCACTATGATGAGACCAATCCCCGCGAAACCACCATCGACGACTTCGAGCTGCTCGCCAACCATGTCATCGACTATCAGGTTCTCGCTATCCGCAACGACGAGACCCGCTTCACCGATTATGCCTCGCTGGTTGAGTATGCCAAGACCAATCCCCTGATCCTCGCCTCTGCCACCTCCAGCATCACCAGCGGCGACGCCACCGTTGCCAAGATGCTTGAGCAGAAGCACGGCAGCCAGCTCACCGTCATCCCGGTTGACGGCGCCTCTGACGCCACCACGATGTTCCTCGCCGGCGAAACCGATATCCTCTCCGCCAACGTGGGCGACGTGATGGACGCCGAGGAGAATGGTTACCATCCCATCGTTGTCTTCGCCCCTGAGCGTTCCGACTACCTGCCCGACGTTCCCACCGCCATCGAGACCGGCGTTGACGACTATGTTTCCTTCTCGGCCCGCGGCTATGCCTATATGCCCGGCGTCGATCCCGCCATCGTTTCGAGAATGGAAGAGGCTCTCACCAAGGCTTTTGACGACCCCGATTACCAGAAAAACATGGCTGCCATGGGCGCCGAGCTTGAGCTCTATACCGGAGACGAATATAAGCAGCTGCTTCTTGACCAGCTTGACACCCGCCTGGAGCTCTGGGGCGTCGCGAAATAATTAGAGCGGAATCAATGAAGCCCAGTTTGGAGCGCCGGACTTAAAAGCCCGGCGCTCCAACAAAAAGAATGCAAAGGAGTATTTATGAAGAAGCAACTTCATCAGGACGTTTTTATCGGCTTTCTTTGCCTGGCCATCAGCCTGCTGGTCTTTGCGCTGAACATGAACCTGCCCTCTGACGCCGCCATGATGCCGAGGCTGCTCGGCGGGATGCTGACCGTCCTCTCGATTTTGATCATTTACCATGGCCTGCGCAAAAGCAGACTGCCCGTGGAGGAACAGGGTCCCAAGGCCCTGACGGTGGATGCACTGAAGATTCCCCTGATCACATGGGGATTTGTGGTACTCTACTACATCCTCTTCCGCGGAATCGGCTACTTTGCCGCCACCGGCATTATGATTATTGCGCTGATGCGCTTTATGAAGCGTACCTCCTGGCCGGTCATCATTGCGATTGATGCGGTTTATCTCCTGGTCATGTACTTCGTATTTGTTCGGATGCTGAATGTGTCGGTAGACAATTTCGGCATGTTGGGACGGCTGCTGTAACGCTTGGAAAGGAGAAGATGAAACATGGTAGACTTTGGTAATATCCTTGCCGGCCTTCAGACTCTGCTCAGCCTTGAAAGCATCATCGCTCTGATCGCAGGCACAGTGGGCGGCATGGTCATCGGTGCGCTGCCCGGATTCTCGGCCGCCATGGGCGTCTCGCTGCTGATTCCGATCACCTACGGGATGGGGCCTGTTGCCGCCCTGAGCATGCTCGTGGCCATGTACACATCCGCCATTTACGGAGGCTCGATCACCGCGATTCTCTGCCATACACCCGGAACCCCCGCTTCCGCGGCGACCGCCATCGACGGGTTCCAGCTCACCAAACAGGGCCGCGGCATGGAGGCGATGGGCGTGGCGACCCTCGGTTCCGCTGTGGGCGGCACCGTCAGCGCAATCGCCATGCTGCTGATCGCCCCCGCGCTCGGCGCCTTCTCTTTGAAATTCTCGGTTCTGGAATACTTCCTGCTTTCTGTCTTCGGCCTGACCGTCATCGCCAGCCTCGCGGGCGATTCGGTGATCAAGGGTCTTTTCTCCGGCATTCTCGGGCTGGCACTCGGCTGCATCGGCCTGGATGCAATTTCCGGCTTCCCCCGCATGACGCTGGGGGTGATTCAGCTCGAGGACGGCATCAATTTTGTCCCCGCCCTGATCGGCCTCTTCTCCATTTCGCAGGTGATGTCTCTTGCATGGGACGTTTACCACGGCAAGAAGGGCTCGGTCATCGAGGATGAGGAAAATCTGAGGAAGAGCCGTGCTCTCCCTCCCTTCAAGGAAACGAAAACCCTCTTCCCCACCATGGCGCGCTGCTCGATTGTCGGCACCATTGTGGGCATCGTTCCCGCCGCCGGCGCGGGCGTCTCCTCCTGGATCTGTTACAGCATGGGTAAAAAGTTCTCCAAGCATCCGGAAAAATTCGGCCATGGCGCCCTTGAGGGCGTGGCCTCCTGCGAAACCGGCAACAACGCCGCGACCGGCGGCGCTTTGATTCCTCTGATCACCCTCGGCCTGCCCGGAAGTTCGGTCGCCGCCATCCTGCTCGGCGGCATGATGATTCACGGCCTGACCCCCGGCGCCGCCATGTTCACCAAGCACGCCAATACCACCTATGCCATCATGATCGGTTTCCTGATCGCGAACATCCTCATGGGCATTGTCGGACTCTTTGCCGCCCGCTACATCGCCCATGTCAGCGCCGTTCCGATGGGTTATCTCGGCCCGGTCATCACCGCCCTCTGCTTCCTCGGCACCTTCGCCATCCGCAACAACCTTTTCGACGTCGGCGTCATGGTAGTCTTCGGCCTGCTCGGCTTCCTCCTCAAGCGCTGCGGCTTTGCCGCCCCGCCGATGATTCTGGGCATGGTCCTATCGGATATCTGCGAAAACAACTGGCGTCGGGCCGTCATTCTGGCAAATGCCAAGGGCGGGATGCTCAGCTACTTCCTCAGCCGTCCAATCAGTATTGTTCTGGCACTGCTGATCGTTGTCTCCCTCTTCTCGCCGATGATGATGTCTTATGTGGATAAAAAATCCAAGCAAAATGTAACCAAATGAGGTGCAACCCAAACATGAGCAAAAAAATCGTATTCTACGGGTCCTTCAGCGGCAACATGCTGAAGTCTCTCAACAGCAAGTGCCCGGAGGGCTTCGAAACCTGTCAGGTTCCCGCCGGCGGCGATCTGAGCGCCCTCGCGTCGGCCGATTACATGGTCAACCGCGGCGGTGCAGTCGATAGCAGCGTCATGGACGCCGCTCCCCGCCTCAAGTGGATTCAGAAGTGGGGTGTCGGCTATGATAAGATCGATATCAAGGCCGCCGGTGAGCGCGGCATCCCTGTCGGAATCTGTGTGGGCGGAAACAGTATGCCGGTCGCCGAGCTTGCAGTCACCCTGATGCTCGATGTTCTGCGCAACGTCGTCCCTCTCAACGCGAAAATGAAGGAAGGCGAATGGGTCCGCGAACAGTATTCTGCCCGCTCTTACCTGCTGCACGGCAAGACGGTCGGGCTGATTGGTATCGGCAACATCGCCCGCAAGGTGGCTTCTATCGTCCGCAGCGGCTTTGATGCGCAGGTGCTCTACTACGATGTGTTCCGCCTGAGCGAAGAGCAGGAGAGGTCGCTCGGCGTCGTCTATGCCGACCTTGACACCCTGATGGCGCAGGCCGACATCGTCAGCATCCATGTTCCGCTGCTCGAATCGACCGCGGGAATGATCGACCGTTCAAAACTCAGTCTGATGAAGCCCACTGCCTGCATTATCAACACCTCGCGCGGCGGAATCATCAACGAGGCCGATCTGATCGAGGTGCTGCGCGAAGGAAAGATTCTCGGAGCCGGGCTGGATACCTACGCGCAGGAGCCCCTTTCAAGGGATTCCGAGCTGCTGAAGCTCGACTGTGTGGTTGCAACCCCGCACTGCGGAGGAAATACAGCGGACAACGACATCAACATGGCCGCCATCTGCATGGACTGCATTGCAAGATACGACGCCTCCGGCAGCCGTGAGATGCGGGAGATTGTCAACCGGGAATTCCTGAAATAAAATTTCAATATAAAGAATCGAGGAACAATATGGTTACTATCGGAAACAGAATTTTCACCAAGTTTGAGCGTCCGGACCCCAAGGTCGTCGAGATGTTCCGCGGACTCCCCTCCAGCAATATCAACGACGAGATGAATCGCCTGTTCTGCATGCATGACTATATCCGGCTGATGAATCCCGCCTGCTCCAGGCCCCTGCTGGGCACCGCCATCACCGTCAAAGCTCCGATCGGAGACAATCTGTTCTTCCATCAGGCGCTCGACATGGCACAGCCGGGCGACATCATCGTGGTCGATGGTGCGAGCGGGTGCAACCGTTCCCTCGCCGGCGAAATTATGCTGCGTTTTGCGACCAAAAAGGGTCTCGCCGGAGTTGTCGTGGACGGCTGCCTGCGCGACCTCGATGGAATCGAAAAGCTTGATATGCCCATCTATGCCAAGGGAATTACCCCCCAGGGCCCGTTCAAGTTCGGTCCCGGCGAGGTCAACACCCCCATTGCCTGCGGCGGCCAGGTCGTTTTCCCGGGAGATATTCTGGTAGGCGATCCCGACGGCATCGTTGTCATCCGCCGTCAGGACGCTGAGGAGGTCGCGCAGGCCGCAATCAAGAAGAAGGCTTCCGAGGATAAGACCTTTGAACTGATGGAGACGGACCTTGCCGCCTATGCCGCCAGGCATAAGGCCACTACCGAAAAGCGCTTCACCAGCGCAGGTGGGGAGGTTCCCCAGTTCGGCAGCTACACAGAGCTTTATAAACTTTAAAGATTCTCCGGTTCCTCCCACTCAGAAGGGCCGGCGCTGTAGACAAGCGCCGGCCCTTCACCGTCTTCAAAATTTCCCCGGCCGCCGTCCGGAGGAAGCCGGAATGCCGCTGCTGCGGCAGGCGTATCTTTGCCCTCTTACCAAAAACGGTTGGCAAGGTAGGCCCCCAGCAGAATCACCGTCCCCACAAGAAAGAGCGCGAAGCCCAGCACCGCGCCAATCGCGGTCAGTCCCGCAAGCGGCGCAAACAGGAAGAGCAGTCCGCAGAAGCCCATCAGCGCACCGCACCCGAGGACCCAGCTCCAGTCGTCGCTTCCAAAGCTTCTCAGCCGCAGTGCGTTCGCCGTTCGGGAAAGGCCGCTGATCAGCAGCCATGCGCCCAGCAGAAGCGGAAGCGACCGCACGATTCTGCTGCTGCCGAACAGCAGGAGCAAGGCCAGCAGCAGGGTGGCGGCGCCGTCGAACAGCATCCACCATGCGCCGTCCCGGATCCCCCGGGTGCCGAAGTAAACCGCGAAATCGGAAAACGCGGAAAAAAGGAGCACAATTCCAAACAGCACCGCGGCGGCGCTCAGGATGGCGTCGGGACGCAGAAAGCTGAGCAGCCCCGCCACGATCATCAGCACGCCGGATGTCGTCCAGAGCAGGCCTGGAAAAGATCTTCTCACCATCGTCGCCTCCTATCCCTTTTTTCTTAGTGTAGCTTCCGAAAAAGAAATTTTTCATCAAAAAAAATGTCCAAGGTGAAAAATCGATGCGAACGGCAGTTTCTCCCGCCGAAAAATCCCCGTCGGCCATCTGTCCGGCGGGGATTTCCATCCGATTTTATTTGCGCAGGGAGCTTCGCATCGCCTGACGGGTAGTGCGCACCTCGGTAAGCAGCTTGGTGAGGGTCTCCTCCGACTGGCGGAGCAGGTCGTCCGAGAAATCCTGCGAAGCATTTCGCAGCTCCTTGGCCTTTGTCTGGGCTTGTGAGAGAATCTCCGCAGCCTTCTGCTGCGCCTGCTTGATGATCTCCTCCTGGGCGATAAGGGCGCGGGCGCGGTCCTCGGCGCGGCGCACCACAGCGTCAGCCTCCCTCTTGGCGGTGGCGAGGATATCTGCGCGGTCTGCGACGATGGCCTTGGCCTGCTTGATCTCGCTGGGAAGGTTCAGCCGGATATCGTCGAGCAGCTCACGGATCTTCTCATCATCGACCACGCTGCGTCCGCCCGAAAGGGGCAGGCTCCAGCTCTTGTCGAGCAGTTCGTCGAGCATGTCCAGAATTTCTTCAATGTTCATCCCCTGCATCCTCCTCACATCTGAATTTCCGATAGACCCGCTCATGCAGGCAGCGCGGCACCAACCCAGAAAGGTCGCCCCCGAGCATCGCAATCTGCCGCACAAGGCTTGAACTCAGGTACATATTGTACATGCTGGTGGTCAAAAAGACCGTCTCGGCATAGGGGTAAAGCTTTTTGTTGGTCAGCGCCATCTGAAACTCATACTCGAAATCGGACATGGCGCGCAGTCCCTTGACGATGGCGGCCGCCTCATGCTGCTGCGCGTAGCTGCTCAGCAGCCCGGCATAGCAATCGACCTCGATGTTGGGTATCTCGGCGGTTACCTCCCGAATCATCTCCATCCGTTCCTCAGGGGTGAAGCAGGGGTGCTTGTCCGGATTGATCGAAACAAGCACGATCACCCGGTCGAACAGCTTGCTGGCCCGCTTGAAAATGTCAAGATGCCCATAGGTCACCGGATCAAAGCTGCCCGGGCAGATTGCTGTTCTCATCAGGCTTCCTCCTCGCGGCGATAGGTCGTAACCTTCGCCTTTCCGTAGCGGTATTCCTTCTTGCGGGTGAAATCCCCCGCCGCAGCGGGAAGAGTCTCTCCCCGCTCGGTTTCACAGATGATGATCCCGCCGGGGCTTACCTTCTCTGCGAGGAGCGGCAGCGCCTCCTCAATCAAGCCCTTCTGATAGGGCGGATCAAGCAGCGCAATATCAAAAACCTCCCGGTAGGACCGCAGAAAAGCCATCGCCTCAACCGGCATGACCCTCGCGTTCTGTCCGAGTCCGGTAAAAGCGAGGTTCTGCCCGATTGCCTCAACCGCAGCCCTGGCATTGTCCACAAAGACGGCGCCCCGCGCCCCGCGCGAGAGCGCCTCGATGCCGAGCTGCCCGGAGCCGGCGAACAGATCGAGGACCATCGAGCCTTCCACCTCGAATTGGATGATCGAAAAAATTGCTTCCTTCGCCATTTCGGAAGTCGGGCGGGTGGCCAGCCCCGCCGGGGTGATAAGGCGCCGGCCGCGCGCCGTCCCGGTGATTACTCGCATCGGATGTTTCCTTCCTGAAAGCCCGCAAAGCGCGGGGAAATCGGTATCCTGCGCGCCCGCCGTCCGACATGGGGCGCCCGTGTGCCAAACCGTCCGCGGCGGTACAATCCATACCTTTTATTATTGCAGGAAATCCGGCATTTGTCAACCGATTTCCCCGCGTTCCGCCGCCTCCCGCAGTGCCCGCGCCACCCGGATATTCATTCCGGGCACAGCGCAAAGCTCCTCCTCGCTGGCGGCAAGAATTGCCTTTTTGGTTCGGAAAGCGGCAAAAAGGGCGCGCGCCCGCTTCTCCCCAGCCCTTCCACCTTCGTGAGCGAAAGCTCAAAAGCGGTCTTTTTGTGACTCTTACGGGCATAAGAGATTGCAAAGCGGTGGGTTTCGTCCTGAATGCTGGTGACAAGGGTAAAAACGCTGCGGTGGGAGGAAATCGCAATCTCCCCTCCCTGCGACGAGATTGCCCGGGTGCGGTGGCGGTCGTCCTTGACCATCCCGAAAACCGGGATAACCAGTCCAAGCGATTCCAGCACCCGCTGAGCGGTGGCGACATGACCCTGCCCGCCGTCGATCAGAAGCAGGTCCGGCCTCCGGTTGAAGGTGCCGCCATCCGGCTCCTGCGCCTGATAGCGCAGAAAGCGCCGCTCAAGCATCTGGGCCATGCTGGCGTAATCATCCGGACCTTGAATGTCCTGAATGGAGAATCTTTTGTAGGCGGATTTCAACGGCCGGCCGTCCTCAAAAACGACCATTCCGCCCACAATGGTATCCGCACCGATATTGGAGATGTCGTAGGATTCAATCCAGGCAGGGGGCTTTTCAAGACCCAGCAGCTTGGCCAGCTCGTCGAGAGCGGCCAGCTCCCGCCCGGTGCGGCGCTGGCTCCGCAGAGAAAGCTGCTCGGCGGCATTGAGCCTCGCCATTTCCACCAGCTTGAGGGAATCTCCCCGCTTCGGGATCAAAACCGGCACCCTGCGGCCCGCCCGCTCGGAAAGCAGCCGCTCGATCAGCTCCCGGTCGGGCAGCTCGCCGTCGAGCAGAATCTGGCGGGGCAGCTCGTGCAGCGGATCGGAGTAGTACCGCGAAAGGAACTCCCCGCGCACCTCCTCGATCGGGTCAGCCTCCGGAAAGAGAAAGTCGAGCTTATCGACCAGCTTCTGTTCCCGGAACTTCAGAACGCTCAGCGAGAGGTCGGCCCCCGACTGGACAAAGGCCAGCACATCCTGATCGACCGCCCCGGCGTAAACCACTCGCTGGCGCTCGGCAAAGCGTTCGATCGCCCGCAGACGGTCGCGGCAGCGGGCCGCCCGCTCAAATTCGAGGGCTTCGGCGGCGGATTCCATCTGCCGGGTGAGCACCTTCACTGCATCGGCGCTTCCGCCCTTGATATAATCGACGGCCTGCCGCACCGTCTCACAGTACTCCGCAGAGGATATCTTGCCCCGGCAGACCCCCATGCATTGCTTCATGTGGAAATTCAGGCAGGGACGCCCTTTTCCAAGATCCCGGGGGAACTGCCGGGTGCAGGTCGGCAGCAGAAAGGCCTTGTTCGCTTCGTCAATGGTATTTTTGACCACCCACGCCGACATATAAGGCCCGATATACTCGGCTCCGTCGTCTGCCTTCTGCTTGACCTCGGTGATCCGGGGGTAGGGGTCGCTGCGGCTGATCCGCAGATAGCTGTAGCCCTTGTCATCCTTCAGCAGGATGTTGTACTTTGGGTTGTGCAGCTTGATCAGGCTGCATTCGAGCACCAGCGCCTCAAATTCGCTCGAGGTCACAATGGTCTCAAAGTCCTCCACCTGCATCACCATCGCCAGCACCTTGGGGGTATGCCGCTCCAGCGAGCGGAAATAGCTCGACACCCTGTTCTTCAGCTTTTTGGCCTTGCCGACGTAGATGATCTCCCCCGCCCTGTTGTGCATGAGGTAAACTCCCGGCTCGCTGGTCAGCGCCCGTGCTTTTTTGTGCAGCCGTTCAATCGCCGCACCGCTTTCTTCCGGCATCGGATTCCCTCCCGGTAAACGAGATATGGCGGTACGCCGCCAAGCGCACCGCCATCTTCACAACGCAACGAACCGAAACGAAGAGATGTTATTCGGCAAAGCCGGTTTCAATCAGCTGCACCAGCCCGTTGACGGCATCCTGTTCGTCGGGGCCGTCGGCCAGAATGCGGATCGAAGCGCCGCCCACAATCCCCAGGGACAGCACGCCGAGCAGGCTCTTTGCGTTGACCCGGCGCTCCTCGCGCTCGACCCAGATCGCGGACTTGTACTCATTGGCTTTCTGAATAAAGAAAGTAGCGGGACGCGCATGCAGTCCGATCTTGTTCTGCACCTTGACATCCTTCATATACATGGTTCATATCTCCTAACGTCATCAATTTCGTATTTGGCTTCCGTTGTTCTATTCTTTATTATACGAACGGGAACCCGGCTCGTCAATCATCACGGACCGCATTTTCCTCATAGTCGGTTATTTTCTACAGCTGGACAATAAAATCGTCGATTTTGCAGATTTCATTGTTCGAATTTACCATATATTTTTCAACATCATTATTAGATTATACACCACCGGCCCGAATATCGCCGGAAGATAATTTGCAGTTTTCACCTTGGTGACGCCCATCATGTTGGTACCGATCAGCAGCACAACACAGTAGCCGGCCATGCAGATCTGCCCCAGCAGGGGCGTTCCGTCGAGCAGCGGACCCAGCATCGACGCGCCGAGGGTGATCGCCCCCTGATAGAGAAACAGCGGGACCGCTGAAAAGATTACCCCATAGCCGAGCGAAGCCGCCATCATTACCGAAAAAATGCCATCGAGGACCGCCTTGGTGAAAAGGACGTCGGCCCGTCCGTAGAGGCCGTCCTGAATCGAGCCGAGAATCGCCATCGCCCCGACGCAGAAAAGCAAGGATGCGCTGACAAAGCCCTTTGCAAAGCCTTCCCGGCCCAGTCTGCGTTCGACCGCCTGACCCAATCCGACCACCCGGTCCTCGATCCGCATCACCTCGCCGGCCATCCCGCCGAGGACCAGGCTCAGCACCAGCAACATCCCCCCACCGCTGGTCAGCAGCCCATCCGGCCCGGCGGTCAGCATCTGCTCGAAGATGCCGCCCAGAGAAATCATCGCCACGCCCAGCCCGCCGGCCTGCATCGCGGCATCCTGCACCCGCTCGGGCAGCCCACGCCTCAGACAGAGCCCCAGAGCGCCGCCCGCCACCACGGCGGCGGCATTGACGATGGTTCCGGTCATAGCGCATCCTCCCGCCCTTTCCCGGGCTCCTGCACAGCGTTCTTTTCCTGTTCGCACTCTGCCGGCGGAGGGCTTTCCTCCGGAAATTTTACCAGCAGCTTCCGGTCCTGCCGGGTCAGTTCGACCCTTTCATAGAGGTCGGGACGGCGCCGCTCGGTAATCCGCAGCGACTGCACCCGCCTCCATCCCGCGATGTTGGCGTGGTGTCCCGACAGCAGCACTTCCGGCACCCTGCGCCCCCGCCACTCAGGCGGACGGGTATACTGCGGATACTCCAGCAGTCCATTGTAATGGCTTTCCTCGGTGTAGCATTCCGCGTCCGCGAGCACCCCTTCACAGAGCCGGCCGACCGCGTCGGTTACCACAAGGGCGGCCAGTTCCCCGCCGGTGAGCACATAGTCCCCGATGGAAAGCTCCTCATCCACCAGCTCCTCGATGAACCGCTCGTCCACCCCCTCGTAGTGGCCGCAGACGAGCAGGAGGTATTCCTTCTGCGAAAGCTCGATCGCCTTCTGCTGCGTGAACACCCTGCCCTTCGGGGAGAGGTAGATGATATGGGGCTTCTTCTGGTTCCTGCGCACCGCGTCCTCGCAGCAGCGGGCGAGCGGCTCGGCCTCGATCACCATCCCCATGCCGCCGCCGTAGGGGGTGTCGTCCACCCGGTGAAAGCGGTCGTCCGAATAATCCCGGATGTTGATGCACGCAATCTCGAGCTTCCCCGCCCGGCGCGCGCGGCCGATGATGCTTTCATCTGCCACCCGCTCGCACATTTCGGGGAAGAGGGTAGCAATCTCAATCCTCATCGTCAAACAGCCCTTTCAGCGGCCGGATCGACATCCGGTTCTGCTCGAGGTCGGTTGAAACCACCACGTCGCTGATGACCGGAATCAGCCGCACCCTGCCATCCGGGAAGGTGATGTGGTAGACGTCGTTGGCGCCGGTCTCGCTGACGTCGGACAAAACCCCATAGGGATGCCCGTCGTCGGCATCGACCACCTGCATCCCAAGAAGGTCCTGAATAAAGTATTCCCCTTCCTCCAGCGGCATGTCCTCCCGCGCGACCCAGAGCACCCGGCCGCGCAGCGCCTGCGCCTGCTCAACGGTATCGACCCCCCGGAGCTTCAGGAGCACCACATTCTTGTGCGCGCGGGCGCGCAGCACCTCGGCCGGTGCAGCCCCGCCGTCGAAATAAAGGGTTTTGATTCCCTCGAGGTCCTCCGGAGAATCACACCAGGGCTGCACCCGCATCTCTCCGAGCACTCCGTGGGTGGAAACGATCTTGCCGCATTCCAGAAAAGGCTTCCTCATACTTTACTCCTTTCGAGACTAAAAAAAACGCCGCGCTGCGAAATGCGTTTTCTGCAAATCGCCGCACGGCGTCCCTTTTGCTGCGGCCTGCGCAGGCCGGCGGCGGTCAGTCAATCTCGACGATCGACTTCTCCCCCGTCTGACCCGCCGACGCCCGCACAATGGTGCGGATCGCCTTGGCGATCCGGCCCTGCTTGCCGATGACGCGTCCCATGTCCTGAGGGCCGACGTGCAGGTGGTAAACCACCGTCCGGTCCTCGGTCGCGGGGCCGACCGTAACGGTCACCGCATCCTTGTCCTCAACAAGCCCTTTGGCAATGATGCTGATTAACTCTTCCATCCTGCCCTCCATTGCTGCTTACAGCAGGTCGTTCTTCTTCATCAGAGCCCGCACCGTATCGGTGGGCTGGGCGCCGTTCGCAATCCACTTCTTCGCCTTCTCGGCATCGATCTTGATCACCGAAGGCTCGCGGGTGGGGTCGTAGACGCCGATCTCCTCGATGAATCTGCCGTCGCGGGGATATCTGGAATCCGCAACCACAATTCTGTAGAAAGGAGCCTTCTTGGCGCCCATACGGCGAAGTCTTATTTTAACAGCCATTTCTGTCACCTCCTGAAATTTTTTCCTATTAACATCTATTTTCACCCGATGGGGTAAAAACCATACAAACGGCCGCCGGCGTGCAGAACCTCAGAAGGGCAGCGCACCCCGTCCGAAGATGCCTCTTCCCTTCTTGGAGTTGAGGGTCTTCATCATCTTCTGCATCTGCTCAAACTGCCGCAGAATCCGGTTGACATCCTCGACCCGGGTGCCGCTTCCCGCCGCGATGCGGCGTTTGCGCTTGGGGTCGATGATCGAGGGCTTGTCGCGCTCGGCGGGGGTCATCGAGAAGATGATCGCTTCCATCTTCTTCATTTCCTTCTCGCCGCGCTGGGCATCCTCGTCGTTGACCTTGACGCCGGGAATCATTCCGAGCACCTGTCCGAGCGGCCCCATTCCCTGAATCTGCTTCATCTGGTCGAGCAGGTCGGTCAGAGTAAACGCGTTTTTACGCATCTTCTGCGCGAGGGCTTCGGCCTTTTTTTCGTCTACCGCGTCCTGAGCCTTTTCGACGAGGGTGAGCACGTCGCCCATCCCGAGGATGCGGGAAGCCATGCGGTCTGGATAGAACGCCTCAAGCTGGTCGAGCCGTTCACCGACACCGACAAACTTGATTGGCTTGCCGGTGACCGCGCGGACCGAGAGGGCCGCGCCGCCGCGGGTATCGCCGTCGAGCTTGGTGAGGATGACGCCGCTGATGTCGAGACGCTCATCAAAGGCTTTCGCCACATTGACCGCGTCCTGACCGGTCATCGCATCGACCACCAGCAGGATTTCATGCGGGCCGACCGTCTCCTTGATGCGGGTGAGTTCCTCCATGAGCTGCTCATCGACATGCAGCCGTCCGGCGGTGTCGAGGATCACAAGATCATCGCCGTGATCCTTCGCACGCATGATCGCACGGCGCGCGATTTCAACCGGGTCGCCCTGCCCCATCTCAAAGACCGGGACTCCGACCTGTTCCCCGACCACCTGAAGCTGTTTGATGGCGGCGGGACGGTAAACGTCGCAGGCGACCAGCAGCGGCCGTTTCCCCTGCGATTTGAAGTATTTGGCGAGCTTTGCGCAATGGGTGGTTTTTCCGGAGCCCTGCAGCCCGCACATCATCAGGATGGTGGGCAGCCGGTTCGAGAAGCGCACCCGGACATTTTCACTTCCCATCAGGGCGGTCATCTCGTCCTTGACGATCTTGATGACCTGCTGGGCGGGGGTCAGGCTCTCGAGAACCTCGGAGCCGACCGCGCGCTCGGAGACGGCGGCGACAAAATCCTTGGTGACCTTATAGTTGACGTCGGCCTCGAGAAGCGCCAGGCGCACCTCGCGCATGACCTCCTTGATATCCGACTCCTTGAGTTTGCCCCGGGCCTTCAGGCGCTTGAATACGGCGTTTAGTTTATCGGAAAGACCTTCAAAAGCCATGGATTTCCTCCCAAGCAATCATCTGTCAGAGCTCCGCGATCCCGCGCGTCAGCCGGGCAATCGCCTTGGCGCGCTGAGTGATCTCCCCGCTTCCGCAAAGGCGCTGATTGACCTGCTCGATCTCAAAGATATTCTTCGAAATCTCGTCGAGCTTTCCCTTGATCTCGGTGAAGCGCTGGGCGAGGCCCAGCCGTTCCTCAAACTCGGTGAGCTGCCCCTCGGCCCGTTTGATCGAATCGCGCACCCCCTGCCGGGTAATTCCGGAAAGGGCGGCGATTTCGGCAAGCGAGAGGTCCTCGTTGTAGTAAAGCTCGATGACCTCCTGCTGCTTTTCGGTCAGCAGGTCGCCATAGAAGTCGTAAAGAACGGTGATTTCCAGATTCTTTGCCACAGCGCACCCCTCCGAATGAACCAAACTGCCCCTAGCTGCTTTCAAGATTATATCGGATCATACGCAAAGTGTCAAGTATTTTCTCTTTACATTTCATCACAAAATATGCTCCTTTTCCGCGCCTGCTCCACAACAGGCTGTACAAAAGCGGAAAATCCGCCCGCATCCGACCTTTTTTCTCAAACGCTCTGGGCCGGGAAGGGTATTTTCATCCGGTTCCCGCGGCGCGGAAGCCCTCCTGACAGCGGGGACTGTTCTTCCGTTTCCGCGGCCGCCGAACGAATGCGGTGAGGAAGGAAGAGTCTTATGGTAAAGCGAACCGCTTCGGCCGCCTGTGCCCTTCACCTCTCCTCATACTTGCCTCCGTCCCCGCAAAAGACGGCTCCGCAGATGTAAGCTGCCCTGCCGTCGCCCTCTCAGAAAGGGGCTTCCTCCCGTCGAGAACGGCAATCCGGTCCGCCTCAGCGAGCCGGTGGCAGGCCCCGAATTCGATTCCTATGCTATTCCCTGCGGCGGAACGGTTTGCTCCCCTTTTAACAGTTCCTCATCGGGTGTATTCCGCACAGGCGGCGTTTCGGAGTCCAATGAAGCCGTTCGGCACTTGAAAAGGCGGGGCAGCAGCTGAAAATTTCCGCCGGGGAGACGCTGGCGGCAAGCGCTTCCTCCGGAACCCCCCCCAAAAAAAAGAGTGCCGGAAAGCAGAGCTTTCCGGCACTCTTTTCAGAAATGCATCTCCAGAAGCTGTTCGCTCGAAAAATCCTCAATCTGCAGGTAATATTCGGCGCAGTCAACCAACGCCTGCGTCGGGACGATGCCAACCACCTCGCTTCCGATCACCCGGACCCCGTAGCGCCTCGCCTCCATCCTGACCGTTTCAAAAACGGTGTAGATTGAGGTCTGGGTATAGTCGGTCAGGTTCATCGTTACCTGCGCGATGTTCCGCTCCTCAAGCGGCACCCCCATCGCCTTGACAAAGCGGAAGCCGCCGTTTTTATTGCGCACCCGCCTGCCGATCCGGCGGGCAATCTCGACGTTTGGAGTGTCGAGATTAATATTAAAGCAGATCAGCGGCATCCGGGCGCCAATGGCGGTTACCCCGCCGGTTGGATGGATCGTATCAGGGCCAAAGTCCGGTTTCCAACGCGGGTCCTTCATTTTTTCAGCCATCCCTTCGAACTGGCCCTCCCGGATGTCGGCAAGGTTCACCCGGTTCGGGGCGGAGGCAGACTTCTCATAGAGGAAGAACGGCTGGCCGAACCGCTCGGCAGCCTCCCGCGCCACCCGCCGCGCAAGCCGGTCGGCCTCCTCGATCCCACAGTTGCGCACCGGGATAAAGGGGATTACGTCAACGCAGCCCATACGGGGGTGCTGGCCCTCGTGACGGGTCATGTCGATTACGCTGATGGCTGCTCCGACTGCCTCCACCATCGCATCGCCAAGGTTCTGCGGCTCTCCGATTACCGTTACAACACAGCGGTTGTGGTCGGGATCGGTCGAGTAGTCAAGCAGCTTGACCCCCTTCTTCGCCCGAAAGCAATCGACAATCCTTTCAATTTTCTTAAGGTCGCGCCCCTCGCTGAAATTCGGCACCGACTCGATGATTTTGTCCCAGTTCACCGTGATCCGCCCCTTCCGTCTCATTTTTTTTATTATAGCCGAAAGAAAAATTTGACGCAACCGGGACGCAGCGGCCTTGTTCAAGCCGGCCCGATCAGCTATACTGGAACCAATCACCATTGATGGGAGGGAGTAATGATGCTGACCGCCATTCTGCTGCAAACACCGGGGATTCTGCTCAACGGCAGGCCCGTCGCCTTCCCGTTTAAGCGGGCCGACGCCCTGCTCTACTACATGCTGGTGCGCCGCAGCGCCACCCGGCAGGAGCTGATTTCCCTGCTCTGGGAGAGCTGCGATGAGGAGGTGGGACTCAAGAACCTGCGCAATGCCCTCTACACCCTCAAAAAATCTCTTGGAGATCTGCTGCTCTCCCCTCAGAAATCGCTGGTTGTCCTCAACGACCAGTGGGAAATCGACTGCGATTACGACCGTTTCACCCGCGGCGGTGATTTTTCCGCCTACCAAGGCCCATTTTTGCAGGGCTTTTCGGTGAAAAACGCCTTTGCCTATGAGGAATGGATCGGCCGTACCCGGGAAAAGCTTCATGCCCAATATCTTTCCCTTCTGGCGCACCACGCACAGGAGGCGGAAGATGCGGGGGATTTCCCTTCGGCCCAGCAATATGCCTCCGACTATCTGCGGGAGGACCCGCTCGACGAAAAAATGGCTTCCTTTCTGATGACGCTCTACCGCAAGGCGGCGCAGTACCCCAAGGCGGCGCAGGTCTACCAGCGCCTCAAGGAGGCGCTCACCGAGGAGCTGGGGGCGGATCCCCTGAAGCAGACGACGGCCCTCTACTACGAGATCATGAACGAATGGAACGATACCAGTGCGCCTGAGGAGGACGGGCCGCGTATCCCGGTTCCGGTAGGGCGGGAGGCAGCTTACGCCCGTCTGCGAGGCTCTGCGGCCGCCTTTGCCGGAGAGGCGGTCCGCCAGCGTTCGCTGCTTTTGATCGGGGAGGCCGGCTCGGGCAAGAGCGAGCTGATCAACCATTTTCTGCGTGACTGCGCCCTGTCGGAGTTCCGGGTGCTGCGAAATGCCTGCCTTCTCTCGGAGGCTGAAACCCCTCTCGCCTGCTTCGCCCCGCTGATGCTTTCGATGCTGCGGTCCGGTGAGGACCCGGCTCAGGAGACGATCCCTGCCGCGGCGCGGGAGCGCCTTGCCTGCGCCTTCCCGATTCTGGAGCGGGGCGAGCGCCCCGTTTCGGAAAAAATGGCCCGGCGCACCGATCCCGCACTGACCGACATCATGCTCCAGCTCTTCTCGGCGTCTTCCCGTCAGCGTAAGGTCCTTCTGATTCTCGAGGATATCCAGTGGATCGACCGCGAAAGCCTCGCCCTGCTTGACGCGCTGCTGCGGCGCGGGGAACCGGGGCGGCTGATGGCTGTCCTCTCCTGCCGCGACAACTGCCCGGGGGAGATTCTCGGCTGGATCGAGGGGCGGATCGCCGACGGCCTGCTTCTGGAACAGAGGCTGCTGCCGCTCACCGAGCTGGAAACCGCCGAATTTCTGCGCCGGGAACTGGGGGACGAACCGGCCGGTCAGCTCGCCGGACAGTTTTACCGCGAGACAGGCGGCAATCTCTATCTGCTCACCGAACTGACTGCGGCCTACCGGCAGAGCGGAGACATCGACCAGATTATCGCCACAATGAGCGATATTCTGCTGGGGCGAATCACCGGACTTTCCCCCGCGGGCGTGCATGCAGCCGGGCTGATCGCCCTTTTCCCCGAGGCGGCGCCCTGCGCGCTGCTGAGCGGTCTCTTCGGTCCGGACGATCCCCCGCCCAACGACGGGATCGGAGAGCTTTTCCGCCGCGGCCTGATTTTTGAGCAGCATGGCAAAGACGGCCCCGCCTACCGTTTCACCCATCCCCGCATCCGGGAGCTGGTCTATGAACGGCAGTCATTTTTCCAGCGCAAGCCGCTGCACCTTCGCGCCGCCGCGCTCATGTCGCAGCCGGGCGGGCCCGCCACTGCCGCTTCCCTGCGCGGGATCGCCTGGCACTACCAGCAGGCGGGGGAGGCTCTGCCCGCTCTTGTCTGCCAGATCCGCGCGCTCGAGCAGGAGTCCTCCCTCTGCTGCGAGCCCTTTCCGGTTTTAATCGAGCGGCAGATCCCAGAGCTTTCCCTTGCAGAACTGAAGGGACGCCTCGCAGATGCACAGCGGCAGCTTGCCGCGCTGCGCGGCGCCGGGGACGCGAACCGCCTTGTCCTCTGCGAGCGGATGCTTTCGCTGATCGGCGGCAGGATCGCCCTTTTCGAGGGGCGCTTCTCCGACGGAGTAACCCTGCTCGGGCGTCTCAGCGAGCAGTGCGGCTCCGATGAGGAGGAGACGATGTTTCTGCGTGCCTGCCGCCTGCTCGCCTCCCATGCGTTGAATACTCAGGCTGCCGATCTGGCTGAACGCTATACCGCAGCCGGAACTCACCTGCTGGAACGCCGGGAGGATCCCGCGCGGCTCGCTATGTTCGAGCGGCTGCGGGGCGGCATCTTCTGCCTGCGCGGCGAATACGACAAAAGCGTTTACTATCTGCTCGAGGCGATCGACGCCCTGCAAAAGCTGCCCGATCGGGACGCCTACCGTCTTCAGCTCGCGGCGGCCTGCTATGACTACGGACGGGTCTGCCGCCAGCGGCTCGACTATGCCGAGGCTTGCTCCCATTACAAGAAAGCCCTTGCCCTGATCGGGGAAGGTACCCCGTGCCCCGGCGCAGTCTGGATCTATGTCCACTATGGCCGGGCTGCCTTCGCCCTTGGGGATGACGGACGCGCCCGCTCTCTCTTCCGTCAGGGCTGCGCTCTCGGCAAACGAACCGGGGAGCGAAGCGGAGTTGCGGCCTCTGCCGCCTTCTGTGCCTATTACGACGCGCTCGACGATAATTTTGATCAGGCGGCCGACCGTCTGATCGATGCACAGCAGCTTTCGGATGAGATCCGTTCTCCTCTCGAAGCCGTGATTCTCTGCTTTGTCAAGATGAAGCTGCGCGCCATGCTTGATCGCGGCCGGCGCAGCGGCACCCGCCTCGACCGGCTGCTGCCCTATTCCACCGAAAGCTACGCCCGACAGGGGACCCGGCTGCTGGCCGGGGTGCCAGACGTCTTTGAAGCGGACCTGCTCGCCGCCAGCCTGCGGGAAGGGATCGCGCGCAAAAGAACCTTCAGCGCCCCGGAGCTCTACAGCAAAAACAAGCATTTTATGACCGAGTAGCACTTTTCCTTTTCCGCGCAGGGGCAGGATGGCGGATCCGCTTGACCCGGACCCGCCATCCTGCGCCTGCGTATACGGACGTGCTGCATACCCTCAATTCCACTAATCCTCTCTGTGGGTCCGCATATTTTTCCGATATGGTTTCCGGCCAGCGCAGCGGATTTTGGACGCCGGTTTTCAAAGTCCGGCCAACGCCCCGGGAAAGCGGTCAGCCGATTGCGGCTGTTCGCTTCACACCTCGTACACAGTTTCTTTTGAAATTAGACGTTTCTTAGATGCCCCCTATTTATAATAAAGGAAAAAGAAAGCAAGTCGTTTCCGCGCGGCTTTGGGTCAACCGCAAGGGAACAGCCGGGGAGATCGGTCAAGAGAGGAGGGGCAGCCGTCGCCCGGCTTCAGACAGCGTCGTTTTCAAACACACTGTATATGGGAAGGAAAAGTGAATATGAGTATCGAAATGCTTGATTCGGTTCTAAACATCAACGCGGACGCGGTGATGACCACCGCCATGGCAGCCGTTCTCCTGCTGATCGGTTATTTCATCAAGAGCAAGGTAAGTATTCTCAATAAGTACTGCATCCCCGCCCCGGTCGTGGGAGGATTCCTGTTTATGTTTGTGACCTTCGCAGGTCATGTCACCAACACTTTCAAGTTTAATTTTACCACCAGCTTTCAGGACCCCTTCATGCTCGCCTTCTTTACCACCGTCGGACTTGGCGCCAGCTTCTCGCTGCTGAAAAAGGGCGGGATCCTGCTGGTGATTTACTGGGCGACAGCCGGTGTAATTTCGATTTTCCAGAACGTCATCGGCATTGCGGTCAGCAAGGTCATCAGCCTCGAAGCCCCCTATGCTCTGCTAGCCAGCGCGATTTCAATGATCGGCGGACACGGCGCAGCGGGCGCCTACGGAAAGACCTTTGCCGAGATGGGCTACTCCGCGGGCATTGAGGTCGGCGCCGCCGCCGCTACCTTCGGCTTGATTTCAGCCGTTCTGGTCGGCGGTCCGCTGGCGCGCCGGCTGATCGTGAAATACGACCTCAAGCCCGACGAGGATGAAAATTTCGAGTCGGATATCGATACGGTCAACGCTTCGACCGGCGAAAAACTTTCCTCACTCGACGTGATCAAAAACGTCACCGTCATTCTGGTCTGCATGGCGGTCGGCACCGTCATCTCCGGCTGGATCGGCAAGCTGATCGGCATGTCCTTCCCGACCTATGTCGGCGCGATGTTCGTGGCGGTTATCGTCCGTAACGTCAATGAGGGCGCGCATTTTTATAACTTCAGCTTCTCGCTGGTCGACGGCATCGGAGACGTGATGCTCTCGCTCTATCTCGCCATCGCCCTGATGACCCTCAAGCTCTGGGAGCTGGCCGGCCTGATCGGCGGCGTGCTGATCGTCGTCCTCTGCCAGGTGCTCTTCATGATTCTCATTGCTTACTTTGTGGTTTTCCGCGTTCTCGGCAAGAACTACGACGCCGCCGTCATGTGCGCGGGCCTCTGTGGCCACGGTCTCGGCGCCACCCCCTCGGCCATCGTCAACATGACCTCGGTCAAGGACCGCTACGGCATGTCCCGTCGTGCCTTCATGATCGTGCCGATCGTCGGCGCTTTTCTGGTCGATATTATCTACCAACCGCAGACCATCGCCTTTATTAAGTTCTTTGTCAAGGGCTTTACCGGCTGATTGCCGCACCCTTTTCTATCATTTAAGCCCTACTTAACACATCATCGGGAGGAATGTACCCATGGCTAAGCTTGTAGAATTTATTCCCAATTTCAGCGAGGGACGCAATCAGGCGGTCATCGACCAGCTCGCCGCCGTCGCTAAGAGCGTCCCCGGCATCACCCTCATGGACGTCCAGTCGGACGAGAGCCATAACCGCTGCGTTTTTACCCTCGTCGGCTCGCCCGAAGGGGCCGAGGAGGTCGCCTTCCAGCTCTGCAAAAAGGCCGCCGAGCTGATCGACATGCGCAAGCATGAAGGCGCACACCCCCGCATGGGCGCGACCGACGTCATCCCCTTCGTCCCGGTCAAGGATGTCACCGTGCCCGAGCTGGTCGAGCTGACAAAGCGCCTCGGCAAGCGGATCTACGACGAGCTTGGCATCCCGAGCTTTCTCTATGAGGATTCGGCTACCTCGCCCGACCGCGTCAACCTTGCCAAGGTCCGCAAAGGCCAGTTCGAAGGGATGCCCGAAAAGCTGCTGCAGCCCGAATGGGCCCCTGATTTCGGCGAGCGCAAGATCCATCCCACTGCCGGCATCACCGCCATTGGCGCCCGGATGCCGCTGGTCGCTTTCAACGTCAACCTTGGCACCTCCAACCTAGAAATTGCCAACAAGATCGCCAAGATCGTACGCGGATCGAGCGGTGGCTTCAAATACTGCAAGGCTATCGGGGTCATGCTCGAAGACCGCAATCTCGCACAGGTTTCGATGAATATGGTGAACTATGAGGGCACCCCGCTTTACCGGGTGTTTGAGCTGATCCGCATCGAGGCGGAACGCTACGGAGTGCCGATCATCGGCACCGAGGTTGTCGGCCTCACCCCGGCCAAGGCGCTGGTGGACTGCGCCGAATATTACCTCAAGGTCGAAAACTTCGATTATCACAAGCAGGTGCTTGAAAACCACCTGATCGGATAACAGCGGGTCGCCGCGCGATCCCAAAAGGAGAAGAACAGATGAAATTAGCCCAGTTGAAGGTCAGTGATTTCACCGACCTGCTCGCCTCCCTGGAACCTGCCCCCGGCGGCGGATCGACCGCGGCCCTGGAAGGGGCGCTCGGCGCGGCGCTGACCGCAATGGTCGCCGCTTTCACCATCGGCAGAAAGAAGTATGCCGAATATGAAGAGCTGGCCCGTGAGGTCAATCAAAAAGCCGACGCCCTCAAAACACAGCTGGTCGAGGTGATCGACCGGGATACCGAAGCCTTCAATGGGGTGAGCGCCGTTTTCGCGATGCCCAAGGATACCGAAGAGCAGAAAGCCGCGCGCAAATCGGCGATGCAGGCGGCACTCAAGGAATGCACTAAGACCCCCTTTGAGATGATGGAGCTTTCCACACAGGCGCTCGAGCTGGCCGATGCAATCGTCGGGCGCTCCAACGCCAGTGCGGCCAGTGACCTGGGGGTTGCCGCGCTGAGCCTCAAGGCGGCGGTGCAGGGGGCGTGGCTCAACATTCTGATCAATACCGGCGGCATCGATGACGCGGAATTCACCTCCCGCTATCGTCAGGAGGGCGAAGCCCTTCTGGCAAGGGCTCTGCCGACAGCCGACCACATCTATGAAACAGTTCTGGCCTCTCTCTGATTCAAGGAGTCCCGCCGCAAAATGCCGCGCATTTTGCGGCGGGACCTTTTCCCGGCCGGCGCCTTCTGACCCGATCCGGCGCAGCCCGGAACAAGGCGGAGACGCCAGGCCGCGGCAAAGACGGGGTTTGGGTGTCAGAACTTTTGTAAAGGAGATTGCCATGCAGCCGAATTTTACCGTTTTGGGACCTTCCTGCCGGGTGGTCAGTGAATGGGCGGGCGGAAAAACCGCTCAGCTTGCCATCGCGCCTCCGGACGCGCTTTACCAGAGTCGTGACTTTCTCTGGCGTCTCAGCTCAGCCACCGTGGAACTGGATCAATCCGATTTTACCCCGCTGCCCGGCTACACTCGCCTGATCTCGGTGCTTGAGGGCGAAATGCAGCTCTTTCCCGAGGGCGGAAGTCCGGTTTTTCTCGCGCCGTTTGAGCTCTATTCCTTCGACGGGGCGACCCCTATCCTTTCAAAAGGCCGCTGCACCGATTTTAACCTCATGCTGCGCAAAGGCGGCTGTGAAGGAAGCCTGCAATCCTGCCGGATGGGCCCCGGCGGGAGCCTTCTCTGCACCCCTGCCGTCCCCTCACCGCTGCGGTTTTCGCGCTGTACGACGGCCGTTTACTGTGTCGGAGGGAGCGTCTCCGTTTCGGCAGGGGGAGCAGCCGCCCGGCTGGAAGCAGGAGTCCTGCTGCTGGCCGAGGAATTGGGCGGTCTTCCTCTGGGCCTTTCATGCAGGGAAGAAGCGGCGCTGATGATCGCGCAGATCTGGTTTTAAGACCGGAATGGTTTCGCAGTGCGGCCGAAACAACCGCAAGGAAACGCGGAACGCGGTCTCAGGACCCAGGACCCTCTTTTGACTCCGGCACACCGACGGCAGGGCGCAGCGAAGAAATCTTCGCTGCGCCCTGCCGTTTCGGCATTTCTAAAAATTTTTTGAAAACGGTGCCGCATTCTTTTTCCGCTGGTCTGTATTATGGGCAGAACCGCTGGTCAGCGGCGAGGCAAAGCAAAACAGGAAGGAAGTATTCTTAATGAGAAAGATCGTCGTTTTTCCTTTTGCGCCGCCATGACACTTTTCCTTGCCGCTTGCGGAGGAAAAGCAAGCTCCTCCTCGTCCCAGCCCTTACCCGTCCCGCCGGAGGTTTTCTCCTCTTCCGAAGCCATGATGAGGGAAACTGTTCAGCTTCATCCGTACAGTTTTGACCTGCCCGGGCCTGAGGAGGATCCGGAGGCGGACCCGCTGGTCGGCGCGGTGATGGCCGGGCTGCTCATCTGCGGAGTTGTTCTGCTGCTGATCCGTCTGCTGTGGAGGCTGCGCGCCCTGCGGGTCGGCGGTTCGCAGCGGCGCAGAAGCCCGCGGCATGCTGTCATCCGCAGCAGCCCCCGCCTGCTCACCCTGCTGCGGAGGGCGTTTTCCGCCCTCCGGCAGCGGCTTCGGCTTGCGTTTGTGAAGTTCTGCCGCCGCAACACCCCCGCCGGCGTCTGTACCGCTATCGAGCGCCATGGGCGTCTGCTCGGCGCGGGGCGCGGCCGGGGAGAAACCCACTGCGCCTACCTGCGGCGGATCGCCCGTCTGACCTGTGTGCAGGACCCCGGTTTGCCTGCCGAGCTGGAACGCCTGGCGGAGCTGCTGGAACGCGGCTTCTACGGCGGCGAGCCGATGCCCGCCCTTTCGGGGAAAACGGCGCGCGGCCTGCGCCGCCTCACCTTTCTTGCGCTGCAGCGCCGGCTGCTGCCCGATGCGCACACCCTTTCCCGAATCAAACAGCGCCTCCCCGCCGGATGGAGCTGCCGCTGACCCCTTCCGCACCCGGTGCAAAGCGCCGCCGACCGTCCGGATTCCTGAAGCTCGAAGCGGGGTATTCCGCTGCCCCCTTCCGCGCCCGGTGCCCTGCATCGGGCGCGGTTCTCTGTTTTCCGGCAAAGTCCGCCGGAGTTGACCGTTTGTTCATCTTTACTCCTTGTCTTTTGCACAAAAAACAGCTAATATTAGAAAAGAATGGAATAAAATCAGTGAATTAACCCCACTGATTCTGTAGGCCGGTTTCTACCGTCGGAAGGGAGAATGACAATGAGAACAAACAAGCTGCTGCGCGCAGGCGGCGCGCTGGCTCTGGCCGTTTCGATGGCTCTTTCCTCTGCCGTTTCCGCCGCTGGTGCGAGCGATGACGATCTCGATTACTACGTCGGCGGCATCTCGGAAAACGGCTATCTCGTCGATGACGACGACAACTACATCGACTTTGACGAGGCGGTATGCGGCCCCGCCGCGGAGTCCGACCTGCGGGTCCCCTACGGCAAGACGATCTACTTCCCGCTGCTCAACGACGGGACGAGAGGAAATCTCGACCGGCTCTATGAGGACTGGCAAAAGGCGGAGCAGAAGCTCGCCGATGCCGGGGAATTGCTTGAGGCGCTCGAGCAGGAGGTGCTCGACGCCCGCGAAGCCCTCAACCAGCAGGCCGCAGGCTCCGGGAGCACCAGCGCCGAGGCACAAAAGGCAGAGGCTGCCATCGAACTGCTCGAGGATATGCTGCGCTTCCGCAAGAGACTCGACGGCTGGAGTGCGGATTCACAGCTCGATTCCGGCAGCCTGCGTTCCCTGCTTGAGGGCTGTTCGGACGAGCTTTCCGCCAGATGCGGGATTTTTCTTGCGCGGGATGCTTCACAGGAACAGATCAGCGGCGAAATCAGCCGCCAGCAGCGGATTGTGGACAACGCTGCCTCCTCGGAACAGTCCGGCACCGCGGCCTATGAAAACTGGCAGAACGCCGTTGCCCGGCGCGACGCGCAGATGAAGACGGTCGAACAGGCCAAAAAGGACGCCCGTGAAGCCGAACAGGCCTACCTTGATTCCACAGGGGGCGGGGACGGATATCCCTTCGTGCACGAGAGCCAGGCGGTGCGCCATATCAAAATCAAGGCCGACTGGGACGAGGGGAAAGCCCACATCGACAGCCTTTCCATCACCAAAAAGCGTTACAAGAACAGTCCCTATGCTGCGGAATCCGGAGTAAAGCGGTACGCCTATTTTCTCGCCATCGAAATCAAGGACCGGGACAGCACCAGCACCTCCGTCAAAGATGTTTCCGGCACCGTCAAGCTGAAAAAGACCTCCGGTTCCCACCGCTTCGACTATGACGACGTACAGGCGGATTTCGATTTTGAGATCGGTTTCAACCCGCCGGAGGATTCCAATGTCATCCCAATCGATCCTGCCCTCTTTGAGCCGGATGAGGATTTTGACGAGGACACCGACGAAGAATTCGAATTTGAGGCGGACGGCGACAGCTACTACGTCGCCAACACCAAAAACCAGAAGAAAATCGTGCTGGGACTCGACACCGACTACGACGACGAAATCGGGGACCGCTATGAATACGCCAACCTGAGCTTCTGGAACGGAAACGGCGCTTCCTTCAGCCGTTCGGGGTATCTCTATCTCTGCGCCGGCGAGGACGATTCCCTCTACGCGATCGACGATGACGGAGATCTCAAGCTGCTTCATCCCGACTACGACCATTATGAAGACTGCTTCGTCATCCGCACCCGCACGCTCGGACGGTATGTCGCTTCCGACCGCAGGCTGCAGGAGGTGTCGTCCACCACCGAGGACGACGATCCGGACATCACCGTCATCTACGACGTCAACACCGGGGTCAATTACAATCCGGCGACTGGCGGCTATGGCGCGGACGATGACGAGCTGTGGAACACCCCCGTTCCTGCCGATACCACTGTGTTTTCGAATGTCCTGACCCGGGGAGGCATGCTGGCCAAGCCGGAGTCCGCGCCGGAGACGTCTTCCCCGGTGCCGGAGCAGCAGGAAATCTCTGCGGCCGTGACCGCCCTGACTGCGGAGAACCCTCTCGCGCCGCCTTCCCCGGTCCTCCCCGCCGAAACGGGGAAAGCCCCGATGGGCCGCAACACCCTGATTCTGCTCTGCATCCTCGCGGCGGAGGCCGCCGTCGCGCTGACCTCGCTGGTCTGCTATTTTGCGATCTTCCGCCGGAGGCACGACTGACCGCCGGAACGCGGCTTTCGCTCCCGCGTCTAAAACCGACCGTTCACCCCGCCATATCAGGAGGATATTATGAAAAAAACGATGCTGTCGATCCTGCTGGCCGCCCAGCTTGTCGTCTCCCTTGCGGCGACCGGCTTTGCGGCGACCGATCAGGTCACCTACCACATCGGTTCCATCAGCCCGGTGGGCTACCTGCTTGACGACGACACCAACCGGGTCGATTTTCAGGATTCGGCCGGCGGGTCCACGCGGGTCCGGTATGGTGAAACCGTCTACTTTCCTCTGCTCAACAATCAGGCTGCCGCCGGAACGAGCGAGGAACAGCTTCTCACCCGCTCGTCGCGTCTGGCCGATGAGCTGGAACAGGAGAACGCCTATCTTGATTCCCTGCATTCAGATCTCGAAACCGCGCGGCGCAATCTGGAAAATGCGCTCAACGCCGCGGTTCTGTCGAAGGATATCCTTGCGGCCGACCTCGAAGGACTGATTGCCGCCATCGATGCCGAAACGGCCGGCGCTGAGCAGCGCGAGGCTGAAATCGCCTCTCTGCAAAAGGACCTGATGGAGCAGCAGGCCTATCTTGATTCGGCGATTGAACTGGATTCCGCCGCAGATGCGGCACTCGAGGAAATCCGCGCCGGGATCAGGCTTGCGGAGCAGGAGCTGGAGGCTCTCCGGAACCTTGTCCCGCCGGTCCGGGAGCGCAACTTTCTGGAGGAGCGCCGCGAGGAGCTTCTCTCCGCCATCCAGGACAGCGGCGGCCTTCTTACCGACGCCGAGGCGGCGATGGCGGACCCGCTTGAGACGACTGCGGCGCTGACCGAGACGCGCAGCAGCCTCACCGGGCAGATGGACGGGCTAAAGGAGCGAATCAGTGAGATTCTCGACGGCCTGCTGCCGGGAAGCCTCACCGCCGAAAATTACAGCGGCGTTTATCAGCCCTATCTCGACGCTCGCCAGGAATACCGCGGTCGTCCCGATGCGGTCCGGCTCGACTCGGGGGCCGAGGATTATCTCGACGATCCGTCCCCTGATCCCGACGGTTATCCCGAAGTGGTGGTTCGCTACGGCGAGGCAATCCGGGAGCTTCTGGCTGTTTATCGGGGCGCTTCGGATGCCGGAAGCGGCGGGATTGCCGCCGCCCGCAACCTCGCAGGCGACCTCGGCGAGCTGGGGCTTTCGGACGACATGCCGGATCAGGACGGCTCTCTTTACGCAAGGCTTGCCTTCCTGCGGGAGGAGCTTTCGCGCATCGACGGCGAGCTGAGCCTCTCGCGGAAGCGCGATGCGATTCAAAGCAGCCTGCGGTCCCTTGAGAGCGAGCTGGCCGAACTTGACGAAACGCTGGCGGCCTGCTCGGAGGAAATCGAACAGCTCGCCGGCGGGGTTCCCACCCTCTCGCTCGACCCTGAGCTTTTGACCCCGGAGGCGCTGGGCAGTGCGGACGACGGCTGGGAGGCCGATTCGATGATCGGCCGTCAGCAGGACCGCCTGTTCAGCCTGCTGGAGGAGCAGAGCGACCGGGAGAGGGAAAAGGCGAACGCCGCCGAAAAGCGGGAGGATGAACAGGCCGCCCATGATGAAATCAGCCGGAAGCTGAGTGCCCTGACCGATCCGGATGCGCCCTCTGCCGTTGTACGCGCCACCCGTCTGCGGCAGAATTACCCTTTCCTGCTGCTTTCCCAGGCCCTGCGGGAAGCCGGAGATATTGAAACGCTTTCCAGCGATTCGGTGCTGGACGAGCTCGACGGCCTGCTCGGGCTCTTCCTGAGCAGAGATCTGGAAAACAGGGGCCTTGACAGCGACGAGGCGCTTCTCGAAAAGATGCGCGTCTACGAGAGCTATCGGGCGGCCGAAAGCGCTTACAGCCGGCAGCTTCCGCGCAGCAGCGAGCTTGCACGTTCTGCCTCCGCCGCCGCGCTCGCCTACAGGCAGGCCTCTTCCGAAAGCGGGCGCTATCCCTACGTTTACGAAAACAAGGCGGTCGACGGGGTAAAGCTCAAATCGAAGTGGGAGGAAGGCAAACGCTATGTTGACGAAATCTCGCTGGTGAAAAAGCGTTACCAAAACGACAGCGGCTACACCGGCGAAGTGCCCTCCCAGTACATCTATTTTATCGCGCTGAAGCTCAAGGACCGCGATACGACCTCCGCAAGCCCGGTGGACCTTTTCGGCACCATCTCGATGAAGAAAAGCAGCCGGAGCGACAGCCTCAACAAATTCGACTACGAGGATATGGAGCTGGAGATCAGCCTTGAAATCGGCTTCACCCATCCCGATGATGCCAACCTGATCCCCATCGACCCCGCCGCGTTCTATCCCGACGAAGATTTTGACGAGAACGAGGAGGAAACCTTCGATTTCGAGGCGGATGACGACAGCTTTTACGTCGCCAACACCAAAAATCAGAAAAAGCTGGTTCTGGGGATGAATACCGACTATGACGACGAAATCGGCGCCCTCTATGAGGATCAGACCGACCGCCTGCTGTTCTGGAATGGGAACGGCGGATTCTTCAACCGCTCGGGCTACCTCTATCTTGCGGCAGAGGAGGACAGCTTCCTCTACCGGATCGGCAGCGGCGGCGGCCTTGTTCCGGTCAGCGCCGAATATGACGAGTATGAGGGCTGCTTTGTCATCCGCACCCGTGCGCTGGGCCGCTATGCCGTCTCGGACGTGGAGCTGGAGCTGATTGACCCAGCCGGGGAGGACCCCGAGGAACAGGTCGTCGTGGTGATTACCCCCGACGACGGGGAGCCTCCGGTGACCCCCTCCGTCCCCGCAAAGCCCTCTCCCGGCTGGAGCCAGGGAAGCCGTTCCGACGAGGAGGAAACGCCCGCCAGCTCCTCGCAGGCTCCTGCACCGGAATCCAGCCAACCCCCCGAGCTGGAGGCTCCCTCCGAGCCTGAGGAACTGCCCGCAGCGGCTGAGGCCGGAGATATCAGCGTTCCTCTGCTGATCGGCGTCTCGATCGCGGGTGCCATGCTTCTGACCCTGATCGTCTTTTTGATCATCGGGGCTAAATCCGGCAGATTCCACAGGCAATAGATTTCCGTAAAGCAAAAGGCCTTGACCGAAAACGGTCAAGGTCTTTTTGCTGACGGGAAAATCAATCCCGCCTCATCGCTTCCACAATCACACGCAGCGCCTCGATCTCCTGTTGGCTCAGGCCCGCGAGATCAAGCTCCGGATTCGCGCCCCTGCGTCCCAGCAAATAATCGGTGGGCACCCTGTAAATGTCGGCAAGCGCGACCAGCATGGCCAGACTCGGCTGCCGCTCGCCCGTCTCATAGGAGGAGACAAGGGAGGGAGAACAGCCGAGCCGGGCAGCCAAGGTTTTCTGCGAAAAGCGCCTGCTTTCACGCAGTTCCCTGAGGATGCCAAATAATTGCATATACGAATACCCCCTATTATTACGTTGCGATTGCGATTCGGTGTCATTACAGACTAAAATGTCCTTTTTGTAAAGTGTAAAAGAGCATAGATCACTTTCGGTGTAATATACAATACTTTAAGTGCTGACAAATTGGAAACAGTGTGATACCCTATAGTTGCGAAGGATGACCGGCCAGAACAAGGGCGCCTCCGCCACCCGTCCTCTTCTCCACGCGGCGTTTTTACGCCGCGTGAGGACGTGTGTTTGCGGGATTGTCTTGTGATTGATTCATACCAAGGGATTATACTATCCAACACCTTACATTTCAGTAACAAAGAGTTGCTTTTGCAAAAAATAAGAAGAGTATTCTTCTCATTTTTGTCACCGTTTTGTGAATAATATCCGTTTTTCCGGCAGAGGTGTGGAGAGTGCCTCCGCCCGAAAATAGAAATGAAATTTTAGGAGGAAAACAAGCCATGAAGAAGTTTTTATCTCTGCTTATAGCCGTCGCGATGGTTATGGGCCTCTCTGCCGTTGCTTTTGCAAAGGGAGAAGAGATCAATGACGGTGTTCAGGAAATCGGGATTGATCATGCACTGAAGTATTCCGCCGACAGCAACACCATGGTACCCTTTGTCATCGAATACGGCAAGGCCGCCTACTTCCCCATCCTCGGTTTTGACAGAAACGACTATGAGCTTGACGGCAGCGAGGCTGTCCTGAAGGAAGGTGCTGAGATGCATCTTATTTCACGTCAGGAAGTTGTCGACGGCTTGAAGGTCAAGGTCGACTACGAGCAGGGCAGGGAGCTCGTTGAGAGCGTTGCCGTTGTCAAGAAGTTTGTCGAAAACCTTGCGTTCGATGGCTCTATCGTCGACAAGAGGGACGCCGTCCCCGGCTATTACTATTTCATCGAGTTCAAGACCGTCCCCAAGGATACCACTTCTGATGCTGATATCGTTGCGACTGTTGAACTGAACAAGAGCAAGAAGGGCGACGACTCCATTGGTACCGGCAGCAACAAGGTTGATCTCAATTACAAGGTAAAGGACATGGAGCGGGATATCACCATCAATGTGGGTTATGAGCGTTCCTACTATGCCGCAAAGGTTCTTGACTCCGGCTATTATACTGAGAACGCTCAGGAACTGATGGTTACGACTGATAGTGTCGGCGACTCCATCGCACTTGCTCCGGATGATCCCTACCTGCTCAAGTTCGACTATGACGACGAAGTAGAGTTTACCTTCGGTGCTTTTGCCGATCAGAATGAAGGCGTCTTTACCGTCGACGTTTCCGGTCAGGGCAAGGTTCTGCTCTACTACACCACCATTCTTGACGATGGCATCGCCGCCGCGAACCCCGATGCCAAAATCTTCGCGCTGAACTTCAACAACACCAAATTCAACCGTACTGGTGAGTTCACCTACGAGGGCGAGGATTTTGAGTACGCTTATCAGGTCATGGAAGACGGCTCCCTGAAGCTTCTTGGCGAGTTCGACGGCGAGGAAATTTCCTTCAAGACCCGCGTGCTCGGCCGGTACCTCTTCTCCGACGTTGAGCTGACCGCTGCTCCCGCCGAGGTGGAAGAGCCCACCGTTGAGGTTCCCACCGTTGATGTGACCAACCCCTCCACCGGCGCGATTGCCTGAGCATTTTCCCGTTACAGCATCCAAAAAGGGCCGCCCACTCTCCGGGGCGGCCCTTTTCAGCGTTCCGCCGGATCTCCAAACCTCCCCGCAATTTCCGCCAGCATTCCGGCGGAGGGCAGAAAGGTGTTCCGGCTGTCGTTATATTCGCCTGAGATTCCAACCAGCTCCACAGTGAGCGGACGGGCAGCCAGATGGGTCAGCGCCCGGCGGCGCGACTCAAAGTCACGCACCGTCAGGTCGCTTCTGCCCCAGTTGACCGCCGTCTCAAAGGCGGAAAGAAGCTGATTCTCTCCCATCAGCGGCAGGCGCTGGACAAAGCCCTCGCGCAGCAAATCTCCCGCCAGCGCAAGACGGCCCGCCTCGTCATCCCCTCCGTAGGCAATCAGCAGCGCGAGCTTGGCGCCGTCGAGAAGCTGTCTGCCCTCGGTGAGCGCCGTCGTGCCGTCCGGCAGCACCAAGGGCTGTTCCAGCGTGTAGTCGAGCGCGCCGACCACGATACAGAGCCGGCGGAACGCATCGGCATCCAGTTCCAGCCACCGGTCGCTGCGGCAGCCGAGGACACGGGCAATCGCCTCCGACCCGCGCGCGCCTCCTTCCCGGTGCCATACGGCGGCGGCGGAGTCAAAACGTCCGGCATCCTCCACCATCGTTTCCGGGGGCAGGACGCAGAGCCGCACCTCCCCGGCCGCCGGGTCGATGCGGCAGAGCACAAAGCAGTTGGGGCGTTCTCCGCCGACGGTGCGTCCCGCAGCGATCAGCGTCAGGGCATCGGCGCTCTGTGGGTAATATGCCTCCTGTGTCTCCGGCAAAAACACGCCGCTGCCCGCGAAACGCATCAACGCCACCGAAAAAGGCAGCGACAGAACTGCCAATCCCAGAAAAAACGCATGAAAGAACTGCCTTCTTCCCGAATGCGGCCGTTCCATTCATCCATCTCCTTCCTTTTCCCCTATTGTGGGAGGAAAGAGAGCGGCATATACAGCATCGAAAATTTTGAAAGGGGCCTCCGCAATCCGCGCAAAATTTTGCCCCGGCCTGTACTGAGCAGGCCGGGGCTACATAGGGGAAAGGTGGTCAGCAGATTCAGCGGCCGGTCAGCACAGGGGCGTCCGGCTCAACCTTGGCGATAAATGCCTTGATGTGGTTGGACATCTTTTTATAGACCGGGAAGGTAAGCAGCGAAACGAGCAGGCCCTTGATCATATTGAATGGCAGCGCGCCAAAAAGAAGATAGCTGTTGGTATCGTGGATCAGCGGATTGACCGAGCCGCAGGCCGAGAAAATCGCTTCCATCGGCATAACCTTGCTGAAGAAGGGCAGCAGCAGGAATTTGTTGGCCAGCACCCCCGCGGCGGCAATGCAGACGGTGCCGACAGCGCAGGCGAGGACTGCGCCGCGCTTGGTGTGGTGGCGGCGGTAGACGATCGAAGCCGAAACGGCGAAGGAGGAAGTGATGATGAAATCGGCCAGCTCCCCGACGCCGCCGGTCCCGCTTGAAAAGAGATGGACGAAGGCCTTGAGGAAGGCCATTGCCACCCCGGCTGCCGGCCCGAGGATAAAGCTGCCGATCAGGATCGGGATGGCCGAAGGGTCCACCTTGAGGAAGGGCGGCATAAAGGGCAGCGGCATTTCGAAGTACATCAGGATGGTGGCAATGGTGGCAAACATGGCGGTGACGGTGATTCTGCGGGTACGTACAGAGGTTTTCATAAGAGACGCTCCTTTTTTCCAATTAGCTGTTTTGGAAAACAAAAAGCCCGCGCTGTCAAAAGCGCGGGCGCAGATGGCGAAAATCGACACAGAAATGATCCGGCGTCTTTTCCGCGCCGAACCCCGAGACTGTGCTCGTCATCTGTTTCTTTCATCCGGACTATACCGTCGGTTCCGGAATCACACCGGAATCGGCCTTTCGAAAAGGCTCGCGGACTTGTGGCATACCGCCCATTACCGCCGGTGGGGAATCACACCCCGCCCTGAAACAGCTTACCTGCATTATAGTGCAGGTCTTTTTTGTTGTCAAGAAAAATTTCAGGAACCCTTCCGGCGCGGGGAAGAAGCACGGTGAAGCTGATCCCCATCTCTCTGCCCGACGCGGCGGAGATGCTGCCGCGATGGCGCCCGGCGATTCTTTGGGCGATGGAAAGCCCGAGTCCGTATCCACCCAGCTCCCGCGCGCGGGAGCTGTCGGCCCGATGGAACCGCTCGAAGAGGTGGGAAAGCTGCCCGGCCGTCAGCGGTTCTTCGTCATTATGCACCGTCAGACGGACCTTCTCCGCCGCCGCGAGCACAAGTTCACCGGCCGCATCCGGAGATTCCCTCTGCACCGTGATCCTTGCATCCGCCTCCACCGCCGGTTCTAGCGACGGCCCATGCCGCCGGAACCGGCGGCATGGGCTGCGCCCCTATGGGTCCGGGCGCATGGCCCGTGAGCCCGGAGCGAGGAAGGAAAACAGCGAATCCTCTGCGTCATGAGAATGCTTCTTCCTCTTTTATTTCTATTTCTCTTCTTCCGAACGCGTCCGGCAAATTCAGCCGGGCGCGCTCATCTTGTCGGATGAATTATCAAATTTGATATGCAATTATTCCAAAAATTATCTTGGTATATATAGCAAAAATATATAAAATCTTTGAATTTTTTCTTGAACTTGTCTGTTGTCGGTGATATAATAGGGCCGGTTAGGGAACGGTATGCCGCCTTTCCCCAGACGCCCTCCCCCTTCCGCCCGCGGGAGGGCGTCCGCACGTCACGATGAGATGGATCGCACCGGTGGGCGGAACATCCGGCGCAGCGATGGAGGGAAAACATATGGTAACTTTTCTGGTCTGTTTTCTTCTGCTGCTGATAGGCTTCTTCACCTACAGCAAAATTGTGGAGCGGGTCTTCTGTGTCGATGACCGCGCCACTCCGGCCATGGTGCATCCCGATGGGGTGGACTTTGTGCCGATGAAAACCTGGCGCATTTTTCTGGTTCAGCTGCTCAACATTGCAGGCCTCGGCCCGATTTACGGCGCCCTTTCCGGCGCATGCTGGGGTCCGCGCGTTTATCTCTGGATTGTCTTTGGAACAATTCTGGGCGGCGGCGTACATGACTTTCTTTCCGGTATGATGAGCGAGCGCCACGACGGCGCCTCGATCTCCGAAATTGTCGGCATCTATCTCGGCAGGATCATGGCGATCGTCATGCGGATTTTCTCCGTTATTCTTCTGATTCTGGTGGGCACCAACTTTTCCCTCGGACCAGCCGCGCTGATCGGCAAGCTGACTCCCGAGGCGCTGAACACCACCTTCTGGCTTGCTGTGATTCTGCTTTACTATTTCGTTGCCACCTTCCTGCCGATCGATAAGATTATTGGCAAGATCTATCCGCTCTTCGGCGGTGCGCTGATCATCATGGCGGTCGGCATCGCCGGAGTCCTGCTCTTCAGCGGAAGCTATGTCATGCCCGAACTCACCGAATTCATCGGCGCCTCCGCACCTGCGCATCCCACCGGCCTGCCGATGTGGTCGATGATGTTCGTGACGGTGGCCTGCGGTGCGATTTCCGGCTTCCACGCCACCCAATCCCCGATGATGGCCCGCTGCATGACCTCTGAACGCGAAGGCCGCACCGTTTTTTACGGCGCGATGGTCACCGAAGGAGTCATTGCCCTGATTTGGGCCGCCGCAGGCGTCTCGTTCTACAACGGGGTCGGTCCGCTGAGCGAGGCAATTTCCTCGATGGGCGCCGGCAACGTCGTCTACGAGATCTCCACCACCATGATGGGCCCGGTCGGCGGCGTTCTGGCCATGCTCGGCGTCATCGCCTGCCCCATTACCTCGGGCGATACCGCATTCCGTTCCGCCCGTCTGACCATTGCCGACTGGTTCAAGATCGATCAGAGCGGCTGGAAGAACCGCCTCTTCCTTTCGGTTCCGGTGCTGCTCGCCGGCGCTGTCCTGACCCAGTGGGGCGACTTCAACACCCTGTGGCGCTATTTCTCCTGGAGCAACCAGACCCTCGCCATGATGGTTCTCTGGGCCGGTGCGGTTTATCTGCATCGCAACGGCTTCCCGCCCGCTGCCTGCTTTATCGCCGCTCTGCCTGCGACCTTCATGACCGCCGTCTCGGTCACTTACTTCTTCCAGGCGCCCGAGTGCCTGCATCTGCCGGTCTCGGTTGCCTATCCGGTCGGCCTTGTTTCGGCGCTTCTGCTGCTCGCCATCTTTGTTTGGCGGGAATGGATCGCCAATCAGAAAAAGGTCCTCAAAAAAGCTTAAATTCCGCAGCTCAAACGGCCGCCTTTCGGGCGGCCGTTTTTTGCCGCAAAAGATTCCCCCTGTTCTGAGATTGCGCGTGATGTCCGGGGTATGCTATACTGATAGAAACACAGGGGGGAATCTGCCGGTGGAAATACACAAAATCCGAAGGGACAAGAGAATCTTCTGCTGCTCGCGGATGATCAGGAGGAGATGATCGAACGCTATCTGGAACTGGAACGGGGCGCTCTTTTTCTTTTGTCCGAGCTGGGCGCCCGCCGCGCCGCAGCGGTGGTGACGCAGGAGAGCGGCACCGTCTGCGAGCTGAAGAACCTTGCGGTCGAGCCGGAGTTTCAGCGGAGGGGATACGGCCGGGCGCGGGTCGGATGGCTGGCAGGCCACTACCGGAGCAGGTTTGAGACGATGCAGGTCGGAACCGGCGAAGCGCCCTCCACCCTCGCTTTCTATCAAAGCTACGGGTTTTCCCCCTCCCACCGGATTTCCGGTTTTTTTACCATTCATTACGACCATCCCATCGTGGAGGACGGGGTGCTGCTGGCCGATATGGCGGTGCTGTCCATGCCACTGACAGCGGCACCCATCGTAACTTTTCGGGAGGGATTTCTGTGAACAAGCCGCCTCTTCACAAAACGCAGATGATCGCGATCGCGGTGTTCCTTCTGCTCGCCGTCCTCTCGATCGGGGCAATGGTCTACCGGCGCGCCGGAACAAAGGACGCGATGACCGCCATCGTCTCGGTGGACGGAAACGACCTGCTCACGATCGACCTTTCGGCGGACGCTGAGCCCTACGAGATTTCCCTGGAGGAGCTGGCCGGAATCGGCATGACGCTGGAGGTTCGGGAGCATGCCGTGCGGGTGCTGCACTCCGACTGCCCCGACCAGATCTGCGTCCATGCGGGCTGGCTTGCGAAGGATATGGATATCGCCATCTGTATGCCGAACCGCGTTTCGGTGGTCGTCTCCCATACGGGAGAGTCGCGAAGCCTGCGGACCGGCGGCTGAGGCGCGGCAGGTCCGCCGCGCACCCGGAAAGGGGAGGATTGCTTGGAACTCAATGAGCTGCTGTTTTTTGACCGGATGCCGCGGATGCTTCCGGTGTATGAAACGCTTCGGAATGAACTGGCGCAGCGGTATCCGCAGATGAAAATCACCGTCGGCAAGACGCAGATTTCCTTTCGGAGCCGGTGCATTTTTGCGATGGCCTCCCTGCCGGTCCGCCGCATCAGGGGCTGCCCGGATGAATTTCTCCTTGTTTCGTTCGGCCTGTCCCGCCGCCTGGAGGACGACAGAATCTTTCAGGCGGTAGAACCCTGTCCCAACCGCTGGACACATCATGTCGTCGTCACCGGCAGAAGGGAAATCGACAGCCGGCTGATGCAGTGGCTGGAGGAGGCGCACCAATTTTCCATGACCAAATAGCCGCCGGAACAAAAGGAAAAGCCTCCTTTTGCCTTTTGGACTGATTCAGGATATCAATAACCTCCTTTCGTCGAAGGAACGAAAGGAGGTATATTCTCAGATGGCAACTGTTCGATAAGCGGCAGATGCCGCCACTGGCACCCTGTTTTCACGAAGTACAGCACCGCGTTTGTCAATTCTCGCTTGCTCCACTTGTACGTTCGCATCCCGGAATAGAGTGGTTCTATCACTGCCCACTGTGCATCTGTCAGGTCGCTCGGGTACGCCTGCCGCACTTTATCGCTTCTTTTCATGTGTTTATTTTACTACTTGAGTCGGCTTTTGTGAATACAGGTTCTAAGTCCAACACCATAATTAAACAGCGGGTTGGGATGTGTAATTCCAGAAACAGTAACCGGTACCAATAAGCCTAAACCAATCAAAGATGCAGCTATTGCGATTTTTGTTATCTTATTCATTTTATTTTTATCTCCATAGCCTGTTCTCAGTATTATTTAAATTTGCAAAGTTATTTTAATCGTCCAGTACGGAGGAACCACGGCTTCCGTCCGGCAAGAGATAATAACCATCTTGGATTTCGTTAATTCCGCCGCCGAAGCTCCAGCCGTTGGACTCCACGAAGTTGATAAATTTTTCCCAAAATTTATCTTCAGTTACTTCTGGAGATACTTCAATACAACCGTTTATTTCAAATTCTTTTCTCATGTATACCTCCGTAAGTTAAAGTTATCTTTCTTCCGTTTCATATACAATATCGCCTGTAAAATACAGCGAAAGCGACATCTGAATTAGATCTTCTTTTTTAGGAAAAGACAGATAACCAATATACTCTACTTGATTAAATCCATACATTTCATCTACAATCTCAAAGGAATACTCATCGTACTTATCAATAAAATCTTCCAACGACATTTTCTTTCCTTCAAAAACACCATATTGTCCAAAGTTACTTAACAGCAAAACACAGGCACAATCCTTATCGACTTTTTCAATTGTGATGTTGCCATTCACCTGTGGATATGGTTCTTTTGTTTTTATATATCCATGATTAAACTTTAGACGAACTAACTCATTTTGGCAGGTAATTTTATTCACAACCATATCATGTAGACTATATGGCAGATCCGTCTGTTGCTTAAATCTTGTTATCATTTTCTTTCACCAACTTCCGATTTGTCTCTTTACTTACTTTATCATATCTCTCTGCTTCAATCAACGCATGGTGAAATTGACGAAGAGTTGCCACCCGTCAGCCCAAATGTGAAAAGGGAGGGGCGAAGAGAAAGCTTGACATCGCTGCCGCCTCGTGCTACACTTTATCACTGCAAGGGAGCTCTCGCAGGAGGGCTGAGAGGAGGGGCATACCCCTCGACCTTACCTGATTTGGATAATGCCAACGTAGGGATGCAGTCGGTTGACGAAGATTTTTGGCGGAACCTTCCGCAAAAGGACTCATACAACAAACAGGGTATCCCGCATGGGATGCCCTGTTTTCTGTTTTCCGAAAACGGCGGCGAAAGGAGTTTTTGTATGAAAAAGGTATTGACCATCGCAGGTTCCGATTGCTCGGGCGGCGCGGGAATTCAGGCCGACCTCAAGACGATGACTGCCCACGGAGTCTACGGGATGAGCGCCATCACCGCCCTGACCGCCCAGAACACTACCGGGGTCTATGGGGTATTCGAGGCGCCGCCCGAGTTCGTGGGACAGCAGCTCGACTGCATCTTTCAGGACATCCGGCCCGACTCGGTCAAAATCGGAATGGTTTCCAATGCATCCATCATCGAGGTAATCGTGCAGAAGCTCAAGGATTACCGCGCCGAGCGGATCGTCGTTGATCCGGTGATGGTTGCCACCAGCGGCAGCCGCCTGATGGCCGACGCCGCCGTAACGACGCTGCGTGACCGGCTGCTTCCGATCGCAGCGGTCATCACCCCCAATATCCCGGAGGCCGAATGCCTCTGCGGCTTTGTGATCGAGTCCGCCGACGACATGCTG